>Ga0137403_10002363_pt1 | contig 23153 bp, 18 predicted proteins | sample CZOMad2_1_16fung_FD_122057 | JGI IMG/M metagenome (GOLD analysis project Ga0137403, IMG submission 122057) | Vadose zone soil fungal communities from Angelo Coast Range Reserve, California, USA - CZOMad2_1_16fungal (Hybrid Assembly) | ecosystem: Environmental > Terrestrial > Soil > Vadose zone...
CCCCGCGCCGCCGCGGCAGCACCGATCGCGCGAGACGATTTGACGCCGACCGTCGCCATCACCGCATCGCGCACCCAGGTCAGCGCGCGAATCCACCCCGCCTGCCGTTCGAACAGGGCGCGCGCCAGCACTTCGAGATCGTCGCTCGCCCCCGCCGGCAGGTGAACCGCGAACGCATCCAGCAGGTCCGTGCCCACATAAAGCGGCACCAGCACGCTGTCGGACGGCACGGGCACCGCACGGGCTTTGATCATGCCGCCAGCTTTTCCTAAAGTATCATCAGCCGCAAGGGGTGAAGGTCGGAATCAAGAATGAGTTTTGAGAGGCGCTTTCGGGACGTTCGGCGGCGTTCCGCTCGCCGCCTCGAAGACGATGCCGCGGGCGCCAGACATTATATTCTCTGCGCGCGCTATCTACCTTGAAGAACCGAACCTGCTCGGTGCCAATCCAGGCTGGATGCCAAGCCGTGTCGACCTTTATGATGAGCTTGTCCCCATCCTCGACACGACACGAACCGGAATACGCTATCATAGTCTCGAAAAGAGCCGTCGGATCGGTATTCGGGCGCTCTCTGGATGTGAGAATCGACATCATCCTGTCTCGATCGATGACCATATGGCCGAGTGGGTTGACACCGTACGTATCCGCGCGCTCGCCTGCATCCTCGAATTCGACCTGAAATGATAAAATCTTCCACCATCCGAACAACGTGTGGGCTTCAACGTCGGGCATCACCATCTCATCTCGTCTCGGTCTCGCTAACCATTGTTCGAAAGTCATAGGCCCTGACGGGCTGTTGGTAAACTACCGAGCAACCAAAGCGGTTTTTCGACGGCGGACAACGAGTCGTCAGCGGGTCAGTCAAGAGGCCCGAGGGGCAGCGCTACCGCGATATTCTGATTCTTGTGTCTCGCTAGCAGGTCTGAGTCCTGGATTGGATTATTTCGCGTCCACGGCCCCACTGCTTTCCATCTCTCAGCCCGAGGTCCGATCAGGGTCAGACTCGGTCTTTCCACGATGTCCGCCTAATGTCCGGATTGCCGACGTAAGCAGACTTCCGCTCCTCATCGCCGCAGGTCTCAGAAGTGCCAACAGCAGACAAGTGCCAGAACCGGAATGCTAGCCGACGCCGCGAGACTTAGCGGCGTGGTCGGGTCATTGCGACGAGGGCAAACGCAGCTCAGCCGAACAAGCGCCGGAACTTCGCCTCCGCGGCTTCGTAGGCACCGTTGGAAATCTTCCGCAACCCCGTGCGGTTGAGGATGGCGACGGCACGGCGCTTTGCTCGAATGAGGCCCTCCTTTTCGAGCATGTCCAGCGCGACCGTTACGCCGGGGCGCCGCACGTCGAGCATGACGGAAAGAAACTCATGCGTGAGATGCACCTCATCGACATCCAAGCGATCCTGGGCCATGAGCAGCCAGCGCGCCCGGCGCTCCTCGATCTTACTGCGTCCGTTGGCGAGTGCCGTTTGGCTGGTTGGTGTGGAGAAGGCGCCCCACAAGGAAGGATCAAGTTCTCCGCCAGCGGCTTCCGGGACTTCACACGCATGGCCGCATGCGATCCCGTGATGTGGGGCGACGTCTTCGTCAACAACCGCGAGGCGGTGCTGGAGATCTCAGCCGCTTCAGCGAAGACCTGGCCAGCACAACATCCGCTGGGGCGAGGGCGGCAAGCTCGAAGACCTCTTCACCCGCACACGCTCCATCCGCCGCGACATCATCGAGGCCAAGCAGGAGTGAGTCCTCAGACGACCTCCACCGGCGCCAGGAACACGTAGCCGATGCCGCGCTCGGTCATGATCAGCGCGGGTTCGCTCGGGTGGCGCTCCAGCTTGCGGCGCAGACGCAGGATCTGCACGTCGATGCTGCGGTCGAACACCTCCTGGTCGTGCACGCGGCTGGCGGTCAGCAGCTGCTCCCGGCTTAGCACCCGCTGCGGCGCGTCGAGAAAGGCCGTCAGCAGGTTGAACTCGCCTTTCGTCAGCGAGACGGGTTGGCCGTCCGGCGAGGTAAGGCGCCGCGTCCGCAGGCTGAGTTCCCAGCCCGCGAAGCGGTAGCGCGTCCGCTTGCTGTCCTGGTCCGCCGGCGGAGGCGCCTTCGCCCGCCGAAGGACGGCGTGAATACGGGCGAGCAGCTCGCGCAGCCCGAAGGGCTTCGTCAGATAGTCGTCGGCGCCGAGCTCGAGGCCGAGCACGCGGTCGACCTCCTCGCGGCGGTGACCGCTCATGACGATGATCGGCAGGCTGGAGCGGTTGCGCAACTCGCGAACCAGCTCCAGCCCGTCCTCGTTGTTGAGCTTCACGTCGAGGATAATGAGGTCGATGGCGCCCTCGACCAGGATCTCGGCCATCTCGCGACCGTCGGCGGCAACGCTGACCTTGAAGTTATGGTCAACGAGATAGTCGGCGATGATGCCGCGCATCGCCGGATCATCATCGACGACGAGAACGTGCTTCACAACTATCTCACTTCCCATCGGCGAGCCGCCGCTAGCCTTTGCAGGGATGGCAACGTCTCGCGCGTCCCATCCCCGGACGCAGCGCGACGTTTAAATGGCCGGCCCAGGCCATGGATCGAACGGCCGGCCCAAGTGTTAACACAGCAGATCCTTGAAGGCTCCCTCGGTGGCGAGAGACGCACCCATTCGGAGAACGCCCGCGGGGCGACGCCTGGCCGCTGCGACGCTGTCGGGCCTGTTCGTGCTCGGGCTGATTGCGCTCTGGACCTCTGCGACAGGCCAGGACCAGGCGGACCGCTTCGGCGGCGAGCCCATCACGCCCGTTCCGCTCATGACCGCGCTTGATCCGGCCCGCGTCCGCCTGGGCGAGAAGCTGTTCCATGACGCCGCCCTCTCGCGGGGCGACCTCGTGTCCTGCGCCTCCTGCCACCTGCTCGCGCATGGCGGCGATGACGACCGCGCCCATCACATGGGCGCGGACGGTCGGCCGCTGGACTTCAACGCACCGACGATCTTCAACGTTACGCTCAACGCGCGCTTCAACTGGCGCGGGAACTTCCAGGAGCTCGAACGCCAGAACCAGGCGGCCCTGCTCGACCCGCGTCTCATGAACATGACGTGGCACGAGCTGTTGCCGAAGCTGCGCGCAAATCCTGATTATCGCAGCGCTTTTGCAGAGGCCTACGGTGCTGACCCCGAGCCGCGCTCCTTGCTGGACGCGCTGGCCGCCTTCGAGCGCTCCCTGCTGACGCCGAATGCCCGCTTCGATCGCTACCTGCGCGGCGAACGCGGCGCCATCACGGCCGCGGAGGCGCGCGGCTACTCCCTGTTCAAGAGCTATGGCTGCGTCGCCTGCCACCAGGGCGTGAACGTCGGCGGCAACCTGTTCCAGAAGTTCGGCATCTTTGAGGATCCTTTCGCCAGGCGCGCGGCCGTCACGGAGGCCGACCTCGGCCGCTTCACGATCACCGGCGCTGCGACCGATCGGCACGTCTTCCGTGTTCCCAGCCTGCGCAACGTGGCGCTCACGGCGCCTTATTTCCACGACGGCAGCGCGGCGACGCTCGAGCAGGCAGTCGCCATCATGGGGCGCAGCCAACTCGGCCGCACCATTCCGGCGGCGGATATCGAGGAGATCGTGGCCTTCTTGCGCACGCTGACGGGCGAGTACCGCGGTCGGCTCCTGGATGCCAGTAAGGAGCGCGCGGGGCCATGAGGACCGTCGGCCGAATCCTGCCGGTCTTTGCCGGGCTCCTGATCGTCCTGACCTACCTTCTCGTGCGGGGGGCGACGCCCGATGCCGCCCTGCATGAGCGGACACTCGCAGCCCTGCAGGCGCTGATACTCAACGACGCGGCCTTGCATCGCGACGTGCTGCGCGCACGCGCGGGACTACTGCGCAACTATGACCCTCTCGTCCAGTCGGTGGCCGGTCTGCGGGCAGCGGTCAACGACCTGGCTGCCGTGCGCGCGATCGCGAGCGATGAGGCCAGCGAAGAAATCGGTGACCGTCTCGCCGGGCTGGCGGCGGCCGTCGCCGAGCAGGAGGACCTGGTCGAGCGGTTCAAGTCCGACAATGCGCTGCTGCAGAATTCGCTCAGCTACTTCATCCATGCCAGCCACGAGTTCGGACGGCGTGCGGAAGATGCGTCAGCGGCCCAGGCAGTCGGCGCACTCGCGAACGGCATGCTACGCTTCACCAGCGATCCGTCGGCGGAGGCGGCTGCGGAGGTCACGGTCGGGCTCGATCATCTGGCGAGTCTCCCGCCCGCACCTACTAGCGCGACCGACACGAGGGCGCTGGTGGCCCATGGGCGACTCATCGTCTCCGCCCAGCCCGCCGTAGACGGCGTCGTGCGCCGGCTGCTCGCGGCCCCGGTGGGACCGCGCGCTCGCCTGCTGCAAGATCTCTATCTCGATTCTCACGGCCGCGCCGTGGCGCGCGCCGGCATCTACCGTGTCCTCCTCTATGCCGCCGCCGTCGTCCTCGCAGGCTATCTTGGCTATCTGTTCCTTCGCTTACGTGCCAATGCGCGATCCTTAGAGGCGCGCCTGCATCTCGAGAGCCTGATCGCCGAAATCTCTACCCGCTTCATCAATCTTCCGCGCGATCGGCTGGGCGAAGGCATGTCGCAGGGACTCGCGGCGTTGGCCGGCCATGCGGCCGTCGACCGCGCCTACATCCTCCTGCGCGGTAGCGACGGAGTCGGCCCCGTCAGCGACTATCGCTGGCAGCGCGGCGGGCTCCCCGCGGCGGATGCCGCGTCTGATCGCGACTTGCTTGAGATGGCCTTCGGTTGGAGCCCCGCCGGCTATGAGCGCCAGGCCTGCATCCACGTGCCGGGCGTCACGGAGCTGCCGGCCGGTGCCGAGAAGGCGGTGCTGTCGCGGCGCGGCATTCGCTCGTGGCTGTGCATTCCGCTGTGGCGCGCCGGCCGGCGCGTGGGGCTGCTCGGGCTGGATGCCGTGCGCGACGCCAAGAGCTGGCCGGACGACGATATCGCACTCCTCCGCACGGCCGGGGAGATCTTCCTCAACGCGCTCGAACGCGCGCGCACGGACAGCGAGCGCGACGCTCTGGAGGTGCGTCTGCGGCAGGCGCAGCGCATCGAGGCCATCGGCACCCTCGCGGGTGGGATCGCGCACAACTTCAACAATATCCTCGGCGCCATCCTCGGCTATTCCGAAATGGCGCTGGGCCGGTTGCCGAAGGACAGCGGCGCCTGGCGTCAGATCCAGGAAGTGAGGAAGGCCGGCCGGCGGGCCAAGGATCTGGTCGACCAGATCCTCACCTTCGGCCGCCACGGCGGTCACGGGCATGTGCCCGTGCAGATGCCGGCCCTTGTGACAGAAGCGGTCAGCCTGCTGCGGGTATCGCTTCCGGCGACGGTCGAGATCGGGACCTGGATACAGACCGACGCCGCGGTCGTACCCGGCGATGCCGCGCAGCTGCAGCAGGTGATCATGAATCTGTGCACCAATGCCGCGCAAGCCATGGACGGACGCGGCACCGTCGACATCGCACTCAACGTCATTGAGCTGGACGCGCCGCGCATGCTGTCGCATGGCAATCTCGCCGCCGGTTGCTACGTCCGCCTCGCCGTGGCCGACAGCGGCCACGGCATGGATGCGCGCACGCTGGAGAGGATTTTCGAGCCGTTCTTCACCACCAAGCCGCCGGGAGTGGGGACCGGTCTCGGCCTGGCCAGCGTGCACGGCATCGTGGCCGACCACGGCGGCGCCCTCAACGTACGCAGCCGGCCGGGCGCGGGCAGCACCTTCGAGGTCTACCTTGCGGCGACCGATGCCGCCGGGCTCGTGGAGGAGCGGCCGCAGGCGCCGGCGCCAATCGGGCGCGGCGAGACCGTCCTGCTGGTCGACGACGACCGGCCGCTCATGCTGCTGGGCGAAGAGATGCTGGCCGCCCTCGGCTACGAGCCGGCCGGATTCGACAGCAGCCCGCAGGCCCTGGCGGCCTTCCGCGCGGATCCCGCACGGTTCGACCTCGTCCTGGCCGACCAGGTGATGCCGGAGATGACCGGTTCGGAACTGGCAGCAGCCGTGCATGCGTTGCGGCCGGACCTGCCGATCATTCTCGTCACGGGCTACGGGACGCCGGTGGCGACGGATGGGTTGCGCGCCGCAGGCGTCCGTGAGGTCCTGAGGAAGCCGCTTTCATCGGCCGAACTTGCCGGCACCCTCGCCCGTCATCTCGGGCCGGGCGCTCGGCCGGCGGCGCCATCGCCGCCCGCTCGCCTGTCGCATGTCCGCTGAAAGGCCCGTCGACACAGTTCCGTTGCGGCGATGTTGCGGCTCGATTTCAAACGTAATCGGATTTCCGCGGCCAGAAATCGTCGGGCAATTCGCAGTTCTCATATTCGTCGAGGCCTGTCCTGCAGGCCCGCTGAAACCGGCACCGCATGGGTCGCCGCTGGGCGGTCGTGCGGCGCCCGTCGAAGGAAGTTCCATCATGAGATTGCACTCGCTCACACTCTATGAACGCAACACTGCAACCGACCGCATTGCGGGATTCGCGAACTTCGTGCGCCGCAGGATCGGCAGAATAGGGCAGCAGCTGCGCTGCCGCGCCGCCGAATGGGAGCTGAGTGAACTTGACGATCGCACGCTGCGGGACATCGGCCTGACACGCTCACAGGTCCATGCCGCCGCCTACGGCCTTTTGCGGCTGGGGGGTGCCTCGAGAGAGGAACCGGCGAGAGAGCCGAAGCAAGCCTGCGAGCAGGTCGGGTCGACCATCGGCGGTGCTCCGGCCACCGCGCCGCGACGGCGCTGCAGCCCGTGCTATCGGCTTGCCGCCGCGCTGGTCGCGCCGGCGGTATTGGCGACCTCGCCCGCAGCCGGCGACGCGTTCGCGCATCTGCCGAGGGTGGCCGATCTGCCGGCCGGCACGGTCAAGGTCTCGCCGCCGGTCCCCGGCATGGGCGAGCATTGGGCAAATCCCACCACATTAAAATGGTCGCTGGCCGTCGCCGCGTCGCTATTCCCGGCGGGAGCCGGCGGGGCGCACGCAGACTGGCTCGACAGCGCGTGGAACGAGGATTGGGCCGGACGGCATGGCCACCCTTCCATCTCGATGTCCAGCGGTGCCAGGCATGTCGTATTGCCGGCAGTCCTGCTGCAACAGGTCTACGACGAAAGCCTCACGACCGTGCAGGCTCTCGGCGCCTTCCTCGATCGCTTCGGTCAGCGCTGTTCAGGACTGATCGATCTCAACGCGCCGCACCGCGATCTCAAGGTGACACTGTCACTCAAGACTCCGGCATCGCTCCAACAGCTCACCGAAGAGGATCGGGATACGCTGCGGACCGCATGGGAAGCCGCATATCCCAGTGATCGGACGGAAGAGCACATCCCGCTGCTGTTCGCTGTCTCGCCGGTGTCATTCGGCTATGGGATCGACGACCTGCCGACGCGTCGGATTCGTTGCGTCGCGCCGGGCGATGACGAGCCAACGTCCTAGACCAGCTCGGAATTGGCAATCACGCCCCTATCCGATTGTTCTTGTGTATCGGAGAGCAAGTAGTTCGGGCCGGGCGGTTGTTTTGCAGACGACTGCTCGATGAGGTCGAGCCCGCTAGCCCGCTGTCATGCGGCCACGCGGAGCAGTGCGCGGCTACTACTGCGCCACACATCGCTCGAGAAAGGGATTCTCATGCAATCCGAATTAGCAACCCGGATCGATGCAAAGCTCCTGGCAGATCTCGTAAACGCCGCCTACCGAGGCGCCGGCGGCCGCCTTGGATGGACCCACGAGGCAGAGCTGATCGCCGGCGACCGCACCAGCTCCAAGGACGTGGCCGCTATGATCGGTGACAGCTCGACGACTGTGTTGGTTCGGCGCAGCGACACGTCATCCGCGATTCTTGGCTGTGTCGCCATAGAGATGAACAACTCGGGTCATTGCACGATCTCGATGTTGGCCGTCGACCCTAATGCTCAGGCTGCCGGGCTCGGCCGCGCCTTGCTCACGGACGCAGAACAGTTCGCCGCCAGCAAAGAGGCGAGGATCGCGAGGATAACAGTAGTGCGGCAGAGGGACTCGCTGATCGCCTGGTATGAACGGCGCGGCTACCGGCGAACCGGCGCTGAAGCTTTTCCCTACGGCGACGACAGCGTCGGTCTGCCGCGGCGCGAGGATCTTGGCTTTGTCGTGCTCGAGAAAGCGCTGCAGCCCGCCCCATCATCATTACGGATGTAATCCGAAGCTCCTCCCGCGACATCATTCTGCAATCCGCGCGCTCGATGCTCGGTGTCCTTCGCAACGGAAATGCCGATGCGCAGGACATCGCCGGCGTGGGCTGCTTGAGGGCAAGGAGCCGCGGCTTCCGCGAAGGGACGGCACAGTCAGTGGAGACGATCATGGCGTTCGACCGCTTCCATCCGGACCCGCGCCTTGAACGCGATCTGCGCAATGCCAGCGAGCGCCGTGCCGAATACGTGCGCGACCTGCTGGGAGCGCTCTGGCGCCGCCTCGGGGCCGCGCGGAGATGGCGGAAGATCTGGGCTTCGTCACCGGTACCGGCGGCCGGCCTTTCTGAAGGCGGTCTCATACGCCTTGCAACCCCTGGAGCAAATCATGCAGACAACCATGAATCGGATCAAGATCCTGGCGCTGGCCCTGGGGCTGGCGTTCGCGGCCGCCTTCGCATCGCCATCCCTGGCCGACGACGTCTGGCAGATCCTGCCGCCTGCGCCGCCGATGCCGAAGGCCGCGGCGAGCGGCTACGCGCCTGTCAACGACATCAAGATGTACTACGCCATCTACGGTCAGGGTGAACCGCTCATCATGCTGCATGGCGGCCTCGCGCACGCCGATGTCTGGGGTAACCAGATCCCGGCCTTTGCGCAGCATTTCAAGGTGATCGTCGCCGACAGCCGCGGCCATGGCCGCAGCACGCGCTCGGCGCAGCCCTACAGCTATGCGCTGATGGCCTCCGACGTCATCGCGCTCATGGACTATCTCGGGATCGACAAGGCCGCGGTGGTCGGCTGGAGCGACGGCGGCATCATCGGCCTCGACATCGCCATGAACCATCCGGAACGGCTGACGAAGCTCTACGCCTTCGGCGCCAACTACAATGTCGGCGGCGTGCGCGAGGATGTCGGCACCAACGCGACGTTCAATCGCTACCTCGAGGAGGTCGGCAAGGACTATGGGCGCCTGTCGCCGACGCCCAAGGAATACGACGCCTTCGTCAAGCAGATCGGAGAGATGTGGGCGACGCAGCCGGACTACAAGCCGGAGCAGCTCGCCAAGATCACCGTGCCGACGATGATCACCGACGGCGAGCACGACGAAGCCATCAAGCGCGCGCATACGGAGGCGATGGCGAAGCTTATCCCCGGCGCCAAGCTTGAGATCCTGCCCGGCGTCAGCCACTTCGCGTTCTGGCAGAAGCCGGAGGAGTTCAACAAGTCGGTGCTGGAGTTCCTGTCGGCGCCGCACTAGCGGGGTGATTGTTGCAAATGTAACGCAAATCATCGCGCCCGAAATCATTCCGAAACGCGCCGTGCCGATGGTGGGTGGCCTTTGCGAAAGACGTGCGCCATCAAGATCGGAGAGCGCGATGCCGCGGACGCTTGCCCTGAACCCGCTTTCCCGCTGGCCGGCGATTCCGGCCGCATGGCGCGCGGGGATCGCCCGCAACCTGCTCGGTGTCGCGGTCACGATCCTCGTGCTTTGCGCGATCGGTCTTGCGGACGGCCGAGCGGATGAGGTGGTCGAGCGGGCGACGCCAGGCCAGGACGAATGCGGCCACGACCGTCCCGTCGACGCCTCCGTCGCAGCGATCGCCGCGACCCATCATCGAGCCTTGCCAACGACCCGCGACGAGAAGCGCGCGGAGCGGGTCCCGGTCTGGAAAACCATTGTCCTCGGCGTGCCCGACGGCATCGGTGCCATCCGAGCCGCCCTGGGCGCCCACTGCCGCGTCGGCGGCCTGGCCCGCGCGATTCTCGATGCCCCAGCCTTCATCACCGACAGAGTGCCGACGCCGGTCGATCTGGTCGTCCTCTCCGCCGCTGAGATGGGCCTTGAGGGCGAGAGCGTCGCGCGCGCCGCGATCGACAGGCAGGCAGCGCAGCTCGGTCTCGCTCTCTGTCCACCCGACGTCGGGCCGCAGTTGCGTCTCCAATATCCGGACCAGCCGGCCCGCGAATTTCTTCAGATCGCGATGCATCCCGTCGTCACGCGGCAGGGGGAGCAGGCCGCCTTCATCGTCGGCAACGGTGGCGATGGGCTGCTCCTCATCGGCAGCGATGCGCGGCGCGAGCGCCCGGTGCCGGCCCGCCAGCGCTTCGTTTTCATCCGTCCCCGCTGACAGGAGTGTGGCAGTCATGACACGAAAATGCTTCCTGACAGTCGCGGCGGCACTATTCCCGGGTGCAGCCGGCCCGGCGCACGCAGACTGGCTCGACGCCGCCTGGAACGAGGACTCGGCCGGCCGGCATGGCCACCCCGCCATCTCTATGTCGAGCGATGCCGTGCATGTCGTACTGCCGCCAGACCTGCTGCAACAGGCCTACGACGAAGGCCTCACGACCGAGCGGGCTTTCGGCGCCTTCCGCGATCGCTACGGCCAGCGCTGTTCAGGATTGATCGATCTCAACGCGCCGCACCGCGATCTCAAGGTGACGCTGTCGCTTGAGACTCCGGCATCGCTTGAACAGCTCGCCGAAGCGGATCGCGAAACGGTGCGGGTCGCATGGAAAGCCGCCAGTCGCGGTGATCGCGTCGACGAGCGCGCCCCGCTGCTGTTCGCCGTCTCGCAGGTGACCTTCAGCTATCGGATCGATTACGTGCTGACGCGTAGGGTTCGTTGCGTCGCGCCGGGCGATGACGAGCCAACGTCCTAGACCAGGCTCAGAACTGGCACCGCTGCATCCATTGGCGCCAGCCCGGGAGTTGCCATGACGATCATCATTGCTGGAGCTGGTATTGGCGGTCTCGCGGCGGCGCTAGCCCTGCACGAGCTGGGCATCGACACCGAGGTCTACGAGCAGTCGCGCGAGCTGCGCGAGCTCGGCGTCGGCATCAACATGCTGCCGCACGCCGTGAAGGAGCTGGCGTCGCTCGGGCTGCTGCCGGCGTTGGATGCGGCGGGCATCCGCACGCGCGAGCTCGTCTACGCCAATTGCCTGGGTCAGATCGTGTGGCAGGAATTGCGCGGCGTCCATGCCGGTTATGCGATGCCGCAGATCAGCATCCATCGCGGCAAGCTCCATGGTGTGCTGTTGCGCACGGTGTCGGAGCGGCTGGGTGCGGCGCGCGTCCAGACCGATTGCCGGTTCGTGGACTTCCACGAGCGGGCGGGCCAGGTCATCGCGGCCTTCGAGCGCCGCGATGCGCGGGAGCGCATCGAGGTCGCGGGCGATGCGCTGATCGGCGCAGACGGAATCCACTCCAGGGTCCGCTCGCTGCTTTACCCGCATGAGGGACCACCCGTCTGGAACGGACTCATGCTCTGGCGCGGGGCGACGGACTGGCCGGTCTACGCCGACGGCCGGACCATGGTGATCGCCGGCGGCAACGCCGCGAAATTCGTGTTCTATCCGATCCATGCCGACCCGTCGAAGCCGGCGACGCGGCTGACCAACTGGGCGGTGATGGCGCGCATCGGCGACGGCACGCCGCCGCGGCGCGAGGATTGGAGCCGGCCGGGACGGCTCGACGAGGCGCTGCCGTTCGTGCGCGACAGCTTCCGCCTCGGCTTCGTCGATCCCGTAAGCCTGATCGAGGCCACCGGCACCTTCTATGAATATCCGTGCTGCGACCGCGATCCGCTGTCGCACTGGTCGTTCGGCCGCGTGGCGCTGCTGGGCGACGCCGCTCATCCGATGTACCCGGTCGGCAGCAACGGCGCCAGCCAGGCGATCCTCGATGCGCGCGCGTTGGCGGGGCATCTCGCATCGGCCGCATCGGTGCCGGAAGCCTTGGCCGCCTACGATGCGGAGCGGCGCCCACCGACCGCCGAGATCGTGTTGACCAACCGCAAGGGCGGACCGGAAGGCGTCATCGACATCGTCGAGGCGCGGGCTCCCGACGGCTTTGCCGATATCGAGACGGTCGCGAGCTATGCCGAGCGCGAGGCGATCGTGCGCGGTTACGCGTCGATGGCCGGCTACGCGCGCGACCAGGTGAACCGGGCCGAGCCCGGGTCAGCCCGTTCTCGACCGAGAGCGGTTCGGTCGCGCGCGTGATCGCCGCCGTCATTCTGGTCGCCGGGCTCCACTATGGAGGCTGCCATGAGAGCGTTTAGCCTATGCATTGGACTTGCTCTGCTCTTGTCCGTCGAGGCCCGGATCGCAGCTAAAAATGGGTTGACGGACGCGAGACGTCTGGAGGCTACCGCCGTTGCGGATTTCTCAATCGGGCAAAGGGGCATTGGCCCGCTCGGGCCGAACAGCCGCGCCGCGACGATAGCGGTCCCACGCGCCGCAACGAGGATGATCGCGCCGGCGCCTCTCGCCGAACCCGGCGACGAGATGTTCATTGGCACGGGCGACGGCAGCAATGGCTTCTGGGTTCGACCCTGAGCGGAGAGGCGGCGCACCTGGCCCTTCCGAAACCGAATGCCACCAAAGGATGCACGCCATGATCGTCACGAAGAGAGCCGCGACCACGCCATGCCTCCCGTTGACCAAGCGTCGCGCGCCCGACGCCTCTCTGCAGGTGCTCGCCTCCGACCGGCTCCTCCTGCGGTACATCGAAGGCTGGGCAGAGGCCGACGCCGTCAAGATCGCCGGCGCTGTGACGGCGGACTACAGGTTCATCGATCCCCTGGTGGGGCGTTTCGACCGCGATACGCTGCACCAGTATTTCGCCATCCTGAGGCGGCGCGTCGGCTTCGGCAGCGTAGCCACCGAAGAGAGCAAGGTCTGCCTCGATGCCTTCCCGACGCCGCAATTGCCGGCGCGGACGCTGCAATTCTGGCGATCGATCCCAGAGTGCGGCCTAGCCGGAATATCGGATATCGAGATTTGCCATGCACGCGTCCACAAGGAGGTCGTGTGCTACGAACTCAACATCGCCACCGAGTATCTGCGGAGAGTCCCATATGCGAGCCACGGAGGGTATCGTCCGTAGGATTGACGAAGAGTCTGGTGTGGGGCGATTCGTTGGCTTCAGTTTATGCGCTGCCACCGTGTTGTGCAGGTGACTGCACGACTGTGACCATGGTCGAAGGCAGCCGGGCCCTGACAAAGAATCAGGGCTGCTCGCAAGGCAGCATGATGACGTTGGCGCGTCTGGCGATCCACCGGAGGACGGCGCGTATTCCGAGACTGTCTGCACGTATGGCCGCAATCGTCGACCGAAAGCCCCGGGCTGGGCGCCACTGGCCCCGCACGTCAACTCTGCCGAGGAGCTCTGGACTTTGGTGCGCGGAGGGCCGCAGTGAGACTCATGACATGATCGCATTGACAATGCGAATGCGGCACTTTCGGTCTCGAGATGTCCGATCGGCACCGTCGGTGCGGCGCTAAAGTCCGTTCCGAAACTATCGACCTAGAAACTCTGGAGGTTTTGATGGCAGATCCGAATCCATCCCACATCATGCAAGTAGGGTTGGGATTTTTCGCTTCGAAGACACTTCTGTCCGCAGTCGAGCTGGGGCTCTTTACCGAACTTTCCAAGCAGCCGATGACGGGCGCGGAGATCGCAAAAGCTTTGGCTTTGAGTTCCCGTGCCGTGCCGGATTTTCCGGACGCGCTCGTCGCGCTTGGTTTCCTCCAGCGTGGAGGTGACGGCCCCGACGCGCGCTACTCCAACACGCCTGAGAGCGCCATGTTTCTGGACCGCAATGGCTCCGGTTATATCGGTGGCATTCTGGAGATGGCGAACGCTCGCCTGTATCGATTTTGGGCGGATCTGACGGAGGCACTGAAGACAGGCATGCCGCAGAGTGAGACGAAACATTCCGGAGAGCCGACGTTTGCCAAGCTGTACGAGGTGCCGGAACGCCTCGAGCAATTCATGAACGCTATGTCTGGAATTTCGGCTGGCAACTTCAGGGCATTTGCCCAAAAGTTCAATTTTGCCCAGTTTGGCACCCTATGCGATGTCGGCGGGGCAACAGGACAGCTGTCGTGCATCGTAGCGGCAGCCAACCCACACATGCGCTGCACCAGCTTCGATCTTCCCAACGTCGTACCTATAGCGACACGAAAAATTGTGCAGGCGGGGCTCAGCGACCGCGTTACGGCCGTCGGGGGCGATTTCTTCGTCGACTCCCTGCCAAGAGCCGACGTGATTACAATGGGGATGATCCTGCATGACTGGAACCTTGATAAGAAAAAAGTACTGATCCGGAAGGCCTACGATGCGCTGCCCGAAGGTGGGGCATTCGTCGTCATTGAGGCGCTCATCGACGATGCACGCCGCGAAAACGCATTCGGCCTGTTGATGTCTCTCAACATGCTGATCGAGTTCGGCGACGCTTTCGACTACTCAGGTTCCGACTTCGCCAACTGGTGTCGCGAGGTTGGGTTTCGGAGCATCGAGGTCATTCCCTTGACAGGACCATCTAGCGCAGCGGTCGCGTACAAATAGCTCGGCAACAGCAGTGGGGTTGTGGAGTGTGTCCCGCATTGACGAAGTGGGTCGGGCAAACTGGAAGCATGGCCGCTTGTGGCACGATTCTGACCTGGCGCCTTGACGGCGGCGTGACCGTTTAGGAGCGCTGAGCGGACCTCGCACGCCGAAAGCCAGACGACCGAGTCGTGCCAGAAGCTGAACTATGATGATCGCTGCTGCGCGCTTTGGCTCCTCGGTCTCTTTCAAGCATCATGGTGTGCGCGCCCCCTGCCCGTCCTACGGAACCTTCGCTGGGGTCGGAGTGTATGGTTAGCGTGCTCGCGCGCTGGAATGCGGCTTGACCGACATGATCACCCAAACCTCCAGTTTCGTGCCGTGCCGGAAAACAGCACGCCGATCGCAGGATCAAGGCGGGACTGAGTGCCGATCCGTTAACTATCCATATGATAGGCTTGGGCCTATTTCCCGCCACGCGGCAGTCGGTAGATGAAAGCACGCTGGCACGCCTTCCTTGGCAAGGGCCTCGCCTACATCGTCGCCTTCTTCGGGGGCCGACAGACGGCGGAGCCGTCCGAGCTGAAGCCGCCGGTCGACTGGTATCCCTGGGAAGCGGTCTATCCCGAGGATGTGGACTGGCGCGCAGAGATCGCAGTCAAGCCCCTCTATGCGATTCTCGACGACGCGGTGGCGCGATTTCCCGACAATAGTTGTGTCGAGTTTCTCGGCAGGAAGTACCGCTACCGCGAGATCGGCCGCCTGGTCGATTGCGCCGCCAAAGGCCTTCAGGATCTCGGGGTCGGCAAGGGCGTCCGGGTCGGGCTGTTTTTGCCCAACTGTCCGTACTTCGTCGTCTGTTACTACGCGGTGCTGAAGGCCGGCGGCACCGTGGTCAACATGAACCCCCTGTATGCCGAGGAGGAGGTGCTTCGGCAGCTCACGGACTCGGAAACCCGCATCGTCGTAACGCTGGATATGCGCAGCCTGCATCCGAAGCTGGCCGCGGTCATGCACCAGGCCGCGCTGGAGAAGGTGATCGTCTGTCGGATGGCCGACGCCCTGTCCTTTCCGCAGAAGGCGCTGTTCACGCTGCTCAAGCGAAAGGAGATTGCCAGCATCCCCGTCGATGGTCGGCACGTCGCCTTTCGGACCTTGGTCGCGAACGACGGCGACTTCCGCCCGGCGGCGATTGACCCAGCGCGCGATGTCGCGCTGTTGCAGTACACCGGCGGCACCACGGGTACGCCCAAGGGCGCCATGCTGACGCACGCAAATCTCTACGCGAATACCATGCAGATCGGGATGTGGTTCAACAGCATAGACGCTGGTGGCGAGCGGATCCTGGGCGTGCTTCCGCTCTTTCATGTCTTCGCGATGACGGCAGTCATGAACGCTGGGATTTCGCATGGCTCCGAACTGATTCTCCTGCCCCGCTTCCGGCTCGATACGGTACTGCAGGCGATCCACAAGAAGCGGCCGACGCTGCTCCCGGGCGTACCGACCATGTTTGCCGCCATCAATGGCTACAAGCAGCTCGAGAAATTCGATCTATCATCGCTGAAATTCTGCCTGTCAGGGGGCGCCCCCCTGCCCATGCGCGTGAAAGAGGAGTTCGAGAGCCTCACCGGATGCAAGCTGGTGGAGGGATATGGCCTGACCGAAACATCGCCGGTCGCCACGGTCATTCCGCCATTCGGCGTGTATAAAGAAAGATCGGTGGGACTTCCGCTGCCGCAGACCATCGTCGAGGTCACCGCGCTTGATGACCCCATGCGAGTGCTGCCGCCAGGCGCGACGGGCGAGATCTGCATCAGAGGTCCGCAGGTCATGGTAGGATACTGGCGCCGGCCGGAAGAAACTGCGACGACAATGGCCGGCGGCCGCCTGCATACGGGCGATATCGGTCACATGGATGAGGAGGGTTACATCTACATCACAGACCGCGCCAAGGACCTGATCCTGGTCGGTGGCTACAATGTCTATCCCCGCATGGTCGAGGAAGCCATTCTTCGCCATCCCGCGGTCGAGGATGTTGCGGTGTGCGGCATTCCCGATGACTATCGCGGCGAGACCGTGAAGGCCTTCATCGTTACGCGTCCCGATCATAGGCTCACGATGGGCGACCTGAAGGCGTTCCTGCGGGACAAGCTGGCGCCCTTCGAGATTCCGCGCTCGATCGCCATCCGCGCCACGCTGCCGCGGACGCTGATCGGCAAAATATCGCGCAAGGACCTCATTGCGGAGGAACTGGCAAAACGGCAACCGCGACCAACCGAGTTGGCTTGACGATTCGCATCCCGGCATCGAAAGGGCCGCATTGATGTGCCACGGCCGGCGGCCGCTCTACCTCGCCGGCGCGTTGTGTGCTTCTCTTCTCATCGTCGCCGACAGATTCGTTGCGCGGTGGCGCCAGTCGCCAGTGCGCCGCGGCTTGGCGGCAATCGACGATCCGTCGCAGCGTCATTTCGATGCTATCATTCGCTGCGAAGATGTGCCGATCGCAGCGTTGCGTGGGCATCTGCCTGCAGTGTGACGCGTTCCTTGGGAGGCGAAAGCCATGCAAGAGGTTGTTATCGCCGGATACCAGCGGTCGCCCTTCACCTTCGCCGAAAAGGGCGCGCTGGCGAAGGTGCGGCCCGACGACATGGCGGCTGCCGTCGTCAGGCGCCTGCTCGAGTCCACCGGGGTCAAGGGAGATGAGGTCGACGATGTCATCCTCGGTTGCGCTTTTCCCGAAGCCGAACAGGGATTGAACGTTGGACGCCTGGTAGGCTTTCTGGCGCAGCTGCCCAACACGGTGCCGGGCGCGACGGTCAACCGCTTCTGCGGCTCGTCGATGCAGGCTATCCACATGGCGGCGGGCGCCATCCGCATGAATGCCGGTGAGGTATTCGTCTGCGGCGGCGTCGAGTCGATGACGCGCGTGCCCATGCCGGGCTTCAACCCGCTGCCCAATCCTGGTCTCTATGCGAGCTTTCCACAGGCCTACATGGGCATGGGCGAGACCGCGGAAAACCTGGCACGCAGCTACCAAATCCCACGCGCCGCGCAGGAGGAGTTTGCGCTGTCGAGCCACGCCAAGGCAGCCGCGGCGCACCAGGCCGGACGCCTGAAGGATGAGATCGTTCCGATCGACGATCGCGGGAGCGCGATCGAGGCCGATGGCTGCATTCGCTTCGATACCAATCGCGAGGCGCTGGCCGCCCTGCCGCCGGCGTTCGATCGCGACGGCACGGTCACGGCCGGAACATCGGCGCCGCTCACCGATGGCGCCGCAGCAGTTCTGGTCTGCTCCGAGGCCTACACCCGTCGGCGCAATCTCGCGCCTCTTGCCCGCATCAAGAGCATTGCGGTTATCGGCTGCGCGCCGGAGATCATGGGTATCGGACCGGTCCTGGCCAGCCGCCGGGCGCTGGAGCGCGCCGGGCTCCAGATCGGCGACATCGACGTGATCGAACTCAATGAGGCCTTTGCTGCGCAGGTGCTCGCCTGCGCCCGCGGTCTCCGGATCGATCTCGAGCGCCTCAATTCCGATGGCGGCGCGCTGGCGCTCGGTCATCCGCTGGGCGCTTCCGGCGCGCGCATTACCGGCAAGGCGGCGGCGCTGCTGAAGAGGACGGGCGGCCGCTATGCCCTCGCCACCATGTGCATCGGCGGCGGACAGGGTATCGCCACGGTACTCGAAGCGGTCCAATGATCGACATTCGCAAGGTTGCCGTCATCGGCGCCGGTGTCATGGGCCGCGGCATCGCCGCCCACGTGGCCAATGCCGGCGTACCCGTGCTGCTGCTCGACATCGTTCCCGCGGGAGCAACCAATCGCAGCACGCTGGCCGAGAGCGCGCTCGCCGCGCTGCGCTCGTCCCAGCCTGCGGCCTTCATGCATCCGAAGAACGCCCGGCTGCTGACGCCCGGCAATATCGAGGATCACCTCGCTTGGCTGGCCGAGGTCGACTGGATCATCGAGGCTGTCGTCGAAGACGTCACGGCCAAGCACGCGATCTACAGCCGGCTTCAGGAATTCCGTCGGCCGGGCTCGATCCTATCCTCCAACACGTCGACGATTCCGCTCCATCAGCTGACCCAGAACCTGCCCCCTGAATTCGCCAAGGACTTCCTGATCACCCACTTCTTCAACCCGCCGCGCTATATGCGCCTGCTGGAGATCGTGGCCGGCGCGCAGACGCGCCCGGAAGCTGTCACGGCCATCAGCAGCTTCTCCGATCTCCGCTTGGGCAAAGGCGTCGTGCCCTGCAGGGATAAACCCGGCTTCATCGCCAACCGCATCGGCGGCTTCTGGCTGCAGTGCGCCATGACCGAGGCCATTGCCTGCGGGCTCGACGTGGAGGAGGCCGATGCGGCGCTCGGCCCGTCCGTCGGCATCCCCAAGACCGGGGTGTTCGGCCTGTTGGATCTGGTCGGTCTCGACCTGGTGGCGCATGTCGGCCGCAGCCTCGTGGCAAATCTGCCGCCCGACGATGCCTTCCAAAAGGTCCGCGAGGTCCCGCCGCTGGTCGCGCGGATGATCGAATCCGGCCACATCGGTCGAAAGGGCGAGGGTGGCTTCTACCGCCGCGTCGAGCAGGCCGGCCAGACAGTCATCGAATCCATCGATCTCAGGAGCGGCGACTATCGCCCCCGGCACCGGCCGCCGAAGGACGGCGGCCCGAAGCTCGGACTGCGCCAATTTCTCGAACAGCCGGAGCGAGCCCATCGCTATGCCTGGGTCGTGCTGTCGGAAACGCTGCGCTATGCCGCCGATGTCGTCTTCGATATCGCCGATCATCTGGTCGCCGTCGATGAGGCGATGCGGCTCGGCTACAACTGGCGCCAGGGCCCCTTCGAAATGATCGATGCGCTCGGCACCGGCTGGTTCGCCGGCCGGTTGCGGGCCGAAGGCCGACCCGTGCCGGCGCTGCTCGAGAAAGCGGGTGACCGGCATCTCTATCGCGTCACAGAGGGACGGCTGCAGGGCTTGTCGGCCGCGGGCGACTATGTCGATCAGCCGCGACTCGCCGGAGGGTTGCGCCTCGCGGACCTCCGTCAGAGCAGCAAGCCGGTCATCGCCAACCGCTCTGCCAGCCTGTGGGACATCGGCGACGGCATCGCGTGTCTCGAGTTCCACACCAAGATGAACACCTTCGACGCCGGCACCTTGGCGTTGATCGGCCAGTCGATCGCCGTCGTCGGCCAGCGCTTCAAGGGGCTCGTCATCGGCAACGACGGCGAGAATTTTTCGCTCGGCGTCAATCTCGGCTTCGCGCTGTTCGCCGCCAATGTCGCCCACTGGGCTGGGGTCGAAGAGCTGCTCAAGCAGGGACAGGCGCTGTTCCAAAGGCTCAAATATGCGCCCTTCCCGGTGGTCGGCGCGCCCGCGGGCATGGCGCTTGGTGGTGGCTGCGAGATCCTCCTGCACTGCGATGCCGTGCAGGCCCATGCCGAGAGCTATATCGGCCTCGTCGAGATGGGGGTCGGGCTGGTGCCATCCTGGGGTGGCTGCAAGGAGCTGCTGCTCCGCTGGCTGGCCCATCCGCTACGTCCACATGGGCCGATGCCCGCTATCAGCAAGACCTTCGAAACCATCGGCAAGGCGAAGGTGAGCAAGTCGGCTGCCGAGGCGCGCGATCTCCTGTTCCTGGGGCCGACCGACGGCATCACCATGAACCGCGACCGCGTCCTCGCCGACGCCAAGGCGAAGGCATTGGAACTGGCGCGCGACTACAAGCCGCCGGCACCGCCAACGGCGTCCTTACCGGGGCCGAGTGGCCGTGTCGCGCTGCTTCTGGCCCTGTCCGATCTGGCAAAAAAGGGTCAGGCGAGTCCGCATGACGTCGTCATCGCCGATAAACTCGCGACGATTCTGACCGGTCGCAGCACGGACATCACCGAATCCGTTGCAGAGGAGGAGCTGCTGGTGCTGGAGCGGGAGGCGGCGCTCGATCTGCTGCGGCAGTCGGCGACCCTGGCGCGCATGGAGCATATGCTCGATACCGGCAAGCCGCTGAGGAACTAGGGGAATGCTGATATACAAGGCACCGCTGCGGGACATCCGCTTCGTGCTGTACGAGTTGCTCGACGCCGGCGAGCTCGCGCAGCTGCCGGGCTTCGCCGAGGCCTCGCCGGATCTCGTCGACGCCGTGCTCGAAGAGGCGGCGAAGTTCTGCGAATCCAAGCTGCTGCCGCTCAATCAGTCCGGCGACCGCGAAGGCTGCCGCTTCGAGAACGGTGTCGTCCGTACGCCGTCCGGTTTCAAGGAGGCCTATGCGACCTTTGCTGAAGGCGGTTGGGCGGGCCTCGCCTGCGATCCTGCGTATGGCGGCCAGGGCCTGCCGGAGGCGCTGAACTTCGTCGTCGTCGAGATGATCTGCGCGAGCAATGTCGCCTTCGGCACCTATCCGGGCTTGTCGCGGCATGCCTATCAGGCGCTCGAGACCCATGCTCCGGAGGCCATCAAGCGCCTGTGCCTGCCGCGACTGGCTAGCGGCGCCTGGAGCGGCACGATGTGCCTCACGGAGCCGCAATGCGGCACCGATCTCGGCCTCATCCGCACCAAAGCCGTGCCCGCTGCCGACGGCAGCTATGCTGTGACCGGCACCAAGATCTTCATCTCCGCGGGCGAGCATGATCTGACCGACAACATTCTGCATCTGGTACTGGCCCGGTTGCCGGACGCGCCATCCGGCACGCGCGGCATCAGCCTGTTCCTGGTGCCGAAGCTGCTTTGGCACGACGATGGCAGCCTGGGCAGCCGCAACGGCGTGCGCTGCGGTGGCATCGAGCACAAGATGGGTCTGGCCGGCTCGGCCACCTGCACGCTGCAGTTCGACGGCGCCGTCGGCTATCTGATCGGCCAGCCCAACCGCGGCCTCAACTGCATGTTCACGATGATGAACGCCGCGCGGCTCGCCGTCGGCTTGCAGGGAATGGGTATCGCCGAGGTCGCCTACCAGAACGCCCGCAGCTATGCCCGCGATCGTCTGCAGGGGCGTGCGCTCGCCGGCGCGCGCTATCCCGACCGGCCGGCCGATCCGATCATCGTCCAGCCGGATGTGCGGCGCATGCTGCTGACCATGAAGGCCGGCATCGAAGGAGCGCGCGCGCTCGCCTATTGGACGGCGGTGAATATCGACATCGCTCATCGCCATCCATCTGCCGAGAAGCGGCAGGAGGCCGACGAACTGGTGCAGCTGCTGACTCCGGTGATCAAGGCCTGCCTCACGGATCTCGGCTTCGAAGTCGCCAATCTCGGCGTGCAGATCTATGGCGGCCACGGCTACATCCGCGACAATGGCATGGAACAGCTGGTCCGCGATGCTCGCATCGCGCAGATCTACGAGGGCACGAACGGCATCCAGGCGCTCGACTTGGTGGGGCGCAAGATGTCTGCCCACTATGGCCGGCTGCTGCGGCGGTTCTTCCACCCGGTTGCGCAGTTCCTCGCCGAGACCAGCGGCGATCTGCAGCTACAGGAATTTGTTTCGCCGCTCGCCAAAGGCTTCGACCGGCTGCAGCGGGCAACGCTGAAGATCGCAGAGCGTGGACTACGGAACCCCGACGAAGCCGGCGCTGCGGCATATGACTACCTCCGCCTCATGGGCCTCGTAGCTCAGGGTTACATGTGGAACCGGATGACGCGCCTCGCCACGAGCGCGCTCGACCGCGGCGCACCCGACGCCACGTTCTATCAGACAAAGATCGCCACTGCGCGCTTCTTCACCCAGCGGATCCTGCCACAATCATCATCCTTATTTGCCGCCATCATGGTCGGCGGCCGCTCGATCACGGAAGTCGAGGAGCAGGCGCTCTGATCCGCAGTTTGTTTCAATCGGCGACGAACTGGTCGCTGGAATCCAACAGTTGCTCTGCACCTCGAGAATGATCTCGGCGCCGTCGTCCGCAGTGACCGCATCCCCGATCACCTGGGAGGGTCCAGCAGACTTTGGCACTCAGTTAACCCACCTTCCAGTGCATCGAACTCCTCTTGGGCGTATTCAGCGACGCGAGCGATCATACCCGGATCGCCCTCGGCATCGTTGCCGCATGACGTCGTCGTCGAAGTCGAAGCGACCTTTGAGGTCCGGTAAGGGTCAAACTCTGCCGAATCGGTGATTTCCGCGCTGCGTCGGGATCACCTCCGATAGCAGTCATGCCTCGCGCCCGTGAGCACTTCCGGGTGGTGCCAAAAGCGGACATCGCCTCGCACACTCCACATTCAATTCACCGGCCGCGCCTCTGGAAATTTCCATTTTCCGTTCAAAATCTCAGCGCGAGGACGATAGAGCTGCACCATGGTAATTCCATCCCGCCACAACACGCAGGCAGTTGGAAATCTTGCCGTCGCAGCCGCCGAACTGGACGGAGACTGAGCTGTCACCGCGCCTTGCTTGTGAGACGCGGTGCACTCACGGCTGCGAAGCCGCATCGGTGCGCGGCTCCGGGCAAGGCTATTTCACACCGCTGGCGGCCTGTTCGATCAGGGCGGCGACTGCATTGGGGTGGGAGACATAGATAGCGTGGCTGCCCGGCACCTCAACAACAGTGGCACCCGCCCGTTTCGCCATGAATTGCTGTGCGGGATAAGGAATCATCTTGTCATCGCGGACTTGGAGATACCAGCTAGGCTTGGATTTCCAAGCCGGCTC
>Ga0137403_10002364_pt1 | contig 23153 bp, 17 predicted proteins | sample CZOMad2_1_16fung_FD_122057 | JGI IMG/M metagenome (GOLD analysis project Ga0137403, IMG submission 122057) | Vadose zone soil fungal communities from Angelo Coast Range Reserve, California, USA - CZOMad2_1_16fungal (Hybrid Assembly) | ecosystem: Environmental > Terrestrial > Soil > Vadose zone...
GCGAACAGCTCGCGGCGCGCGTCGGTGGCCTCGATCAACGTCTGCATGCTCAGGCAGTCCGCGTACCGGTCGACGATTAGCCCGGGAAGCAGATCGGCCTCGCCGTGCACCAGGCGTGCCGCCTGGCGGCGCTCGGGATCCGGCCGGACGACGTCGCGCAGCGCGATGGCTTGCGCCATTCGGTGGACGAAGAACTGCTCGTCCACCGGCTCGTCCTCGCGCGTGAGCAGGCGGACGGCGATCTGGCTCCTCGAGCCGTAGAAAGCCTTGCCCAGAAACCAGCCGCGCTCGTCGGCGAGGCGGACGACCTCGCCCCCGGACAAATTGGCGGGAGCCGCGACGTCCGAGCGGTAGATCCAGACGTGCCCCTCGGCGAGCCGGTCCACCGCGCGCTTCGAAAGCACGACCGTGGGGTCATCGGAGGTGCCGGCCTGGATGCTCCCGAGCACTGGCGGCGGCCGGTGCACCCGCTGCCGCGCGGCGGCGCGGGGGCGGACGTCGCGCGCGGCACGCGACCCATGCTTGAGCCGTTCCAGGCGGCGCGCTTCCTTCGGCGATCGGGGCTCGCTCACGTGGGGACCTCCGGGGGCACAGGTGTATCTGGGGGCGAAATCCATGGCCATCGCAAACGCGGCACACATTGGCTCAAAGGGGCAATCCTGCTCTCCAGCGGGTCCAATCCAGCTGGTGCTGGAGAGCGGCATGATGACGATAGGACCCGCCGCTCCGGAGCTGACCGCGCACCTGCTCGACGACCGCTTGACGTTGGCGCGCCGGCCGGGCGCGCGCTATACGCAGCCCATGGTCCTCGTCGAAGGCAGGAAGCAGCGCCGGGTCGACCGTTGATGACTGCTCGATCGCGCGGGCCCGTTCCGCGCGATCCACGTCGACTTCGGCACCGGCGACGGAACGTTCGTCCGCCGGGTCGCGCAGCTGCACCCGGCTGAGCTGTTCATCGGCGTCGACGCGGTCGCCGACAACCTGCGCGACGTCTCCCGTCGGGCTCCGTCCAACGCCATGTTCGGGCTGCTTTCCCTGCAAGACGCTCCGGGCGATCTTGCAGCGCTCGCGGACCGGCTGACGGTCCTGTTCCCCTGGGGCTCGCTGCTGGACGCCGTCGCCCTGCCGGAGCCGGCCTCGCTGGCACGGCTGCGGGCCCTCTGCAAGCCGGGCGCGGAAGTCCGCATCGTGTTCGAGCGCGCGTCTCGGATGGAGGCGCTCGAGAGCGCTTACGGGGAAGCGGGCCTGGCCATGAGGGAGCGGCAGATGTCCGTCGAGGAGGTGCGCGCGCTGCCCACCACCTGGGCCAAGAAGCTCGGCTATTCGGGCCGGCCGCGCCAATTCTGCGCCTTCGAGGGCCGCGTGGTCCCGGAAAAGCGGCTCCTCTAGCGGAAGGAGGGTGGCTGCCTCAACGGGGCGGAATCGGCGAGGAAACCGTGGTGCGAATCTCGGGCTTGCCTGGCCCGGAGTCGTCCTCGAGCCCGTTCAGCGTGCGGACGGCGCGCAGTAGATCGCCAGTGGCGTAGAAATCGACCGCGACCAGGTTGGGGAGGCGCCTGCGCTCCCGCTGGCAGAGGCGCGCGCGAGAGAGGAGGAAATCGTAGGCGTTCACCACCGCGGCATTGCTGGGCCGCGGCGTGGGGGTGGTCTCGATCCAGTGGTTGACCTGGAACAGGCTGCCGGCAGTCCCGCCGCGGTTGGGGCGGCAAGTCATCTCGGCGGTCGTGCGGAACGTGTAAGGCGTCTCCTGGAACGCCTCGAACGCCGGATGCAGCCAGGCGAGGCCCGGGCGGCCGGACTCAGCAAACACGATGAGGCGCTGGTTTCGGGAGATGAGCTCGTGGAGCGTCGGCCACTTCGCCGTGGCCCCCTCGTAGACGAAGTCGAGCAGCCCGCTCTCGGCGAACGGGCGCGCCAGGTCCGCGGGCGTAACGTAGTCCTCGAAGATCACGATCACCACCTCGCCGGGGTGTTGCACGAGGAACTCCCGGATCGCCCGCAGCGTGGGTCCGATTTCATAGGCGCCGAGCTCGCAGAAACCGTGGCAGAGGTAGATCCCGCGATCGCCGTCCTTTCCTCCCACCAGCCGATCCCGGATGCGCAGCGCGGCGGCCGTGGCCTCGGGCCCGATCGCCTTCTCGATCTCCTCGCGAGAGACCCCTTCGCGATCGAGATCGGTCTTGACGCGGCCTCCGGTGCGGATGCCGTAGTGGAGGTCGATGAGCAGCGCCCGCACGCCGTCCTGGAGCTGGCGGGCGATGTCGTGCTCGTGGTGGGGGAACATCCATCCTTCGATCTCGGCGTTGGACATTGCGTTGTGCGCGCCGGGAAAGACCACCTGGTCGACGCGCCGGCCGCACAGCGCAGCCGCGCCATTGCAGGCTTGTGGCAGCCCGGCCAGCTCGGTCCTGGTCCCTCCGCCGCGCGCGAACCAGGTCAAGGCTCCTCCGACCGCGCTGGTGGCCAGCGCGGCGGCCACCCACGCAGGCCAGCGGCGTCGCCGGTCGGTCCCTGCCGCGGGAGACACCGAGCCAGCCAAGGACGAAAGCTCGCGAAGGGCGACAAAGGCGAGCGCAAGCCCTCCGGCCGCCGCAGCCAGCGCCGCGGCCTCGACCGGCCATATGACGATGGCTGCACCGACGGTAAAGAGGGCTAGAGCGCGGGCGAACCGCGCCGGAGGCTGCGCGGGAACCTGACTCAGCCGACGGACGAGATCGAGGGCCCGGCGTACCGGGTCGGCGGCTTCCAGCACTGCGCCGCCCATGGCCGCGAGCAAGAGGCCAGCGGCGGCGATCACCAGACCAGCCAGACGCAGGTTGCCGTAGAAGGCGCGCCACACGCCCTGAGCGACTCCGCGGAGAGCGGGATCGCCGAACGCGGCGGCGGCGACGAGGCGGCCTGTGGGGGTTACGGCGACGAACCCGATGCCGACCGCGAAGAGGGCAAGCCCGGCGCGCACGAGCCCGCGGCGCCGGTCGGAGGCGACAGCGATTCCGGTGGCGACCAGCACGGCCCCGAGCCAGAACGAGGCCAGCGCCCCGGTTCGCACCTGCTCGGCGACGCCGAGAAGCCGGACCGCCGAGGTGGCGCGCCGCTCGGTCTCGCCGGAGGCGAGCCGCGCCTCGAGGTCGGGCGGCACCTTGGCGGCGAGTGCCGGACTCGCATGCTGGAGCGCGCTCCGGAGAAGGATCCCGACGTCCGGCAGCGAGAGGAGGACGCGCCGCCCTCCCTGTTCGAGGATGGCCCGGTGCGTGGAGCGCGCCGCCGTGCGCACGACGCCGCGAAAGGGCTCCGATTGCACAACCGCGGTCATGGTGGAGTGGATGACCGGTCGCACCGCGATGAGGTCCGGCTTCTGCGCGACCACCACGTCGGTCAGCCGGTCGCCCACGTAGCGGGCCACGCGCTCGTCGTCGAGGCTCGCCGCCAGCCGGCCGGCGAACTGGCCGGGATCGAGCACGCCGCGCGCGGTGGCCACGGTGAATCCGGCGACGAACAGCAAGCTGCCGCCGATGGCGACGGACGCTTTCGACAAGACCTCGCGGCGCGCGCTGCTCACGCTCACGTCGCGAACTTGCGCCCCTCTCCTTCAGGGAATCAAGCGTCATGGGCCCGAAGCCCAATCCCCTCCGCCCGCGCAACCTGCCCTCGGCCGGCTTCGCGATTGGTCCTTGGCCCAATGGACTCCTGCCGCGGCGGCGCCCAAGGCCCAGGAGCGGCGGCGCCCACGGCCCAAGGGTGCGCCATTGGCACCAAAGGCCAATTCACGCGGGGTCGCTCCGGCACTAGAAGACCCGCAGACATCGAACGCCTCTCTCCAGGCCCGGGGACTCTCATGCGCATCCCCTTCGTTGCATCTTCGGCAGCGTTCCTGCTCACCGCGTGCGCCTCGTCGAAGCCGCCGGGTCCGCCGCCCCTCGAGGTCTACTCCACCGGCGTACCCGGCGAGGCCGCTGCGGTCCGATCCCGCAAGATGACCGCCACCGTGCTCGCGGTGGACACCGCCGCCCGCAGGCTCACGCTGAAGGGCGAGGATGGCAAGACCGAGACGATCAACGTCCCGCCCGAGGTGAAGCGGTTCAACGAGATCGCCGCAGGGGACACCATCGACGTCGAGGTCCAGGAGGGGGTTCTCTTCGAGTACCAGCCCGCGGGCAGCGCGTTCGTCGCGCCGGTGGCGGTGGTCGCCGGCGAGCGCGCCCGCGCCAGCCAGCCTCCGGGCGCCGCCGCCTTGGCCGCGGTCCAATCGACGGTGACGGTCACCGCCATCGATCTCGAGAGCCGCATCGTCCAGTTCCAGGATCCGGACGGGAACAAGTACCAGGTGAAGGCCGGCCCCGAGCTCTCGATCGAAAAGCTGGTGGTCGGCGATCGTCTGCTTGCGACCTATGCCGCCACGGTGGCGATCGCGGTCAACAAGAAGCCCTGACCGCAGCCGCCCGTGTCAGCTGGACGGCGTGACCGAGCCTCCCCCGTCCAGGACCGTCGGGCGCGGAGTGGCAGTGACCGCCGCGGTGGGCGCGGGCCCCTCGTTGCCCAGGCCCGAAGAGATCCAGCTCTCGAGCAGGGTAGAGGTGACCGCCAGGATCACGGGGCCGACGAACAGGCCGATGATGCCGAGCCAGAGGAGCCCGCCGATCACCCCGGGGATGATGAGCAGCAGCGAGAGATCGGCGCCCTTCTTGATGAGCAACGGCCGCAGGACGTTGTCGATGACCTGGGCGAAGATCGTCACCACCAAAAGGACCGTCCCGCGCGCCGGCGATCCGGTCGCGTACAGCCAGATGACGCACGGGACCATGCCGAAGAGCGGGCCGAGCTGGGCGATGCAGAGCAGGAAGACGATGGCGCAGAAGATGGCGGCGAAGGGGACACCGACGGCGACCAACCCGATCCCCGCGATCGCGGATTGCACGACGGCGGTGACGACGATTCCGAGGGCGACCGCGCGGATGGCGCTCCCCGACAGGACCACGATCGCGTCGCCGCGCGCTCCCGCGAGCCTCCGGAAGAAGCGCCGCAGCTGTCCGGCCGCCGCTTCGCCTTTGGCGTAGAGGATCGCCGCGATCGCGACCGTGAGCAAGAAGTTGAGGACCAGGCTTCCGAAGCTTCCAGCCTGGGCCGCGAACCACGCCAGCGCCGTCCTCAGGTACGGCGCCAGGCGCGCGGTCAATTCTTGTGGCCCGAGAGCCGCCAGCGCGAGCCAGCGGTCCGTCAGCTTCTCGCCGACGAGGGGCAGGCCGTTCAACCACGCCGGGGGTGGCGGCAGCCGCAGCGTCGACAGCTCTTTGGCGAGCTCCACGATCCGATCGGATTGTCCGAGGATCGTCGACACCGCCAGATAGAGAGGGATGAGCAGGACGAGGAGCAGCGCCGTCGTCATCACCGCCACGGCCGCGCCCCGGCGGCCGGCGAAGCGCCCCTGCAGCCGGAGCATGAGCGGCCAGGTCGAGACGACGACCATTGTCGCCCAGAGGAGCGCACTAAGGAACGGCCGCAGCACCCAGAGGCTGCCCGCGATCAGAAAGCCGATTCCCAGGACGGACAGCGTGATGCGCGTGAGGTCGCGGGACGGAACCGTCGTCGTGGTTGGCATGAGCTCATCTCCGAGACGGGCACAAGATGCGATAGCCCTCAAGTGTGCGGCGCCTGCCCCTCTTTCGGCAGCAGCGGCAGGTTTCGTGCGGCCCAGCCGAACAGGAAGATGGTCGCGGCGATCAGGCCGATCGAGACGCCCCACTCGAATGCGCTCGGGGAGTACGGCTGCGGCGCGAACGGCATCGGGCCCTTCAGGTCCATCGCGAACACCACCACGTTGGCCCGGTCGAGGACCACGCCGCCGCAGGCCAGCAGCGCGCCCCAGAACAGCGCTTTCGGGTTCTCGCGGAGCTTCGCCGCGCTGAGCAGCGCCAGGGGCAAGACGCCGCCGAGCAGGATCTCGGCCGCGAACAGGATCGCCTTGGGACCCGTGAACGCGGCGCCGAGCTGGCCGCGGACGACGAGGTCACCAACGCGCACCGCCTCGAACACCAGCAGCGCCCAGAACCCGAGCTTGCCCAGCGAAGCGAGCTGCGGCATGCGGAGCGCCCGGCCCCAGCCCTTCGCGATCCACATCTCGACCAGGATGATGAGGGAGATGCCCGCCGCGATGGACGAGAGGAAGAACCAGACCGGCATCACCGGCGACCACCAGGCCGGGTCGAGCTTGTCCGGCATGAGCAGGAACAGCGAGCCGAGCGAGCTCTGGTGCATGGTGGAGAGAGTCACCGCCGCGATCGCCAGCATGATCGGGACCGGCTCCTCCTCGGGCTTCGGGCGGAACGCCCAGGCGAGCACGCCGAAGACCGCAAAGGCGAGCCCGGCGTAGACCAGGTTGCGGGACATCAGGTACACGAACAACGTCACCGCCGCGACCACCCAGAGCGGCGCGGCCGTCTTCCACCGGGCCATCGCCTTCTGCATGCCCCAGCGCTCGAAGGCGACCGGCATGAACTCCAGGGCGAGGATGGTGACGTAGAGCCCGACGCACCAGGAGACCTCGAACATCGCCGAGTGCTCCGGCGCCTGCGCTCCGAGTTGCCAGAAATGCCAGGGCAGGCCCAGGTCGGCGACGAGCGTCACGGTGACGAAGGAGTAGCTGAGGAGCCCCATCAGCACCGCGCTGCGCCCGATCGAGTAGAGGTCCTTCCGCCGGAACACGTAGATGATGCCGGCGGTGGCGAACGCGCCGGCCGCGACTGCGATCCAGACCAGGTCGAAGAGGATCCAGAGGCCCCACGCGTACGTGTCCGAGAGGTGGGTGGAGCCGCCCAGGCCGAGCGCGAACCGCGCCACGAACGAGACGGCGCCGAACGCCATGAGCAAGGCGAGCAGGACGTTCGCGGGGGTCCAGAGCTTCTTGACGATCGGGACGAACTCGACGTGATGCAGCGCCTCTTCCTTCGCCACGGCTAGCTTGCGCTTGCCGAGCGCGAACGCGCCGCCGAGCAGCGCGCCCAAAGCGATCACCGCGGGCGGAACGGCCTTCAGCGCCGCGATGCTGCGCCCCGGGTAGCTGTGCGTGCCGACGGCTGGCAATCCGATCTGCTCGAAGGGGACGGCGGAGAGATAGAGGGTGGCCGTGCCGCCGGCTTCCTTCTCGCCGTAGATGTGATCGACGTACTTCCCCTGCCCGGAGCTGATGCGGTCCTTTGCCTTCTTGAGCATGTCCTCGCGTTCGCCGAAGTCGAGCGCGTCCGCGGGGCATGCCTTCACGCAGGCCGGCACGGCATGCGCGCTGGTGAAACGCTTCGCGTCGGCCAGGGACAACGGCTGGCCGTTCCGCTCGACCGGCGCGACCGGGTGGAGCCGATCGACGCAGAGGGTGCACTTGCTGATCTCCGGCGCGAGCGTGTCCCACTGCGCGGAGATCGCTCCGAAGGGACAAGCCCACATGCAGTACCGGCAGCCGATGCAGATCTCGGGGTGATAGACGACGGGGCCCTCCTCGCTCTTCTTGAGCGCCGTCACCGGGCAGGCGGACACGCAGGCCGGCTCGTCGCAGTGCATGCACTGCCGCTTGGTGTAGATGTCCCGGAAGCCCGCCGGCGCCTTCGGATCGTCCACCTCGTGGTGCGTGATCAGCATGTAGGTGTCGGCGTCGAGGGTGGTCGGGTTCTGGAAGGAGCCGAAGATGGAACTCTGCTGGAGCTGGGTATTCACGCCGGGGAGACCGTTCCACTCCTTGCAGCTCACCTGGCAGGCGTGGCACCCGATGCACTTGGTGGTGTCGATCAGCTTGGCGTAGCTCATCGCCGTCCTCCCGAGCGGGGCGCGAGCGCCGACACCGCCTCCTCCGCTGATGCCTGCCCCGCGGGCTGCACGTTCACCAGGCAAGCATTGGTCTCCTGCGTCCCCGCGCCCGGATCGGCGGCGTCGATGGTGAGCACGTTCACGCTCGGACCCGTCGATAGCCCCTTGAAGCCCCAGTTGTAGGGCATCCAGACGATGGGCACGTCCTGGCCTGCGATGCGCAGCGACTGCATCCGCCGCGTCACCACCGCCTTCACCACCAGCTCCCCGCGGGCCGAGGTCACCCGGGCCCGGTCGCCGGTCTTGATCCCCAGCTTTTCCCCGAGCTTCACCGGCAGCTCGATCATCGGCTCGGGCGCCAGCTCGTTGAGCCACGGGATGTTGCGCGTGGTCGATCCCGCGCACCAATGCTCGGCGAGCGACGACGTCATGAGCACGTACGGGAAGTCCTTCGCCGTGCCGATGGGCTGCTTCCCCTTGATCCGCGGATATTTCAGGACTGGGTTGTTCTGCGCGGCGGGATGCAGCAGGTTCGCGACCGGGCTCTCCACCGGCTCATAGAACTCGGGAAGCGGCCCGTCCTTGGGAACGTATGCCACGTCGCGCGGCATGCCCTTTTCTTTCGGGTCCGGGTCCTCATATGGACCGGCGATCAGCCGTCCCACGCCTTCCGCGCTCATGCGGAAAGCTTGCTGGCCCTCCGGCGTATCGGGCCCCTTGGTCGGATCGGGCACGTCGGGCACGTCGATGCCGATCCATTTCTTCTGCGTGGCGTCCCATTGGATGGAGGCCAGCGCCGGCGCGAGGATGTTCCCCTTGGCGTCGCGGGCGGGCATCGGCTGGCCCTGGGCGTCGCAGGAGGCGCGGTTGTAGAGGATCTTCATGTTGTCCGGCCAGGTCCACGCATAGGTGGAGTTGAGCGTGATCCCGACGGCGCGCAGGCGCTCCGCCTTGAGGTCGCGGCGCTTGGTGAGGTTCTTCCCGCCCCCGAAGCAGCCGGCGTAGATCCACGCACCCGAGGAAGTGGACCCGTCGGCCTCGAGCTCGCGGATGCGCTTGACCAGGTCTCCGGCCTTGAGGTTCTTCGCGGGCACGTCCTTCCAGGCGCGCCCGCTGATTTCCTTGAGCACGTCCTCGGCGAGCGTGGCTTTCTGGTAGCTCCAGTTCGCCTTCAGGATGGCCGCATCCCGCGGGTCGCTGGACCCCTTGTACAGATCGCGCACCCTGCGGAACGCCTCGTCGATCACCTCGAGGTCGGGCCGCGCCTGGCCCGGCGGCGCAACTCCGGCGTAGCGCCATTGCACCAGCCCGCCGGAGTTGGAGATGCTGCCCTCCTTCTCCATGAAGTACGCGGCCGGGAGCAGCAGCACCTCCGTCTGGATCGCCTTCGCATCCACGCCGGGCGCCTGCCAGAAAGCCGCGGTCTCCGTCTCCCAAAGCTCCTGCACCACCAGCATCTCGAGCCTGGCGAAGGCGTCGCGGACGTAATTGAGGTTCGGGTTGGTGACGATCGGGTTCTGCCCGAGCACCCAGAGGAGCTTGAGGTTCCCGGCGTACGCGTCGTCGATCAGCCCGAGGGTGCCGTAGTCCTTCTTCGCGCTCCGTCTCGGGAGCCAGCCGTAGCCGAACTCGTTCTCGGGCGAGGCGTTCTCGCCGAACCAGGCCTTGAGCCCGTTCACCACCATTTTCCGGTTGAAGGTGCCGTTGCTCTTCGTCCACGCTGCGAGCGTCGGCTGGTTGTGGAACGGGGCATCGTTGTAGCCGAACCAGTAGTTGTTCAGCACCGACATGTCGCAGGCGCCCTGCACGTTGGGCTCTCCGCGCAGCGCGTTCACGCCGCCGCCGATCTTCCCGATGTTGCCGAGCAGCAGCTGGAGGATGCAGTCGCAGCGGATGTTCTGGACGCCGACCGTGTGCTGGGTCATGCCCAGGGCGTAGAGGATGGTGCCGGGCCGGTTCTTCGCGAACAGCTCGGCGATCTCCTCGATCTGCTTTGCCGGCACGCCCGAGATCTGCTCCGCCACCTGCGGCGTGTAGCGCGCGAAGTGTTGCCGCAGCTTCTGGAACACGCACTGGGGATCGTCGAGGGACTTCGCCTTCTTCGGCTTCTGGTCCTTGCCGAGCTGGTAGCCCCAGGAGGCGGAGTCGTATTTGTGCTTCTCGCGGTCGTATCCGCTGAACAGGCCGTTCTCGATGCCGAAGTCGTCCCGCGCGAGGAAGAGCGCGTTGGTGTGGAGCTTCACGTACTCGGCGTCGTACCAGCCGTTCTCGATCACCAACCGGATGATCGCGCCGAGGAAGGCGATGTCCGCGCCGGGCCGGATGCGCGCGTACACGTCGGCGATGTTGGAGGTGCGGTTGTAGCGCGGATCCACGTGGATGATCTTTGCGCCCTTCTCCTGGGCCTTGCGGATCCACTTCATCGCCATCGGGTGGTTCTCGGCCGCGTTCGAGCCCTCGATGAGGAACACCTTGGCATTCTCGAGATCGGCCCAGTGGTTCGTCATCGCGCCGCGGCCGAAGGAGGCCCCCAGACTGGGGACCGTGGGGCTGTGTCAAAGCCGCGCTTGGTGCTCCACGAAGTTGGTGCCGAGGATCCGCCCCAGCTTGTTCCAGAGGTAGGCCTCCTCGTTGGTGTTCTGCGCGCCGCCCAAGAGAGCGATGGCGTCGGTCCGGCTGACGGGGAACTCGCTGTCGCCGTCTTTCTCGGTCGCGACCCAGGTGGCGTCCCGCGTCGCCTTGAGCTTCTTGGCGATCTTGTCGAGCGCCTCGTCCCAGCCGATCTCGACCCAGCGGTCCGACCCGGGGGCGCGGTACTTCGGGGTGGTCAGGCGCTGCTTCGAGTCGTGCGTCGCGAATGCCGCGACGCCCTTGACGCAGAGCGATCCCTCGTTCACCACGCCATCCGGGTCGCCCTCCAGGTTGACGAGCTTCCCGTCGATGACGTGACCGACCATCGCGCAGCCGCACGAGCAGAAGTTGCAGACCGTGGTGAATTCCTTCGCGCCGGCGAGCTTCATCTCCGCCGCGCGCGAGGGCTGCGGCGCGATCAGGGTGTCCAGGGTGACGCCCGCGCCGCCGGTCGCGATGACCTTGAACAACTCCCTCCGGGTGACGGCCATTCGAGTCTCCTTCCGCGTCCGAGAGATCGGAAGCGTAGCCGCGCCGCGACCGCGGGATAATGGGCCGATGTACCTACTGGATTCGTGCGCGGGTCAGTTCTCGGCCGGCATCATCGCCGACAGCGTGTCGTCGAACTTGGCCGGGTTCTCGTCGAAGGCCAGGCCCGTGTGGCAGCTGTCGCAATCCTGGCCGAGCTTCTTCTTCTTGCCGTCGGCGAGCGTCGCCTCGTGCTGGCTGTCGTGGCAGCGGAAGCAGCCCGCGTTCGCGACCCCTTCCACCTTGTGGCCGATGTTCGAGCGGTACCGGTTCCAGGTCAGGTTCATGGCCGGATAAACGTTCCGCAGATAGATGATGGCGAGCGTCTTTGCCGCCTTGTCCAGCGCCGCGGGGTCCGGCTTCACCTCTGGATGTTCCTTCTGGTAGGCGGCGGCAAGCGCGGTCTTGAAGTGCCCCTCGGCCTGCTCGCGCGGGACCGTGGCCTGGGTGAGGAGCCCGACCGAAACCTCCGCGATGAACGGCATCTTCGCGTCGAGCGCGCCGATGAAGAGCGCCCGGTCGACCGCGTTCTTGGGCGTGCCGTCGAAGATGTGCGTCGGCCGGTTGTGGCAGTCGATGCAGTCCATGATGCGCACGCCGAGCGGCTTTTCCGGCGCACCCGGGGGCAGGTACTCGGCGACCACCTGGCCCTTGGCGACCAGCGTGATCTTCCCCACCTTGCCGCGCTCCGGGTCGAGATATTCGAACTTCACCTGGTTGTCGGGGTTCGCGTGCCAGTGGATCCCCTCGTATTTCTCCGTCCGCCGGTTGAAGCCACCGATGCGCAGGAGCATCGCGTTGAACTTCGGCGTGTTGTCCTCGTCCAGATCGTAGTGCGCGAAGAGCTTGACGCGGTCGGCCCTGAACCGCTGCGGCGAGTGGCACTGCTCGCAGCTCTTGTGCGCAGGGGGGAGATCCTCGACCGCCGCGACAACCGGCCGGTCGTAGCTCGAAGTCAAGACGCCGAGGAACTGGTGGACGCCGTTCCACTTGGCCTTGATCTCGGCAGCGGCGCCAGGGCCGATGTGGCACTCGACGCAGGCGACGTTCGAGTGCGGCGAGCGGTTGTAGGCCTCCCATTCCGGCTGCATCGGCTGATGGCACGCGGTGCCGCAGAACCGCGCGGAGTCCATGTGCTCGACCGTCTTCTGCCCGGCGAACGCGAAGAGCCCGACGTTGGCGAGCGTGGCGACAGCGACGAAGATGATCCGCCTCCGCGCGGAGCGATCGGCGAAGGCCGCATCGAACGCCGCCTGCAGCGCGTCCTTGGGGCCCTCGCGGTGGCGGCGGCGGTCGACATGGAGGCCCAGAGGAATCAGCAACAGGCCGATCACGAACGAAACCGGCAGCGCGACGACGACGAGCAGGCTCTGGTACGGGTTCCCCTTCGACGAGGTGAGCCCGATCACCAGCAGCAGGAGAAGGGCGAAGCCCGAGACGGTGGCGATGATCGAGCCGAGCAGCGTGATCCAGTTCGCCCAGAGGCGTGGGAGCAGTGACGTGAAGCGCAAGCGGCACGTCCTTTCGCAGGATTCCCTTCCGATAGGTGCGGCCAGCGTCGGAGCGAGCCCGCGCTGGCCACGGCTGCGTCATTTCAGAGTGCGCACGTAGGCCACCAGCCCATCGATCTGGGCCCCGTCCAGCTTGTCCTTGTAGCCTTCCATCACGGCGTCGCCCTTCTTTGCGCCGTCCTCGATGGCCTTCTTGATCTGCGCATCCGTCTTGCCCTTCTGCCAGGAGGCCGCGGTGATGTCCTCGACCTTCATCTTCTTGCCCTGATCGGTCTGCCCCTTGCCGTCTGGGCCATGGCATGAGGCGCACTTCCCCTTCCAATTGCGTTCAGCTTTCTTGTCGACCTCGGCGCGCGCTGAAGCGGCGCAGATCAAACCCAGCAGCAGCAATTTCAGGCTACGCATGGATCGATTCTCCTTCCAGAGGATCGCAATGAAGCCGGATCATGACAGCGCCACCATTGGTTTGTATTGGGCCAAGGACCTACTGAATCGGATGCGTCCGTGTGCTATCGCGTGCCGCAAAGGGGGGCATTCCCGTGTTGGAGCGGCGGAGCGAATCGGAATCGCGCATCCTCTTCGCTCTGCTCGCAGTGCTCGCGTGTGCCGGGCCCGCGGGCAAGGAGGGTCTCCCTGGAGATGCCGGCCCCCAAGGTCCGCCCGGCCCTCCCGGTGTCCCCGGCGTGTTCGACTATTCGGTGATGACCCCGGCGGAGCTCGAGGCGGCGAAGATCGCCATCCAGCTCACCGGCATCGTCATCCCGGACGACGGCAGGCCGGTCGTGAGCATGACGGTCACGGAGCGGCACGGCGCCGGTGTGAAGGGCCTGTCGACGGCGCTCGTCAGCTGGCGCTTCGCGCTGCTCAAGCTCGACCCGGCCGGGAACGGCACCGCCGCCGGCGACGCGAACGACAACTGGGTCAGCTACATGGCGTCGAACGACCAAAGCAGCGCCAGCACCGAGGAAGCCGGCACCAGCGGGCTCACCGATCACGCCGACGGTACCTACACGTATCAGTTCACCAAGAACGTCATCGCCGGCCCGACGGGGGCAGGCACCACCTACGAGCCTTCGAAGGTGCACCGCGTCATCATCCTGGTCTCCGTGAAGTCGCCCAACCCGCCGTTCACGCCCGTCAACATCGTGAAGGACTTCGTTCCCTCCACCGGAGCGGACGTGACCGGACAGAACGAGAAGGTCGACCAAACTGCTTGCCTCGAGTGCCACACCACGTTCCGCGCCATCGCCGGCGCCGCCGGCGCGCTGGGGACGGGCGAGTTCCACGGCGGCGCGCGCTTCGACGTCCGCACCTGCATCGCGTGCCACAACGATCAGAGGCGGTTCAAGACGACGCCCATCACGCTGCCCGACACTCCCGTCGTCGCCGCCGACCTGACATGGCCCGGCGACATGCAGGTGATGAACAACGAAACGATCATGAACGTGCCGGTCTTCATCCACAAGATCCACATGGGCGAGCGTCTCAACATGACCGGCATGAAGAACCCGCCCGTCGCAAACGATTCCGGGGGCACCTACGCGGGCTACGAGCGGCCTTACAACGTCACTTTTCCGCAGGACGTTCGCAATTGCGTCAAGTGCCACCGCAGCCCGGCGCCGATGGCGGGCAACTGGAAGGCCGCGCCGAGCCGGCGCGCCTGCGGGGCTTGCCATGACGACCGCAGCTTCGCTAGCGGGACGCCGCCGCCAGGCCGCCGGGGGCACTCCGGCGGACCCCAATCGAACGACAACAGCTGCCTGTTATGCCACGCGGAGGGCGCGCCCGCGGGCGGCGTTCCCAAGAGCCACGTTCCAGTGTCGCCCCCGAACCCGAACAACATCTACCTCAATCCGACGAGCGGCACCTCGAACACGAACGCAGCGTACGTCGCCGCGGCGGGCTCCGTGCCCCCGGGCGCCAGCGTCTTTACGTACGAGGTGAGCAGCGTATCCACCTGGGACGACGCAGGCACGAAACGGCCGCAGATCGTCTTCAAGATCAAGCTCGACGGCGTCGACGTCGTCTTCCCGGCCGCCTGTCCCCGTACGGCTCCGTGCGTTCCGCCGAACGCCAAGGAGCTGATGCCCAACTTCGTCGGCTCGCCGAGCGTCTTCTTCGCCTATGCCGTTCCCCAGGACTGCAACGGCGATCCGGACTGCAAGCCGCCCGGCAAGGCGACGCCCGCGGACTTCAACGTCACCGCGAGCGCGTACATCCGCAACGTGCTGAACGGCACCAGCGCCTGCTCTGGCGCGCTGACGGCGACCAACATCCCGACCGGGGATGCCGACCTCTCCGGGCCAGACGCGAGCGGCTTCTACACGCTGAAGGCGAAGTGCATCGTCATCCCGGCGAACGCGACCATGCTCACCGGCGGCATCGGATACACCTACAGCCTCGGCAATCCGCAGACCGATCACTCGCTGGACTTCGCGAACAACAATCAACCGCTGACGCAGATCAATCTGGGGACACCCTATACGTACACTACGAACGCCAGCGGGTATGCCGGCAAGGGCGGCCTGATCGTCCCGGCACCGGACGTCTCGATGGTGGCAACGGGCCATACGGCCCGACGCGCCATCGTCGACAATACCAAGTGCGGCGGTTGCCACGTCTCGCTGGGTGTGGGGCCGGACTTCCACGCCGGCCAGCGCAACGACGCGAAGACTTGCAACTTCTGCCACAACCCGAACCGGACCAGCAGCGCCTGGTCGGCGAACATGAAGGACTTCGTACACAGCATCCACGGCGCCGAGAAGCGAACCGTCGACTTCACCTGGCACGAGAAGTCGCCGACCCAGGGTTATTGGCAGACCACCTATCCGGCGGTCCTCAACCGGTGCCAGATGTGCCACCTCGACGGCACGTTCGACTTCAGCACCGACCCGATGAACGCGGCTCTGCCGAACATGCTCCCGAGCACGGTCGGCCAAGGGACCTACGCGCCCGGCAGCGTGCACTCGCCCTACGTTGCCGAGGGCCCGGACTACGGAGCGGGGTTCAAGTTCGACGCGGTGAACGGGGTCCTCGTCAACGAGGCCGCATCCACGACGCTGATCGTCTCGCCCATCGTGGCCGCGTGCTCGGCGTGCCACGACAGCCCTTCTGCCGTCGATCACATGCAGACCAACGGCGGGTCATTCTGGGAATCGCGCAGCGCGGCTGCCGCCAAGCAGCAAGGGGAGCAGTGCCTGATCTGCCACGGACCCAACCGGATCGCGGCGATCAGCCTGGTGCACACCGACAAGACGCCCTGAGGCTCGAATGCGCGGATTGCAGGGAGTTCTCGTGGTGGGCCTGGCCCTGTGCTCCTGTTCGGAAGCGCGTCCGCTGCAGGGGGAGCTGGCCAATCCGGTGAGCTGGGAGGAAGACATCTCAGCCCTCGCCGCCGCGAGCTGCAACTCCTGCCATTCCGGAGCAAACGCGGCAGGCGGCTACCGGACCACCTCGTACCTCGAGGCGCTCGGTCCCTATGAGGCGCCGGTTGCGGTGGCAGGTCAAGCGGACTCGCTCTTGCTCCAGACCATCGATCCAGCCCACGCCGATGCGGTCCACCAGCCGGTCTCCGGGACCTACCCCACCATGCGCGCCTGGGTAGTGGACGGGAAGCTCTCGTTCTTCCGCTCCGGCATCCACGAGGGCGGAATCCTCAATCCGCACGACGCGGAGTTCCACAGCAACCTGGTGCGGGACGCCGGGTGGAATTTCGCCAACTGCCAGCACTGCCACGGCGACGATCTCGCCGGCGGCAAGGCGGGTGTCTCCTGCCAGGGTTGCCACTCATTCCAGGTGCCCGCGGGTGGCATGCCCACGTGCACGTCCTGCCATGGCAGCGCGCAGTCGCCGGCGCCGCCGCGCGACCTGGCCGGCAGCACCAGCCCTTCCTCCCGCGGCGTGGGCACCCACCAGGCGCACCTCTTCGGCAAGGTCGTCATCTCCGCGCCCGTCGCGTGCGACGCCTGTCACACGGTGCCGGCGGAGGTCGGCAGCCCGGGACACCTCGATCTTCCGCTGCCCGCGGAAGTCACCTTCTCCGGCCTCGCGGTTGCCGACGGAGCGGCGCCCGCCTGGAACGGCACCTCCTGCTCGAACACCTACTGCCACGGCGGCGGGTCCAAGCTCGCCGGCGATACTGCGGCCGTGCTGCGCAACCCCGCGTGGACGCTCGGGGGCACGCAGGTGTTCTGCGGGTCGTGCCACGGTGCTCCGCCCAGCATCGGTCCGCACAGCGGGGTCGTCTTCCCCAACTGCGCCGGCTGCCATCCCAGGACGGTGGACGCCTCCGGCAACATCCTCGTCTCCGGTCCTCCCGATGCCCGGACGAGCTTCCACATCAACGGAGCGATCGATGTCGGTCCGTAAGCCCCTGGTCCTCGCCCTGCTGGCGGCGGCTTCCGCCCGCGCGGGGGGCGATTCCACCACGCTGTTCGACTCCCGCCCGTTCGTCCGCGACGGCGGACACCAGGACAACTCCATCTACGAGGCGTTCTCGCTCAACGCCCGCGCCGAGGGCAACGACTGGCTGCAGGACATCCGCGTCGTCGCGCGCGGCTGGGGCCGGCTCACCCTGGGGACGTCCTTCGACGAGCACACCACCGCCGGCGACGTCGACTCCTTGTTCTTCGAAGGGCGGGTCCTCCAGCGGCACCTGCTCCTGCGCGCCGGCCGGCAGCTCATGACCGGCGGCGCGATGCGGGCGACGCAGGTCGACGGGATCACCGCGGACGGGGTGATCGCCTACGGCGTGGGCGTCCAGGGCTGGGCCGGCGTCCCGGTGCAGCCGCGCTTCGCGCAGGCGGGCGGCGACTTCATCACCGGCGGGCGCGCGTTCTGGCGCCAGGGGTTCGATTCCGAGGTGGGCGTCTCCTACGTCTATGCGCTGCGGAAGGGATATCTCGCCCGCAGCGATCTCGGCGTGGACGGGAGCTGGACGCCCGTGCGCCCGGTGACTGTGAGCGGCGTGCTCCAGTGGAGCCTCGAGGAAGGCCGCCTCGCCGAAGGCCGCCTGCAGGCGCTCTGGCAGGTGGACAAGAAGCTGCAGCTCGTGGGCGATGTCAGCCGCACGGCGCCGGACCTGTTCATCGACCGCAGCTCGATCTTCGCGGTGTTCTCCGAGGAGCTGCGCAACGAGGCGGGCGCCGAGGTGGTCTACCGGCTCCTCCAGCCGCTCTCGCTGGAGGCCGACTTCCACTGGTTGCGGGTGGAAGGCGGCCACGGCTACCGCACGGGGGCGCGGGCCACGTACCGGACGCCCTCTGGCGGCTCCTACGGGGCCGAGCTGCGGCTGCTCGACGAGCCCGACAACGGCTACACGCTGGCGCGCGTCTTCGGCATCCGCAAGCTGCGGCACGACATCACCATCACGCTCGACCTCGACGCGTACTGGCTGCAGCAACAGATCAACGCGACCAAGCACTCGTTCGTGGGGACCGTGACCGGCGGCTGGGCTTTCCTCCCCAATTGGGAGGCGATGATCGCGACCTCGCTGGGCACCACGCCGTATTTCGAGCGGCGCACGGAAGTGATCGCGCGGCTGGTCTATCGCTTCGGCATTCCCGCCGGCTTGCCGGGGGGGTTCCGGTGAGACGCACGCTCCTGCTCGCCGGCGCGGTGCTCGCCTGCGCCACCGCGGCGACCATCCTGGGCACGGCCCCCACCGGCGACGAGATCCTCTTCCCGCACGAGCGCCACAAGAAGGCCGAGGTGGACTGCCTCGTCTGCCACGAGCCGGTCTACGACGCAAAGACGTTGGAGGGGGAGTTCCTCCCCAAGGAGTCGAAGTGCCTGGAGTGCCACAAGCAGAAGAAGGTGGACGGCCAGTGCAACTTCTGCCACCTCGACGTCCAGCACGCCGCCACCTGGCCCAAGCGCGCGCCGCGCCTGAAGATGGATCACTCGGCGCACATCGAGCGCGTCAAGGAGGACTGCTCGGTGTGCCACTCGCGGCTCTCCGAGCCGCGGCAGTACGCGCCGATCACGGACGGCCACGCCGCCTGCATGAAGTGCCACGAGCACGCGCAGCAGTACGCGGACGCGAGATGCGACACGTGCCACGTCGATCTCTCGTCGTACCCGCTGATGCCGGTGTCGGAAGTGTCGCACCAGGGCGACTTCCTGCGCCGCCACGCGAGCGTCGCGCGCTCCTCGCAGCAGTCCTGCGCGTCCTGCCACGACCAGAACTTCTGCCTCGACTGCCACGCGAAGACCACGATGGTGCCGATCGAGACCAAGCTGGTCGATAGGCCCGATCGCCGGTTCATCCACCGGCAGGACTTCCTCGGGAGACACTCGGTTGACGCGCGGGGGGACCCGGCATCCTGCCAGCGCTGCCACTCGACCAGCTTCTGCGAGACTTGCCACGAACGCTCGCACGTCTCCGCGGGAACGAGCTCGCTCAATCCCCACCCTCCGGGCTGGGGCTTGCCCGGCTCGGGCGCGTTCCACGGCGACGCCGCCCGGCGCAACATCCAGAGCTGCGCCTCCTGTCATGACCAGGGCGACGCGTCGAACTGCGTGAGCTGTCACCGCGTGGGGGGAATCGGAGGCGATCCACATCCCGCCGGGTTCCGCTCGCGCCACAACCTTTCTGAAGCCCAGAGCGACGGCCGCTGCGCGGCGTGCCACCGCTGAGCTCCTTGCCCCGATGGGGCCTTGGTCCAATGGCGCTGGATCGCTTCGTCGAGCACGGATCGCCTCATTTCCATGCCCATTCCCCGCCGACCCTTGGGACGTTCGTTCGCCCTGGCCTCTTTCCTGCTCGCGCTCCCCGGCGTTGCCCCGGCGCAGTCGCCCGATCCTCCGGCGCCGCCTGCGGCCTTCGCGCCCGCCGCGCGGCCGGAGCCGCCATGGTGGAACGGCAAGCTCTACACATGGGGCAGCGTCGGGACGACCTTCGCGTACGGCCAGACTTATGGCAGCGCGAACGTCGGTGCCGGCTGGTTGATGCGGTACGGTATCGCGCCCAACATCGAGCTGGGGTACGCGTTCGGGAACTCGCCGACCCTGTGGTCCCTCAGGCCCGGCGTCAGCTGGTACATGCCCGTCGCCGTCTTGCACCCTTACGTCGGCGCGTACTACACGCACTGGTTCGTGGGCGGCGGAGAGCCCGACCAGAACGGAATCGGCGGGCGAGCGGGCTTTTCGCTGGGGCGGGTCCTCTCACTTGGCGTGACTTATGACCATGCGCTGGGTTGCAACCGGAACTGCGACAGCTGGGCGCCCCAGATCTCCGCCGGATACTCGTTCTAGCCCAGGCCGCCGAAGGCGGCTCAGGGGCTAGCGGCGACCCCGATGGAGACGGCAACGATCGGGATCGCGCGCGCGACGGCTCGCGGAAACGGCAATTTCGTGTCAGTACCATCCACCAGGCTTCCGGGCAGTTGGACGATAGGCCAACTCCGCTCGCCGCGAGCGCCTCCAGGTGCGCCACCTCACCCGCGATCGAGGGCTTGCCGCAGGTCTTCGACCAGGTCCTGCCCGTTCTCGATTCCCACCGACAGGCGGATGAATCCGTCGTCGATGCCCAGCTTGCGCCGGGTCTCCGGGGGGACCGAGGCGTGCGTCATGATCGCCGGGTGCTCGATCAGGCTCTCCACGCCGCCCAGCGACTCGGCGACGGTGAAGAGCCGCAGCGCCTTGAGGAACGAGCGCGCCGCCGGCAGGCCGCCCTTGATCACGAACGTGAGCATCCCGCCAAAGCCCTTCATCTGCTTGCGGGCCAGCGCGTGCTGCGGGTGCTCCGGCAGGCCGGGCCAGGTGAGGCGCTCGATCTTGGGATGGCGGCGCAGCGCTTCCGCGACCAGGCGCGCGTTCTGATCGTGCCGCTCCATGCGGACGTGCAGCGTCTTCAGGCCGCGAAGTACCAGGAACGAATCGAGCGGCCCGGGCACCGCGCCCACCGCGTTCTGCAGGAACGCGAGCTTTTCGTGCAGATCGTCGCGGCGCAGGACCAGCGCGCCGGCCACCACGTCGCTGTGGCCGTTCAGGTATTTCGTCATCGAGTGCGCAACGACGTCGAACCCGAGCTCCAGCGGGCGCTGGAAGAAGGGGGTGGCGAAGGTGTTGTCGCAGACCGAGATCACGCTGCGCTTCCGGCAGACGTCAGCCAGCGCGGCCAGATCGCAGATCTTCAGCATCGGATTGGTGGGCGTCTCCACCCAGAGCAGCTTCGTGTTCGGCCGGAACGCGGCTTCGACGAGTTTTGGCTCGGTCACGTCCACGTAGCTCTGCTCGATGCCCAGACGCTTGAACACCTTGTCCGCCAGGCGGAACGTGCCGCCGTAGAGGTCGTCACTGAGCACGACGTGGTCGCCGGACGAGAGCAGGTGGAGCACGGCGTCGGTGGCGGCCAGGCCGCTGGCGAAGGCGAGCGCGTGCTTTCCGCTCTCCAGCGCCGCCAGGCAACCCTGCAGCGCGTCGCGCGTCGGATTGCGGGTGCGCGAGTACTCGAAGCCTTTGTGCTCGCCGGGACCCGACTGCGCGTACGTCGAGGTCAGGTACACCGGCGTCATCACCGCGCCCGTGGTCGGGTCGGGCTGCTGGCCGGCGTGGATGGCCAGGGTCTCGAAATGATCGCTCTCGCGGGTGCTCATCGGACCGACACCCGGGTGCCGAGCCAGTCGATCAAGTCGATCTTGGTGACGATGGCGGCGAGCTGGTCGCCGTCCTTCACGATGGCGACGTGATCGGTCGCGAACAGCTCCTTCAGCCGCGAGACCGGCGTGCGCAGCGTGACCACGCCCGCCAGCGGCTTCATCACGGCGGAGATGGGCTCGTCGAGCTTGTGGCGGCCGTCGAGCAGCGCCTGCAGCAGGTCCACCTCGTGCAGCATGGCGATGGGCTTGTTCCCGGGCTCGACCACCGGCAGCTGCGAGATCCCGTGCCGCTTCATCAGATCGACCGCCTGCTTGGCGCTGTCGCCCGCCTTGACCGTGTAGACCGCAGGCCGCTTGCCCCCGAGCAGGTCCGCGACGGTGCCGAGGCGGTCGGTGGGGTCGAAGAAGCCGTTGTCCTTCATCCACTCGTCCGAATAGAACTTGGTGACGTAGCGCGAGCCGCTGTCGGGCAGCACCACCACGATGTTCTTTCCGGTGCCGATTTCCTTCGCCAGATCGACCGCCACGTGCGCCGCGGAGCCCGACGATCCCCCGCCGAAGATGCCTTCCTCGCGCGCCAGCCGCCGCGCCATCACGAAGCTCTGCTTGTCGTCGACGCGGCGGACGTCGTCGAGAACCGAGAAGTCCATGGCCTTGCAGAGCATGTCCTCGCCGATGCCTTCGACCTTGTAGACGTGCGGCGGGACCAGCTTTCCGGTCTTGAAGTAGTCGAGGTAGACCGACCCTTCGGGATCGACGCCGATGTTGCGCAGCCCGCGGAACTTCGCTTTCAGGTACTTGCCGGCTCCCGACATGGTGCCGCCGGTCCCCAGGCCCGAGACGAAGAAGTCGAGGTTGAACCCGGCCGCGCGGGCGTCCTTCTCGATCTCGGGTCCCGTCAGCTGGTAATGCGCCTCGATGTTGTCGGGGTTGTGGTACTGGTTCAGCATGAACGAGCCGGGCGTCTCGCGATGGATGCGCTTGGCGGTCTCGTAGTAGCTGCGCGGGTCCTCGGCGGGCACGTTGGTGGGCGTCACCACCACTTCGGCGCCGAATGCCTTGAGCGAGTTCACCTTCTCGGTGCTCATCTTGTCCGGCATGGTGAAGACGCAGCGGTAGCCCTTCACCGCCGCCCAGAGCGCGACGCCCATGCCGGTATTGCCGGAGGTGTTCTCGACGATGGTGCCGCCGGGCTTGATGCGTCCCTCGCGCTCCGCCTTGTCGAGGATGTACATCGCCATCCGGTCCTTGACGGACCCGCCCGGGTTCATGAATTCGCACTTCGCGTACACCGCCGCGTCCTCCGGGCCGACCACCTTGTTCAGGCGCACCAACGGCGTGTTGCCGATGGCCTGGAGGATGTTCTGGAAGACGGGCATCGTCGGCTCCTCGGAGAGGTGCGAGTTATAGATCAGGTGAGCGCGGCGGTGCGTGTTACTCTGCCTGGCCGATGAACGACGCCCAACTGCAGGCGGCGTACACCTCTGCAACTGGCCAGCCGGCGGGGCGCGTCGAGCGGCTGCCCGGCGGTGCCGGAAACCGCACCTACTGGCGCGTGCACGGCCTCAACGGCGAGACGGCCGTGGTGATGGAGCTTCCGCCGGATCCGGTGAAGAGCGAGGAAGCGAGCAAGGATCACGCGCCCCAGGAGCTGCCCTTCATCAACGTGCGCCGCTATCTCGAGCGGATCGGGGTGCGCGTCCCGCGCCTGTTGCTCGATGCGTCGGCCGACGGCTATCTCGTCATCGAGGACCTGACCGACCGCACGCTCGAGCAGGCGCTGAAGGAAGGCGTCAGCCGCCGCAAGGTGTACTCCAAAGCCATCGATCGGCTCGCGCGGCTGCGCGCGCACGCGGAGCGCGATCCGGATCGGACCTGCATCGCCTGGTCCCGCGCGTTCGACTACGACCTGTACCACTGGGAGTTCGAGCATTTCATCGAGTACGGGCTGCTGGCGCGAGGCGCCACCCCCTCGGAAGCGGAGCTGCAGACGCTGCGGCGGCATTTCGCGCGCATCTCGCGCGAGCTCGCCGACGCGCCGCGCGGGTTCACGCACCGCGATTACCAGAGCCGCAACATCATGGTGCTGGCG
>Ga0137403_10000576_pt2 | contig 23136 bp, 18 predicted proteins | sample CZOMad2_1_16fung_FD_122057 | JGI IMG/M metagenome (GOLD analysis project Ga0137403, IMG submission 122057) | Vadose zone soil fungal communities from Angelo Coast Range Reserve, California, USA - CZOMad2_1_16fungal (Hybrid Assembly) | ecosystem: Environmental > Terrestrial > Soil > Vadose zone...
CATCATCGGCACTATAGGGAACAAAATCGCAACCCGGCGCAGAAGTGCGTTCGAGAAACATCAACCAATGAGGGCGCGACGACAATGCCGCGCCGTTCGGGGAAAATGCTTCAGGCTCAACTTCAATGGCTAGTTCGCCGTTGAACCACATCTTCGGGATTCGTCCGCTAAGTTCAGGAAAATATTGAACAGCATCCGGCAGCAATTTCACGGGAGCATTGATTCCGTGCGCGATCAAGGCATCCGCTTCCTTGGAAAGGTAAGTCCAATCGTCAGAAATCAGCGAGAAGCCGCACCGTGTGAGCGCAACCGAAAGTGTCGACTTTCCCGCCCCGGAAACGCCCGCGACGAGCAGACCCTTGCCATCGCGATCGAGGCACGCGCTATGCACCGGCACCGCTCCCACGGTAGTTCCCATCACCCCAACTGTGATCGGCAACCAGTACGAACTCCAGAACGCCGCGTCCGTTGCCGAAGCTTGTGAGACCGCGCCCACGACTTGTTTGCGCAACAGGTCGAATACAAAAAGTTCGTAGGTTCCTATGGTTGCGAACACCAGGTGATGAAGTCCGCGGAAGTGCGTTTGGGTCATCACGTCGCGCTTGGAAGGCAGTGATGCATCGAGCAGGACATTCATCTCGAACGTTCGGCTGGTTCGAGGACGGTCCGGACAACGCCAGCGGCTTATGGAGGCGAGAATCTGCTCCGAGTTCGTCGCGAAGGCGCAGTGCGCGCCCGCGATCATCAGATCGGAATGCAACGGCAGTGCCGCTCGATTAATGAGGTGCAGCTTAGTCATGTTGTGTTCGACTGTAGCGCGAAAATACGCGGCGAGGATATTGCTAGCGAACAAATGACAGCGCGGAGACATAGCCGTGACACGCCTTTGGGGCCCAAACCGTAGTTTCGAAATCGTAGAGGATACGGATCGCGCGAATGTCGAAGAAGGTCGTCTTTTTCTTTCCGTCGTTTGCCAGCAGTGACGCGACGGCGCCCCTGGGACTGCTAGCCGTCGCTACTCCCCTGTTGCGCGCGGGATATTCCATTCGACTGATCGATTCCACGATCACCCCAAACTACAAGAAGCAGGTCCTGGAAGAAGTAAAAGACGCCGTGTGTCTCGGAATTTCTCTAGTCACGGGTCCGATGATCCGGGAGACCGTCGAGATTGCCCGGGCGGTGAAGGCGTGGAATCCAGATTTCCCAGTGATTCTCGGGGGGTGGCATCCGTCGTTGCTCCCGAAGCAGACGCTGGAAGCCGACTACATCGACGTCGTGGTGAAGGGCCAGGGAGAAGATTCTCTTTTGGACGTCGTACAGCACCTGGAAAGTCGCTCGCCTCTCGACCTGGTTCCGGGCATCGGTTTCAAGCGTGATGGAAAATTGATTTTTACGACTGAGCGGCCCTTGCGGCCGATCGTGGACTCTCCGCCAAAGGCATACCACCTCGCGGACTTCGACGCGTACGAGCGCGTTTGTGGCCGGCGATGGGCGATGTACATCTCGAGCCTGGCGTGTCCCTACAACTGTTCCTATTGCACCAATGCCGGCGTCTACGGCCGCAAATGGAACGCACTCACGGCTGATCAGTTTGTGGAAGAGACCGTTGATTTGACCCGGCGCTATGGTCTGGAGCTATTGTGGGTCGTCGACGACAACTTTCTCGTGGATCTGGATCGCGCCCGCTTGATCGCAGACGGCCTGGTCAGCGCCGGAGCTAACTTCCGGTGGAGTATTCAGGCGACCACAAATCTCACCTCGCGTTTAAGCGTCGACGATTTGAAACTGCTTCGCCGCGCCGGACTCCAGCAAATCTGTCACGGCGCGGAGTCCGGCTCGCAGAAGATGCTGAAGCTGATGAACAAAGGCTTCCAGAATTTCGAAACGATTTATGAGACCGCTCGGCGGTGCCTGGCGGCGGACATTCGCCCTTCATTCAACATCATTTTCGCGTACCCCGGTGAAGGGCCGGTCGAGCGACGGCAAACCATCGATTTCATCATGGACATGTGCCGTCGCCATCCGGGTGCCGAATTTTGGACCAACATTTTCACTCCGTATCCCGGCGCGCCGGTCATGCAACATGCGGACGAATTTGGAATTGAAGTGCCTACTTCTTTCGAGGGATGGGCGGATTTCTTTCCTCGCTACACAACGCTGCCCTGGTTGAAGGGCGGTGAGCATCGCCGCCTCCAAGTGATGCGCGACTATTTGCGGTTGGCGTTCGACCGGATTCCGATCAGTGCGGATACCCGGAGCCGCTCCACCAGGTTGATCCAGAAATCGTTTTCATTTCCAGCGCGTTGGAGGCTCGACCACGACACATATGCTTTTCCGATTGAGTTGTGGCTCAACGAAAAGCTGAAGCCCAAAACGACGGCAGCGAAACCGGCCGTGGACGCGAAACGCCTCGAGCCCGCGACTTCGGGTGCTGCGTGCTAGCCAAGCGCAAAGTAGTTTTGTTTTATCCAGCCTACGATGGTCCGCCGCTCAGTGCGCCGCTATGCCTCCTCAGTCTGGCTTCGCCGCTTCTAGCGGCGGGATTCGAAGTCAGCATCGTCGATGCGGCCATTGCGCGGGACTGGGAAGCACGTGTGTTGCGCGAAGTTCAGGACGCGCTGTGCCTGGGCATCTCGGTGCTTACGGGGCCGATGATCCGTGGCGCCGTGCGCATCGCCAAGCTGGTGAAACAGGCGAAGCCTGACTGTCCCGTGATTTTCGGAGGCTGGCATCCGAGTTTAGTTCCTGGCCAAACCCTGAATGAACGCTACGTGGACGCAGTTGTTCGCGGTCAGGGCGAACTGACCTTGTTGGAAATTGCTCAACGGCTCGCTGCCGGCAAAGCCTTCACTGACGTTGCCGGAGTTTCCTCCAAGCCTTACGGCTTGACCCAACACTCCCCGGAGCGGCGCACCACACTGCTTGACGACCTCCCGATGCCTGCTTTCCATTTGACGGACTTCGACGCCTACGAGCGTTCGTGTGGCGTGCGAAAAGTCGCCTACGCAACCAGCGTTGGCTGCCCCTACGCCTGCAACTACTGCACCGACATGGTTTTTTATAAGCGTAAATTCAACGCGCTCTCTGCCGAGCGCGTGATCCGCGAAGTTACCGACCTGGTAGAGCGCTACAGAATTGAAGAAGTCGCTATGCTGGATTCGAATCTCCCAGTCGATTGGCGGCGAGCGGTGGAGATTGCACAGGGTTTTCTCGATTCGAAACTTCGCTTCCAGTGGACGTTCCAGGCCTCCACCGATTTTCTTTGCCGCATGAGCGACGATGACGTCCGCATGCTGGGCGCGAGCGGCGTCTCGCACATGGGCTTCGGGACGGAGTCTACCTCCGCTGATGTTCTGAAGCTCATGAACAAACGGCACCAGCACTTGAACGAAATGTACGAGACCGCCCGAAAGGCGGCTCTGGGTGGAATTCACGTCACCTTCAATCTCATTTTCGGATACCCCGGGGAGACCGAAGCCAATCGCGTCGAGACTCTCCGCACCATGAGCGATATCGCGAGGCAATTCTGGAACGTTAGTTTTTCACCGAATATTTTCACGCCGTATCCGGGAATCCCCATTTGGCCACAGCTGCGGGAGTTGGGCCTGCGGGAGCCGCAATCTCTACAGGAATGGGTCGATCTTCCGTTGGGTAGAAACGTTCTGCCGTGGCTCCAGGGGGAAGAACTCGCGCGCTTGCGTAAAATGCTGCAATTCTTCTTGCTGAATAATCAACTGCGCAGAGCCACCAGAAATTATCCCAGTCTGCGGCAAGGTCTGCGCCGTGCACTTGGCGCCCCGCTCCGCTGGCGCATTCGTTCGAACAAGTATTCGTTTCCGTGGGAGCTTTGGGTTGCGCGTTCCTTCGAGCGCATCGTGACGCGCCGCTCCTTGCTTACCGGACAAACGCTCAGTACGGAGGTCAGCGAACTGTGCTGAGGCCGGTCGCAGTTGGAACGGTTACGTTCCTAGGATCACGACGTGGCTGATGTCCTGCTAACGCATTCCTATCACTTGTCTTATGATCGCAAGCAGGTGCGGAAAATGCAGCCGTATCCGCCGCTCGGGACTTTGTATGCGGCCAGCGTACTGCGCCAGCACGGAATTTCCGTCGCTGTGTTCGATTCCATGCTGGAAGAACCTGAGACTGGATTTCGGAAGGCCCTGCGCAGCCATGCTCCCAAGATTGTTGCGATCTACGAAGACGACTTCAATTTCCTGACCAAAATGTGTTTGACGCGCATGCGCGAAGTTGCCTTCTCGATGATTGACGAAGCGCGCAAAGTGGGAGCCCGCGTGATCATGCACGGGTCGGACGCAACCGATCATGCGCTGGACTATCTCCGTCATGGATGTGAATTCGTCTTAGTCGGTGAGGCGGAGCATACCTTACTTGAAGTCGTGAAATCGATTCGCGCCGGCGGCTCCCATCGCCAGATACCCGGAGTGGCTACCTTGCAGCGCGTGGGTGCCAAGGAAGTGCTGGAAGAGCGGGAGCCGGCACGGACTCGCCCGCTTGTTGATTTTCCGCTTCCGGCGCGCGACTTGATCGACATCAAGAAGTATCGCGATGCCTGGAGTGGTGCCCACGGGACGTTTTCCCTCAACCTCATCGCAAGCCGGGGTTGCCCGTTCCGGTGCAACTGGTGCGCCAAGCCGATTTTCGGAGATACCTTTCACGTTCGCCCCGCCGCTGATGTCGCGGAAGAAATGCGCTACCTGAAGGAAGTCTACGGTGCGGAGCATCTTTGGTTCGCTGACGATATTTTCGCTTTGAACCGGCATTGGACGCAGCAGCTCGCCATTGAGGTAAGAAAGAGAGACGCCGCCGTTCCATTTAAGATTCAGGCCCGCGCCGACCTCCTTACTCATGAAACCGCGCAATCTCTGAAGCTTGCTGGATGCGCGGAAGTCTGGATGGGAGTGGAGTCCGGTTCGCAAAAGATATTGGACGCGATGGAAAAAGGCCTTCAAGTGGAAGAAGTTGTCTCGGCGCGCCAGCACTTGCATCGCGAAGGTATCCGAGCTTGCTATTTCCTCCAATTCGGATATCCCGGCGAAACCTGGGACGACATCGAGAAGACCATCACCCTCATCCGTGAGACGCGGCCCGATGATATTGGAGTCTCGTTCTCCTACCCGCTGCCCAATACCAGCTTCTACGAACGCGTACGCCAGCAACTCGGCGCGAAACAGAATTGGTCCGACAGCGACGATCTCTGCGTCATGTTCAAAGGCGCTTACACCGATATGTTTTATCGCGCGATTCGCGATGCGCTGCACGCGGAGGTGGATTCCTGGAAGCGTAGCCGCGATGGCGGACAACTTCGAGAACTCGAGCGGTTGTGGAAGCGCGTAGGGTTGCTGGAACCAATCAGTCGTAATGCGGACGCGACCGAGTTCACCCTTTCACAAACGACCGGCGCCTTGTGCGACTCGCGACATCAATCCTCGCTAATCCCCGTTGATGGGCTCGTGAATTCCGTGAGAGAGGCTTGAGATGCCCGACCTTCTCCTCACTCACGGGTACTTTCTCTACGATGATCCGAAAGAATTGAAGATCATGAAGCCCTACGTACCGCTGGGCCTCCTCTACATCTGTTCGCACTTGCGAAGTAAGGGATTCGACGTTGAGGTCTTTGATACGACCTTCTCCAGCCTTAAGGATCTGACTCGACATTTACAGACGGAAACTCCTTCCGTCTTGGGTGTATATGCGAATTTGATGACGCGTACGGCGGTCGTCAATATCGTTCGAATTGCGCACGAGGCTGGTTGGACCACGATCGTCGGCGGCCCGGAACCCGGAGCCTATGTTCGCGAATATCTCGACTCGGGCGCCGATGTCGTCGTACTTGGCGAGGGCGAGATCACCATGGAGGAGTTACTGCCCGCACTGCGGCAGAACTCGGATGCGGCGCTCTCCAGCGTTCACGGCATTGCGTTTCTTCGAGACGACGGACAGGTTCACCAAACGCCTCCGCGCGACCAAATTCCCGACCTCGACTCCCAACCGTGGCCCGCGCGAGAGGCCATCGACGTAATGCGATACGTTCGGACGTGGCGCGATGCTCACGGTCAAGGATCGCTCTCCTTCATCACCGCGCGGGGGTGCCCATATCGTTGCAGGTGGTGCAGCCATCAAGTGTTCGGCATGACGCACCGCCGTCGCAAGCCCCTCGCAGTGGTCGATGAAGTCGAATGGCTACTTTCCACCTACCATCCCGATATGGTGTGGATCGCCGACGACGTTTTCACCATTCACCACGGCTGGTTGCGGCAATACACCGCGGAAATGCGGCGTCGCGGTCTGCGCGTTCCATTCGAATGTATTTCGAGGGCCGACCGCCTGAACGACGAAGTCGTCGATCTGCTCGCGGAGCTTGGATGTTTCCGTGTTTGGATCGGTTCCGAGAGCGGTTCGCAACGGATCCTGAATTCGATGGAACGCGGCGTCACCGTCGAACAGGTACAGTCCGCAGTATCGTCCTGCAAGACGCGCGGCATCCAAACGGGCATGTTTCTGATGTGGGGCTACGAAGGCGAAGAGATTGAAGATGTCGAAGCGACGATTCAACACGTCAAACGATCCGACCCAGACATTTTCTTCACCACGATTGCCTATCCGATTAAAGGGACTCCTTACTACAAAAGTGTCGCCGATTCGTTGGTTCAGTTGAAACCATGGGGCGAGACTTCCGATCGAGAAATCACGATGCGCGGGCGCCGTCCAGCCCGGTTTTACGAACTCGCTGACCGTCTGCTTCGCGACGAAGTACAACTCGCTCGCCTGGAGCGTAAAGGCTTTCCAGACGCTACCGAGATCGAGCTTCGCGCGCGAATTCAATCGGCGCGCGAAGACTTGTACACCTCCATGGCAGCGCCGGGCGTTGAGGCGGTGGGCGCGTGATTCGGGCAGCGTCTTTCTCGCAAGGCGACGCCTCCGCGGCCTTTGATGGCATGGCGGATGCTTACGATGCCACTTTTACGGACTCCCTGATTGGCAGGTCGCAGCGTAACGTCGTCTGGCTCGCGCTGGAAAATACATTTCGCCCAGGCGATCGTGTCCTGGAATTGAACTGTGGAACTGGCGAAGATGCTTTGTTCCTCGCGAAACGCGGAGTCTCCGTCCTGGCATGCGATGCCTCCGTTCGAATGATTTCGGTGGCGCAACACCGTAAGATCCGCGAAGCCCCAGGTTCGTGTCTGCAATTTCGGGTATTGAAAAACGAAGACATCGATACTTTGACCGCTGTTGACCGCTTCGACGGCGTGCTATCGAATTTCTCCGGCCTAAATTGCGTGCAGCACCTTCCGGCAGTTGCACGAACGCTTGCTGATCTCGTAAAGCCGAGAGGGGCAGCTGTCCTCTGCCTGTCCACGCGAGTGTGTTTATGGGAGATCGCATGGTATGGCTTGCGCGGCAATCTCAAGAAGGCATTCCGGCGATTGCCCGGAGCAACGGTCGCGACACTAAATGGAATCCCTGTTCCCGTCTGGTATCCAACGATCGCAAGGGTAAGGCGGGCGTTCTCGCCGTCCTTCAGGCTACGGTCTATCCGCGCTGTCGGTTTGTTCGTGCCGCCATCCTATGCAGAGCCGTGGATCGAACGACACCAGCAAGCCTTGAAGTCGTTCGAAGCGCTGGACAGGGTTTTTGGGACTTGGCCCGGTTTTCGCGGCGTCGGAGACCACGTGCTGTTGCAATTTGAACGAACGTCCGAGTTGCGCCACCGATCGAAAACGTTACGCTTTACAGCCCTGCTGGATCGCGTCCCCGCAAGAACCATCTGAGGATGCCATGATTATTTTGTACAACCCACGCTCCACGAGGCCCCGCAACAGGCGCATGCCGCTGTCCGTTCTGGCTCTCGGCGCGGTCCTCGAAGGCCGGGAAGATTACGAGATCGTCGACGGAAATTTGGACGACAATCCAACCGAAACGATCCTGCGGCTAGTTCGCGAGCGCGAAGTCGAGATGCTGGGCGTTACCGTGATGCCCGGTCCTCAAATGGCTGCCGCCGTGGAGAGCTGCCTCCAGATTCGGCGCCTCCACCCGAAGGTTCCGATCGTTTGGGGCGGATACTTCCCGTCGATTTACAGCGATGCGACGCTCAACGCGCGCTATGTTGACTACGCCGTGCGTGGTCAAGGCGAAGACACCCTCCTCGAGTTGCTGGACGCGTTCCGCGGCAAGAAAAAGTTTGAAGAGATTGCCGGCCTGTCGTTTAAGGATGTCTTCGGCCTCCATCGGCACAACCCGGAACGCCCTATGAAGGGCCCCGACGCATTTCCGTGGACGCCGTTCCATAAGATTCCGGTGGAAAAATATCTGCGACCCTCGTTCTTCGGCAAGCGCACCGCTGTGCATCACGCCAGCATCGGTTGCCCTTTCCGTTGCAGTTTCTGTGGCATCCATGCAGCCTACGGCAATCGCGAGCGCATGGAGAACCCGCAGCGCACCGAAGCCATCTTGCGCCACCTGGTAGCGCAGTACGGAGCGGACTCCGTCCAGTTTTACGACATGAATTTCTTTCTTCGCGAGGACCATGCCTTGGATCTCTGCGAGCGCATTGCTCCCCTGAATTTGCAGTGGTGGTGCGAAGCCCGCATCGACATCGTCAACAAATATTCCGACGCCACTCTGGCCGCGATCCGCCGTGCAGGCTGCACCATGATCTTCTTCGGCGCGGAGTCCGGTTCCGACTGGGTCCTGAAAGAAATGGAAAAGGACATCACCACCGAGGAAACTCTGAACCTGGCCAAGCGCATCCGCCAGTTCGACATTATCCCAGAGTTTTCTTTCGTCATCGGCAATCCTCGGGACCCGGAACGCGACACCCACGAAACGCTCGGCTTCATCCGCACCATCAAACGCATCAATCCCAAATCCGAAATCATCATGTATCACTACACTCCGGTTCCGCAGCGCACCGCCATGTACGGCAACATCGACGGGCAGATTGCTTTTCCCACGACTCCCGACGAGTGGGCCACAAAACGCTGGATGGACTACACGCTGCGCATCAACCCCAACACCCCGTGGCTCGCCCGCAAGACCAAGGATCTGATCGACAACTTCGAAACCGTGGTCAGCTCCAGGTGGCCCACCGTGCAAGACATCCGTGCTCCCCGCTGGAGCCGCGCTCTACTTAAGACTCTTAGCGCGTGGCGCTACTCCGCGCGAATCTACGCCTATCCAAAGGAACTCCGTTGGGCGCACCAATTCATCAATCTCCGCAAACCCAAAGCCGAAAGTCTGTAGTCGGCTCGGGTGTCGGGCTTTCCAGGACTGCTCCATGCGGGGCTGTCTCTCCGAAGGAGGGATATCGCGTGGCGTCATCCGTTTACGACGCCGAGCCCAACCCGATGCTCTCCCTCGAACAGCGCTTTCTTGAGCGTCTCCTGCCTCCGGTCAAGGGCCTCGACGTCATGGACATAGGTTGTGGCACTGGTCGCTGGTTAGCGGAATTCGCCGGACAAGACCCTCGATCGTTGCTTGGCGTGGATTTCTCCTGTGAAATGCTGTCTCAAGCGAGAAGAAAACTCGGGAGCGGTGCAAATCTGGTGTTGGCAGACTGCAACAACATTCCGTTTTCGCGTTCGTCGGCGGACCTGATTCTTTGCTCTTTCTTGGCAAGCTATCTGTCCGACCTAACCACGTTCGCGCGACAGATCCGCAGGCTCCTACGTCGTGGCGGTTCGATTTTCCTCTCCGACCTCCATCCGGTGACCGTCGCCAGGCTCGGCTGGCGCCGTGGATTTACGGTAAACGGAACCTCCATTGACATTGCAACGCATCCAAGGCCGATCCCGGAGGTCGTCGGTTCGTTTGCGGGGCTTGGCATCGAAGTCGAAGCCATGCTGGAACCGCTCTTCGGTAATCCAGAGCGTGAGCTGTTCAACCTGGCTGGGAAGACTGACACTTTCAAGGCCGCCTCTGGGTTACCAGCGATTTACATTTTGCAACTCCGTCTGAAACGCCATCACGGCTTATTGCGAAGAAAGGCTACGCCGGCAAGGACTCTCGTTAACGTTCACGGAGCGCGAATCGCTCTCGGTCCACAGGAGAGCACTCACGCACACCTCAAAATCGACGACGGTCGAATCGCATCCCTCACGTCAGACGATGCAGAATCATTACGTCATCCGAGATATGGGAGGCGCAGCGTGGATCTCAGCGGGTTCCTCCTGCTCCCCGGTCTCGTAAACGCTCACGATCATTTGGAATTTGCTTTGTTCCCTCGACTCGGCACGGGCGGATATCGCAATTTTCTCGAGTGGGCCGAAGATATCCATCATCCCGAAGCCTCTCCGGTAGCAGAGCATCGCGCAGTTCCCAAGCATACCCGTCTCTGGTGGGGCGGAATTCGCAATCTTCTCTGCGGCGTCACTACCGTTTGTCATCACAACCCCTACGTTGAAGATGTTTTTGACAAAGCCTTTGCCGTTCGGGTCCAGCGCGATTTCTCCTGGGCCCATTCCGCTTCTCTGGATCAAGCTTTGGCTGAGAAACAAAAAGTCGCTCCGCCAGATCAGCCTTTCATCCTGCACCTGGCGGAGGGTGTCGATGCCCAAAGCGCTGGCGAGATATTTCGACTCGCCGAACAACAAATACTCGACCACCGCACCGTGATCGTTCACGGCCTGGGCCTCGACCAGAAAGGGTTCTCCCTGCTGCGCTCGGCTAGGGCCGCCCTTATTTGGTGCCCGACCTCCAACGTGTTTCTTTTTGGCCGCAGCCACGACCGCAAAACGCTCGAGAGCCTTCCGCATCTAGCACTTGGCAGTGACTCACCGCTCACGGCCGCAGGCGATCTACTGGACGAGATCCGATTCGCAATCGAATCCGTGAGGTTTCCGCCCGACGATCTTTATGCCCTGGTGACCACCCGCGCTGCCCAAGTGTTACGTCTGAAATCTGGCGAAGGTACATTGCGTATCGGGGCCCTCGCGGATTTCATTGCCGTCCGTGACACCGGCCAGTCTCCCGCCGACAGGCTCGTGGACCTAAGTTTCCGCGACGTGGAATTCGTCGTCATCGGCGGCCAGGTCCAGCTCGTTTCGTCCAATTTGCTCCCTCGCCTCCCGCGACTGCTTAAAACGGGTTTGCGTCCTCTCGATGTCGAAGGCGAGATTCGCTGGGTTCGTGCACCTCTGAATCGCCTTTTCGCCGAAACACGCAAGCATCTCGTCGAAGAAATTAAGCTAGGCGGGAGAAGGATATGCTGTGGCCTCCCGGCATGAATTGATCAATATAAGCGGGGAGAGCGGCAATCTTCACGACCAACACCTGACACATGTTCCGGTCCTCGTCCTTCACGCCCACACTTCGTGCAACTGCCGCTGCGTCATGTGCGATATTTGGAAAACTAAAGAAACACGCAGCCTGCGACCCCCGGATCTGGAGCCGCATATTGAATCTATTCGGCGCCTGGGAGTTCGCTGGGTTGTCTTTTCTGGTGGAGAGCCGCTGCTCAACCGCGAATGGCCGCAGCTCTGCTTGATGCTTCAACGCGAGCAGATTCGCCTGACACTCTTGACGACTGGATTGTTACTGGAAAAATACGCAGCTCAGATCGCCGAATCGTTTGACGACGTTATCGTTTCTCTGGACGGGCCCGAGAAAGTTCACAACGCCATCCGGCGCATGGACAAAGCCTTCAGTATGTTACAGTCCGGCGCCGCCGCGATTAGGTGCGAGCGACCGTCTTTTGCGATCACTGCCCGCACCACCATACAAAAAGCGAATCATGCCTACGCACGCGAAACGTTAGCAGCTGCAAAACAATTGAATCTGAACGGGATCTCATTCTTGGCAGCGGACCTTACATCCGAAGCCTTCAATCGCCCCGTGGCCTGGTCATCCGATCGCCGAAGCGAAGTTGCCCTCTCTGTAGAAGAAGTCGGCGCTCTTGAGACCGAAATGGAGTCGCTGATCGCGGAGCACTCGAACGATATCGCTTCCGGATACATTGCCGAATCTCCCGGGAAGCTTCGCCGCATCGTCGCGCATTTCCGGGCTCATCTAGGTCTGGGTCGCACGGAGTCTCCGCGCTGTAACGCACCTTGGAGTTCGGCGGTCATTGAGACGGATGGTACCGTCCGTCCCTGTTTCTTTCATCGGTCCATCGGCAACATCCACAAAGCGCAGCTCGACAAAATCCTAAACGGTGAAGATGCGCTCGCCTTCCGTGCAGCGTTGGACATTCCCAACAATTCTGTCTGCCAACGCTGCGTCTGCTCTCTCAACTACCGTTTTTGAGGCGGTTTTGGCGTCGAGGGCTCGCTCTCATCGCCGCTGTAGATGGCCGGCTCTCCAAGACTTCCCGCCGCCGGCAAGTGCCGTATATACAGTACCGTTGACCAGATTTCTTCGTCCGTCAGGATCCCCTTGGACGCCGGCATGCCGGAAGGGAAGACGCCCTTGTCGATCACCCACTTCAATTGCCCGTCCGTATACGACTGGACATCCGAGGAAGCGAGCGATGGCACCGGTGGTGCTATATTCTCGGCAAACGGCACGCCCGTGTTCTGTCCATCCAAACCGTGGCACGCGATGCAGTAGTGCGAAAAGGCCTCTTTGCCCTCCGCGATATTCTCGGACGTAGCCGGCAACGGGTTCTTTACGTCTTTATTTCTCACAAACACCCAGTGCTTCGCCCGAGTAACGGCAGCCGTCTCCCATTTTCCTCGCGGCGTGGCCTGGCAACCAGCCCCTACCAGGGCAAAAGCAGCCAGTGCTGGTGCGCCGATTCCAAGATAGCTCCTGCTCATTCGACTACGTGTACCGTAAAGACCATCGAGCCGTGTCCTTTGCCGCAAAAATGTGCGCACTTGCCCTGAAACGTTCCTGCTGTTTCCGGCACCAGCGTCAAATCTTCCGGCTGTCCTTTTTTGATTTGGTCTGTTCGAATGCCCAAGGCTTCGATCACCAGCCCGTGAGTGACATCCATCGATTGCACCGATATTGTCACCGGGTCTCCCTTTTTCACGGTAATCTCGTTCGGCGAGAATGAGAATCGACTTGCCGTGATCTCAATGTGTTTCGCGTTCGGTGTCGTCTTGGGCTGACCGCCCATCACCGTCGCGGTCAGCGCCAGCACGGCCGCCGTAACCGCTGTCATTCTTACTTTCGAATTCATCTTCCCGTGCTCCCGTTTCATTCTTGAGTTTTGAAGGCTACATTCTTAACCAACAATCCGCAGTTCTTTGGTAAAGGCGCTACAAATACCTCGAGCTGTTTGTTGCGGGTGCGGCGAACTCAGTAAACGCCGATCCCACTATGAAGTCTGCAGACTGTCGCATCATAAAATGTCACCCGAAAGTTAAATGCCGGTCACAGTTCAGCGCTCGGGAATCGCCACAATTTGCACCGCCTGATTCCGGCAGACAGGCTTTTACAACCCGCTGACATCTTAATGACACCCCGGAACGAAACTACGTCGTAACGTTGCCCGTAGGCGAACCGGTCATCCTGGCAAAACGCTGCCGCGGGTCATTCAAGGCCGAGCGATGAACTGTAAGAACGCTAGGGGTGATGTGCACTTATTTTTACAGCCATTCGCCGGAGCGAACCGGTCAGCTGTGGCGATTGGCGAACCTGTTCCGCTAGACAATCCTCCCGCGCGCCATCGCTTTCATTATCTTCCTCAACTCGACGGAATGCGCGGCCTGGCTATCCTTTTGGTCCTGTTGGGCCATACATGGGAATCCGCGAAACTCTCCTTGAAGTGGACCATCATCGTCGGCTCCTTGAGTCGTCTCGGCGTACTTTTGTTTTTCATTTTGAGCGGATTCCTGATTACAGGCCTGCTTTTCGCCGAACGCCTCGATACTGGCGTCATCGATTTGCCAGGTTTCTATCTTAGACGGGCTTTGCGCCTCTTTCCGGCATTATTCGTGTTTCTCGGGACCATGTTTGTTTTAGTTCGATTGCATTGGATCGGGCATGTTTCCAATGGCGAATTTCTTGCGTGCCTTCTGTACGCGCGCAACTTCTACGGTCAAAGTATGGTTCTAGGACATTTGTGGTCGTTATCGTTGGAAGAGCAATTCTACCTCTGCTGTCCGTATTGGTTACGAGTGTTGCCCTTGACCTGGATCTTCCGCGTAACTGCGGCCGTAACCTGTGCGATCGCCGGCTTCCGCGCCTTCGCTATACACTTCAACCTTTGGCATCTTGGCGAGCCCGCATTCTACATGCTTCCTTACTTCAGGTTTGATTCACTGCTCATCGGCTCCTGCTTAGCCCTGGCCTTGGCTAGTTGTCCGGTCAGGGTTGAGCGTATTCGCTCAATCACCCAACGAATCCCGAGTGGCTTGCTATGGGTTGTGCTTCTGTTCTGGTCGGCCTTCGGCGAAAACTATAAATACTCTCTCTACCAGTCGATTCAGTTGTTGCTCGCTGTTCTTCTGCTTGGCAAAGTTGTCCTCGGCCAGGGTAGTTGGTCTCAGGCAGTCTTTCGGCATCCGGCTTTGCGCTTCGTTGGCAGGCTCTCCTATCCACTCTATCTCTGGCAACAGCTATTCCTGTTGGCTAGGCCTCCCGCTTGGGGGACCTGGCCAACTTTTCCGATATGGCTTCTGCCTCCGCTGGCCCTAGCGTTTCTTTCCTATCAATTCGTGGAGTCGCCTGCGCTTCGACTCAAGCGTCGCTTCGAGTATTCGTATGATCGTGCTCCGAATTTCGCCGGCGATCACCCCGTCTATGCCCGGCCTTGATCGGCATCGCCGCCCGCCGGGGGACTATCGACTTGCCAAAGGTCATCAGTCGGTATCCTCCCGCTCTACCGATACAACCTTAGTCGCCGGCCTGATTATCGCGAGTTTTCTGTTTCTCTATTTCCATCTCTTTGTTCCACCGTTCACGCCCATTTGGACCGGCGGCGACGAAGTCATTTTCCTCCATGACGCTTCCAGGATGCTCGATGGCCAGGTTCTCTACCGTGACTTCGCACAAATGACCTTCCCGGCAACGGATGCGCTCTACTTCGTAGCATTCAAGATCTTTGGCTTGCGAATGTGGATTCCCAATCTCTTTCTGGTCGTTCTTGGCGTCACTTTGTCTTACCTCAGCTATTTCATTGCCAGTCGCATCGCTCCAGGCGCTACCGCGCTTCTTGTTCCGCTACTTTTTCTGACGCTGGTCTATCGCAACCGGCTGGACGCGACCCACCACTGGTTTAGCGCACTCGCCACACTAGGCGCACTCGCTGCCTTGGTGGATGGCCGCACATACCTCCGCGTAGCGGTAGCCGGTGCACTTTGCGGCATCGCCGCATCCTTTACCCAAAGTTTGGGGTTCCTGGTTCTGCTTGCTTTCGGGCTCTCTCTTTATTGGCAGTCGCGAAGGTCTTCAAGCCCGGAGGCGTTGATCAAGAAACAGTTATTGCTCGTCGCCTGCTTTGCCGTCGCCCTCAGCACCGGCACTCTCCCCTTCATTCACGTCATTGGCTGGCGTGCATTCATCCACAGCACCCTGATTTTCAGCCTTCGCTATTACCCCACTCTACCAGGCGCAAATAACTTCCAGGGCTATATGGCAGGGCTGGGGGGCTTTCTTTACTGGCGGCGGATTCCGGATCTACTCGGTTTTGTTTTCATCCACGCTTTGCTTCCTCTCATCTACATTCTCTTTCTTGTCCGCTACTATCGCGTCTCCCCACAGCGCGCCAACGAACAATGGGATGCTTTGATGTTAATTAACCTCGTCGGAATTTTCTCCCTGCTTAGTGTTGCCTCCGCGCCGACCTGGGCCCGCCTGTATTACGTTTCCTTGCCGGCTCTGATCCTGTTCGTCTGGTTTCTGAATTTTGAAGGACCCAGTGGAAAAACATTCTCCAAACTACTCTTTGGGTATACGACTATCCTTCTCGTTGCTCTTCCATTGGTAAAACAACTCCATCGTCCCAGCTACCTCGACCTGCCCACAGGCCGCACTGCTTTCCTGAATCGGGAAGCTTACGATCGTTACCGCTGGGCTGCCTCCCAGACGCGACCTTCTGACTTCTTCTTCGGTGGTCTGTTCCCAGACTTCTATTTCATTTTGAAGCTTCGGAATCCGGCACCCGTCGCATTCATCACGCCTTACGAATACACGCGTCCCGAAGAGGTACATGCAGTCCTCGCAGGTTTAGAGCAGCACCAAGTCAAGACCGTCTTGTGGGCCTCGGCGCTCGATCTGTCCACGAGTCCCCAAGGCGATCATCTCTCACCTCTGCGCCTCTACATTCGGGAGCACTACCATATTTCCCGTACGTTCCCCGAATACGAAGTCTGGTCACGAAATGATTGACTTTGTCCTCTCCCGCTGACGGCCACGCGCCTTGCACAAACATGACCCCTATTTGACCTTTGATTGACAAAGGCAACTCGTTCCACCGTTACGCTGAGATGTCTTCTCGCACGATGAGAACTTTGTTCCGCATGCGCGAAACGTGGACGCCTGGGCTACCGGCGCTCGCCGACACTCAAAGACGATCGAGGCCCAATGTTTCGACCAGCTGTTTGCATAGTATTATTTTTACTCTTCAGTGCGATTCACGTGTCGGCTCAGTCCGAGACGCCCATCATCTCCGGGGGCATCCAGTACGCCAGCACCACTGCGGGCGGCGCCACTGTATTTCAGCCGATCATCAGCCCCGTCGTAGTCGTTCCTATCGGTCAAAGGTTCCTCATTGAGTCCCGTGCCACCTTTGACGAATTCATTTCTCGTGAAAATGGCAGCTCCGGCCCATACCACGCCAAGACCTTTTCGAGCGTCGACTACCTCCAGTTGGATTACGTAGTTAATTCCCATCTAACCATAGTTGCCGGCCAATTTCTCACACCCTTCAATATCTACAACGAACGCATCGCGCCCGTTTGGATCCATAACCTTGCGGACTCGCCGCTCATCGCCGGTATCGGCACTCGCACTTCCGGCTCCAGTGACGGAGGTATGGTCAGAGGCGTAGCCGTCGCTCATAAAAATTGGCAGCTGGACTATGTTGCTTATTTCTCCGCGCTTGTGAACGCTTCACAGTTTGGCGCCGGAAGAACCGCTGGCGGTCGTGTGAGCGTGTTCGTTCCAGACAGACGCCTCGAAGTCGGCATGTCCTACCAGCGTTTTTTGCAGCACGAACATTTGAACTCCTGGGGTAGCTACGTCGTTTGGCAGCCCAACAGCGTTCCGCTTGACCTGAGAGCGGAGTACGCTCACACCACGGGTGGACAAGGCTACTGGATTGAAGGCGCGTATCGCTTCTCGCGATTCCGCGGTTCGGATAGCTGGCTGGGCCGTCTCCAGGCTATTGGTCGCGTGCAACAGTTTTATCGGGGAACGCCCGCGCCAGATGACGCGTTACCCGGCGCAGACACGCAAAAGGTTGATTTTGGTTTGAACTACTACCTTCCCCACAACCTGCGTCTCAACGCTAGCTACGGCCGCCAATTCAGCTCCCTCGGCAACGTCAACATCTGGAATCTCCAGATTACCTACCGCTTCCTCTTTCCATTGCTACCCGGGGGTTCCAAGTGAAGATGCCAGTCCTGTATCGCATATTACTCATTGTTCTCTTGTTGATCTCCGTCGGCGTAGCTGCCCAGAACTCCACCTCGCAACCTCAGGCCAGCACACCGGCGCCTCCTGCCGCGAAGTCCCCTGCGACCGAAAGCGAGCAAGGCGAGAAACGATTTCAGTCGCAATGCGGCCGCTGCCATACCCTCCCGGAAGATCTTTCGCCTCGCGAAGCCAAGGCCGTCGTCCGGCAGATGCGAGTGCGCGCCAATCTCACCGCCGAAGACGAACGCCTGATCCTCAAGTATCTGGCCCCGTAGTCGATTTACGGCTCGTTCGGCTCTCCGCGTCTTGAACCCGCAGTCCGAAAATTCCGCTTGGCTCCAAACGGAGCCGCGCCGCATCGGCCAATGCGAGAAGGTTGCCCCGCAGCCTGCCTGGATAGTCGAAGATCACATTCCATGGCGGCCGGCCATGAAACGTTCCCTGCAAGCTGACGCGCAGCGCCGGCAACCAGAAACTCGCCAGAAGCTTTCGAAACGACGGGATCACGTTCTTCCGCCACAGATAGTAGGGATTGGCAATCTGCGAGTAGCCTACAGGGCATCCGCGTTCGCGCGTCATCCGTTGGACACCCAGATGCGCCACGCAGGTCCCAAGATTCCAAACAACTTCTCCATGCCGCTTGCAGCGAACGGAAAAATCGAAGTCCTCCAACCACCCTTCCTTTGGCAGACCCTCGTCGAATTCCACCCGCTGCAAAATCGAATGCCGCACGAACATATTGCAGCCATAGGCGCCTTCCGCCGGCTCGGTCCCGCTCCCGCAACGATGTTCTCGCGCTGCTGCTTCCGCCTCTTCGCGCTGTAGCGCCCGTCCAATACGAAGGCCATCCGCAGCACTAACACCGCTGGCCACCATAATTTCGGGCCGTTGATCCAGGAGCCCTTCCATGTTCTCCAGGTAATTTGGCGCGAGTTCCGTGTCGTCGTCCAGAAACAGAACGTATTCTGTCCCGGCAGGGACAATTCGCGCACCGTTGTTGCGCTGCGCGGTGAGCCCTTGCGTGCCTAGGACGACACGCACAAGCGGAAGTCTCACCGTTTCCGGCAGCACACTGGCGGGATCGCACAACGACAAAATAATTCCAGTAGGGGCGACCGCCTGTCTCTGGAGTGATAGAACCGTTTCGTGCAGGATTCTGGCTCGATCTAATGAACTGATGACGACACACGTTTTCACGACACATTCGCCCGGAAACGGCCTACCTGCTTGCCCATAACTAGCGACACAACTTCACCTCACACTGCTAAGGGCCGGCGATCTCCGCCCGGTACAGCGCAGGCAGACCGATCCCCCGTCCGCAATCGCTGGCAAACACAATAGCTCTCGAATCCAGCTCCCATGCCGGCGACCCGCTGTTGCAATTTCCCGCAGTCAATTGCCGTTCCGCCCCACTCGCCATGTTGCGCACCCAAATCTGTCGCGGCCCGCCCTGCTCTCTCTCCAACGCAACCCATCGCCCATCCCACGACGTCACGGAATGGTTTGCCCCGGAATCGGTTGTTTGCGATACAGAACCAACCGGAACCCCCGGCGCCGTCCGCCGCGTACCAGGATCAAACGCCATCGTCATCGACCGCCCGTGGGACACCAGCTCAAAATAGACTGGCCCATCCGCCGACGGCGCCACCGGCAAAAAAGCGTGCCCCTCAAAAACCAGTTCTTCATCAACGCCGTTATGTACCCAGCGCAATACATATCGGTCCCGCCCAATCGACTGATAAATCAGCCCGGCCTTCGACACCGCAGGCGCCCCTGAAAAAATCGCATCCTTCCGCACCGCCATCCGTTCAAATCGCTGTCCAGGCTCCGCCGCATAACCAAGGATGTGTCTGCGCGCATCCACGCCCGACAGTACTGCCGCCACGCCCACGGCCGCCATCACCAATGCCGGCCTCGCCGATCGCAAATAAGGCCACCCCGCGACTACGAAAACTGCCAGCAACACCCATAGCTTCGGAAATACCGCACTCCAACTCGGTCGCAAAGGAAAACACAATGCAAAGTAAGCTACCACCAACCACACCCGTTCCGCTGCCTTCGCATCAACCAGCAGCAAGCTGATCGGTAACAACATCAAAATGAACGTGTACGAAGCCGTGTTCGCCGACAACAGCACGATCGCGATCATGAACCATGCGAAATCCCGCCGTTCGGTCCCAGGACGTTCCCCCGCCAGCCCCACCAAGGTAACGAATAAAATTAACGCGCTGGCGAATGGTCTCAGAAAAAAGAACGTCGCCGGCGCATTCCACAAAGGTTCCGGATTAAGCTCCGGTTCCAGCACGAACAGCCTCCGCAATAGCGTTGCCACCGTTTCATTCCGGCTGTTATACGGATCAATGACCTCGCCTTCCAATGCCCGTGGAAGAATACGCGCTGCGTAATAGTGCACATCTCCCCACCCGAACATCGCGACCGCGATGCCAATGCCGCAAACTAGCGCGCCCACGAATCCTGCCACTGCCTTCCAGTTCCGCCTGGCAACGAAGTACACCAAAAAGGGAGCGCCGTACAATTTCAACGCGAACGCAACGCCGCATAGCGCCCCGCTCAAAGCCGATTGCTTGTGCTGCAGGCAATACACTGTCAGGGTGAGCAAGAAAAACAGAAAAACATAATATTGACCCAAAAAAAAGTTGGATTGCAGCGTTCCATATCCCGCGAACAGAAGCAGCACGACGTATTCGATTCGAAAGTTCGTGACCCGCGACAGCAGCCAGACCCCTCCAACTAGAAGACCCAGGTTGAAACTCAGCCAGGCTCGCCTCGCGGTCTGGACCGGAAACCCTGCCACGGGTAGCAGCGGCAGCATGGCCAACGGGGTTTGCGGAATATACGTCCCCAGCTGTTTTTCGATTCCCGCAAAGTTCATTTGCCGCTGAAACCAGGTCCAGTCGTAGTATTTGACTAGCGGCTCACCGTGCTTCACTAGGACCGCGCCGGTAAAATAATTCGGGAAATCGCTCTCACTGATGTTCCAACTCTTATGAAACGTTCGCCCCAAAAACAGTGCCAGGCACGCCAGAGCCAAAAATCGGGCCCAGACTTGCCCCTTCATATCGGTCGTGGCACAAGTGGCTGCGTCTTTTCCATTGCCGCCAAGTCGGCGGCGCTGACCACTGGCCCTTCTTCCAGATAGTCTTGGTCCAGGTTCAAGTTCCACAGGTCAAAAGTCGCTCCTCCTACGTTCCGTGCCGCCAGTATTCCCGTCAGCATCGAATGATCCTGATTGTTATACCTGTGCATTCCATTGCGCCCGATCAACTGAAGATTTGGCATGCCTGCCAGGAAATCCCGCACTACGCTCAGGCACTGTTGATACCCACGGTCGTACACCGGGTACGCCTTCAGTACTCGCACCACTGCTCCATCCACGACCTCGTCGCTCCTCACTAACTTCAACGCCGCCATCTCCCGTTTTGCCAACTCAATTAACTCGCCATCCGAACGATTCCACAGCGCTCCCCCTTCATTGCAGAAGTATTCGACGCCAAGGCAAGTCAGTTCCGGGCTCGGCGTCATCTCCGCACTCCAGTTCTTGTAGTTCTGCACCCGTCCGGCGATCACCTCGCGGTCCTGTAGATAAATCCAGTTGTCGGGGAAAACATCCGCAGCTCGAACCATCAGGGCAACGGTAATAAAATCGCGGTACTTCAGTTCTTTGCCAACCTCTCGGAGCGGCTCCGGAGCCTTGGGCTCGAACTTCTCAACCAATTCGCCGATCGCGATGCTGCTGATAAAATGCGATCCCTTCCACCGTTTTCCCCCGGCCTCCACCGACTCAATCCTGCTCCCATCCCAACGAATTCGCTCCACCGGAGCATCCAAGACTACCTGAACACCTCGCTGTTCCACGATTTTTCGCATTCGCGACCACAACATCCCCGGTCCCAGCCGCGGATACTGAAAAGTCTTGATCAGCGTTTTCAACTCCTTCGTACCCTTAGGGAACAGCGCGTCACGCAACAACAACCACAAGGACATTCCCTGTATCCGCTGCGCCGCCCATTCCGCTCCGATTTCGCGACAGTCCATACCCCAAACTTTTTCCGTATAACTCTTGAAAAACGTCGTGAACAGCCGCCGCCCAAATCGATTCGAGACCCACGTCTCGAAGTCCTCCTCCGGCAGCTTCGGAAACGCTCGGCTCTTGGCGAAGCTCAGCCCGCAACGCAGCGCCTCGAGCAGTCCAAGCTTCCGCAATGCGTCCATAGGCTCTAAGGGATATCGGAAAAACTTGGATCGGTAGTAAATTCGCGACAAACGTGTGCAGGTAAGCAGATCAGCGCCCAGAATTCCGCGCCAGACGTCTTGTACGAGCGAAACTTTCGTGTAAAACCGGTGCCCACCGATGTCGAACCGAAAGCCGTTATACTCAACCGTCCGCGACAGTCCCCCTACCACGCGGTCTCGCTCCAGCACGACGCAGGGAATCCCCAGATTCGAAAGCTCGTACGCCGCCGTAAGCCCCGCGGGTCCCCCACCCAGAATCACGACCGAAGATTGACCGCCGTCAGCCTTCTCTCTCAACTTTCGCCCCAACACCGCCGCACACACTCACGCCCATAGAAGGTAGCGACCCGCTACCACCCATTTGTCACCGCATCGTCAAGATGTGGTCACCATCTGGGCTTGTGACCCACGGTTTTTTACGGCGGAATTTGACAAGAAATTGCGAGGCGAGATCCAGCAGGGAACGGTTGGGAAAGGGAGGCCATCTGGCCAGGAAATGCAGTCTGGAGTCAAGAGCCGCCCTTTGCGAAGGCAGCCCGTGATCCACGCTCATTTAGGCTAGCAGAACGTATGACTGCGAGTTCCGATTGACCACCCAAAGCCTAGGTGTCTAAGACCTACGCGTACAGATTGACGCGGCCACCCTGACCGCCGTTTTTCTGCTCGCTACCCTGTTCGTGGCCCGCATGGTTCTGTGCGGCCGATGCCGTCGGCGTTTGCTGGGCTTGCTCGGCGCGAGTTGCGTTTGCGGAAGCTTTGGCCGTATTCGTCTTCGAGCCTCCGCCCTGTGCCTTCTGAGACGCTGGGGCCTGCGGGTGTTCCGTTGCGGCTGCATGCGAGTGGATTGCACTTACGGACATGGAATCTCCTTCTTGCCTCTAGGCAAGATAAACTGCGACTCACTAGCTTTATCGGCGGAACTCCTGCGGACTTTAGCCCGTTTAACCTGTTTTTGGTGATCCCATTAGAGGATTCTAAGGGATAAGCTCGAACGTTCCTGACCGAACACAAACAACTCACAGCCTACTAATCCGCCGGTTCGCTCACGATCGCCGCCTGCGTTCGACGGCTCGGCACCAAACTCCTCACCAGCACATACAGCACGGGAATGAACAGCAAGTTCAGCGTTGTGGCCGCTATCATCCCCCCGAACACCGTCGTTCCCACCGAAATTCGTCCAGCCCGCCCAGCGCCCTGTGCAAACACCAGCGGCACAACTCCCAAGATAAACGCCAGCGACGTCATCAAGATCGGACGCAGTCGGATCCTCGCCGCTTCAATTGCGGCCTCCACAATGGACAGCCCCTGTTCGCGCAACTGCTCCGCAAACTCCACGAT
>Ga0137403_10002365_pt1 | contig 23134 bp, 26 predicted proteins | sample CZOMad2_1_16fung_FD_122057 | JGI IMG/M metagenome (GOLD analysis project Ga0137403, IMG submission 122057) | Vadose zone soil fungal communities from Angelo Coast Range Reserve, California, USA - CZOMad2_1_16fungal (Hybrid Assembly) | ecosystem: Environmental > Terrestrial > Soil > Vadose zone...
ACGTCCATCAGCACCTTGCCCGGCAGGCGGGTCGACGTCATGCGCGCCTGGACGACGATGACGCGCCTCATGCGTCGGCCTTCTCGAACATCCAGAAGGTGACGTCGTCCCAGCCGTCCGCCCGGGACAGGAACACCTGCCTCCGCAGCGCGAGGCGCGGGAACAGCCGGCGGTACAGGCCGCCGAAGTCTCGCTTGAACAGCGCCCCGGTCTGGCCGCGGTACGGGACCTCCGTCGGCTCCGGCGCGTAGTACTCGCCGCAGAGGACCCAGCGGCGCGAGCAGCGGACGATCTCCGCCATCACCCCCGGCAGCGCCTCCGGCGGCTGGTGGATGAGCACGCCGACCGTGAAGACAAGATCGAACGCGCCGGCGCGAAACGGAAGGCCGAGCGCGGCCGCCGCCACCGGCCGCGCGACGGGTAGCGCGCGGCGCAACCGACCGAGGGCATGGAGATTGACGTCGACGCCGCAGACCGCGCCGGGCGCGCCCTCCGAGGCGATCCAGCGCAGGTTCGCGCCGAGGTTGCAGCCGACCTCCAGCACGCGCGCCGCCGGGAACTCGTCGAGGATCGTACGCCAGACGCGCCGGCGCCCTTCCCCGGCCGCCTCGTTGCGCTCCGTGTAGGCGTCGCCGAACTCGCCCGACCAGAGCGCCTCGAGACGCGCGGCGTCGGGGGACGACATGTCCGCGCGGCCCTCTGCGCTCACAGCCGCACCGGGAACCCCCGCTCCCGCAGGAACCGCTTCGCCGCCAGCGGCGTTTGCTCGGTGAAGTGATAGATGCTTGCCGCGGCCACCGCTGAGGCTCGGCCCTCCCGCAGCACCTCGACCATGTGCTGGTAGGTCCCGGCGCCGCCCGAGGCGATCACCGGGATGGACACGGCATCGGCGACGAGGCGCGTGAGCTCGACGTCGTAGCCCCGCATGGTGCCGTCCCGGTCGATGGACGTGAGCAGCACCTCGCCCGCGCCCATCGCCTCCGCATCCTTCGCGACGGCGGCCGGGTCCTTGCCGACCGGAACCCGGCCCGAATGCGTGTAGGACTCGTAGGTGCCGTCGGCCCGGCGTCGGGCATCGATCGACACCACGACGCACTGTGACCCGAACCGGTCGGCGATCTCGCGGATCAGCGCCGGGCGCTCGACCGCCGCCGTGTTGATGGCGACCTTGTCCGCTCCGACCTTCAGCAGCCGCCGCACGTCCTCCACGGTCCGCACGCCGCCGCCGACGGTGAGGGGCATGAAGCACTCGTCGGCGAGATCGTCGACGGTTTCGAAGTCCGGCGGCCGGCCGTCGCCGGTCGCGGTGATATCCAGGTACACGAGCTCGTCCACCTCGCGCATGTTGTAGACCTTCACCGCCTGCATGGCGCTGCCCACGCGGCGCCATGAGTCGAAGGCCACGCCCTTGACCAGCCCGACATCCTTGAACAGCAGAGTGGGCATGACGCGAATCTTCGGCATGGCTCCCGGCTCCTACAGCGCGAGGAAGTTCCTGAGGACCTGGAAGCCGAGCCGCTGGCTCTTTTCCGGGTGGAACTGGACGCCGAAGATGTTGCCGCGCGCGATCGCCGAGACGAAGCCGCCGCAGTAGGGCGTCATGGCGAGCACGTCCTCCTTGTCATGGCAGACCAGGTGGTAGCTGTGAACGAAGTAGAAATCGCGGCCGGGCTCGACCCCGGCCAGGAGCGCCGAGGGCCTCGCGAGGACCACCTCGTTCCAGCCGATGTGGGGAATGCGGCTGTCCTCGCCGGCCGGCTCGAGCCGGCGTACCTCGCCGTCGATCCAGCCGAGGCCTTCCGTCACGCCGCCCTCGTGGCCCCGCGTCGCGAGCATCTGCATGCCCAGGCAGATGCCGAGGAACGGGATCCCGCCGATCACCGCCTGCTCGCGCAGGATCTGGTCCAGCCCCCGCTGCCGGACGTTGCGGATGCCGTCGCCGAACGCGCCGACGCCGGGCAGCACGATGTGCGTCGCGCTGCCGATGTCCTCGGCGCGATCGGTCACGACGGGGCGGCCGCCGCACTCCTCGAGGGCGCGCGCCACCGAGTCGAGGTTGCCCATGCCGTAGTCGACCACTGCCACGCGCTTCATGCGGGGTTGTCGTAGTTGATCTTGGTCAGGTTGCCGTCCTTGTCCTTGACGAGATTGCCGCGCGCGTCGCACTCGAAGAGCTTCTTGTTCGTGAACCGGTCGCAGATCCGGACGAACTCGTCCAGCGTCATGTCGATCGCCTCGACGATCTCCTCGAGCGGGGTACCCAGGTACACCCAGGGGAACCGACCGTCGTGCATCCGGACGAGCCTGACGGCGTCGGCGCGCGAAAGCCGACCCCGACGGACGTGCATGCACGCCAGGTCGGTGGCGCGCCCGAAGCCGTACTTGAGGAATTTGAAGTAGTCGTGGATGCCGGTCTGCGCGTTGTCGAGGTTCTCGTAGTTGACGAGCGAGCCCTCGACCGGCCGTTGATAGGTCTCGAAGCCGTGGGCCTGGGCGTAGAGCGCGTTCGAGTAGCCGTCCCACGGCACGTAGTAGCCGAGGAAGAGGCCGGTCACGCCCGCGCGCCGGAGCTCCTCGTCGGCCGGGTACGTGTACTGGATCAGGTGCTTCGGTTCGATCCCGTCCTGGCCCACGAGGTCGGACACCCGGAGGCCCAGGAGGCCGCCGAACTCCTCGAGCCAGCGCCGGGTGAGGACGTTGTCCTCGGCGGCGCCGGCGGGCCCGCCGTATTCGTTCTGGGGGTTCTCGCCCCAGACGATCAGCGGAATTTCGAACCGGACCGCGACCCGGACCGGAATCGTGAAGATCGTGACGTGCTCCGGCCAGGAGATGTCGCCGACCTGGGTGAGCGCGAGCCGGTTGATCTTCCGCCGGACGGCCGGGTTGGTCGTCACCTCGACGTAGTCGACGCCCTGCTTCTTCAGATTCTCGATGTTCCGGCGCCCGATCGCGGAGAGGTGGTCCGTCGTGGCGGTGACGCAGAGCGGGTTCATCCCGAGCTCGAGCAGGCGGATGGCCTGGAAGTGGCTGTCCTTGCCGCCGCTCACCGGCACGACGCAGTCGTAGTTCCCGCCGCCCTTGGACCGGTAGCGCTCGAGGATCGCTCGCAGCTCGTGGCCGCGGCGCTCCCATTCGACGGCCTGGCGCCGCTCGTAGTTGCGGCACGCGCTGCAGACGCCTTCGGAGTCGATGAACAGATCGGGCTTGGTCTCAGGCATCACGCAGCCCGTGCAGTACCTGATGTGTCTCATCCCTCGAGCTCCGCCGTTCGCTCGCGCCCCGCGGCTCGCTCCCCGGCCAGGATCGCCATCACGGCCACGTCCCGGAACCCGCCGCCCTTCCAGACGTGCTCCCGCAGCACGCCCTCGGGCTCGAAGCCCACACGCCGGTAGAGACGGAGCGCGGGCTCGTTGCCGACGAGGACGTGGAGGTAGACGCGGTGCAGCCCGAGCGCCCCGAACGCGTAGTCGAGCAGGAGGCGGCTCGCCTCCGAGGCGAACCCCTTGCCGCGAGCACCAGGATCGCCGATCACGACGCCGTACTCCGCGTGCCGGTGCCGCGGGTCGATGTGGCTCAGCCCGATCGTCCCCACGCTCCGGCCGCTCGCGCGATCCACGATCATGAACTCGTGCCGGTCGCCGCGCGCCCCGATCTCGGCCAGCCACCGGAGGTGCTCGTCGACGGTCGGTGGCCGCTCGCTGAAGAGCTGCGCCTGGACCTCCGGGTCGCGGCGCATGCGGACAACGTCGGAGGCGTCCTCCGGTCCCATCCGTCGCAGCCGCACGCGCCCGCCCTCGATCACTGCAGATCCTCCAGCCGGATCAAGGCGTCCGCGGCGATCGGGCGCGCCGCCGTGCGTCCGATCACGCGCTCGAGGGCCTCCGGCGGGAGTCCGAAGCCGAGCTTCCCGCAACGAAGCACCGCCACGCTGTCCGCGCTCAACCGCTCGCCCGCGCGGATGTCCTGCCTGGCGAAGATGCTGCGCCGGGCGAAGGCGCGCAGCTCCTCCTCCTCGGGAAGCGTCTCCTTCCGACCGTGGCCGAGCGCCTGCTCGGCTTCCCGCACGCGCTGGACGAGCGCCCGGAGCTCCGCCGGCTCGACCGCGAACTGGTGGTCGGGGCCGGGGAGGCGGTTGGACAGCGTGAAGTGCTTCTCGATCAGGCACGCGCCGAGTGCCACCGCGACGACCGGTGCGACGATGGGATCCCGGGAGTGGTCCGAGAGCCCGGTCGGCAACCCCGTGGCCTCCCGCAGGGAGACGAGCGCGCGCGCATTCACCGCCTCGAGCGGCGTCGGGTACTTCGCGGTGCACTGGAGCAGCACGATCTGATCGTTGCCCGCCCCCCGGATGACGTCCACCGCGGACAGGACCTCGTCGAGAACCGCCGCGCCGGTGGAGACGATCATCGGCTTGCCCTTGCGCGCGATGTGGCGCAGCAGCGGCACGTGGGTCATCTCGTACGACGCCACCTTGAACGCCGGGACCCAGGGGTCGAGCAGATCAGCCGATTCCTCATCGAACGGCGAGGACAGGAAGGCGAGCCCGTGCTGACGGCAATGGCCGGCGAGCCGCGGGACCCAGTCGTCGGGCGTCTCCATGTCGCGGATGATGTCGTAGATCGGCCGCGGCGTGTTCAGGTAGTCGCTGGCCCCCGCGGACCTCGGATAGAGCTTGGCGGCTTTGAACTGCTGGAACTTCACCGCGTCAGCCTGCGCGTCGGCCGCCGCGTCGATCAGCCTGAGCGCCTGCTCGAAGCTGCCGTTGTGATTGCTCCCGGCCTCCGCGACGATGTAGGCGGGCTCGCCGTGGCCGACCCATCGCCCGGCGATCCTGACTCGCGTCACTCCGCCGCCTCGAGCTCGGCGACGGCGCGCGCGACGCGAGCGGCGCCGCGCCCATCGACGAGCGTTCGCCCCGTACGGCTCATCTGGTCGCGGCGCGCCGAATCGGCGCCGAGCCCGGCCAGCGCGGTGGTGACCTTCGCCCCGAGGTCGGTATCGCGCGCGTCGCCGGCCCACACGAGCGTCCCCGCCTCCGAGAGCGCGGTCAGGTTGAGCGTCTGGTTCTCGGCGAGGCGGATCGCGATCGCCGGCGTGCCGGTCGCCGCCAGCTCGCTCGTCGTCTGGCCGCCGCCGCACACCGCCATGTCCGCCGCCAGCATGAGCGGCGCGACGTCCTTGGGGTCCTCGTGAAGCAAGACGCGGCCACCCGCGGCATCGACCGCCGCCTGCAGCGCCGCGCTCCGGGCCGAAAACGGGCCGAGCACGACCTCCTGCTCGACCGCGCCGAGCGCGCGCGTGGTCCAGCCGATCAGCCGGGACGTCAGATCCAGCGGGTCGGCGCCGCCGACCGTGATGAGAATTCGATTCGCGCGGTCGGTGCCGCTCCGGGTCCCGCCCTGGCCGAACGACGTACGGAGGAGCGCGTGCCGGGGACCCAGCAAGTAGCGCGTGTGGGGCGCGCCCCGATACCGAAGCCGCTCCGCGCCGGCGCTCACGTTGATCACGAGGTCCACCGGGAGGTCGCGATCGCCGACATCGTCGATGACGGCGACGCGCAGGCCCGCGGTGTCGAGAGCCGTCAAATACGAGGTCGCCACCGCATAGGAGTCCACGACGATCACGCGCACCGAGCGCTCGCGACAGCGCTCGAGGGTGCCGGCGAGATCCCGGGCGGGCTCGACCGGCACGGCTTCGCAGCCGGCCGCCACGAGCGACTCCCGCGCGCGCGGATCGCCGGCGACGAGGAACAGGCTCTCGACGCCGAGAGCCCGCAGCGCCTCCGCGAGCGCCGAGCAACGGCGGATGTGGCCGAGTCCGATACCGGGCCCCGCCTCGGTGCGGAAGGCGACACGCGGTGTCGACGTCATCGCCTGAAGTGGCCGAGCACCTTCTCGACGGCGTGGACGACGTCTTCGACGTCAGCGTCCGTCATCGCCGGGAAGATCGGGAGGGCGACCGCGTACCGGGCGCCGACCGCCTTGGCGAACGCGGCCTCGAACTCGTCGACGGTCGGACCGGTGGTGAGCCAGTCGGAGCGCAGCACCGCGACCACCGCTTCGATGTCGGCGTCGTCCACGCGGTGCCGTCCGTAGGGCAGCATCGCGGCGCGAATGGGTCGACCTCCGTCGAGCGCGAGCGTCGCCTGCGTCATCATGCCAGGGGCCCGAGCAGCTCGGTCAGCGCCTCGGGCGCGAGCTGGAGCGGATTGCTGTCGCTCGCGTACCGAAAGCCGGGAGGCAGCGAGCGCCCGCCGCTCCAACGCTCGGCGGCGTGGCCCCCGTCGAGCGGGAGGATCACGAACATGTGGTCCAGCTCGACGGCGTGCTGGGCTTCGTCCTCCGAGAGCAGCACCTCGTGGATCTTCTCGCCCGGCCTCACGCCGATGACATCGACCTCGCATCCAGGCGCCAGCGCGCGCGAGAGATCGAGAAGGGTCGTCGACGGGATCTTCGGGACGAAGATCTCGCCGCCCTCCATCTCCTCGATGCACTGGATGACGAACCGCACGCCCTGGTCGAGCGTGATCCAGAACCGCGTCATTCTCGGGTCGGTCAGGGTGATGCGACCGTTGTGCCGCTGCTCGAGGAAGATCGGGATCACGCTGCCGCGGCTGGCCACGACGTTGCCGTACCGCGCGCACGAAAAGCGGGTCGCGCGCGCGCCGGCGTACGCGTTGCCGTCGACGAACAGCTTCTCCGCGCAGAGCTTCGTGGCCCCGTACAGGTTGATGGGGTTGACGGCCTTGTCGGTGCTGAGCGTGAGCACGCGCTTGACCCCGCAGTCGATCGCCGCATCGATCACATTCTTCGCGCCCATGATGTTGGTGAGGATCGCCTCGAAGGGGTTGTACTCGCACGCCGGCACCTGCTTGAGCGCCGCGGCGTGCACGACGACGTCGACGCCCTGGAACGCCCGGTAGAGCCGCTCGCGGTCGCGGACGTCGCCGATGAAGTAGCGGCTCGGCGAGTCGCCGCGGTCCGGGAATCGCTGGCGCATCTCGTGCTGCTTGAGCTCGTCGCGGCTGAGGATGATGAGCTTCTTCGGCCCCAGCTCCCGGAGTACGACCTCCACGAACTTCCGGCCGAAGGAACCCGTGCCCCCGGTGACCAGGACGCTGAGGTCGTGCCAGTTCACCGCGTGGCTTCCTGCACCCGCTGCGTCCGGTACCAGTCGACGGTCCGGCGCAAGCCGTCCTCGAAGGCGGTGTGCGCCCGGAAGCCCAGCCACTGCTCCGCGCGGTCCGTGTCCACGCATCGGCGCGGCTGCCCGTTGGGCTTCGCGGTGTCCCACCGGATGCGGCCCTCGAAGCCCGTGAGCTTCGCGACGAGCTGGACCAGCTCCTTGATGCTGATCTCCACTCCCGAGCCGAGGTTGACGGGCTCCGGACCGTCGTAGCGCTCGGCGCCGAGCACGATCGCTTCCGCTGCGTCCTCCACGTAGAGGAACTCGCGCGTCGGCGTGCCATCGCCCCAGCAGACGATCTCCGGTTCTCCTCGCTCCCTCGCCTCGAGGCACTTCCGGACCAGAGCCGGGATCACATGAGAGTCTTCGAGATCGAAGTGGTCGCCGGGCCCGTAGAGGTTGGCGGGCATCAAGTGGATCGCGTTGAAGCCATACTGTTGCCGGTAAGCTTGCGCTTGCACGAGCAGCATCTTCTTCGCGAGCCCATATGGCGCGTTGGTCTCCTCGGGATAGCCGTTCCAGAGGTCGGCCTCGCGGAACGGAACCGGCGTCAGCTTCGGGTAGGCGCAGATCGTACTGATGCTGACGAATTTCGGCACGCCGGCGCGCCAGGACTCGTGGAGCACCTGCGTGCCCATGAGCAAGTTGTCGTAGAAGAACTCCGCGGGGTGCGCGCGGTTGGCGCCGATCCCGCCCACGCGCGCGGCGAGGTGGATCACGACGTCGGGTCGGGCGTCGCGGAGCACGCGCTCGATGTCCTGGCCCCGCCGCAGATCGTAGTCGCGGCTTCGCGGAACGAACACGTCCCGGCAGCCGCGTCGCTCCAGCTCATCCACGACGCGTGAGCCGAGGAACCCGGCACCCCCGGTCAGATCACGACCCGCCTCCGCGCGCATCCGGCTCACCCCATCCCCGCTTCGGCGCTCGGAGCCGACGCCGGCCGGCGGAGCGTGAGAATTTTCTCCCGCGGCACGTGCAGGCTCGCCAGCTCCGCGACGTGCTGCTCGGGACGATCGAAGGTCGCCAGGATGAGGCCGTCGAATTCCTCGCCGGCGAGCTCCGCGATCGGGCGCACGTGGAAGCCGAGGAAATCACCGTTCGGCTCCCGAGAGAAGACGCCGACGGGCTCCAGACCGAACTCTTTGAGCGTCAGGTAGGCGAGCTCGGCCGGCTCGCCCGTGCCATAGAGCGCGATGCGTTTCACGCCCCGGCCGGCGAAGGGGCTGAGCGACTCACGCAGGGTCTGTCGCGCGCGCCGGTACAGGTTCAGCGAGTAGGCCATGTGCTCGTACGTGAGCCGGCTCTTCTCGGCGATACCCTTCGGCGTGAGGAGGTATCGGAGGCGCTTACGGGCGGCGGGCTTCTTCGGGAACTCGACGATCTTGATGGACCCCTTTCGGGCCAGGCGTTTGATCAACAAGTTGGTCAAGCCCAGCGCCACGCCAAGACGCTGAGCCAGTGCCCGCTGGCTCAGGGGACGGCCCTCGCCGATGGCGATGAGGATCTCGAGGTCGCGCTCGGCGTGACGCTCCACGGTCACGCCGAAGGTCGGCGGTCGATGTTCATCATTTGAACGTTCAGTACTTGAACATGGCGCGCGCCGGCGTGTCAAGAAAAACCGAGACGGACGATGAAAACATCATCGAAGTCAGGGATATGCCCCGCTGCATCAGGGCTGGCCAGGGCGAGGACGCCGGGGGGCCTGACGGCTTCCGGCCCTATAATCGCCCTCGTGACCTCGGGCGGGAGCGGGTATGCGATCGAGGACCGCGGCAAGGAGCGCGTCTTGAGGACCCAGGGACGCGAGCACCACACCTACTATACCGAGCGCCTCATCCGGATGCTGATCGAGCGGAAAGGCATCGACCGCGCTCCCCTCTACTTCCCCTTCAAGGAGACGCGCGGCCGTCACTTCCTCGAGCGCCTCTTCGCCTACCTGGCCGCGCGCCGAGCCTCCCGGCTCACCGTGCTCGAGGTGGGCTGCTCCTTCGGTCACATCACGGAATACCTCAACGATCAGCCACTCGTGGCCACGATCGATACCTTCGACGTCGACCGGGCGTTCGTGGACATGACGCGCGCGAAGGTCGAGGATCTCGGCCTCGCGAAGGTGCGGCGGGTGCTCTACCTGACCGACGAGGAGACCACGCGGCTGCCGTTCACCGATGGCGCGTTCGACCTCGTCTTGGCGGTGGGCGTCGTGGAGCACCTGCCGCCAGAAGGCCGCCACCGCCACGTCGACGAGTGGTACCGTGTCCTCGCCCCCGGCGGCCACATCGTGATCCTCGATACGCCGAACCGCGCGTTCCCTCTGGAGACGCACTCCGTCGGCCTTCCGGGAGTGCAGTGGTTCCCTCGGCGGGTCGCGTTCGCCTACGCGCGCCTCGCGCGGCCGCGCTTCAGAGGAGTGCGCTTCGAGGACTTCGACCGTCACGGGGCCTGGCGCAACGCCTCGTTGCGCCAGTGCCTTCCGTCCACCGGACGACGCTCACTGGCGGACGTTACCGAAGAGGCCGGCTACGGCTGGAGTTTCTTCCGCGACACCGCCCGTTCCGGCACGAGGCGAGCCCTCCTGCCACTGTTCGCGGTCGCGTGCCGAACGCTCGGGCGCCTCGGATTGTCGCCATCGCTGGCACTGCCGTACTTCAACATGGTGTTCCGAAGACAAGAGCGGGAAAGGACCTGAGAGACGATCGCCGCCGCCGGGATCGAGGCGCGACCCCTCCCAGCGAGGCCCGGGCTACTCGCCGATCACCTGGATGCTGATCTCGCGCTTCCGCGGCCCGTCGAGCTCGGCGAAGATGACCGACTGGAAACGGCCCAGCGTCAGCTCACCGTTGTTCACCCCGACCGCGATGTTGCGACCGAGGAGGGCGGCCCGAAGGTGCGAGTGCGCGTTGCCGCGCTCGCAGTCCGACACCCGCGGGTCGTCGTGACGATAGCCGTCGCGCTCGGGCACGAGCCGCTCGACCAGCGACTTGAGATCGTCGATCAGCGCGCTCTGGAACTCGTTGATGAACAGCGCGCAGGTCGTGTGGAGCGTGTTGACGAGCGCGATGCCGGTCGTGACCGCGAGCTGCTGGACCGCGTCTCGCACCAGCTTGGTGATGTCGGAGATCTCGGTGCGCTCGTCCGTCGACAGCGTGAAGGACGTGTTGTAAACCTTCATCGTCGTGCACTCTCCGAGGCGCACCGCTTGGATTCGCCGGCAACTGAGCGGGGCTGCGCCAAAACCAAACGTTACGATACCGACATACTTCTGGAAATGTCAATTCTTCTTAGGTCCCAGCGCGATCCGCCGGGCGATTTGGCCACGGAATTCCACCGTTTGGGCCGGCGCTCCGCTTCACGCCATCTTCGGGTCGAGCAGATCGCGCAGGCCGTCGCCCAGCAGATTCAGCCCCAGCACGGTCAGGGCGATCGCGCCGCCGGGGAACACCGCGAACCACGGGTTCATCGAAAGAAAATTCTGGGCCTCCCTGAGCATGAGCCCCCAGGACGGGTGCGGCGGCTGCGTCCCGAGCCCGAGATACGCCAGGCCCGCCTCGGCGAGGATCGCGATCGGAAAGCTGGTCGTGGCCTGGATGATCAGCGGCGGCAGCGTGTTCGGCAGGATGTGCCGCACGATGAGTCGCCGGTCGCCCGCGCCGAGCGCCCGGGCCGCGACGACGAACTCGCGCGCCCGAAGCTCGAGAAATCCCGCGCGGGTCAGTCGGGCGAACGCCGGGACGAACGCGATGCCGATCGCGACCATGCTGATCACGATTCCCGGAGCGAACACCGCCGCGAACAGGAGCGCGGAGAGAATCGCCGGGAAGCCCTGGATCGCATCGACCAGGCGCATGAACGCCTCGTCGATCCACCCGCCCACGTAGCCGCTCAGAATCCCGATCAGCATTCCCGCGGCGGCGCCGATCCCGACCGCGATCACCCCGACCGCGATGGAGATGACGGCGCCCGTCATCACGCGCGAGAGGACGTCGCGGCCGTACTGGTCGGTCCCGAACGGGTGCGGACCGGACGGTCCCTGGAGGCGACCGGTGATCGACATCGCGAGCGGATCCTGCGGCGTATAGACGAGGCTCAGCGCCGCGGTCGCGATCAGCAGCGTGGTGATCCCGGCGCCCAGCGTGAACGTCAGGTGTCGGAGCGGACGCTGCCTGATCACCGCAAGTGGCAGGAGGAGCCGAGCGGCGCCGCGCCGCGAGGCGACGCTGCAATGGCTCGAGAATCACGAGTCATAGCGGATGCGGGGATCCAGCACCACGTAGAGCAGGTCGACGGCGAAGTTGATCAGCACGATGGTCGACGCGACGAAGAGCGTCACGCCCTGCACGACCGGCAGGTCTCGAGCCGTGATGGCGCCGAGCGCCAGGCGCCCGAGGCCCGGAAGCGCGAAGACCGACTCGAGGATGATGGCGCCGGCCATGAGCTGGCCGAGCTGGAGGCCGGCCACCGTCACGATCGGGATCAGGGCGTTGCGGAGTGCGTGCTTGCCGATCACCGAGAGCTCGCCCACGCCCTTGGCGCGCGCGGTGCGCACGTAGTCCTCGCGCAGCACGTCCAGCACCGAGGAGCGGGTGGCCCGCACGAGGACGGCCGTCTGGAAGAGTCCGAGCGCGACCGCCGGCAGCAGTAGCGAGCGCACGCCCGGCCAGAGCCCGTTCGACCAGCCGGCGAAGCCGCCGGACTGCACCCAGCCCAGGTGCACGGAAAACAGCAGGATCAGGAGCAGGCCGGCCCAGAATCCCGGGATCGCGATGCCGATCTGCGAGACGACCATCGCCAGGTAGTCGCCGGCGCGGCGGTGGCGGCGCGCGGCGTAGAGGCCGAGCGGCAGCGCCGTGGCCGTCATGAGCAACGCCGCCAGCAGCGTGAGCGGGAGCGTCACCGGCAGCCGGCTCAGGATCAGCCGTCCCACCGGCACGTCGTACTGGAGGGACACGCCGAGGTCGCCCCGCAGCGCGCGCGTGAGCCACTCGCCGTACTGGACCAGGATGGGCCTGTTCAGCCCCAGCGCCTCGCGCAGCCGCGCCGCCGCCTCGGGGCTCCCCTCGGGGCCCATGATCACGAGCGCCGGATCGCCGGGCAGCACGCGGACGACGACGAACACGAGGCCCGAGACGAAGAAGAGGGTCGCGACGAACGCCGCGGCCCTCCTCGCGATGTACCGCCGCACGCCCTTACGTGAGCGTCCCGGCTACTTGGCCCACGCGGCCTCGGAGAGATCGAACGCCGGCGCCGGCAGGTCTTTCCAGAGGCCCTGCAGGCCCTTCTTGGTCACGGCCAGCCGCGGGTGGATGTAGAGCCATACGACCGGCGCGTCCTCCACGAGCTTCTGCTGCATCCTGACGTAGAGCTCGCGGCGCGCCTTGTCGTCGACGGTGATCTCGGACTCCTTGAAGAGCTGCTGGAAGTCCGCGTTGTCGTAGCGGAAGTAGTACTTCGGGTCGGCGTAGTTGGCGATGTCCCACGCCTCGGCGTGGCCGATGATGGTGAGGTCGTATTCCGCGTCCTTGAAGACCCGCGACAGCCACTGGCCCCACTCGATCTGCTCGATCCTGACCCTCACGCCGATCTTCTGGAGCTGGTCGGCGAGGACCTCGCCCGTCCGCACCGTGTAGTAGTACTGGGGCGCGACCTTCAGCACGGCCTCGAACCCGTTCGGGTAGCCCGCCTCGGCGAGCAGCTTCTTCGCCCTGGCCGGGTCGTACGGCACGGCGTTGGACATGTCGACGAAGTAGGGATTGAGCGGGTCGACGTTGGTGCCGATCACGCGACCGAGGCCGAACATCGCGCCCTTGACGACCTCGGGCTTGTTGATCCCGAGCGTGACGGCGCGGCGCACGCGCACGTCGGTGAACGGCTTGCGCGAGTTGTTCATCGACATGACGACGTCGTTCGTCGTCTCGCCGATGATCACCTGGAAGCGCGCGTCTTTCTGGAGCTCCGGGATGTGCTCGGGGCCGAGGCCGAACATCGCGACGTCGACGTCGCCCGCCTTGAGCGCGGCCAGCGCCGCGTTCGGGTCCGGGATGAAGCGGTACGTCACCCGGTCGAGCTTCGGCAGCCCCTTGACGTGGTAGTCCGGATTCTTCACGAGCACGATGCGGTCGCCCCGCACCCACTCCCCGAGCTTGTAGGGTCCGGTGCCGATCGGCTCGCTCTTCAGGGTGTCGACGGCCTCGCGCGGGTACACGACCGACCCCTGGCGGGCCATGTTGAGGAGAAAATTCGCGGTGGTGCTCTTCAGCGTGAAGGTGATCGTGTAGTCGTCCTTGACGATGATGTCGGCGATCGCCGCGTAGTACCGCGGGTACGGGTGCTTGGTCTCGGGGTTCATCGCCCGATCGATGACGAACTTCACGTCGGCGGCTTTGAGCTCGCGGCCATTGTGGAAGCGGACACCGTGCTTGAGAAAGAACGTGTAGTTCTTGTTGTCGGCGGTGTGCCAGCGCTCGGCGAGCCACGGCACGATCTTGCCGTGGCGATCCACCTTCACGAGGGCCTCCTGCACGTTGTAGAAGACCACCGCCGCCGTCGCGGCGGCCGGCGTCGCCGTGAGGTCCAGGCCCGGCGGCTCCGTCGCCACCTGCACCACGAGGTTCTGCGCCGACGCCGCGGCGGGAGACACGATCGGGCCGAACGCGAGGGCGGCCAGCAGCAACAGCGGTCCGAACTGACGCATCGGGCGACCTCCTAGCGCTTGAACGACGACCTGAAATACTCGACCGTGCGCCGGAACCCCTCGTCGAAGTCCACCAGCGGCGAGTAGCCCAGGAGCCGCTTGGCCTTCGAGACGTCGGCGAGCGTGTGCGGCACGTCGCCGGGACGCGACGGAGCGTGCGTGCGCTCGAGGCGTCGCCCCAGGACCGCCTCGAGCCTCGCGATGATCTCCAGGAGGCTCACGCGGTTGCCGCAGCCGACGTTGAAGACCTCGCCCGGCGCCCCCGGCGCCTTGGCCGCCAGCAGGTTGGCTTCGACGACGTTGTCGATGTAGGTGAAGTCGCGGGACTGGGTGCCGTCACCGTGAACCTCGAGGGGACGCCCGCGCAACCCCCACAGGATGAAGCGCGGGAGCACCGCCGCGTACTCCGACTTCGGATCCTGGCGCGGACCGAACACGTTGAAGTAGCGGAGCCCGGCCGTCTCGACTCCGTAGAGACGGGTCCAGACGACCGCGTAGTGCTCGCCGGCCGCCTTGGAGGCGGCGTACGGCGAGAGCGGCGCCGTCGGCTGGTCTTCGCGCTTCGGGAGCTCCGGCCGCTCACCGTAGACCGACGACGACGACGCGTAGACCACGCGCGGAACCCGGCAGCGCCGCGCGGCCTCGAGCACGTGGAGCGTGCCGGTGACGTTGTTGTCGTTGGCGCCCAGCGGGTCCTTCACGGAGCGCGGCACCGAGCGCATCGCCGCCTGGTGGAAGATCACGCGCGCCCCGCGCGCCGCGCGCAGGACAACCGAAAGATTGCGCACGTCCCCGCGGATCACCTCGAGCTGGCGGCGGAACCGCGGTGCGAATCCGAGGTTGGCGCGCGCGCCCGTCGAGAAATTGTCGAGGACACGCACGCGTCCGCCGTCCGCGAGGAGCCGCTCGACGAGGTGCGAGCCGATGAAGCCCGCGCCGCCCGTCACGAGCGCGAGATCGTTCACGCGGCGATTGTATCATCGCCGACTCGATCGGCCCGGTCGCCGGTTGCTCGACACTGCGGAACTCGCCACGGGAGGGTTGGGCCGACGGTCCGATGAGCATTCCCGAGCCCTATTGCTTCCGGCGTTTCGGCGCGGAGCACCCGGCGCGAAGACGGCCCGTATGCCGAAGGACGGACGCGGCGCCGCCTACGGTACTCGACGGAGCCGTTCGCGGGAACCACCCGCGGTCCGATAGATCGCGGCCGTCTTCGCGACCATCGGCTCGAGCGTGAACTCTCTACGGACCCGCTCGCGTCCCGCCTCCCCCATCCTCAGGCGGCGGGCCCGGTCGTCCAGCAAGGACTCGATGGCGTCGGCCAGCTTGTCGACGTCTTCCGGAGGCACGAGCAACCCCGTCACACCGGGGTCGACCACCTCTCGGTGTCCGGGAACGTTCGTGGCGACGACCGCGAGCCCCGACGCCATCGCCTCGAGCGGTGCCAGCGGCAGCCCCTCCTTCGCCGACGCCGTCACGTAGAGGTCGCAGCTCGGGTAAGGATTCGTCTCCCACCCGATCGCGCCGCTGATCACACGGTGTTGGACCTTCAGCTCGTCCGCGCGGTGCTCGATCCGGGCCTTCTCGGGCCCGTCACCGACGAGCAGCAGCACCACCTTCGGGTGTCGACGCGCGACGCGCGCGAGCGCGCTCACGAGAACCTGGTGGCGTTTCACCGGGTCGAAGCGCGCCACGCAGCCCAGCACTTGCTCGTCCTCGCGCAGTCCAAGATCCGCCCTCTCGGTGCGTGACCGCGCGGCCAGCTCGTGGACATCGATACCGTTCTTCACGACCGCGCTCCGCCCGGGCCGGGCCACGCCAAGGCGCAGCGCCTCCACCTCCTGGCTCTCGGAGACGTTGATCACGGTGTGCGTGAGGCGCGCCAGCCATCGTTCGAGCGTGAGGTAGAGGTGTTGGCCGGCCCGGGGATAGCTCTCGTAGTGGATGCCGTGAAAGGTGTGGATCGCCGGCACGCCGGCCAGCCGCGCGGCCAGCCGACCGTAGAGGCCGGCGCCCTTGCCGTGCGTGTGCACCACGTCGGCACGCGTCTCGCGAACGAGCCGCACCGCGCGGCGGAGCGTCAGCGGGAATCGGCGGAGCGTGTCGACGGCGACTCCGGCGAGCTCGACGCGGAGCGCCCGGAGGTCGGCCGCGAACCGCGGGTCCCAGGGGCCCGCGACCGAGACGCTGAACTCGCCCGCCGGGAGATGGCGGACGAGATGAAAGACCTGCCGCGGTCCGCCCCCGAGCGCCGTCGTGGTGAGGAGCTGCAGGACGCGAATCACGCGGGCTCCTTTCGTCGCCGTTTACAGCCGCGATCCGAGCCCTTATAGTAACCTCCGTTTCGCGATGAACCCGATCGACTCCATGCTCGAATCCGTCGACCTCTGAGCCCGAGGAGAGCACCAATGGCGTCCCTAGCGTTCGTCGCCGGTGACTTCAGGATTTTCGACGTGCAGGGGTTCAACCCGCGCATGACCGAGATCCGCGCCCGCGTCCGGCCGAAGCTCGACGCGTTCGGCGGAAGCCTGGCGTCCTCGGTCAGCCGCTCGGTCGGCGACGATGTCTTCGCGCACGTCGCCAGGCACGCCCGCCGCACGGTGAACCCACCCGACGACACGTGGGTCGCCTTCGGGCCCGACGCCCGAGGCTACAAGAAGCACGGTCACTTCAAGATCGCCGTCTCGCGCAGCGGCGTGCGCTTTCTCTTCGAGATCGGCCCCGAGCACGCCGAGAAGCGGCGCTGGGCGGCGGCGTGGAAGAAGAACGCGCCCAAGGTCGGGCCGGTCCTGCGGCGGGTGAAGCACCTGGCGTGGTTCAAGAACGAGCACGACGAGGAGCCGGCGGCTTCGCTCGCCGACCTCACACCCGAGAAGCTCGGCGAGCTGGCCGACGAGCTGACCCGGACCCGCGACGGCCAGTTCGTCGTCGGGCGCGCCGTGCCGGCCGCGGAGGCCGCGCGCTGGACGGAGGCCCAGTACCGCTCCGCCGCGCTCGAGACCTTCCGCACGCTGGCCCCCCTCTATCGGCTCCGGTAGGCGTGGAGACCCGCGCTGTCATCTTCGACATGGACGGCGTGCTGGTGGACTCGGGGGCGCATCACCGACAGGCCTGGCGCGCGCTCCTCGACGAGCTCGGGCTCGCTCCCGCCGCGCCCGAGTTCTGGCGGCTGACGATCGGCCGGCCGAGCGTCGAGGCCGTGCCCTTGCTCCTCGGCCGCGCGACGTCGCGGGCCGAAGCGCAGCGTCTCGCCGCGCGCAAGCACGACCACTATCGGAGACTCGCGCGCGGGGGGCCGACGCTGGTCCGCGGCGTCGCGGCCTTCGTCGAAGAGCTCGCGGCTCGTCGCGTGCCCCGCGCCGTCGCCACGTCGGCCTCGCGCTACGACGTCGACGGGCTGCTGGGTCGCGCCGGCCTGCGCGAGCGCTTCGAGGTGGTCGTCACCGCCGAGGACGTACGCCGGGGCAAGCCCGATCCCGAGGCCTACCTGCTCGCCGCCCGCCGGCTCGGGATCGACCCCGCGGACTGCCTCGTGTTCGAGGACGCCGTGGTGGGGGTGCAGGCGGCGCGGAGCGCCGGGATGCGCGTCGTCGGCGTGAGCACCGCCCACACCGAGATGGAGCTCCGGGCGGCCGGCGCCGAGCGCGCCGTCGAGGACTTCGAGGGGCTCTCGTGGCCAGCGTGAGCACGCCCGAGTTCTGGACCGACCTCTACGCGCGCGGAGGCGACGGGTGGGAGCTGCGCCAGCCGGCGCCGCCGCTCGTCGAGTTCGTCGAGCGGACGCCGCCGGCCTCCGGACGCGTCGCGGTGCCGGGCTGCGGGCGCGGCCACGACGTGCGGTACCTCGCCCGTCGAGGCTTCGCGGCGGTCGGCTTCGACTTCTCGGCGACCGCCATCGCCGAGGCCCGCGCGCTCGCCGAGACCGACGGCGTTCCCGCCGAGTTCGTCGAGCGCGACATCTTCACGCTCGGCCGCGACTACGCGCACGCGTTCGACGGCGTCTGGGAGTACACGTGCTTCTGTGCCATCGAGCCCCGGCGCCGCGCGGAGTACGTGCGGACGATGGGCGCGATCCTGAAGCCGGGCGGCTGGCTGCTGGCGTGCTTCTTTCCGCTGCGGCGCCGCGCCGCGGGCCCGCCCTTTCCCGTCTCCGAACGCGAGGTGCGTCGCCTTTTCGCGCCGGGATTCCGTCTCGAGCGCGCCTACCCGCCGCGCTCCGTGAGGCCCCGGCAGGGCCAGGAGTGGATGGTCCTGCTGCGCAAGATCAACGCGCCCGGGTGAGGGCCGCGGACCGGCATGTGCTAACGTACCGCCGACGCGGACCCGAGGACGATGCCTGAGAAAGAGCCCTCCAGACAGGCGCAGGAGCTAGCCTCACAGGTCGAGCGCGACGGCGGCCGGGTCCTGGCGCTCTACCAGGAGCCCGTCGGCGATCACTGGCAGCTCTTCTGTCTGTTGCCCCGCGCCAAGTGCGAGGCGAGCCCCTACCAGCGCGATCTCTCGCCGACCCATGTCAAGCGCCTCACCGAGTCGATCAAGCGCCTCGACCGGTTCGTGGACCCGATCGTCGTGATCTCGCCCCGGCCGGGAGTCTACTGGACGCCGAACGGCAACCACCGGCGCGCGGTCCTCGACAAGCTCAAGGCCGACTTCATCCCGGTCATCCTGGTCGTCGAGCCGGCGATGGTCTTCGAGGTTCTCCCGCTCAACGTCGAGAAGGCGCACAACCTCAAGGAGAAGTCGCTCGAGGTCATCCGCATGTACCGGGCGCTCGTGAAGGAGGAGCCCGAGACCACCGAGGAGACGTGGGCGTTTCAGTTCGAATCGGCGCACTTCGTCACCCTCGGCCTCCTCTACGAGGAGAACAAGCGGTTCGCGGGCGGCGCGTTCGCGCCGATTCTCCGCCGGGTCGACAAGCTCTTGAAGCAGGCGCTGCCGAAGGGCCTCGACACGAGGACGGAGCGCGCCGACCTGGTCCGCGCGGCGGACGCGGCGCTCGGCGTCGTCGTCGCGAAGATCAAAAAGCGCGGGATCAACCACCCCTACGTGAAGAACTACCTCCTGGCCCGCACGACGCCGCTCACGCGCGCGCGCAAGACGCTGCCGTCGTTCGAGCAGACCTTCAAGAAGCTGCGGGACAACCTCGAAGCGTTCGACGTGGGCAAGGTCCGTTACGACGAAATTCAGCGCTCCTCGATCATGCACGGGCCTGCGGAGTGATCGACGAGCGGAGCCGGCACGCGCCTCAGGCCAGGCCGGGGATTGCCCGCCGAGGAGAGCCCCGCCGAGCTGTCCACGGTGCGGAGTCCCGGGCTGTCCGCGGCCCGGAGCCACGGGTCGACTGCGAATCGGAGCCCCGAGTTGGCCGGGTTGACTGCGGAGCGGAGCCCCGGATTGTCCGCGGACCGGAGCCCCGGGTTGACTGCGGAGCGGAGCCCCGCGTTGTCCACGGACCGGAGCCCCGGGTTGACTGCGGAGCGGAGCCCCGGGTTGTCCGCGGACCGGAGCCCCGGGTTGTCCGCGGACCGGAGCCCCGGGTTGACTGCGGACCGGAGCCCCGGGTTGTCCGCGGACCGGAGCCACGCCCGCCTGTATCAGGCCACCCTCGGTCCAAGCCGGCCTCACGGACCCCGCTACAATGACCCCCGCACTCGCCGAGCGCGTCGCCGTCGTCGCGGGCGGGACCGGAGCGCTCGGACAAGCCGTGACGCTCCGCCTCCTCGCCGACGGGGCGATCGTCGCCGTGCCGTACGCCGTCGAGGGGGAACGCGACCGGTTGTCCCAGCGGGTGGCCGCCGCCGACCGCCACCGGCTGGTCATGCAGGCGGTCGACGTGATCGACCTCAAGGCGATGACCGCCTTCGCGGAGGGCGTCGTCGCCGCGCGGGGCAAGATCGACATCCTCGTGGCCGGCGTCGGCGGCTTCGCCGGCGGCTCGCTCCTCGAGACGGACGTCGAGACCTGGAAGCACATGCTCGACCTCAATCTGACGAGCGCGTTCAGCGCCGCGAAGGCGGTCGTCCCCGGCATGGTCCGGGCGCGGTACGGCCGCGTCGTCGTGGTCGCGTCCCGCGCGGTGGTGCCTCCCGCGGGCGGTTTCATCGCCTACACCGTCGCGAAGGCTGGGGCGATCGCCTTCACTCAGGCGCTCGCCCAGGAGACGCGAGCGGACGGGGTCACGGTGAACGCGGTGCTGCCGAGCACCATGGACACCCCGGCCAATCGCGCGGCGATGCCGGACAGCGACCGGAAGGGCTGGGTCCCGGTCGAGGCCGTCGCCGACGCGATCGCCATGCTCGCGCGCGAGGCGTCCGCGCACATCACCGGCACGCTTCTGGCCATCTGAGAGGGCGGGCCGGCCCTCCGGAAACCCGTCCCCGCTCCAGACCGGCGGCCGTAAACGGTCGGATACGCCCAACGTCCAATCAATCAGTAGGTTCAAGCGGTCGATATCCGGGAGACCGGAGGAAAGACCGATGAAGCCTCTGACGACCGTGACGGTGGGAGGTCAAGCGTGATCGCGCCGAGTTGCGCGGCGACCGACGCAAGCTGCGCGAGGACGTGCGGGACCGGCGGGACGACCGCGGCGACCTCCGGCAGGATCGGCGCGACCTGGAACGCGACGTACGGAACGGTCGGCAGTAGCGGGGAAGACTTGCCGCCGGCTGCTCGGGAGTGACAAGGTGAAGGGCGGGAGACGACAGGCGCGTGGAGCCATCGGACGAAGCGCTCTGCCAGCGCGTGGCCAAGCGGGACGAGGCGGCATTCGACCTCCTGGTGTCGCGCTATCAGGAGCGTGCCTACCGTCTGGCCTGGTCGATGCTCCGCAACGCCGAGGACGCCCGCGACGTCTCGCAGGACGCCTTCATCCGGCTCTACGAGGCCGCGGGCAGCTTCGGCGGTCGGTCGAAGTTCTCGACCTGGTTTTATCGGATCCTGGTCAACCTCTGCCTGGACCACAAGCGGAAGCACCGCTGGTGGAAGCTCTGGGTCCGCGATGAAGACGACGACCGGTCCGACACGATCCTCGACCGGCAGCCGGCGCCGGTCGTCGATCCGGTAGACAAGATGAGTCGGGAGCAGACAATGAAGGCCCTGGGGGCGGCGGTCGACCGGCTGGCGCCGCGCCAGCGGGCCGCGGTGCTGCTGAGAGTCCAGGAGGACATGGCGACTTACGACATCGCCAGGGTGCTCAAGTGCTCCGAGGCAACCGTGCGTGTCCATCTGCACCGCGCGCTCACGACCTTGAAGAAGACGGTGGAGAAGCGCTGACATGGCAAGGCATCCCGATACCGACCTGGTGCCCTTTCTCCGCGGGGATCTCCCGCCGGCTGAACGCGACCGTGTCGCTCGACACCTCGAGGAGTGTCCGGACTGCCGGCAGGACGCCGAGCAGCTCCGAGACCTGCTGGGCGATCTCGCGCGCTCGATGGGACAGCCGCCGACGGTGCAGTGGGCCCGCTATCGTGCCGAGCTGCGCGAGAAGCTCGAGGCGCGACGTGGACGGCGTGCCTGGTGGTCGCGTCCCATGCCCCTGGCAGTCTCGGCGAGCCTGGCCGGCGTCCTGCTCGTCGTCGCCGTGTGGGGCGGGCGCGAGATGTCGAGGGGCACGGACCCGCTCAGCCCCGACGAAGCGGTCATCGGCCACGAGCTCGGGCTCCTGCAGGAGTTTCAGACGGTCGAGCGGCTCGATCTCCTCGAAGATCTCGACGTCATCGGGGATCTCGACGGCCTGGCGTCAGGACAGGGCTAGCGGTGCAGCGGATGCGCCTCCTGGAGGCCCTGCCGGGCCTTCCGAGCGCGCCGCGGACGGCGCCGGCGCCGAACGAGGCAAAGGAACGATGAGGCTCCGCCGCCTGCCGGCTCTTCTCCTGCTGAGCGCGATCTTCGTCTTCAGCGGAGTCGACGTCACCTGGGGCCAGACGGCGCCGATCCAGGGGCTGGAGAAGCTCACGCCCGAGGAGCGGGCCCTCGCAGAGCGGAACCCCGAGCGGTGGCAGAAGCTCACGCCCGAGGAGCGGACGCGCGCCCTCGAGAACTATCGTCAGTGGAAGTCGATGTCCCCGGAGGAGCGGGAAGCGGCGCGCCAGAACTACCGGCGGTTCCGCCAGCTCTCGCCCGAGCAGAAGAGCCAGATCCTCAAGGACTTTCAGCGCTGGAACGAGTTGCCCAAGGAGCGGCGGGAGGAGCTGCAGAAATCGTACGAGCGGTACCAGCAGCTGTCTCCCGAGCGGCGCGACCGCCTCCAGCAGCGGTTCGGGCAGTGGGAGTCGATGCCGCCCGAGGAGCGTGAGCGCGTCCTCCGGAATCAGGAGCGCTGGCGGCAGATGAGCCCCGACGAGCGCGAGCAGATCCGCGAGCGCTGGCGACAGATGCCGCCCGAGGAGCGCGAGCGGCTGCGCCAGCAGCGGCAGCAGCAGCGTCGCGGTCAGCCTTGAACGAAGTGGCCGAGGGCCGGACGGCGCGGGCGCTGGTGTGGGCGCTGATCGGGCTCGGCATCCTGGCGGGATGCAGCGCGCCGGCGGCCGGCGGGGTCGGCGGTGGTGAGCAGCCGGTCGCCGCCACGCCGCCCACGAGCGTTGCCGATGATCGCCCGATCATCCACGCCCTGAGCCGGCTCACGTACGGCGCGCGGCCCGGCGACCTCGAGCGGGTGCGGGCGATCGGCCTCCCGGCATGGATCGACCGGCAGCTCCGGCCCCGGACGATCGACGACTCCGCCACCCAGCAGGCGCTCGCCGAGCTGGCGACGCTCCGGATGCCCATCTCCGAGCTCTTGCGCGAGTACCCCAGGCCCGACCCGAAGCTGCGCGAGAAGATGGCGAGCGGCGAGACGACGCGCCAGGAGATGCAGGAGCGCTACCCCATGGAGAAGCGGCCGGTCCAGATCGCGGCCGAGCTCCAGGCCGCGAAGGTCGTCCGCGCCGTGACGAGCGAGCGCCAGCTCGAGGAAGTCATGGTGGATTTCTGGTTCAACCACTTCAACGTCTTCGCCAACAAGGGCGACCTGCGCTGGTACGTGTCGGCCTACGAGCGCGACGCGATCCGGCCCCACGCGCTGGGGAAGTTTCCCGATCTCGTGCGCGCCACCGCGCGCCATCCCGCGATGCTCTTCTATCTGGACAACTGGCTCAGCGCCAGGCCCAATTTCACCGTGCCGGTGGGGCCGAATCGCGGCCGGAAAGCCGGGCTCAACGAGAACTACGCGCGCGAGCTGATGGAGCTGCACACGCTCGGCGTGGACGGCGGCTACACGCAGAA
>Ga0137403_10002366_pt1 | contig 23134 bp, 20 predicted proteins | sample CZOMad2_1_16fung_FD_122057 | JGI IMG/M metagenome (GOLD analysis project Ga0137403, IMG submission 122057) | Vadose zone soil fungal communities from Angelo Coast Range Reserve, California, USA - CZOMad2_1_16fungal (Hybrid Assembly) | ecosystem: Environmental > Terrestrial > Soil > Vadose zone...
TAATTCTTGGTGGCGGAACCAACGGCGGAAGCAACGGAGGTAACAACGGCGGAAACTACCCCGGCAGCGGAGGCAATTACCCGAACGGCCGCGGCGGGCGACGCGGCGGCGGCGGCGGCGGCGGTTGGCCTGGTGGTGGTGGCGGATCAGGAAACAGCCGGAGCGAGTACGAGCTTGCCGACCAGTACCTGCACGACCTGGCCCGGGTCAGTGGTGCGCGTCTTTACAACGCCGAGCAGCAGAATCTTGATGTCGCTTTTCGTTCGGTGGCGGAAGAACTGCGGCGGCAGTACAGCCTTGGCTATTATCCGAAGAACGCGCCGCATCCAGGCGAGCGACGCAATGTCAAAGTGCGCGTCAACCGGAATGAGTTGGTAGTGCGCACTCGCGACAGTTACGTTTTCCAACCGGGAGCAAACGCGACGGCCCAGAGCGGCAACAGTCAATCCGGGAGGCCGCCGGTCTTGAAGAAAGATTTTTCGGGAGAAGGTCAGAACCGGGAGCGGTAGTAAGCAAAGACCTCATTTTCCATTTGTCATTTGAGATTTTTCATTTGCCATTTGCCGAGCCTGCTGCGACGACGTTCGTGTGACTTCGTGAATCGCTTGCTTGGCTGAGAAATGAAGAACGATCCACGAATTCACACGAACCAACACGAACAAGCATCCATCAATGGCCAATGAAAAATCTCAAATGATAAATGGAAAATGACTGCTCCCGCTTTGCACCAGCTCAAGCCACTGTCCCATCGGGAATCAATCCATTCTTCGGCACGATGATAATGCGATCGCGAATGTAATAGCTTCCGTTTGGCCCGTCGGCTTCTTCAACTCCCGCTTCATTCAACAGCCGCACGCCCGCGCCAATGCGCGCGTTCTTGTCGATGATCGCGCGTCGGACAATCGAGCCTTCGCCGACTCCGATCGACGGTCGGCCGGCCGCCAGATCAGCTTGCATGTCTTCCAGAGTCTGGTAGTAATCGGCGCCCATCATGTAAGAAGCTTCCAACTGCGAACCGTTGCCGAGACGGCTGCGCAAACCGATGAGCGAGTTGTTGATGTGTGCGCCGTTGATGATGCAGCCCTCACTGATAATTGAATAACGAATCTCGCAGTTATCAATCTTCGACGGCGGCAGGTGGCGCGAGCGCGTAAACAAGGGCGCTTCCGCGTCGAACAAATTGAACGGCGGAATTGCCGTGGTCATGTCGAGGTTGGCTTTATAAAAAGCGCCAATCGTTCCGATATCTTCCCAGTAACCATCGAAGAGATAAGCCTGCACATTGTATTTGTGAATGCTTCCCGGAATCACTTCCTTGCCAAAATCCAGACGCGATTTGTCTTCCGCCAGGACCTCTTCCAGCCGGTCATACTTGAAAACGTAAATCCCCATCGAAGCGAGATAGGGCCGCGCCACGGCTTCCTCCGCGCTCAGACCAAGCGCAGTTGTGTCGACGCGCATCGCATCGAGCGCTTCGCCCGTTGGCTTTTCGCGAAACTCGATGACCCGGCCTTCGCTATCAGTCTTCAGCAAACCAAATTCACTGGCAGAGTCAGGCACGATCGGAATGACAGCAATTGTGATGTCGGCGTTGCTCTCTTCATGCCGCTTGAGAAACTTGCGATAGTCCATGCGATAGAGATGATCGCCCGACAGGATCAGGAGCGTGTCGATGCGCCAGTCGCGTATGTGCGGCAGCACCTGTCGCACCGCGTCGGCAGTGCCCTGAAACCACTGCCCACTTTCCGGAGTCTGTTCAGCCGCGAGAATCTCCACGAACCCGTCCGCAAACGGCGAGAAGCGATAAGTCGTGGCAATGTGCTTGTTCAAAGACGCCGAGTTGTATTGCGTCAGCACGAACATCCGAATCACATCAGAGTTGATGCAATTCGAAATGGGCACATCGACCAAACGATACTTCCCACCGAGCGGCACCGCCGGCTTCGAACGATCCCGCGTCAGCGGATGCAGGCGGCTGCCCGCGCCACCACCGAGAATTACCGCCAGCAAGTTCTTTCTGGAAGCCATAAGAGTTGGGGTGGAGGATATAGGGAAAGGGGGAAGGGATTCAAGGTTTATGAAGTAGTCGAACGGGAGTATCATGCGGGCTGTTCGCCAGACGCCGCGCTGAGAAGGACACGCCACGTTAGTGTTGTGACACTTCTCGGGCTACATCCGCAAAGGAGGTTAAGCTGCATTGGGAGCAACAGACGGCAAGAATGGAGCAGCAGACGCAACTGACAAGCCTCCCGCTGCCGAATGGCTATTGGTCGAGATTTGGCGAGATATTCGGAGCGACGTAAGAGAAAGATCAAAAGACACGATTATCACGGTCTTCGGCATCTTCGAGGACGTGGCGATCACGCTCGTAATTCTGGGAGCTTTGCAACTCCTTCATATCTTTGTGGAAGCTTTGCATGTGCCAGATTGGGTTAAGGTCGTCGTCAGTAAGGTGCACGACTATAGCTATATTATCGTTATCATATTGGTTGCTCTCGGATTTGTACTGCGGATAGCAGGACATTCATATCTAGGCTTGTGGAAGTCTGATCGGCCGAAAGCGCTTAGCAGAGGTCGCGAAGAAAGAGAATAGATGACAGACCAGGGAGTGAACCGGGCAAGTGATTGGCGTGGCGAGCTTTCAAAGTATTTTGATGTTTTTGTAAATACGCGAAGAGAACGCCGGCGCATCTTCTGTACGGTGTTCTTGATTGCGTTCTTATACGCCTTGTTCAATGACTTAGCCTTGCATCGGGCGCCACAGAGAATTGCGTGGGAAATCGTAATTCTATGTATCGGTGGAACTATCACTCTGCCCTTTCTTTACGTTGGGTACCGAGTCAGTAAAGAGCGCCGTTTCCCTGCTCTTAACGGCTGGCGTTGGGCTACCCATCGGCCTTTTGCCCTCTTAGCATCTGCGTCATTTTCTCTCGCCATAGTTGGATTCTGCCAGACACAATTGTTTGTGAGTTTGCTTCCCTATCCGAGAGCGCAAGTTCTTAACCACAGGGAGAAAGCCAGCCTGAGGCAAAGTGAAATACAATCGGAATACCGTGCCCGTACGGGAAATGAACCACTGAGTTTTGTTGAATATCGTTCCTTCAGCCCGAGCGTTCAAGTCGAGCTTAAAGAAAGTATGACCTACCTTATTAGTGATGAGCGTCTGAATACAAAGCTCAAGGAAAGCTTCGGCGTGACCTTAAGGGATACGAAGGCGGTGATCATACCAAGCTGGGAAGTGGAAGATAGAGCTGGAGCCACCCTGGTCGGGTTGACCTTATCAGGTTGGACTATGCTTAGTTCGCGTTCCATTTCCGATGAGCATGGCGTCGTCATTAGGGACACGGGTGACCAGAGTGAACAGTTGACAACAGATGGGGTACCCCGAATCGTACTTTCAGCATCGGCCTTCCAGGATCCCAAAACCCTTCGCCTCACGCTTTTTCACGAACTTCTTCATGCTTTGAATATCCCGGGTTATTCGCCATCTCGTGTTGTTGCTCTCCAAGATGACCTTACGTATTTGCCGGAGTACCGAAGCATCGTGAGACAAGAGAAACTCCGCGGATGGACAGAGTACAACATCTGGTTTTTCGGAGTCATTCTGCCATTCACATATTCGTTCTTTAACTTGACTAGAATTCTTAAGTCGATTCCCCTATCGAAGGGCAATTGGTACAGAACCGCTAGCGGTAACGATCGGGCAAAAATGGTTCGGTGAAGCCAGTCAAGTCTGCTGCTCCGTCGCGCGATATCCGCTCGCTATCGCGAGTGGTTGTGTACCGAAGCCCTCCCTCAAGATCGAGCTACTCCCTCGGCAAACCAGCGGGCGATGAACAATGGGTGATGGACGGAAACCTATGTTATGTTCTGGTCGACGATACGGTTTCAGAAAGGTGGAGCATCCATAAGATGAAACAAAAATTCAGCGCCAGCATCTGGCAAGAGGACGAATGGTTCGTGGCGCAATGCGTCGAGGTTGACGTTGCTAGTCAAGGAAAGACTGAAGACGAAGCGCTTGAGAACTTGCGTGACGCGTTGGAGGTTCACTTCACCCCACCCGTTGCTACGCTAGCCCCTCAGATTCGCTCGCTTGAAATCGAAGTCAAAGCGGCATGAAGCCGGTACTTTATCGTGAGGTTAAGCGTAGGCTTGAAGCGGCTGGCTTTGTCCAGGTTTATCAGACTGGAAGCCACGCAAAGTTTGCCAAGACAACCAGCGAAGGAACACTCACCGCCACAGTCCCGAAGCATCGTGAAGTAGCACCCGGAACATTGCGAAGCATATTGCGTCAGGGCCACCTTACCGAAGCAGAGTTCAAACGACTGTAATGAGCCTTACTTGAAGGTCGGGCTACGGCCCGGTAGCGCGCTTTTGCTAAGAAAAGAGGCAATCCCGGTTGCGGCGAGCTTAAACTGGCCTTCAGGATCGCGATCCCAAGGCAAAGTAACGCGATACCAGGCCTCGGTACTGCGATACTCAGGCTCGGTAACGCGATACTCAGGCTCGGTAACGCAATACTCAGGCTCGGTATTGCGATACTCAGGCTCAATACTACGATACTCAGGCTCGGTACTGCGATACTAAGCTTCGATAACGCGATACTCAGGTCAGGTACCTCGATACCGGGCTCGTGTACAGCGATACTCAGCCTCGGTGCCACGATACCGAGCGGCGGGTAAGGGAGCCCTCCCGCGCGGTCGGGGCTAATGCCCCAGTCGGCGCAGCCGACGACATACCAGTAGCCCGCAGCGCTAGTGGGAACCGTGAGTTCAAGACCAATGAAGTTCGCGAAGCGAGCGACATAAATGGAACAGCAGGTACAGAACCGCGAGCGGTAGCGAGCGGATGCTAAGCTCAACGCTCACCATCGTGTTGGAACCTACGCAACTTAAGATTGTAGTGGCATCAGGTCGCTACCGCTCGCGGTTCTGTATCTGTCGCCCCTCCCGGGGCTCAATTGATCTTCTGATGTCTGTCTACCCACAGCTTGCGCTGTGGGCTACTGATATCGTCGCCCGCTGCGCGGGCTAACCAGTCTGCCATGCGTTATCATCACGTCCGATGGACTATGCGATCCGCAAAGCCGTGCTCGCTGACCGTGCTGCGATCGCTCAACTCATCAAAGACTCAGCCCGCAGCCTGAGTCGTGCGGATTACTCCGACGCGCAAATCGAAGGCGCGATTGCCACCGTGTTTGGCGTCGATACTAATCTGATTGTTGATGGAACTTATTTCGTGGCTGAAAGTGCCGGGACGTTAATTGGCTGCGGCGGCTGGAGTAAGCGCAAGACTCTGTTTGGCGGAGACCATTGGGCCACGCGCGATGCGAGCGGACTCGATCCGAAAACTGAGCCGGCCAAGATTCGCGCCTTCTTTATTCACCCTGATCATGCGCGAAAGGGAGTTGCGCGAGCGATTCTCACAGCTTGTGAAAACGAAGCGAAAGCGGCCGGCTTTCAATCGCTCGAGTTGATGTCCACGCTGCCCGGAATCAAACTCTACCGCGCCTGTGGTTATAAAGGAGAGGATCGCATCGAGCTCGAAGTCGACGATGGCGTGACAATTGGTTTGGTGCCGATGAGAAAAGAACTATCGTGAAGCGGCAGCCCGACTGAACCTGTCGGTCAGCGTTGACGTTTAGATAACGGTGCCAGGGATTCATTCGTATGGCTCTGTAGGAGCCAAATGTTTATAGCCCGCGTGGGTTGATCTGTTCCTCCGTTAGGTGCGCAACAAAGAAATGTTCCGCTCCTACGGCGGGCTCTTTGGGTAAGGCAGGGTGCTATAAACATTTCGGCTCGACGAGGCGAGGAAGCGGGAGCAACCGCGGAGTAAAGAGGCCGTTCCCTCAGTCTGTTAATCGTTTCCAGAGATCACAGACTGAAGTCTATGCTACTCAACAACGGAGGCGGACAATATGTACTGTTCATCCTGCGGTTCAGCGGTTCCGGCCGGTTTGAGTTACTGCAACCGGTGTGGCGTCGATTTGCGCGCGAAGGACCCTGAGGTCGCCCGCCGGTCCGGGCTTTCTCCTGACGCCCTCGTCCGGAGCATAGTAGTCGTGACTATCTTCGGGCTGTTCGCGATTACTCTGCTGATAGCCGTAATGAGAGTGTTTCTGGAGGCCAACCCCGGACTGATCAATGGGTTCGCTGCGGCGGCCTTTCTTCTCATCCTCTTAGTCGATTTATTGTTCGCCGGGCTCCTCTTGAGTTCAAGGCGCAGCCAGAGGAAATCATCTAACCTGGTCGAACTCAGAGCCGAGCTGACGCGAGAGCTTGGTGCCGCTCAGCTCAGCTCGCTTCCAGAACCCGTGCATAGCGTAACGGATCACACAACTCGAACCTTGGAACCGTTAGGTAAACGCGACTAGCAAGTTACTGAACCGCGACCGGTAGGGAGCGTGACCCTGACTCAACCCAACCAACCACACCGCCCGTGAAATGATCTCTAAAATTACTCGATTGATCGGCCTGCGCGGCGTTGGTTGAGTCCTGATCCCGCTCCCTACGGGTCGCGGTTCTGTAACGGCCTCAGGTGGCGCGAGAATCTGTTTCGCATTTTTGATTTGTCATCTATCATTCTGCCCTTGAAATCAAATCGAAGCTTGATTTGTAACGCAGATGACTAAAGGCCGGCTTGAAGCGTTCAGCGATGGGGTGATTGCGGTCATCATCACCATCATGGTCCTGGAATTGAAAGTGCCGCATGATGCCAGTTGGTCTGCCCTCGCTCCGGTAGCGCCGGTGTTTCTCACCTATGTGCTGAGCTTTGTCTTCATCGGCATCTACTGGAGCAATCATCATCACCTGTTGCAGGCGGTCCAACGCATTAACGGGAAAGTATTGTGGGCGAATCTGCATCTGCTTTTCTGGTTATCACTGACGCCGTTTGTTACCGGGTGGATGGGCGAAAACAGGTTTGCCGCCGTGCCTGCGGCCATGTACGGCGTAGTGCTGCTGTTTGCAGCGATCGCATATTTCATTCTGGCCCGCGCGCTGCTCTCAATCCACGCGCGGGATTCAGTCCTGGCCACCGCGCTGGGCGCGGATTTCAAGGGCAAGATCTCAATGGTGATCTATCTTTTGGCGATTCCACTTGCGTTTGTCAGATCATGGCTGGCCTGCGGGCTCTATGTCCTGGTGGCGGTTATGTGGCTGGTTCCGGACCGCCGGATTGAGAAAACAATCGCGCATTAAGGAAGCGATTGGTACCCCGTTCGACCCTCGCCCGCTGGTTCGTACAAAAAACCTTGCATCATCGACTAGGTAGTGACAGACTCTGCCGTTCGTCTAACTCTCATCTTAGCGGTCGCTGCTAAGGTCTGGAAACAAAAAGAGGAAACCTCATGAGCACAAGAAGTACATCGAAATCTGCAAAGCGTAAAGCGTCAAGCAAATCCAAACGTACGACGAAGGCAGCCAAGCGATCACAAAGAGCCACCTCGCCAAAGCGTTCGTCCGTGACGACGGTCCCCAAGGGGGCTGCTCTCAAACCCAGACGACGCGCCAAGAAAAAGGGCATCGAACGCGAGCACGGGCCGCGCAAGTGGTTATATCCGGATTTGGAAGCGGCTTATACCAAGCTCGTGCCGCGCGCAGAGGCTGGCACGGAGGGAAAATCCGTTGTCCGCAAAGCAGCTAAACCGGCGCGCGGAACTCGGGTCGCTTACAAGAGCAGGTTACAGCCAGGCAAGGGCGAAGATGTTCTGGCCGACACTCCGCAAGACTTTTGGCTTGATCGCCTCGGAGAATTTAAGCAGCGCAAGGTCGCCCGGCATGCGACGTTGACGGCCATGGCCGTCGGCCACCCGGGAGCTGCTGTCCCCGGGCAAAAGAACTGGACGTCGCTGGGGCCGTCGGTGGTGATCCACGGACAAGCCCAAGGCTCTCCTTCGGTGGCTGGCCGCATTGCGGGTATTGCCGTGGCGCCCGGCGGAACGCTGGCCTATGCAGCTTCGGCCAATGGCGGCGTGTTTCGCACTGATGATGGAGGGATGGCCTGGCGCTCGCTGATGGATGCTTTCGATCTCGACCCGACGAATTTAGCGACTACCACTCTGGCTTGCGGGGCGATCGCCATTGACGGAAATGATCCAAATAGAGTGTACGTGGGTACGGGCGAGGGCAACACCAACTCGATGTTCAGCTCGCGCATTGTAAATTCCCTGCCGGCATATCGCGGGGTCGGACCCGTGCGCAGTGACGACGGCGGGAACACGTGGAATTTGGAATCGAGCGGTGCGGGTTCACCATCTTTGGCGGGAAAGGCATTTTTTGCTCTCGCGGTTGATCCGGCCAATCGTGAGAATGTTGTCGGGGCCACGAATGATGGAATCTATCAGCGCATGCCTAAGGCAGGCGGCGGCGCGGAATGGATCAAGCGTCGCAACGGTATCCATTCGAGTGTCGTTGCGTCCGCCAGCGGCGCGACAAAATTTTTCGCGGCCGAGTGGGGCAAAGGCGTACTCCAATCCTCGGACGGCTCTACCTGGACCGCGTTGGGTACAAGCTTCCCGACGGGCGACGTTGGTCGCATCGAGTTAGGGGTGCAACCGAATAATCCGAATGCGCTTTACGCAATGGTGACGACAAAGACCGGCACGCTGCGGGGCGTGTATCGGCGCAATGCTTCAGGTGTCTGGAAGAAAATCTCAAATGCTCCCGATGTACTTCCGGCCGATAATGGTTCAAGCCAGGGCGACTATGATCTGGCGATTGCCGTGGATCCAGCGGACGCAAACCTGATCTATCTGGGAGGCAGTTACTTTAACGATCCGCAGTTCTGGCCCGCTTCGGTTTGGCGTTGCCGGGTTCAGGCGAGCGGTACGGGTTTCAAGATGGCTGCGAGCGATTCTATCGGCGCTCGGGCTCATGCCGACGTCCATGTTCTCGTGCACGCGCCGGGCGATCCAAATACGTTGTGGTTAGGCTGTGACGGGGGCGTCTTTGTAAATCGCGATCCACGAGCCTCGGACAACTTTGCCAGCAGAAACGATGGCCTGTCCTGTCTCTGCCCGAACTACTTTGCCCAGCACCCGACCGATCCCAGCATTATCATTTGTGGTCTTCAGGATAACGGCACTGCGCGGACCAACGGCGGCCCAATCTGGCGGCACATCAACGGCGGTGACGGCGGTTATTGTGTGATCAATTGGGCGAATCCCAAACTGGTCATCGTCTTCGCCAACGGCACTGTGTACCGAGCTACAGACGGTGGTCTGGATCACGGATCCTTCAACGGCACGGATTTTCCCTGGTCATCGATGACTGAGCCGATTGTAACTCCGCCTTTCAACCCAACTCGCCCGGCTGATGCCAATCTCCTGGCCCTCGGTTCCGGCGCGAATATCTACGTTTCAAATGATTTCGGCTCTACCTGGCCGACCGCGAATATTGTTCCGATTCCGACGAACGGCACCATCTTCGCGATGAGGTTTGCTTCCGCGTCACGGCTCTTCGTGGGCACCTCGCAGGGCCAGGTCTTCCGCCTCGACCGGACGACGAGTAACTGGAACGTCAGCCGGTTGGATAACGTGGCCGGTGGCCCACTCGGGTTACATGGCTTGGTCTCAGATGTAGCGGTGGATTGGGCCGATCCGTCGATGGCCTCAATTTACCTTACTTTCGGAGGAGCGGGAGACAGACGGCGGGTCTGGCACTTTGACGGTTCACGCTGGGAGCCGCGCAGCGGTACGGCCGGCAGCACGGGTCTGCTGGATGTCGAGCACAACGCGATCGCCGTGGATCGCGCGGCGCCGGACAACGTTTATGTCGGCGCGGACATTGGCGTCTGGCATTCTCCCGATCGCGGCGCCAATTGGGAACCACTGCCCAACGGCTTGCCTGACGCGCCGGTTTTTGATGTCCAGATTCATCCGACGCGCCGTCTGCTCCGGGCGTCGACACATGGACGGGGAATCTATGAATACCAACTTTGATTCCCCTGCACGCAAGCAGAGGATCAGGATCCGCGTTTAGCGAAATATCCCGGCCGGTAGCGGAGCTTGAACTGCTGCCGGCGCAGTTCGGGGTTAGTGATTTCGATCGACATCCGGCGAAATGATCCGTCTCGCTTCTTATTGGTCGACGAATAAGCCAGCAGGTATTGCGAACGGAGCTCCTGTTCGATCTCCTTGAAAGCTGCAGTCAGATCTTCTTGCTTCCTGGGAAAGAACGCGCGCCCGCCGGTGTGCTCGGCGAGATCCTTGAGCACGCCTTTCTTGATGCCTTCCTCTGATTTGTCTCCAATCCCAATCGCATAGATCACAGTCTCAAACAGGATCGCTCGATCGACCGCTTCGCTGCGCAGCAGGCGGCTGCTGGTATCAATTCCGTCGGTTAAGAGAATAATCGCGCGGCGTCGCTGGCCCAGGCTGCGCGCCAGAACTTCTTTGCAGGTCACCGCGATGGAATCCCAAATTGCCGTCGAGCCTTCCTGAGGCGGAGCGATCGTGCCCGGGCCTGAGGAAATGCCGCCAATTGGGGGTGCGCCGCCCAGGTATGACGGATATGCCACCTCTACGCTTTCCAGCGCGTGATAGATGCTGAGCACGTCGCGCGTCAAAGGCTGTTCCAGATGGGCATAGCCTTCGAAGGGGATGATCGCGGCCTGGTCCTTGCTGGATCGAATCACGTTCTCGACAAAAGTGCGGGCGGCCGCCTTCTCGTCAGGCAGTGTGCGCTCTTCGGAACCGCTGACATCGATTAAGAAAGCAATGGACAGCGGGCGGTCAGTCTCACGTTGAAAAGTGAAGAGCGTCTGCGGCACTCCGTCTTCGAGCACTCGAATGTCGCCTTGCTGGAGCGTCGTCAGGTAACGATTGTTTTTATCGGTGGCGGTAAAGAGCAGACTGGTGAGATCAGTTTCGGTGCGAATGACGTCGATGTCCTGGCTCGGCGGAGTTTGGGCCGCGCTGGTTAGGAGCGTTCCCATCAGGCCGAACATGATCAGGACGCGTATGAGATTCGAAAAAATCACAAGACCCGTTCAGTCGTCCGCTTCACGGACTTGCTCTTACTGGTTGCCTGGGTTCCCAGCGATAAATCGCCGGGCTATTTTCAGATCGTCCGGACTTAACCCGTTTTAGTATGCCGCGGGAGCGCGCCCGTTGGTTTTGGCGCCGGCTGCTTCCTGCGCGATCTTCACTCCGACGCTGGCGCCGATGCGGGTGGCGCCGGCTTCGACCATCGCGCGCGCATCGTCGATATTCTTGACGCCGCCGGAAGCTTTCACGCCGAGTTCAGGCCCCACGACCCGGCGCATCAACGCGATGTCCGCCACGGTGGCCCCGCCTTTTGAAAATCCCGTCGAGGTTTTGACAAAGTCGGCGCCGGCTCGTTTGGCCGCCTGGCAGGCGCGAACCTTCTCATCGTCGGTTAACAGAGCAGTTTCGATAATCACTTTGCAGGTCACATCGTATTCGTGCGCGACCTCGGCCACGGATCGAATATCGTGTTCGACCAGGCAGTCGTCGCCGCTCTTCAAGGCGCCGACGTTGATGACCATGTCGACTTCGCGCGCGCCATCCATAATCGCGCGGCGGGCTTCGTAAGCTTTCACATCGGGCAGGGTCGCGCCCAGCGGAAATCCAATTACCGTGCAGACGGGAACGCCTGAGCCTTGCAGATTACAAGCCGACACTCGGACCCATGTAGGGTTCACGCAAACAGAAGCGAAGTGATACTGCGCAGCTTCTTCGCAAAGACGTTTGATTTCAGTTTCGGTCGCATCGGGCTTCAAGAGAGTGTGGTCGATCAAGCTGGCCCAGTCGCGCGCGGAAGCAGTCTGACCCAGGACCAGACCAATGCGCGCCGCGCCCGCATCGACAACCCGGTGCATGCGCTCAGGGCAACGATGAAAGCATTCCGACGTGCAGCCGCACATCTTTGCCTGATCGAGACTCTCGCCGTTCAGACGCGCGTAGATCACATCCGTGATCTGTTCGACCAGTTGCTCAAAATCGCCGTTGCTTGAATAGGGCATTGAATTTCAGTAGCACCTCGCTTTGGGCGAGATGCCTCGAAACTATCTACATGATAGCCGTTTGAGCGGCTTTGGCCAAAACCACTATTGAGCTTCCTCTTGTTGAGAGATCGAATCGGCTACTAAAACGATCCACGAAGAGCACGAAGTCAACGGGTTCTCTTAGTGCGGCTTCGTGTAAATTCGTGGATCGTTCCTGTCTTCGCCGTAAGAAGAAAGGAGCTAGCAGGGTGCTGAAAAAAGCAAAATCGCCACCGAGACACAGAGTCACAGAGATTGGAAGGATTCAGAACTCATCAGAAATGCCAACAAATGCTTACCCTCCTTGTTCCCATCTTTCTCTGTGTCTCCGTGTCTCTGTGGCTACGCTTGGTTTTTCATCAGCCTGCTAGGGCTCTAACGGCTGTACTGCCGTCCGACCGCGTCGATCTTTCCGACGCGCTTGCGGTGGCGATCTTCGGTGAGTTCAGTCTCCAGCCAGGCGCGCACGATCTCGCGCATCTCGGCGCTGGAAATTGTTTTACTGCCCAGCGTGAGGACGTTGGCGCCGTTGTGTTCGCGCGAGTTGCGCGCCACTTCGGCCGAGTAACACGCGGCCGCTCGGACGCCCGGAACTTTGTTGGCGGTCATCGCTGAGCCCACGCCCGCGCCGTCAATCATGATGCCGACATCGACACTGCCTTCGGCGACAGCGCGCGCGACTGCATGAGCAAAGTCAGGATAGTCAACCGCGCTTTCCGAGTTGGTGCCAAAATCATGAACGCGATGACCAAGCTCGGCGAGAAAGGCTTTGAGTTCTTCCTTCATCGGAAATCCGCCGTGGTCGGCGCCTACTGCAACAGTCTTACTCTGTCTTGATCCGCTCCGCGGAACCCGACGGACGATTTCGATGCCACGTTCGTTGATGATGTCCGCCGCCAGCGGAGTCAGCCGCGCGGCCTCAGCAATGCGTAAGACTGCGCCGCGATCGAGCCCGCGCACGTCGTCCTCTGTGATTACCATTTTCGCTGATTCATCGCGCGTGACGGTGGGGAGGGATGATGAGGCTGAAGGTGCCGACGCGGGCGGCGTTGGAGTCGACGGCGGAGTTGACGGCTCAAATTCGGCGGGCACCGCCTTACTCAAAACGTCGCGCACCAGCGCGCGCACTCGATCTCTGGTTGCATCATCCGCCATTTTCTTGCTTCTTAAAGTTTAGAAGCGGGCTACCGCCCGCTTCGGTCGGGCGATAGCCCGACTCTAAACGAAAGTGTTAGATACTAAGCCAGCGACTCGTCTCTAAGATCCAATAAACGTCCGGCGTACGCCGTCACTTTGCCGCTGCTCACCGTGAAATCAATGCGGCCGACATAGATGCCACTGCGGCCGACCTGAAAGATGATCGTGTCCTTGCCGGCGGGATTCTTCTGCAGCACGGGCGCGGGCATGAAAGTGTGCGTGTGGCCGCTGGCGATAAAGTCTATGCCCTCGACCTGGGCAGCGACTTGCGTGTCGCCCACCTCGTCCCGTTGAGGGTTCGGATAATAACCGAGATGCGACATGCCCAAAACCAGAGTGCAGTGTTCCTGCTCGCGCAAAAGTTTCGTGACGCCGCGGGCCATGCGCACCGGATCCAGATACTGTAACGGTTTGAAATTGTCAGGCGTGATCAATCCTTCGGGCCGGATGCCCAAACCGAACAGACCGACGCGGAGGCCGCCGACTTCCTTCACTACATGCGTCTTGACCTTACTCTCCAGCGCGCTGCCGCGGACGTCGTAGTTGGTCGAAACGATGTCGAAGTTAGCGAACGAGTAAGCCTTGGCCAGTGATTCAACTCCATTATCAAACTCGTGATTGCCGATCGTGCCGGCGTCATAGCCGATCAGAGACATCGCCTTGTACTCAACTTCACCTTTGTAAAAATTGAAGTACGGCGTGCCCTGACAAACGTCGCCGGCGTCGATCATCAATGTATTCGGATTCTCTTTGCGCACGCGCTTGACCAGGGTCGCGCGGCGCGCGACGCCGCCCTTGCCGGCATAAGTCTTGTCGTTTTCAAGGATCGGATCGATCTGCGAGTGCGTGTCATTCGTGTGCAGAATCGTGATCAAGGTCTCGCCTTTTTGCGGCTCGAGCAAGGGAGCCCAGACCGCCGCGCGAGCAGGCAGGTAAAGCGAACGTAATGACTTTGGAAAGGAAAGCGATAAGCCGGCCGCGATTGAAGTGCCTAAGAAGTCTCTGCGAGTCGTCATTATTGGCGCACCTCCTGCGGAGCCGGCGAACCGGCTTTATCCAAAGCAAAACGACCATCGAGAGTTGACTTGATGGCGCGGCCCGCGGCGGTTTCGGATTTCACGTAATTCATGATGGCGTCGCGGAGCGTGATGCCCAGTTCTTTCATGTTCTTCCCCTCGTGCAGAATCACACTCATCTGATTGCCCCCAACCCGGTAAATATAGTCAATCGTCGTGATCGTATAAGTCGCTTTCGGATCGATGTCTTTCTCACCGGTCGCGTCGCGCAGCTGTGCACTCACCAGTTCAGACTTGTTGTCCGGGGTGGTTCTGTAGATGATCCGTGCGCCGGATTGAGCGTGGCCGGAAAGGACCATCTGGAGCAGTTTCATGAGCTGCTCTCCACTGACATCGACTGTAATCAGCGCGTTTTCAAATGGCAGCAGCTCGAAGATATCGCGCGCCTTCAGTTCTCCTTCGCCGATCGTTTGGCGGCGGATGCCGCCGCTATTCATGATTGCCAGGGCTACGGGTTTGCCGATCTTCAGACCTGCCTGGGCGCGCAGGCCGTCAGTAATAAAGTTACCCAGAGAGCCCGATCCCAAGCCTCCCTTTCTCAACTCGCCTTTCAGCGTTCCCAACACTACATCGAGCTCGCGCACCTTTGGACTGTAGACCGCCAGCATCTTGTCTACCGACTGGTCGCCGGGGATCGAAGCATCCACCGCGGTCTCAATCGCTTTCGCGCGAACGTCCACGCCCGTCGCCGGCGATGCTTTAGGCGCGGGCTGTTGCGACAGCGCACGAGGCGCGTTCGCCAGCAACACAAGCAACAGCGGGATTGACAGGCCGGCAAGCGTCTTTCGAGCAGGTTTCTTCATATTCAATTCCTGACTGAAACTTTGGTGAAAGCAAATATAACAGGCTAAGGAGCCTTTGCGAATTGACCGACAGCGAGAGGTTCAATAGTATCTCGCAGCATCGGCGCAGGCGCAAACAAATGGTACAGAACCGGGAGCGGTAGCGACCGGATCCGACCCGCAACTCGGAACCTTAGGTTTTTGCCGTTTGCCTTACGTTGAGTGCATGACCCGGTCGCTACTGCTCCCGGTTCTGTACCGACTTTGACGGCGACGCTGCGCTGAGAGAAACTTGAGATCCTATTGAAGGGAAGACAAATCTTGTCCACATCAGCAGCAAGAATCATCATGTCAGAATTCAGCAACCCGAATCTCGAAGTCCTGATCCCAACCGAAAAGATTAGAGAGCGGATTAGTGAGTTGGGCGCAGAGATAGCCCGCGACTATGCCGGACGCAATCCATTGCTGATCGGCGTGCTTAAAGGCGCGTGCCTGTTCCTCAGCGATCTGATGCGGGCGGCGGAAATTCCCCTCAACGTTGAGTTCATCGCGATTTCCAGCTACGGCGCAGAGATGCGCACCTCTGGCGAAGTTCGCATTCTGAAAGATCTGGACGTGGCCATCGAAGGGCGGCACATTCTGGTCGTGGAAGATATTGTCGACACCGGCCTAACGCTTTCGTATCTGCTGGCGAACTTGAAATCACGCGGCGCTGAGAGCGTGAAACTTGCGGCGCTGCTGGATAAGTACGAACGGCGAGAGAAGGAAGTCGCGATCGACTATCTGGGCTTCAAGATTCCCGACAAGTTCGTGGTCGGCTATGGATTGGATTTCGCCGAGCGCTATCGCAACCTGCCGTTCATTGCCGTACTGAAGAATCCGGAAGAAGCGCAGATGGGACTGCCTATGAAGGGTCCTGACGTTTAGATCTACTCGCATCCAAAACTTTTCCTGCCGGTAACCGTATCATCGCGGAGGGGACACATTAAGTTTAGAGTTCAAGCTTTAGCTTGCGCCGGCGATCGGCAACCTAAAGGTTGAACTCTGAACGACAACTGAACCCTCAAGATTCATCCAGATCACGGAGCGTCTTCATGAAATCCATTGCCCGTCTATTTTTTGCCGCCGCATTTGTATGTGCGGTGGCTATTTCTGTCGCAGCCCAGACGTCGTCCGTCGCGGGGAAGTGGCAGGGAACGCTTACCGTACCGGGACAGAAGTTGGCAGCCGTGATCAGAATTACTGGGCCCGCTGCCGGCCGGCTCGCCGGTTCGCTCGATCTGCCGGACGCCGGCGCAAACAATTTGCCGCTGGAGCACTTAACCTATTCTGATCGTGTTCTGAGTTTTGACGTTAATATCGGCGCACCGTCGCACTATGAAGGCGCGGTCAGTCGCGATGGCGCAGAGATCACCGGCAGTCTGGTTCAGGCTGAACAACCGCTGCCGATGAATCTGACGCATGCGGACGTCAAGCCGGACGCGAATGCCGCGCAGCCGGCGATCCTTTCGAGGCAGGGCCGCAAGCTTGAGCTCAAGCCTTGTGGTGTGCCGGGAGTCACGAAAGATGCGCTGTGCGGACAATACGAAGTCTACGAAGATCGTGTAAAGAACGCCGGGCGCAAGATCCAGTTGTACGTCATGGTTCTGCCGGCGCTGGTCGATAAGCCTGCGCCTGATCCGATCTTTTATCTTCAGGGCGGCCCGGGCGGAGCCGCCACCTCTGTCGCCACTGCCTGGTTCATGCCGCGGCTCAATCGCACGCGCGATGTGGTGCTGGTCGATCAGCGCGGGACCGGCAAGTCGAATCCTCTGCGGTGCAACCTGCGCGGCGATCCAAACGAAATGCCCGGACATTTTGTAGAGGCGCTGACAACTGAATCCCTCCGTGCCTGTCGCGCCGAACTCGAGAAAGTCGCTGACCTGCGTCTTTACACAACGACCCTGGCGATGGCGGATCTGGACGACGTGCGCGCCGCGCTCGGTTACGACCAGGTGAATGTTTACGGCGGATCGTATGGGTCAACCACCGCTCTCAGTTATCTGAATTTCTATCCACAGCGAGTTCGCACAGTCACGATTTCAGGCATCGCGCCGCCGAACGGTCCGCTGCCGCTGGCGTTCGCGAAAGGCGTCGAGCACGCGCTGAACCGTTTGTTTGATGATTGTACCGCGGACGAGAAATGCAAGGCGGCCTTTCCGGATCTGCGTAGGGACTGGGCGACGGTAGTGACGAATATTAGTAAGGCATCTGTGACCTTCGACGCTCTGAACTACGCTTTGCGGCGACGGGAACAGGTAACCATGTCGCGCGAAGCGTTTGCCGACATGGTTCGAGAAGTGCTCTATAACCCGACAATCATCAGCTTGTTGCCCGCGGTGATTCACGAGATGAGCCAGGGTGACTTTTCGCATTTTGCGTTCTACGCGTATCAGATCAGACGAGGACTCGACGCTGCGATCGCGCGCGGGATGCAGCTTTCTGTGATGTGTGCTGAGGACATGCCATTCCTAAAAGAGGCGGACATTCAATCCGCCATGGCCGGGACGTTCTATGGAGTGGACAAGGCCCACGCGTACTTGAGGGCGTGCGAGCAATGGCCGCGCGGCGACATGCCGGCAAAGTTCCGTCAACCGATCAAGTCAGACGTGCCGGTGCTGATGCTTTCGGGAGAATTGGATCCGGTGACGCCGCCGGATCTGGCGACGCCTTTACTGCGCTGGTTGCCGAACGGCCGTCAGATCATAATGCACAATGCGACGCATAACACTTACGAGTGTCAGGAAAAGTTGGCGCGTGAATTCATTGAGCAGGGAACTGCGAAGGGTCTGGACGCTTCATGTGTTGAAGGGATCAAGCGGCTGCCGTTTCTGACTATGTTGCCGGTGTTGCCGGTGCCGAAATGAAATCTCAAATCTGAGATCTCAAATTTCAGATCTGAGATCATGCCGAACTAACTTTGAGTGTTGACTATCTCCAGTCTAACTGTCGCCGCATCCCTAAAACTGAAGACCATAATACGCAAACAGCGCGTTCTTCCCGCTACCGTGATTGGCGATGGTGTAGCCGGTAGTCAGCGCGCTTTTCTTTGAGGTCACAAATGACAGACCCGGGCTGACGTATCCGAAGCGATTGTCGCCGCTGAACCAGTCCACCAGGAAACTGATTTTCTTTGACAGCGGCTGCTCGTAGCCAACGATGGCCCCGGCTTTGGTTTTTTCGTCATCATTCGCGTGCAGTAAAGCATAACCGCCTCCAGTAAAGCGCGGCCCGAAATTACCGGGAAATCGCTTGCTGGCGACGGAGTAACACTGGCCGAGGGTATTCGTGCCGGCGCGGTGCGTCACGGGAGCATAGAGCACGCACCCAACCGCGACCGCGGTCCCGTTAGTCTCGTTACTATAGATTTGCCACTTGATGTTGGGTTGCACTTCGATGGGCGAGTTCTCGCCGGCCACATGGGTGAAGGAAACGTTGGCGCCTACTTCGATGTTGCGGCCTACGCCAATCACCGTGCGCGGAATGTAATTCTGAAACGAGCCCTCGCGCTTCCAGGCGTAGTTGGTGAGAAAATCCATTTCCACGTAAACCTTTCTTGCCGCCACTACATCAGTCGAAGGAACATTCATCAGGGTTGATTGAGCCGTCACAAACTGACGCCCGAACAGGCAGAAGACCAGCGCGAGCAAAGACAGGATAAGTCTGGATTTATTCATCGGGGCCATCCTTTGGGGTTATTTGCGAGCCACTATAGCGAAACCTCTGGCGAAAATCTATTTGAGCACGCGATTGAGCTTACCGGTCGGCACATCCCATAGGACTACCGACGAATTGCCGGCGCCGGTGGCGAGCAAACTGCCATCGGGTGAGAAGGCAAGGCAAGTGACCGCCAGATCGTGACCCTTAAGTGTGTGTCGCGGTTTGCCCGTGGCGATCTCCCAGATAATCACCGTACGATCATCGCCTCCGCTGGCCAGGAAATTTCCCTCAGGTGAAAACGCAATGGCATTCACGCTGCCGGAATGCTTCTTGAGCTGGAGCATCAAGTTGCCGCTTTGCAGATCCCATAGGTAAATGCTCCCATCTTCGGTGCCGCTTGCTAGAAGGCGGCCCGCGGGTGCGAAGCGCAGCGCCGTGATTTTGCCGGCGGGCATGGTTTGCGTGATCTGTCCGCTGGCTAAGTTCCAAGTTTGGATCGTGCTGCCGTCACTGGCCGCTGCCAGCGTCCCACCGTCAGCCGCGAACGCAAGATACTTGATGTCCGATCCATTGGCTGCGAGGGTGCGGATCTGTTCACGGTTAGCAGTACTGAGCAAGACGATCTTATTGGCCCGCCCAATCGCCATCGTGCGCCCATCGGGAGAGAGTGCTAGTGCCGAAATCGGTCCGCCGAGAGTGGGCAGAATCTTCTTCTCATTACTGCCTACGTCCCAAAGCCGGATCGATTCATCGTCGATCACTTCGGCAGCGGTGGTCGCGCTGTTTGAGATGTCGACGATGGCCGCCGAGTCGTCGTGTTCTCCCAAACGGTTCTTGAGTTCGCCGGTCCTCGGGTCCCACAGCCTGATGCCGCCGCGCTCGATCTCGCTCGCGAGCGTCTTTCCGTTTGCTGAAAAGGCCAGGGCCAGTACTCGTCGTACCGAGAGCACGAATCGGCTAACAGACTTTTGGTCGGGACTGCTTTCCGTGTTCTCATCGAACGTATGTTTGATGCTCCACGTCTGGGTATCGACCAGGTTCACGGAAGCAACATCGGTTTGAAAAGTCAGGCTGCGCCCATTGGACGAAACGTTAATGATATTCACACTCCCATCGTCGCCGGTTTGGAGTATGCCCAGGCTGCCGGCTTGCAGATCCAAAAGCTCCAGCGTCGCCACCGTCCCGTTCGTCGGGCGCCGCCATCCGCCTGCCATAATCTGCTTCTGATTTGGGAAAGCCAGGCAAGAGATCACCTGATCGCTGGGCGGAAACGTTTTCGTCACCTCGCCGCTCATAGCATCATACAATCGAATAGTGCTCACGAACGTCATCGCCTTGTCTTGCTTCGATGTCGTCGTGATCGCCAGGGCCAGTGTCTGTCCCACGGTCGAAAAGGCCGCCGCGGTTAGTTGGTGCTTGAAGTCCTTCAGCTTAAGCGTCTCTTCACCTGTCGTACTATTCCAAAGCAGCAGTTCATCCGAGTTCCAATAGGCGAGCAACTCGCTGTTGGAAGACCAGGCAATGCGCGGGCGACGCAGGTTCAGGAGGACGTGCACCGGATCAAAGTTGCGAAAGTCGCTCCCGTACAAGCTCGCTTCGAAAGCCTTCAGGTTTTGCTTAAGCTTGAATCTCAGCTCGCCCGTTTGGGCGTCAAGCAACCTCACGTCGGCGTTGTACGACCCACCGAAAACGTATTGATATTCGACGGTCGCCAGCATCTTGCCGTTCGGAGAGTGCCAGGCCGTGATGGTTGTCGGTGTCTCTCTGGGCAGGGTGACCTGCTGTTTCAGTTCGCCGGTCTGCGCATCCCACCATTTCAGTTCGGCAGCGTGCTTACCCTGTGGCCAACCGCGCTGCGGTCCAAGTTTGTTGGGATGGAATTCGTTGCTGGCGGTAACCAGAGTCCTTCCGTCCGGCGCAAACGACGCTGATCACACCTGCCCTTCGAAGCCGCCGATTGTGTGCCGCAGAGTTCCCGTGGCGACTTCCCATAATTCAACTCGGGCCGTGTCGGCCGCGCCGCGTGCTATCGCCAACGTGCGACCGTCCGGAGAAAACCTGGTTGAATAAACAATGTCTGTCTGGCGGGTGATCACGCGCGGCGGTCGCCGCGTTTGGGCCGGTAGTGAGCTGCCGGTGCTAAGCAAGAGGCAAGCGAAAAGCGCCCGGCGCGCATACGGAACTCTCTTTGAACGGGAAAGGTTCATTGCCTAAATAGCGATCAGAAAACATCGGGTCAGACGAGAATCTGACGGACTGGTTTTCATGACGAATCCGGCTTCACCAGGAGCAGTTTCGCCAGAACTATTTTAGAGCCACCTCGCCGAGGAAGCTCTTGCCGGCATGCAAGTTCAATCCGAAATTCTCGGCAATCGTTTTTCCGATGTCTGATAGAGAGCTGCGGGTACCCAGATTGACGCCCGATCGCGCGCCTTTGCCGAAGGCGATTAGCGGAGCGTATTCACGTGTGTGATCGGTGCCGGGATAAGTAGGATCATTGCCGTGATCGGCGGTGATGATCACCAGGTCCTCTTCGTTCATCGCAGCCTCGATCTCGGGCCAACGCGAATCGAAGTGCTCAAGGGCTCGGGCGTAGCCCTCCGTATCCCGTCGATGGCCGTAGAGCATGTCAAAGTCAACGAGATTCGAAAAGATCAGGCCGCGCGTCTGGTCGCCGAGGGCGCGAATCGTTTGATCGATCGACTGTTCATTGTTCTTCGCGATTAAGTCCTGGGTCACTCCGGCGGAATCATAGATGGACGCAATTTTCCCAATGCATACCACGTCGAATCCATGCTCCTGCAAAAGCGGCAGCAGGTTCTCGCGCGGCGGCGGCACCGCATAGTCGTGGCGATTCTCAGTGCGATAGAAAGCACCGGGCGCGCCGAGAAATGGACGCGCGATCACTCGGCCAACTTCGTGCTCGCCACGCAGGAGGTCGCGGGCGATCTCGCAGATTTCATAGAGACGTTCGAGGGGAATCACTTCTTCATGCACGGCGATCTGAAAAACTGAATCGCCCGAGGTATAGACTATGGGCTTGCCGGTCCGTACATGTTCGTCGCCCAGGTCTTTTATGATTTCCGTTCCGCTGGCCGGGATGTTCCCGAGAATTCCCGGCACTCGCGTCCGGGTAATGAATTCATCGATGACTGATTTAGGGAAACCATTCGGGTAAAGGGGGAAGGCTCGTTCCAGAATGATGCCGGCCATTTCCCAGTGACCAGTGGTCGTGTCTTTGCCGTTTGAAGCCAGCGCGCATTTGCCGAATGCGGCACGAGGTTTGTCGATCTTCGCCACGCCTTGCAGCGAGCGAATGTTCCCGAGGCCGAGGCTTTGTAAGTTCGGCAGGCGCACCTCGCGCGATTCGCAAATGTGGCCAAACGTGTCCGACCCGGCGTCACCCCATTCGGGAGCGTCGGGCATCGCGCCGATACCAGCGCCGTCTAAGACAATTAAAGTGATGCGATTGAAAGGAGAAGTTTGTCCCATAGAATTCCTGGACAGCAGAATGTATTCGAGATTCCGGAGCCTAAGTTATATAATCAGCCGCATGGAAGCAAACGGAACATATACCTTCACGATGCTCTTCGAACCCGCAGAGGAGGGCGGTTACGTCGTCACGTGTCCTGCGTTGCCGGGCCTGGTTACTGAAGGCGACACGATGGAAGAGGCGAGGCAGATGGCGGAAGATGCCTTGCGCGGTTATCTTGAGAGCTTGCGGAAGGATGGTCTATCGATTCCACCAGACAAAGCACCGATAACCGAACCAATTGAAATAGCGCTTGCTTCATGACGGAATTCTGTGAAAGTAAAATTCATTTGCACCTAATGCGATGACGTCGTATGATGCCAGCGCACGTAGCGCCCCTGAGCGGGCCACAATAAGAATGAGAATCAGAGCGGCTCGGAGCAGCCCGTTGATCCAGAAATGGATCCGCGGGCGTTTTTGTTTTGGCACCACCCTTGAGATTCGCCTGATGAAACCAAACCTGCCATCAATCCAACCGAAACGATTAATCCGAGCCCTTGAGAAGGCTGGGTTCTTCGTGCATCACGTTAGCGGCAGCCACTACATTCTAAAGCATCCGGCGAGGCTGGCCGTTCGGGTTACTGTGCCTTTTCACAATCGTGATTTGAAACGCGGAACGCTCCGGTCGATAATCAAACAGTCGGGCCTCACAAATGAGGAATTCTTGAGCTTGCTATGAAACGCGCTCGTGAGAGATTTCCAATAAAGCTATCACCTGATCACGGCGCACGCTTGGAAAGCCCTCGAAAAAATCATCTATTGAACATACTTGACTCATCAAATCATGTGATTGGCAGGTTGTTGTCTTGAGCGCCGAAGGCGCGAAATGTAATAGCCCG
>Ga0137403_10002367_pt1 | contig 23128 bp, 17 predicted proteins | sample CZOMad2_1_16fung_FD_122057 | JGI IMG/M metagenome (GOLD analysis project Ga0137403, IMG submission 122057) | Vadose zone soil fungal communities from Angelo Coast Range Reserve, California, USA - CZOMad2_1_16fungal (Hybrid Assembly) | ecosystem: Environmental > Terrestrial > Soil > Vadose zone...
TGGCCTATCTGCATACGCTTTGAGATGGCCACAAACCGTCTTGGGATGGGCGGGACGCACGTCCGCCATTCCCGCGGTTTGACTTCACCGCGCTGAGCGAGTAAATTTTCCCAACCACATCAGTCTTGTTCTTTCACAATTTCTTTGGTTCGCGCACCCTCGTCACACTGACGAGGAGGGAAGCGGGTGAAAATCCCGCGCTGCCGCGCAACTGTAAGCGAGGAAATCGCAGCCGGTCACTGGGGAAGCCCGGGAAGGCCGGTTGTATTCATCGGACGTTGAAAAAGCCGGGCTGCGCTCGGCCGGGCAGGGTGAAGACCCCTGCCCCGACGTGAACTGTTGAGATCGCCAGTTCACATTTTTCGTTCTTACTCGCAAGCCAGGAGACCGGCGTGAACCGTCCACACCAACCCCTTTCGCGTGACAAAGGAGGAGTGCATGCGGTTCTTCGGAATTTTCGTTTCCGTATTGGTCCTGCTGGCGGCGTCTTCGGCTGCCGATCTCAAAATCAAGGTGGTCGATCCCCAATCGGCCGCGGTCGCTGGAGCGCAGGTTGAACTGTTCCGCACCGATTCGTCAACTCCGGCTGCCCTCCAGACCACGTCGGCCGATGGCCTGGCGGTATTTCGCGGAGCGGACGCGGCATCGTACCGCGCTCGCATACTGGCTGCGGGTTTTGCTGAACTGAACCTGAATGTGTCTTCGTCCTCGGAAGCGATCACGGTTGGCCTTCGACTGTCTCCAGCCACTGAAACTGTCAACGTAAGCGCCACTCGCACCCTGGTTCCAGGCAGCGTGGCTGCGGCCGACGTCGAAATCCTGAACGCGGGACAACTGGAAGTCATGCGGCCGGTGGCGGCCGATGACGCTCTGCATTTTCTTCCCGGCGCAGTGGTGAGCACGGCCGGGCAACGCGGCGGATTGTCTTCCCTGTTTGTGCGCGGCGGCGAGTCCACCTACAACAAGATGATTGTGGACGGCGTCCCGGTCAACGATCCCGGCGGAATATTCGACTTCGGCGTGCTGCCCCTGGCTGGAGCGGACCGCCTGGAATTCGTTCGCGGCTCGCAGAGCACGTTGTACGGCTCCGATGCCATGACCAGCGTCGTTCAGGTTTTCACTCATAACGGAAGCACTGCAGTTCCAGAACTGCGCTTCGGCGCAGACGGCGGGAACCTGGGGACCGCAAATGGATATGCATCGCTCGCCGGCGCCGACGGCCGCTTTGACTACAACCTGTTCGGAGACCAGTTCAATACCATGGGTCACGACCCGAACGACGATTACTCAAACTCTCTGGAAGGCGGCAACGTCGGTGTGAAGTTGACTGACTGGGCGGCACTCCGTCTGCGTGCCCGCCACTCCAACAGCGCCACTGGAGTGCAGAGCAACTGGAATTTCAATGGAGATCCAATCCTGCCTCCGGACTTCGACCAGCGCGCACGCCAGAACAATCTGTTGGCCAGCGCGGAGTTGACCATAGCAGGGCCCTCGCGCTGGCAGCATCGTTTCAACGGCTTCGAGTATGCACTGCATCGCACCAACATCCAGCCCGTAAATCAGCCTGGCCGGGTGGATCCTTTCGGCGATCAGATCGACACTCCATTCCATTCCATCACCAACATCAATCGTGCCGGCTTCGAGTATCAGGGCGATTACGCCGAACGCAGTTGGGCGCAGACCACAATCGGATATGAAGTCGAAGATGAGAACGGAACCACCGGCAGCCTGCCCGATTCGCTCAGTCACGGGATGCGGTTGAACCACGCCGTCTACGGGCAACAGCTTCTGATCCTGGGGCGTCTGTCCATCGTGGCCGGCGCGCGCTTTGTTCACAACGAGAGTTTCGGAAACAAAGCCGTGCCGCGCATTGCGTTGGGGTTCACCGCCCTGCGCGGAGGGAATTTCTTTTCGGGCACGCGTTTCCGCTTCAGCTACGCCACCGGAATCAAGGAACCCAGTTTCGCGCAGTCGTTCGGGAATGGCGGTGGCTTTCCCGTAGTCCCCAACCCCGATCTCAAGCCCGAGCAGGCGCGCTCATTCGAGGCCGGTTTCGAGCAAAAGTTTTCCAGAAACTACTCGCTGACCGCTACTTACTTCAACGGGTTGTTTCGTGACAAGATCGATTTCAACTTCCTGACGGGCGCAGCCTGCCCGCCACCCAGCGCTTTCTGCGGACAGTATGTCAACGTCAATGAAGCCATCGCGCATGGCGCTGAACTGGAGTTTCACGGACGGCCGTTGACGAAACTGTCACTCGACGGTTCCTACACCTACACTTCGACTCAGATCCTGAAGCAGCCTTTCGCCTTCGATCCGCTGCTCGAACCCGGCCAGGCCTTACTCCGGCGCCCCAAGCATTCGGGAAGTTTGCTGCTGACCTACCTGAGCAACCGGTGGGGAGCAAACCTGGGCGGAAGTTTCATCGGAAGACGCCTTGATTCGGATTTCCTCGGCTATGGCATCAACCATGCTGCCGGCTACGCTCGGGTAGATCTGGGGGGATGGTACGCCGTTACTTCGCGCATCACAGCCTACGTGAATCTCGAGAATGCCTTCGACAAGGCATATCAGGAGGTGGTCGGCTATCCCGCGCTGGGAGCAAACGTCCGCGCAGGCATGCGTTTCAGAATCGGCGGAGAGTAGGCGTTGTGCTGTGTGGTCGCGGGCGACTCGCCTGCGGCTTTTAAGATAAAAGCGATTGACTGATGTCCGAGTCAGATTGCTGAGTTCTTCTTAGCTGGAAGCTGTCCCGCGGGCGAGGCGCCCGCGACCACATCGGGCCTTGGACCACACAAAGTCAGCGATGGCGAACCCGACGAGGTCTGGGTGTTGCCTGCGGCCGATCATCGGCTGCGGCAGCAAAGGGAACCGCGAGGGGAAGCGGTGCGGCCGACCTCGACCCTTGATACTTGCTCCGCGCCGCCATCAATTTGCCCAGCTCTTCACTGCCCAGAGGTTGCTGCCGTCCGAGCAGGTGGGTGACCAGCGCAATCTGGGCGAAATGCTCGACCGTCTCCATCTTCATATACGCGTGGTGCAGATCGGCGCCATACGCCACCACGCCGTGGTTCGACATGAGAATAGCGTCGTACTGTGGTACCAGCGGTTCGAGAGCGGCGGTCAGCTCAGGCGTTCCGGGTGTGCCGTATTTCGCCAGCGGAATCGAGCCCAGTCCGATCACCACCTCGCACACCAACGGTTGGTTGAGCGGCATGCCGGCAGCGGCAAACCCGGTGGCTGTCGGCGGATGGGCATGCACCACGCCTTGCACGTCCGGCCGCAGCTTGTAGATCAGGAGATGCATCGCGATTTCGCTTGAAACATCGCGACGGCCTTCCACCCGGCGGCCATCCATATCCACGATGACCATGTCCGAAGGCTTCATCATGCCTTTGCACATCGAGGTCGGGGTGGCCAGAATATGGCGCTCGTCGAGGCGCACGGATAGATTGCCATCCATGGCGGCCACGTACCCGCGCTCGTGCAGGGCCCTGCCAAAAAGGGCAATTTCGCGGCGATATTGACGTTCACTAGGCATCGTTCCGGAAAGGTAAAACCGAAAGCCCCGGCTGTTTCCGCGTATGTTAACCCAAGCGATCGGTGGTTACAACTTCGTTTACACACTATTACATTCTGGTCTGAGCGCTCCCCAAGCCGCTTTCCGGTGCAACCCGGGGAGAAATCCTATAATCAACCAACGTGCTGGTTTCTGATTTCAATTATTCACTTCGTGAAGAACTTATCGCCCAGGAGCCATTGCCCGACCGGGCCGCTTCGCGGCTGCTGCATCTGAATCGCAGCTCAGGGCAATTGCGTGACTCGCGGTTCCGTGAGTTTCCTGAGCTGTTGAGAACTGACGACCTGGTGGTGTTTAACAATACTCGTGTCTTTCCTGCCCGGCTTTACGGCCGAAGGAGCGGGGCGAAGACGCGACCCCTCAGCCCCGCCAATCCAGCCTCGCGCGATTTTCTAAAGGGCCAGATCGAAGTTTTGTTGACTCGCTCGCTATCGCACCATCCTAACGAATGGGAGTGCCTGGTACGCCCCGGAAGAAAGATCGGAGTCGGAGAGCGCTTGTTTTTCGGTGAGCAGGACCAACTGCAGGCGGAGGTTCTGGCCAGAGGCAGTTTCGGAGAACGCCGCATCCGGTTCGCCCCCGTGCGTGATTTCTTTGCCGAAGTCGAGCGCATCGGCCATGTGCCTCTTCCGCCTTACATTGGTCGGCCCGACGCTCCAACTGACCGGGAGCGCTACCAGACCATCTATGCCCGGGAAAAAGGTTCGGTGGCTGCGCCCACCGCGGGCCTGCACTTCACCCCCGAAGTCCTGTCCCGCATGAAAGAGCGAGGGATTGAAACGGCAGAGGTCACACTACATGTCGGACTGGGGACATTCCAACCGGTCCGAGAGGATCGGGTGGAAGATCACAGCTTGCATCGCGAGTCTTACTCGATCTCCACGGAGTCGGCGGAAGCGATCAATCGCGCACTGGATGGCGGGCGGCGGGTTGTGGCCATCGGAACCACCACGGTCAGGTCGCTCGAATATTCCGCAGCGAAATCGGGGCGAGTGACGGCAACCAGCAGCGAAACCGACATTTTTATCTATCCTGGCTTTGAATTCCAGGTAGTGGGCGCGCTGCTCACCAATTTCCATCTGCCACAATCCACGTTGCTCATGCTGGTGTGCGCCTTCGCAGACCAACAGCAAGTGCTTGACGCCTATCGTCATGCTGTGGCCGAGCGCTACAGATTCTATTCTTATGGTGATTGCATGTTCGTTGAGTAATGCCGGCAACCTGTCTCAGGAATATACTGAGATTTGCAGGGGGTGAAATATGGGAACGCGAGCCCTATCCAAGCCAGTTTCGATTCAGGACTTTGTCGCAGAGTTGAGAAAATTTCCCGAGTCCGCTTTCACCCGAATCGACGCGATCATCGGCCTTCTTCGGAGCGCCCCAGTTTCATCCGACACTCTGACGCCTTACCTCACCTGGGACCGCCAGCACTACACGCGCAATCTGATCGACAAGACTCCGCGCTACGAACTGGTCGCCATCTGTTGGGAGGTCGGTCAGGCAAGTTCGATACACAACCACCGCGAACAGAATTGCTGGATGGCAGTCCCGATCGGAAGGCTACGGGTGGAAAATTACCGCACCATTTCGCAGAACCTGGCCGCCGGCACCTGCGAACTCGAGACTGCCGACACCGTGGAAATGAACCCACTTCAACCCTGCGCCGTCGATCCTCTGGAGCCCGTCCACCGGGTCTACAATCCCCGTGAATTTAACCAGCGGGCGGTAAGCCTGCACGTCTATTCCCGCCCCTTTGACACCTGCGTGGTCTACTCCCAGGAGCAGCGCACCTGCGGCGTGATCAAACTGCACTACCAAACCGAATACGGGAAACCGGTGAAGAGCAGCAATTAGCAATTGGCCAAGCCAACTGAGAACCGAGAACTGCCAACGAACACCTGTCGTCCTGCTAAACTTAGCTATTGCCTCCCCGAAGAAAACCCTCGACTCCGCCACCCGAAAGCGCTTCGGAAACGAAGCCGGCCCCTTCTCCCCCGAAGCTGACGGTTACCGACGGCCGCCGCATCTTCCTCATGGATGCGATGTCTTTCATCTTCCGCGCCTACCACGCCATGGCGCGAACACGCGGTATGACCACGAAGACGGGATTGCCCACCGCGGCAACTTACGTCTTCGTCAACATGCTGCGCAAATTGCGCGAGGACTTTTCTCCCGAATATCTCGCCGCGGTGTTTGACGTCGCCGCCCCTACTTTCCGCGATCAGGAAGCGGAAGCCATCACCAAGGTGCGCAAGTTCGACCTGAAGACCCAGACGTTTCAGGAAGTCGAATATCGCGGATACAAGGCCAATCGTAGCGAAATGCCGGCGGAGTTGGTGCAGCAGGTGCCTTACATCCGGCGCGCCCTCGAGGCTTACCGAATTCCCATTCTCGAACTGGCTGGCTATGAAGCCGATGACGTGATCGGCACGCTGGCCCGCAAAGCGGCCGCGCAATCGTATCTGGTGTATGTGGTTTCGAGCGACAAGGACATGCTGCAATTGGTCAACGACCAGGTGCTGGTCCTGAATCCGCCCAAAGACAATCTGATTTGCGATGCCCAGAAGGTAGAAGAGATTCTCGGCGTCCCGCCCGCGCGGGTCGTGGACGTGATGGCCCTGCGCGGAGACTCGGTCGACAACATTCCGGGAGCTCCCGGAATCGGCGACAAGGGCTCGGTCGAAATCATCAAGCGCTTTGGAACTGTGGAACAGGCTCTCGATCGCGCCGCCGAGGTTGAGAAGAAATCCTATCGTGAGTCGCTCGAGAACAATCGCGACATTGTGCTGTTCAGCAAGCGCATGGCCACCATCGACTGCGCCGTCCCCGTCGATCTGAATCTGGATGCGATGCGCGCCGGGGCGCCCGACCTCGAAAGCCTGCGTGAGTTGTTCACGGAGCTCGAGTTCACGTCCCTCTTGAAGGAGCTGCTACCCGTGGTGGAGGTAACGGAGGCGCACTACACCGAAGCCAAGTTCGAAGCCGATGTGGAGGCAGTGCTCAAGAAAGTTTCAGCGGGAAACGCGCTCGCGGTAGCGATTGAGGCCGAGTCCCCCGCTCCCGCAGATGAGGATGAGGAGGAAGTGGATGAGCCTCAGGGGAGCATGCTGCCACTTACCGCTCCGCCTGCCGAGAGTGCACCAGCCAGGAATGTCGCTATCTCGGCAGCCCCTGGAACGGCGCTGACGGTTTCGATGCAGGAAGTGGCGGGCTCGCGGTTACGCTCCGCGCTCGAAGACGAAGGCGTGCCCAAAGCGATCCATGATTACAAGGCAGCAATTCATGCGCTCGAACCGCAAGGCATCACGCTGCGCGGCGTGCGGCATGATCCCATGTTGTATTCCTACTTGCTCGATCCCACGTATTCCTCGCACCGGATTCCCGAGTTGGCGCTGCGCCGGTTCAACCTCAAGCTGGGTGGCACGCTGGCGGAATCCGCCGACGTCACCGGCCGTTTTGCCGCAGCTTTGCGCCGTGACATAGAAAACGCGCGGCTGCTGAAGCTGTACCAAGAAATCGATTTGCCCCTGGTGCAAGTCCTGGCCCGCATGGAGCAGGCTGGAGTCAAGATCGACCGCAAGGTCCTGGACGAAATGTCGTCGCGACTCGAACGCGAAGTCGAAGCCAAGGCCCGTGAAATCTACGCGCAGTCCGGATCTCAGTTCAACATCAATTCTCCGAAGCAACTGGGCGATGTGCTCTTCAACCAGATGAATCTGCCCAAGCCGGTGAAGTACGGCAAGGGCAAAACCATTTCGACTGCGGTCGATGTCCTGGAACAACTGGCCCTGACCCACGATATCGCCCGACTGGTGCTCGAATTCCGCCAACTCTCGAAGCTCAAGTCAACTTACGTCGACGCGCTGCCAGCACTGCTGAATCCGGCTACGGGCCGTCTGCACACGACGTTTGGCCAGACCGGTACGGCTACAGGAAGACTGTCGTCCACCAATCCCAATCTGCAAAATATTCCCATCCGCACCGAACTCGGCCGCGAGATTCGCGCCGCGTTCACCGTGGAACCGGGCCATGTCCTGCTGGCTGCGGACTATTCCCAGATCGAACTCCGCCTGCTGGCCCACTTCTCGAAGGATGCGCTACTGGTCGAGGCCTATCGTCGCGGCGATGACATACATACCCTGACCGCCTCGCAAGTCTTCGGCGTGCCGCCGTTGATGGTGACTGCAGATCACCGCCGTCAGGCCAAGGTGGTCAACTTCGGAATTGTTTATGGCCTCTCGGCATTCGGATTGTCACAAACTCTGGGAATTGAGCCCAGGGAAGCCAAGCACTTCATCGAAGCTTATTTTGAAAAATACAAAGGCGTGCGCGCCTTCATCGACAAGACTCTGGAAGAAGCCCGGCGAGAGCAGAGAGTCACGACGCTATTCGGACGAGTGCGTCCCATCCCCGACATCAACAGCAAGAACATCAACCAGCGCGGCTTCGCCGAACGCACGGCGGTGAATACGCCGCTGCAGGGAACAGCGGCGGATCTGATCAAGATTGCAATGATCCGAATCGATAAGGTTGTGCGTGAACGCGACCTGAAATCACGCATGACCCTACAGGTGCACGATGAATTGGTGTTCGAAGTTCCAGAGGCAGAAGTGGAGACCATGCGCAACCTGGTGCGCGATCAGATGGAAAACGTTCACCCGCTGACCGTCCCGTTGCTGGTGGAAGTCGGCGTAGGGCAGAATTGGCGAGACCTGGAGTAAGAGACAGAACCCGGCACCAGCCATGTGGGGACGGGTCTCCGGCCCGTCCAGGTCGAGCGCAGCTCGACAGGCCTCTTCTTGCTGCTTTTTCTGCAGCGAAATTCCATATATTCTGAGATTCTCGCACAGACAAGAGCAAGCCGAGCTGTGCTGGGTCCGGACCGGTCGGAGACCCGTCCCCACACGGCCGCTGGTGGTCGCAGGTCCCCTACGCTCCCAGCGCGCTCTTGATCGCGCCGGCGATATTCTGGGCCAGCACTTTCATCTTCTCTTCCGATTCAGCTTCGATCATCACCCGCGCCAGCGCTTCCGTTCCCGAGTACCGCACAACGACGCGCCCATTTCCATCCAGTTCGCGCTCGGCAGCGTCAATTGCCTTTTGAATCTCAGGCACCTTGGCGAAGGGCACTTTCTCGCGCACTCGAACGTTCTCGATCATCTGCGGGAAGACTTTGAGATCGCTCACCAGTTCAGCCAGCGGCTTTCCCGTCCGAGCCATCGTTTCCATGACACGCAGCGCGGTGAGCAGGCCGTCGCCGGTAGTGGCTTCGCCATCGCGAAAAATAATGTGGCCGGATTGCTCTCCGCCCAGCACAGCACCGCTCTTCTGCATTTCCTCAAGCACGTATTTGTCTCCGACGTTGGCCCGCAACAGCCGAATGCCGGAATTGCGCAGCGCGATTTCCAGGCCCATGTTGGACATCGTGGTGGCGACCACAGTGTCTCCGGGCAGCGCTCCGTGTGACTTCATCTCTCTCGCCGTCAGGAGAAGAACGGCATCTCCATTCACCACCCGGCCATTGGCATCGCAAAAAAGCGCACGGTCGGCGTCGCCGTCGAAAGTCACGCCCAGGTCGAATTGTCCAGACTTCTCCGCCACAGCGCGGGCAACGGTTTCGGGATGCAGCGCGCCACAATTCTCGTTGATGTTCTGGCCGTCTGGAGTTGCACTGAGAAACGTCGCGTGTAGGGGACAGAGGCGAAACAATGCCGGCGCCTCAACCGCGGCTGCGCCATTGGCGCAATCCACCAGCACTCTCAACCTGCTTATATCGGCTCCGACGTTCTTCGCCAACCATGCGATGTAGGCGTGGCGCAGTTCGGCCTGCCCCGGAAGGCTCGGCGAAAGCTGGAAAGACGAATCCACGTGGGCCTCGGGGTTCTGCAGCAGAGCAAAGATTTCCTGTTCGATGGCAATCTCATGTGCGTCCGGCAGTTTGTAGCCGTCGCCGGAGAAAACCTTGATGCCATTGTCAGTCCAGGGATTATGTGACGCCGAAATCACCACACCGGCAGCGTACCTGCGCGAGCGCGCCAGGTAGGCGACCCCGGGCGTGGTAATGACCCCCGCGCTGTGGACTTCAATTCCGCTGGAGGTCAGCCCGTGCGTCACCCGGTCGGCGATCCACGCACTGGATTGGCGGGTGTCTTGTCCGATCACCACACGTCCCGTTCCGCCCGAACGTTTCAGATCGTGGCCTAGCGCGCGGCCGATCATGTATGTACTGTCCTGGGTCAGGGGAAATTCGCCAGCAACGCCGCGAATCCCATCGGTGCCGAAGAGTTGTCGCGTCTGGGTTGTCATGCTGAACTGAAAGTGCCTAGCGTACGCCGGTTCCAGCAGGGGCCTTTTCCATAATAACCGTGACGCGTACCGGATTGGGGTCCATTACTTGAACGAGGGGATCAGAAACGTAAGCATGGCGCACGAAGGTGGCGTGGTCCATGGTGCCGCTCGCGTCCACCGGGTCGGTGATGGCGGCTTCCACCGCCTCCACCCGTTTGCTTGGCCCGCTGATCGTGATCGTGGCCGGCTGCGCTTCGATGTGCCCAATCTGATAGCCCTCCGTGAAGATGCCGAACACCCGGGGACGCACCGGAACCTGGCGGGTAAGGCGAGTGTCAAATGTGAGGTGGACCTGGCTGGGAATAACTTGTACAACCTCAAGCTCTCTGGGTCGATGGACTTGCTGCGCCGGCAGATCAAACGTGCGTTCCCCCGGCTTCATCCCGCTAAGTTCGATTTCGTAGTAAATATCCGCGGGCTGCAACCGCCGCACAATGCGTTGCGGACCGCGTACCCGGATTTCGGCCCGCGGAACACTCTCGGTGCTGATCTCCAAGTTTTCCGGAATATTGCGGAATTCAATCGGCACTTCTACCGCCACTTCAGCCACAGGATCGCGCGTCACCGCGAGCCACAAGCCTACAGCCAGTGCCAGCGATAGCAGCTTGATGCCGAAATTGTGCAGCACTCGCCGTCGAAGAAAGTCCTTCATCGCTAGCGCTCGCCTCCTGGCGTGACCCGCGAATCAGCCGGGCGTGGCGCGGACCTCTCAGTATCGTCTTCGGGACCCGCAAGTTCCTCGCTGCCATTCGTCATGGGAGTGGGCAAGGTGGAGGGAGGCACATAGCGGCGCAGCAGCTCTCCAATGCGCTCTCGCAGTTGCTCCACAGTTAGGTCCCGTTCGATCGTCCCGCCCACCGCCAGACTAATGGCGCCGGTCTCCTCGGAAACGATGACGGCGATAGCATCGGTCTCTTCGGTCACGCCGATGCCGGCGCGATGCCGGGTGCCGAGTTGAGTCGAGAGCACCGGGTTCATGGAAAGGGGCAGAAAACACGCTGCGGCTGCGATGCGGTCCTTCTGCACGATCACCGCGCCATCGTGCAGGGGCGCGCTGGGACGAAAAATCGTGGCCAGCAAGTCGTAGGAAAGATGCGCATCCAGCGGGACACCGCTCTCGATGTAGGTGCGCAATCCTATTTCCCGCTCAATCACAATCAGGGCGCCTGTCTGGTTCTGGGAGAATAGATTGGCCGCAAGCACGATGTCGTCATAAGCGTCCGCCTCAGACGCCGCTGTCCGGCTGCGTAGAAGTCGTCGCCCCAGGCGCGCCAAGGCCTGTCGGATTTCGCCAGCGAAAATTACGATCAGTGCGAACACAGCGTAAGGCAATAGTGTGCTCAGCAGCCAGTTCAGCGTGGCCAGTTCTCCGGCGCGGGAAAAATAAAACGCCAGGGCGAGGCCGGCCACGCCTACCAGCATGTAGGCGGCGCGTGTGCCCTTGATGAGCGCCAGCAGTTCGTAAATGATCACAGCGACCAGCAGAATGTCGATGACCGAGATCACCGACAAATGCGGCCACGGCGCTGCAAAAAACTTCACCTGCGTCGCCTTTCCGAAAATTCGCGTTAGCTGAATCGCGCCAAAAACTAATTGTAATCCAGGGTCATATGATCCCGGCTATCTTTATCGAAGTAAAGGCTTTGTAAAGATGTGTTCGTGTGGGGGTGGACACTCTTGTGTCGCCGGCTTTGAATTTGACTCTGTTCGTATCTTGCCTGGGCAAGCACACAAACCCGAGTCAATTTAGTGCTGGAGTCCAAGTCAAAAGCGGCGGACAAGAGTGTCCGCCCCACCACGGCTACTTCTGCTTTCGCCGACCCACGGTGGCGGTCAACATGCCTTTCGCCAGTCGGGCAGAAATCTCGTCCCCAGCCTTGACTCGATCCGCATCTTTCAACAGCACCCCAGCGGAATCGAACACCAGGGCATAGCCACGATCGAGAATCGCAAGAGGCGAAAGCGCTTCCAACTGCCCCGTAAGTTGATTGAATAGGCCTCGCTGGCGTAACAACAGAGTCCGGGCAGCGGCCGCGAGTGCAGCCAGGCGAGAATCCAGTTCCTGATGGATACCGGCCAGCATCCGTCGCACGTCGTAGTGCCGGACCGCGGCCGCCGCAGTTTCCAGGCGCCGCCTGTGCTGCTCCAGAATCTGACGCTCCGACCGGTCCAGCCGGTTCTTCAGCTCATCGAGCCTCTGTTGACGCCGGTTGATGACATCGACCATGCGCGCAAACGCGCCGTGCTGCGCGACTTCAGTGAGTGCCTGCCGCCCCATCAGCAACCGGTAGCGGACGGCGCGAACCAATCGCTGGCGCAGTCCTTCGGCTTGGTCTTCGACATCCTGGCGGGAGCGAATCACCAACTCGGCTGCAGCGGATGGGGTCGGGGCTCGCAGGTCAGCCACGAAATCAATAATGGTGAAGTCGGTCTCGTGCCCCACCGCGGAAATCACGGGAATCCCGGAGGCGGCAACGACGCGCGCCAACGCCTCGTTATTAAACGCCGCCAGATCTTCCGCGGAACCTCCTCCCCGGGCTACGATGATGACGTCCACGTTGCCTGCTTTGTTGAAGTAGTGCACGCCGGCGCTGACCTCTGCTCCGGCCGCTTCGCCCTGCACCTGTGCCGGAAAAATGAGAACCCCGGCGGTATGGTGACGCCGCAGCAGAATGTTAAGAATGTCGCGCAACGCCGCTGCTTGCGGTGAAGTCACAATCCCGATCCGTCGCGGTAAAGTAGGGATCGGCTTCTTGCGGCTGGCATCAAACAATCCTTCGGCCTCGAGCTTGGCCTTGAGCTGTTCGAATGCAACCTGCAAAGCGCCCGCACCCTTAGGCTCGAGGTATTCGGCCGAAATCTGAAGTTCGCCGCGATCCTCGTAGATGGTCACTCGCCCGCGCAGGACCACCTGCATTCCGTTTTCAGGACGAAACCGCAAAAGCCGCGCCTGCGAGCGGAACATCACGGCACGAATCTGCGAGTGCTGGTCTTTCAAGGTGAAGTAAAGGTGTCCCGAGTCATGCGCTTTGAAATTCGATATCTCGCCTTCCACCCAGATCTCGCCGTACTCGCGCTCAATATGCGTGCGCACCGCCGCTACCAGATCCCGCACCGTCCATGTGCGGCGATCGGGTGGTTTGAAACTGAATCCAAGTTGGTCGGTGGAGGACACTGCAGTGGAGTTTATAACACCGAGGTTCAGCTCTTAGCCTTGAGCTCTTGGCTCTTAGCCGTTGGCGATGAGCATCCAGCATCTTAACGGTCAGCCGCGAAGCGTCGGAAGAATGAAGCCCGGGGCGTAAGCCCGGGTCGGAGTGGAAGATGGCTTTAGTCCGGGAAGGGCGAAAGAACGGCTGCGGCACAGACTCACAAGCTCTGGAGGGAAGCAGCGCAAGAAAAATTGCCCCGGAGAAGACGCCGCAAACGTCTACAAGCCCGGGATCACGCTCGCAGCCTTATCTTCCGATTTAGGCGCCCGTCCCGGTTTACTACACAACGCTTCCCGGACGCAATTTCTCCCCGCTTGTTTTGCGACATACAAGCCTGCGTCCGCCGCTTTTACCAGCTCCTCGCGAGTGCTGCCATGATCCGGACAAGTTGCCACGCCGGCGCTGATCGTAACCGACCGCGGCACTCCGGGAAATTGCCAGCTATCCACCATCCGCCGCAGCTTCTCGGCCACGCCCAGGGCATGCTGCTGGCTGGTCTGGGAGAGCAGGACGGCAAACTCCTCTCCGCCATAGCGGCACACTACGTCGATCTTCCTCAATTGCTGGGAGAAGATCGAGGACACCTGGCGCAACACTTCATCGCCCAGCAGGTGGCCAAATTCATCGTTCAGTCTCTTGAACTGGTCGATATCCACCATGATCACAGCCATGCCAGAGTTGAACCGCCGGGCGCGCTCCAGCTCTTCCTCGATTCGGAGTTCGAAGTAACGGCGGTTGAAAATCCCTGTCAGGCCATCCAGGTAGGCCAGACGTTTGACCCGTTCCACGTAGTGAGCATTCTGAATTGCAGTCGCACAAATGTCGGCGACCGATTCCAGAGACTGAATATCGCTGACACTGAACGAACCCGGCCGCACACTGTCCAGCACCAGGACGCCCAACGTCTGCCCGAAGGAAACCAGCGGAATGCACATTCGGGAACCCGATTCCACATAGATCCCTACGAAATCCGGGTCCGCCTTTACGTTGTTCTCGATCACGGTCTTGCTCTCGCGCAGCGCCTGCCCCCAAAGACCTTCCCCCGCCGGCACTTTGCCGCCCTCCGGAATGCGCAGCGTGAGGTCGCCATGGTGTGCCTGCAGTACCAGGTCTTCCTCTTCCTTGACCAGCATCGAAACGTGAGAGACCTCGAACGCCGGCCGAATCTTCGCGCAGGCTTTTGACAGCAGTTCCTTCACGTCCAGCACAACCGTAGTCTCTCGCGCGACGGTATTGATCGCCTCGAGTTGGGACGCCCGCCGCCTTTCCAGCGAATACAGCCGGGCATTCTGCAGAGCCATCGAAGCTTGCGTGGAAAACAGGGTCAACAGATCCACCGTTTCGGAATCAAAGTGGTCCGGGTTCTCGCTTTGACAATCCAGGACACCGACTACTTCGTCCCGCACCATGAGCGGAATGGCCAGTTCAGAACGTGTCTTCTTGCCCCACGGCTTGTAGCGGCTGTCTTTGGTGAAGTCTGGCACGTATAACGGGCGCTTTTTCTGGGCGGCGGTGCCGATCAGGCCCGTCCCGATGCTCACAGTGACCTTGTCAAACCCCTGCTCGCCGCCGATCTGGGAGCGAGTGCAAAGCTGGTCTGTGTCCTTATCCAGCAACAGGATAGCGACGTTCTGCAAATGAAAATAGTCCTGCGCAATCACCAGGATGCGCTGCAACACCTCGTCCAGGTCAAACGTGGACAACACAGCCTGGCTGGCGTCGTATAGGATGGCGATTTTTTGCATGGGGCCAGCCGGATTGTAACCCGCCAGAGATTCCTGACCGACGTGCCCAAAGTAACGTGGAAGAAAAGCTGCGGTGCAGCGCAAGAATGCAGCCCAGGCGCAAGCCCTGGGTCGGACGGGCGGGAGCCGACTCAGCTCCGAAGGAGCGAAAAAAAGTTGCCAAACCGTCTCGTCCGGAAACGCCAAGAACGGCCGAGAATTCTCTGGGCGCGCGAGGGACTCTGTCGCAGCCCCTCTTTCGTTCCTGCGGGGCTTTGCGACCTATCGTGCGTTTACCCTGGGCTACATTCTCGCGCCCCTTCGCGGCTAGGGCGAAAGACCGCCGCCAGCTGATGATCCTGCTAACATCGCTGAGATGCTGGAGCTCTCCACCTCGGTCCAATATGTGAAGGGCATCGGCCCTCGTCTGGCCGAGGTGTTGGGTGCCAAGGGCATCCATACGGTCGACGATCTGCTTCATTACCTGCCCTTCCGCTACGAGGATCGCGTGAACCCGCGTGGGATTTCGGAACTGCGTGCGGGCGAGATGGCCACCGTCATCGCCGAAGTCCGCACCTCGGGCCTTTTCCGCACGCGCCGTATGCCGATTTTTCAGATGACTGCCGGCCAGGGTAGAAGCCGATTGAAATGTATCTGGTTTAACGCCACGTATCTGCGCGACCGCTTCAAGCCCGGGCAACTGGTAGCCCTCTACGGCAAGGTGGAGCAAGGGCGCGGCGGAGAATTGCAACTGGTGCAGCCGCAGTTTGAGATTATCGGCGACTCGGCCGACGAGGGCGAAGGCGGAGAACAGAAAGCTGCCGCATCGCTTGAAGTGGGCAGGATCGTCCCCATCTACGAGTCCGCCGGCCAGGGACGCCTGACTCCGCGCTGGTTTCGGCGCATCATCCATACCGTGCTGGAGAATCTCTCGCCGCAAGTCACCGATCCGATCCCAACCGCCGTACGCAACCACTTGAGCCTGATTCCACCGCGGGACGCGCTGCGACAAGTCCATTGGCCCGATCCCGGCGAGAGTTTTCAAGACTTGCAAGCATGCCGCACCCCGGCTCATATCCGACTGATCTTCGAAGAGCTCTTCTTCCTCGAGTTGGGACTCGAACTCAAGCGCCGCGAGCAGAAGGCGCAAACCGGAATCGCGTTCAATCTGGACAATCGGGTGCGTGAGGCGATCAAAAAAATCCTGCCTTTCCATCCAACAGCGGCACAGAAGCGTGTGCTCAAAGAGATCGCGTCGGACATGGAGAGGCCTTTTCCCATGCGGCGTCTGCTGCAAGGTGACGTAGGCTCTGGCAAAACCATCGTTGCCTTCGAGGCGGCCATCATCGCAATGGAAAATGGATACCAGGTCGCACTCATGGCGCCCACCGAAATCCTGGCCCAGCAACATTACTTCTCCGCCCGCCGAATTCTGGAAAATGCCGGATACCGGATCGTCCTCCTCACCGGCTCGGTGGAAGAGGACCGCAAGCGCGAAATCCGCCGCCACATCGCTCAGGGCAACGCGCAACTCGTCATCGGGACTCACGCACTGATTGAGCAAAAAGTCGAGTTCGCCAAACTGGGGCTAGTGATCGTCGACGAACAACACCGCTTCGGCGTGATGCAACGCTTCAAGCTGATGAAAAAATCGACAGACGAAGGAGCCGGCAACGGCCACCCACGAACGGCCACGGTCACGAACCACGTAGGGGCGGACGTCCTCGTCCGCCCAGCCGAGCAAAACTCTGCAACGCCCAGAGAACCCGATGTCCTGGTGATGACCGCCACTCCCATCCCACGCACTCTCGCCCTGACCCTTTACGGGGATCTCGACATCAGCGTCCTCGACGAAATGCCGCCGGGCCGCACCCCCATCGTCACCCGCCGCATCTCCGACGATCGGGCCGACGAAGTCTGGCAATTCGTTGGCAAGCAGGTTGTCGCCGGCCACCAAGCGTATGTTGTGTATCCGGTGATCGATGAAAACGAGGAGTCCGAACTCAAAGCTGCGCTCAAGATGCACAAAGAGCTCAGCAAGAAAATCTTCCCCGACCGGCGAGTGGAGCTCCTGCATGGGCGCCTGCACCCTGATCAGAAGGAAGAAGTCATGAGGCGATTCCAAAAAGGCGAGGTGGACATTCTGGTCTCCACCACCGTGATCGAGGTCGGTGTCGATGTAGCCAACGCCACCGTGATGGTGATCGAGCACGCCGAGCGCTTCGGTCTATCCCAGCTGCATCAGCTCCGCGGACGTATCGGTCGCGGCGCAGCCAAGTCTTTCTGCATTCTCATGACCGGCGGAAAAGTCTCCGAGGACGGCGAACGCCGTCTTGACGCCATGGTGCGCACCACCGACGGCTTCCAGATCGCCGAACTCGATCTCGAACTGCGCGGCCCCGGCGAGTTCTTCGGCACCCGCCAGGCCGGCATGCCCAGCTTCCAGGTGGCCAACCTGATCCGTGACCGCCAACTGCTGGAAGCCGCCAAGCGCGAGGCCGCAGCCGTCCTGGCCGGACCCACCGCAGAGATCCCGAAAGAGGAAATCGACCGCGCCCTTCGTCACATGCGCGCCCATTGGCAGAAAACCTACGGCCTAGTAGAGGTGGGATAGAGGCTTGCGTGGTCGCGGACGACTCGCCCGCGGCTTTTGCTTTTGATGCGGCCTTTGCTCTGTATCTGAATTCTGTCTTGGACTCCCACTGTGGTCTTGCCTCCGGCTCTCGGGGGCGAGTCGCCGGCGACCACACAAACACACAAGAATCCTTTTGACAATCATCCCCTAAATCCGAAATCTATTCCCTCGCGTATTTGATGTGGGCTCAAGAAATCACATCTCTGAAGGAGATTATCCGCCATGCCAAGAACCTTCCGGCATTCCCTGTTGGTGGCGCTCATGCTGGGCTTCGTCCCAGCCAGCGTATTGAACACCCTTGCCGTACCTCTCCCTCCATCCCCGGCTGCACCGCAGGCCGCAGCTGCCCAGGACTCGCTCTACAAGCGCCTGGGAGGCTATGACGCCCTGGCCGCAGTCACCGACGACTTCCTCGGCCGCCTGGCCACTGACGCCAAGGAGGGCCGCTTCTTTGTGGGCCTGAGCAACGATTCCAAGACCCGCGTCCGCCAGCACGTTGTGGACTTCCTGTGCGTGGCCACCGGCGGCCCCTGCAAATACACTGGACGCGATATGGAAACCGCGCACACCGGCCTGAACATCACCGAAGAGGACTGGAACATAGCAGTCAAGGCCCTGGGCGACACCCTTAACAAGTTCAAAGTACCCACCCGCGAACAAGGAGAAGTGGTAGGCGCCATTGCTGGGTTGAAGAGCAAAATCGTAGGACGGTAGGCAGCAGAACAAACGCATAAACCACCAAGGACACGAAGTATCACAAAGGGAACCTCGAAGTCGGAGGAAGTCCTTCGTGGTACATCGTGTCCTCCGAAGTTTATGCCTTTGACTTTGGCTTCCAGCGCAGCGGATGGGATAATCATCCCCGGTGCCGACGTCTTCCAAAGCCGATCTCTACCGGAAACTGCCCTCCGTCGACCAGTTGCTGCACAGCCCCGACTTAACCGCTATCATTTCGAGCGAGGGCCAGGCCCCCGTCGCTGACGCAGCCCGCGCCATGCTAGCCCGGATGCGCGCGGAGATTGCATCCGCCAGACTGGATGCAGCCGCCGTTGACCTCGCTCTATCCGGAATCTCCGGAGCCATTGAGCGCCAGGTTCGACAGTCGCTGACCTACTCACTGCGTCCGCTCATCAATGCGACCGGCGTGATCCTGCATACCAACCTGGGACGCGCCCCGATCGCAGGATCCGCGTTGGAACACATTCGCAACGCTGCCTCCGGATACTCCAACCTGGAATTCGATGTCGAAACCGCAGACCGGGGCAAGCGCGACGTCCACGTCGACAGGCTTTTTCGCAAACTCCTGGATGACAGGGGGACAGTCGCCATCTCCACGATCGTCGTCAACAACAACGCAGCCGCTGTCCTGCTCGCGCTGAACACGCTTGCCGAGGATGGAGAAGTCATCGTCTCACGCGGAGAACTGGTCGAGATCGGCGGATCGTTCCGCATCCCGGATGTCATGTCGAAGTCAAACGCCACCTTGCGCGAAGTAGGCTCGACCAACCGCACTCGGGTGGCCGACTACGAGCGAGCGATCAACGAGAAGACCCAGTTGTTGTTGCGCGTGCACCGCTCCAATTTCCAGATTACCGGATTCACCGAGCAGCCGGCGATCGAGGAACTCGCGGCTCTGGCCCGCGCCCGAAACATTCCGTTGATGGAAGACCTGGGAAGCGGCGCGCTGTTCGACCTACGCACCATCGGAGTCAGTGGCGAACCGGGCGTGCTGGACAGTCTGCAGGCCGGCGCAGACATTGTCAGCTACAGTGGCGACAAGCTGCTGGGCGGCCCACAAGCGGGTATTCTCAGCGGCCGCACCGACCTTATCGCCCGCATGCGGGCCAACTCCCTGTTCCGAGCCCTTCGAGTGGACAAGCTGACCTACGCCGCACTCGAGGCCACGCTGCTCGCCTACGTCAAGCATGACCACGACGCGATTCCTGCGCTACGTATGATGCATTTGTCCAAAGCCGAAATTGCTCCGCGGACAGAAGCGGTCGCTGCGAAATCCGGGTCGCCGGAACTAACGGTAGAAATGATTGACGGCGAATCCGTGATTGGCGGAGGCGCAGCTCCCTCGGCAGTGCTTCCGACTAAGCTGCTCGCCGTGACGCGCGACGGTCTGAGCGCGGATGAAATATCCGCGCGCCTCCGGGCTTCGGAGCCGCCAGTCATCGCTCGCGTAGAAGAAGGCCGAGTCCTGTTGGATCTGCGCACCGTGTTCCCGGAGCAGGACGAGAACGTAATCGCAGCCCTGCGAGCGCTGTGATTTTCACTTGGCGAACCTCTACACCATCGGCCATTCCACTCGCCCTCTCGATGAATTGATCGAAGCTCTGCACGCCCATTCCATCTTGACGCTGGCTGATATTCGTTCGTTCCCCGGGTCGCGTCGTCTGCCTCAATTCAACCGTGATTCGCTGGAGCAAACTTTGCCCGCGGCTGGAATGCAATACGTCTGGATGAAAGACCTCGGAGGACGGCGCAAAACCATCCGTGATGACTCGCCCAACATCGCACTACGCAACTCCAGCTTCCGCAATTACGCCGACTACATGCTCACAGAGGAATTTCAGCGCGCCGGTGCCAACCTGATCGAGATGGCTGAGATATCACGCACCGCTTACATGTGCGCTGAGCGCGTCTATTTCCAGTGCCATCGCATGCTGCTGTCGGACTGGCTGACAGCCCATGGACACGCAGTCCTTCACATTGACGGAACTGGGCCGGCAAAGCCCCACAAGATGCTCGCCGAAGCGCGTGTCATCGATGGCCAACTGATCTATCGCGGAGATCTCCTGCTCTAGCTTGGCTGACGGATTTCGTTGGAGGACGCGCCTCGGCCCGTCATGCCCGGGCCTGTACCAGGCGGGCGGGGACGCCGGTCTTCCACATCCCGTGGCGCTACAATCGTTCCATGCTTCCGCGCATCGCCATTCCTGTTCCCCACTCGACAGACCCGGCGTACGCCGAGCGGGCCTTCCCGCAGTACGCACACGCGGTCGAGATGGCTGGCGGAGACCCGGTGCGTATCCCCTTGGACCAGTCGCCTACGGAGGTCATGAAATTGATCGGGCGCAGTGATGCGGTACTGTTGCCCGGAAGCAAAGCCGATATCGACCCGGCGAAGTACGCGGCTGCGCGTGACCCCAAGACCGCACCGGCTGATCCCTTGCGTGATGCGATCGATGGCCTGCTGCTGCGCGATGCTTACACCCTGCGTAAGCCCATCCTCGGTATCTGCTACGGGTTACAAATCCTGAACGTGTTTCGCGGCGGGACGCTCTTGCAGCATATCGAGTCGCCGGTCAATCATGAGGCGGGGAGGGCGGTTCCGATTGCGCACACTGTGGAAGTGGACTCCGGCTCCCGGCTGAGCGAGATTGTCCTTCCAGCACTGAAAAAAAAGCATGTTTCCATCGCGGTCAACTCCAGTCATCATCAATCAGCAGAGACGATCGGCGAGGATCTTCGCGTCGTGGCCCGATGTCCGCAGGATGGAGTCATCGAGGCGCTAGAGGGCACATCCCCGGACCATTTTGTCCTGGCAGTGCAATGGCACCCGGAACGTTCAGTAGAAGATGACGAACGCTCGCGGGCGATCTTCCGCGCCCTAATAGAAGCGTCGCGCCGTTGACAAATGTGGGCGCGAACGTCCCGCTCGTGCCGCCGCGTCACGGGCACCTCCGCACGAGCGGTGACGCTCGCGCCCACACTATTTCCTGGCCCTTCCGGGCGCCCGCTTCATGGCCGTTTTTTCCAGCAGCACCACGGCGTGCGCGATCGCAGCATTGTCCGTCCCCATGCCCTCCGGAGTCTTGGCTTTCACCCCGACGCAATCCGTGGGAATCCCCAGCAGCTCGGCCACGTGGGCCCGAATCGCACCAGCATGAGGGCCAATCTTGGGTGCAGCCAGAATCAGGGTTGAATCAAGATTGACCAGGGCATAGCCCGCGGCACGCACTCGCTTAACTGCCTCCGCCAGGAAAAGTGAGGAGTCGGCGCCCTTCCAGCGCGGGTCGGAAGGAGAAAACAGGGAACCAATATCGGGAGCGGCGACCGCGCCAAGCAAAGCGTCCGTGATGGCGTGCAAAAGTACATCGCCGTCGGAGTGCCCGCCCAACCCGTTCGGGTACGGCAGGGTAAGGCCGCCAATCTTCAACGGAATGCCGCGTTTGAACTCGTGAGAATCCCACCCGTAGCCGATGCGAGTTTCTGGTTTCAAGTTTCCGGTTTCCAGTCTGGTCTTTGGTCGTTCGTGGTTGGACGCTGGCCCGAACGCGTCGCGACCCGCATCCCGATTCCGTGCAATCCGGATCGTGTGATCCGTAAAAATCCGTGGCCGTTCTTACCGTTTCAGGAAGAACTCCGCCAGCTCCATATCCGCAGGCGTTGTGATCTTGATATTTCGCGGCGAGCCCATTACCACGACGACCTCATGCCCCGAGCGCTCGACCAGCGAAGCCTCATCGGTCCCGAGAAACCCGTCAGCCGTGGCTTCATCGAAGGCCTTTTTCAACACACTGTGCCGAAAACCCTGTGGCGTTTGGGCCATGACCACGCGCTCGCGCGGCAGCGTTGCCGTGACCACGGCGCCTTCGGCCGTTCGTTGCACTTCCTTGATCGTATCCATGGCCGGCATTCCGGCGATGGCCGCGCCATATTTTCGCGCCGCCGCGATCACGTCGTGAATGATCTCTGCGGAGACAAATGGACGAACTGCGTCGTGCACCAGGACAATGTCGTCCGCATCGACCGAAACCGCCGCGATCGCGTTGGCCACGGATTGCTGGCGATGCTCGCCTCCCTCCACCAACTCAATCCTCTTTCGCGAAAGGTCCTCATCCGCTTGCAGACGGGCGCGAAAACCCGCGACCTCGTTGGCCCGCAGGGCCACATAGATCTCCCCAACCTCCGGGCTGGAGGCGAACTTGCGCAGCGTATGAATCAGGATCGGCGTTCCCCCAATCTCGGAGAACTGTTTGGATGCCGCGGGCTTCTTGCTCCTGGCATCGGAGACGGAGGTCATGCGTGTCCCCAACCCGGCCGCCGGAATGATCACTACGACCTTCATCGCGGGCTGCAAGTATACGGCCCGGGGAGCGTCGGTTCAAATGCCGCCTGCTCCAAGCATCTGCCCTCAGGATGAACTGCTTGTTTCCGCAGACTGTTAGTCGCACAGTTGTGACCTAAGCTCTTATTAGCTCAGGAGCGGAGGTTCCGATGAGCGTCTAATGATGTGCTATTCCTCGAAGTCGGGATCCATCATCTGCTCCGTCGCGCATTCCAGAGACAGCCCTAACACCAACCGCGGCGACAGATCGATCCCACGCGCGGCCCTAGGCTTCACTTTTCAAAGTCCAGCTTCGCGGGTCGCGCGATTTTCTCTGGAGAGGGAAGCGCCCCGGGCGCAGGCACACCAGGAGCATTGAGTCGCAAAACTTTGGGGGAGGATGCCATGGACAATTCGAAGTGGCTACAAAAATTAAGAGTCCCGAGGTGGTATTGAACCTGTTCGCCTCAGCCAGTAGCTCGCTTTAGACCCTTGCTGACCTGCATTCGTTGTCTCCTTGCGAAGACGACGGCGCGCGATCTGTGCTTGGGCTCCGGGCTTACCGCCAACCGG
>Ga0137403_10000168_pt1 | contig 23124 bp, 24 predicted proteins | sample CZOMad2_1_16fung_FD_122057 | JGI IMG/M metagenome (GOLD analysis project Ga0137403, IMG submission 122057) | Vadose zone soil fungal communities from Angelo Coast Range Reserve, California, USA - CZOMad2_1_16fungal (Hybrid Assembly) | ecosystem: Environmental > Terrestrial > Soil > Vadose zone...
TCTGGTGAGCTGGCTCAACCAGAGAGGGGGGGATTTTTAACGTAGAGAGAGGGGGGAAATTTGGCGTCCAGTTGACACCCTCCCTTGAAGGGGCACCGGACCAAGCTCTCCGCGGCGGCCCGCCTGGAGGTCCGGGACATCGTTCGCGAGGAGTTGGAGAAAGTCGGGATCACCGCCCAAGGGGGCTCGCTGGCGGCTTCGGCCGAGCCCGGGGAATCCGGGAGCTAGGGCAAGAGCAGAGGCCCTGCCACCATCTCATGGTGTTGCAGTAGAGCAAGACAGAGATTCTTGATTCGCTCTTGTACTTCTGGCATAGTCGTGCCAACTTTGACGGGTCAAGGCTCTTACGCATATACAGAGAGAGAATATCCTACTGAAAATCTTACGCCTTGCGACGCCGCTGGTCCTAGCGACTATTTTTGCCGTTACGGCGGTGTGTGCGGAGGAGCGACCCTGCGCGAATCCGCCCACCCTGAAGGGAGCTTGGGCCCAACAGGGTGGACCAGCGGAGTTCCTTTTTGAGACGGAGCGAGTGGTGCTCCGCCAGGATGGAGAATTCCGAGCGGCGACGATCCTGAGCCGTGAGCCGTGCAAGCTGGTGGTGCGCGATCAAGGGCTTCGTTCGACTTGGACTCTGACGGGAGACGAGCACGCTCTCCAGTTGAACGAGGGAAAGGGTGCCCTCGTCCTCGTACCCCTTTCCAGTATTCCAGCTTCCCTCGACATCCGTCCGTTCCCGCTGCCGCCACTTCAGCCAGTCCCAGCCGAGAAGGTCAAGGAGATCACGCAGGAGCTCACCTCCAGATCGCGACGGGATCAGGAGGCTTATAAGAAACCTGAAGAAAGGGCTACACGACCCGGTATTCTGGCCGAGAACGGCCAGTACCTGCGACAGGTGGTCGGCCAATACGGCTGGATTGACATACCACGATTCGGCAGGCCCGCGGCCGCCGCCGCGATTCTCATCGTCAAGCACGCCGGTGACGTGCCGCTCATGCAAGCCGCCCTGCCGATTGTGGAGAGGGATGCCATAGAAAACGGCGGCGGTAAGGAGCTCGTCTCTATACTTGTAGATGACGTGCTCATCACTACTGGGCACAAACAGAAATACGGGACTCAGATTGCAGAAGATGGGAGAGGGAAACCCTACGTCGTGCCCGTCGAGGATCCCTCCAAGGTGGATGAGTATCGTAAGACGCTCGGAATTCTCTCTTGGGCCGAGTACCTGAAGCGTGCGAGCGATTTCTACTACAGCGGCGCGCCAATTCGACTTCCCGGAATGGACGAGTAGACCCCCGCCCCCTACCGCCGCTCTCCGGTGAACCGCTGCACCGCGTCGCACGTTGGCGCGGAGCGGGTCTCTTCGGCTTCCGGCTGCCGAAATGGCCTCGCTCGGTGTAGATTACCCCGCATGTACGAAGAGGAACCGGCGCGCGTGCTGGCGCTCCTGGCCGAGCTGGTCGTCCGCTCCGGCCGCACCCAGCGCGACATCGAGAGGTCGCTCGGGGTGGGGCACGGCTGGCTGCGCCTCCTCTTTTCCGGCAAGTCGGAGCTCCGGGTCCGCCACATCTTCGAGCTCGCCGGTCTCCTGGGCTTCACCCCCGGCCAGTTCTTCCGCCAGCTCTATCCGGACGTGGAGGGTACCGCTTCCGAGCAGGTCCGCAAGAACTTCAACGACATCCTTCCCCCCAAGCTGCGGCGGCGCCAGCTCAACTCCCAGGCGCGGCTGGAGGTGCGGGACATCTTCCACGAGGAGCTGAAGAAGCTCGGGCTCCTCCCCAAGGAGGGGGAGTGACGCCCCTCCCGGCCGGAAACGAGCCCGAGAACCCCTAAGCCCTCGCCTGCTGCGGCCCGCCCCGCTTCCCGGTCAGCCGCTCGAGGGCGGCGCTCGCCTGCTCGATCAGCTCGAGAGTCGCGCGGTCCTGTGCAAGCGCCTTGTCCAGCACCAGCAGCGCGCCGATCGCCTCGCGCTCGACCTGCACCCGGCTGAAGGCGGCCACCAGCTCGCCGACGAGGCCCTTGACCAGGGCGGTCCTGCCCTGCCGGAACCAGACCGCGGCGAGGTCGAGGCCAGCACCCGCGGCATGGTAGAAGAGGCCGGCGCGCTCGAACGCCCGCTTGGCCTGCGCGAAGACCCGCGCGGCGGCCTCTAGATCGCCCAGGCCCGCGGCGAGCCGGCCCTCGAGCCACCGCAGCTTGAGACGGTCCAGCCGGCCGGCTCGAACCTCCGCCAGGCGTCGGAGCAGACCGAGGTACTCGCGGGCTTTCTCAAGGTCCCCTGTCTCGAGGGTCAGGAAGACGACGTTGTGGAGAGACCGGTACACGAGGTCAGGGTCCCGGTCGAGGTCGAGCTCGTTGAGACCCTCCGTGAGGAGCTGGATCCCTTCCGCTGGGTGACCGTTATAGGCAGAGTAGAGGCCTTTCTTGATCAGCGTGCGGCCCGCGCCGTGCCAGTCTCCGGCGGTGAGGAGGAGGGCGCGCGACTTCTCGAGCGACCGGTAGGCGTCCGCGAAGCGGCGCTGGTTGGCGAAGAGGGAGGCCGAAATATCATGGAGACGGGCGAGGAGAAGCGGAGTCCTGGTCCCCACGTGATAGCGCTCGTACGCCTGCTCCAGGGCGGCCTTAGCCAGAGCCAGCTCGTCCGCCACGCGGTAGGCGTTTGCGAGCTCGCCCCAGGCCCGGGCCTCCAGGTCCCGCAACTGGTCGAGATGCCTGGGCTCGGAGGGCCGCCACGGCACGAGGCTCGCCACCTCGACCGCCATCTCGGCGAAGTGGACCATCTCCTCGGGATGATCCATGCGCAGCGCGAAGCTCAGGCGCAGCAGGGCCTCACAGAGGCTCCAGCTCGCCAGCCGCCGCTTCTTGCGCCGCGGGAAGTCCGAGAAGCACCGCCGCCCGCCCACGATGTAGAAGGTCAGCCAGCGCACGGCCGCGGACCATTCGCGCGCTCGTACCCGGGCGGTGGCGAAGGACAGGTCGATCACGCCGTCGTACTCGTCCTCCGCGACCGGCTCCGGGACCAGCGCCGCGGCGCAAGCCTCACAGCCCTGGAGCAGGTGGGCGACGACCGACCGCGCCTCGCGCAGCGAGAGCCGGCCTTCCAGCAGATCCGCGACGCTCGTGGACGTGAGGTGCTCGCTCAAGGGTCCCCTCCGGACAGGTTTTGCTCCGTCAATGTAATCCAGCGATTATTGCACAATCCGGCGCTGGGAGCACGTCCGGCGGGAACGCGGGGGCGGAGAGCCGCCCCCGCGCGCCGGATCTCTAGTGGTGACCGTCGGGGTCGAGGCCAGGCCCCATGTCGGTTGTGGGGCTGACGGTGGACCGGCCGCCGTCGGGGTCGAGGCCAGGGCCAACATGGGTCGTCGGGCCGGTCGAGGCGTGGCCGCCGTTGGGGTCGAGGCCAGGCCCCTCGGCGGCCCAGAGCCGGGAGAGGCTCTGGGCGCCAGGCAAGCTTCCTGACCAGCGCGCCAGCCACTGCCAGGCAGACGCGAGAAGCCCTTCCTGCTGCGCTCCGACTCGGGCCTCGCCACGGCCGGAGGCGCGGGCCACGCCGGGCCAGGCCCCGGCGAGACCGAGAGCGAGGGCGAGGACCAGCACCCTACCGAGACGACGCGAATTCTTACCAGACATGGGAAGCCTCCCTGCCGCGGGACGGCGACGGAGCCGGAATGGACCCGCCCGCCCACGGCGCAACGGCGAGCGTTGCGGACGCCCCTAGTGTCGCAAGACAGGAGCACTTTGTCGCACTCGACGTGCAAAAGTGCACACGCGCCTTGTTCCCTCTATCCGCAACACCGTCTTCCTACCAGGAATACCGGCCGGCGGAGAGCAAAGCAGGACAACCTGGATGAATTCTCGGAAAAAATCTGCAATAGGTCCCTCTTTTGTTGACGGGACCCGGGACGGCAACCTAGCCTCGCCACCACTGCCGACCAGGAAGGCAGGGAGGAGAGGGGATGCCGAGGACAGACGAAGCGCTGCGCCGGGCCTTCGCCGAGCGCGTCAACCGGCTGCGGGAAAGGCAGCAGATGTCGTGGAAGCAGCTCGCCGCCAGGATCGGGACCAGCGTCTCGGCCCTCACCCGGTGGGGACGGACGGAAACCGGGCCGCGCATGGAATCGATCATCGGGCTGAGCGAGGCGCTGGGCGTCACCACCGACTACCTGCTGCTCGGGCGCGGACCGGCGCGGCCCGACGGCTCGGTCGATCCCAAGGTGCTGAAGCTCCTGGAGTCGCTGTACGCGCTCCCCCTGGAAGTCCGCGAGGCCCTGGCCCAGGCGATCCTCGGCGGCCCTATCTCTTCTGGAAGGGCCACGCGATGACCCAGCGCAAGACGCGCCAGCGCAGCCGGCACTCCGAGGTCTTTCGCGCCACCTTCCTCCAGCACTTCGAGGACAACGGGGACGCGGAGAAGCTCATGGAGGCCGGAGAGGTGATCTACCGGGCGCTCCTCGAGGCGGCTCCCCCTGCGCCCGAGGACCAGCGCGACTCCGCGATCGTTCAGGAGCTCACGGCGGCCGTCGTCGACCTGCGCGTCGACGAGGAGCAGCTGCGCGCGATCGGCCGTGGACGAAGAGCGCATTCCCTGAGCCCCCCGGATGCCGCCCTCGCGACTCTGGCGGGGAAGTGCGCGAAGGAGCTGCGCGCGGTGATCGGCGAGATCCAGCGAGCGCTCGACCATGCGAGGCGCCGCAGTGAACCCCCCCTGGTCCTTCACCACACACGCGGTAGAGCGCTACATCGAGCGCCATGCTCCTGGGCTCAGCCTGGGCGAGGCCCGGAAGCGACTGGCCGAGTTGGCGACCCTCGCCGTACGCGGCCGCGAGCGGCCCTTCACGCAGATCATCTGGACCGTGGGAGAGGATCTCATCTTCGTCACGATCGAGGAGAACGGCCAGATCCGCTGCCTGACCGTGCTCGGCGAAGCACCGCGTGCGCTGGAGCCACAGGACGAAGCGGTACGAGCGGCGCAACGGGCAGGGGACTTTCGGCGACAACTGCGGCGGGCGAAAGAACGACGCCGGAGCGCTCGCCGGGAGGTGGAGAGGGTCGTGGCGGAAAACGGACGGCTCCGGGCTTGCCTCGGCATCGCTGTGCGCGGCCTCCAGGCGCTGGAATGCCTTGACGTGGCCGCGGCAGCGCTCGCTCAAATCGAAAACCTCGGTCCCCAAACGCCCGGCACGAACAAATAAATTTTCCTTCCCCGTTTTTGTCGCCTTTTCACCCTCCACTCTGAGAGACTCCTCCTCGCGACGAAGATCGTCGCGAATCGATCATCCGGCGTCATGGAGGCGCCGGACTTGAGTCAGGAGGTGTCGTATGAAAAGGAAGGAAAAGGCGATCGCAGCAGGGAAGGTGTCCAACCCGAGCGGGACGGGAGCCCAGCGCCTGAAACCCGAACGGGTAGAGGACGGATTGGCCGTTCGCAAGACGCTCCAGCGCATCCGGGTGATGGAGCGCCTCGACCGCATGGCCGGCTGGAAGCTCACCGCCGACAGCCGCGCGATCGGCAAGGCGCGCAAGTTCGCCGATCCCCAGGACGCGGCGGCCTATGCGGCCTTCGCCGTCCAGCTGGCGGCCGGTCGCGGCCAGCCGCTCCGGCTCGCGGTCTCGGCCGGCCAACTCGTCGTCACGTTGCACGGCTCCAGCCACGGGATCTCCGGGACGCTCCTGGACCTCGCGGCGGAGCTCGGTTAACCGAAACGTTTATAAACCCACTAACGACCCATCAGGAAAGAAAAGAAAGGAAAACGATCATGACCACGAACCTCACCCCCGATCCCAGTCCCGCTCCCGATCCGCAGCCGAACAAGCGGAAAACGAAGCCCAGCGCCTTCGCCGACGTCCTGCGCGAGTGGGAGGCGCTGCTCACCGCCGTGGCGGACCACGCGGGCGCTCTCGCGCCCATCGAGCCGCACCGGGCGGCGCTCGCCGAGTCGTTGGACAAGGCCCGGCAGACCAAGGGCCTCCAGGAGTCGCACCGCGCGGGCAGGCAGACCTCGACGCAGACCCTGAAGGAGATCGTCGTCGAGGGCAAGGACCGCGCGATCCAGCTGCGCGGGGCGATCCGGGCCGAGTTGGGCCCCACGACCGAGCAGCTGACGCAGTTCGGCATCCTCCCCCTCCGCCGCCGGCCGCTGCGCCACAAGCAGCAGGGTGGGACGCCACCCCCGGCGCCGGCGCCGCAGCCGGAGGCTCCGGCGACGGCGAAGGAGTAGACGTGACAGATGGAAGTGGCACGGAGTAAGCCCCCGCAGGCGCGCCCGGGCGCGCTTGCGGGGGTGTTGGTAGGACGCTACCGCTGTCAGGAGGCTTCGACCGGCGTGGGTTCCTCGTCCATCGTCTCGGCGGTGAGGAGGAGGACGCGCAGAGTCACGGCCTGGCGCTCGGCCTCCTCGGCGCGCTCGGCGTAGCGCGCCTCGGCCCGGGCGAGCCCACGGTCGCGCATGCGGCGGGCCATGCGCCGCGCCAGGTCGGCGTTCTCCTGAAGCACCCGCAGGGCCGTCCACAGCGCGGTTTCGACCCCCTCCGACTGCTCGGTGATCAGGCTCTCCGGCGAGTAGACGTGGCCGGTGCGGCAGCGGTAGCGGACGAGGGGGTGGTCGTGGGTCTCCCAGAGCGCACCGCCGCAATCCGGACAGGTGAAGCCGGAAGGGTCGCCCGCCAGGTCCTGGCCCGACTCTCCCAGCAGCTCTTCGGCCACCGCCGAGCTCCTCTCTCCCCCGGGCGTCCCGCCCACCGGCTCCGCCGCGACCGGATCCTCGGCCAACTGCACCAGCAGGGGGGCGATCTGCGCCAGCGGCAGCACGTGGTCGACCTTGACGTTCTCGCACGCGTTCCGCGGCATCCCCGGGTAGTCGGCCTCGTCCGGGTCCTGGACGACGGCGATCCCCCCCTGCTCCTGGATCGCCAGGAGGCCCGCCGTGCCGTCGTCGAGGTTGCCGGTCAAGACCACCCCCACCACCCGCGGGCCGTAGGCCTGTGCCGCCGAACGGAAGAGCACGTCGATCGCCGGCCGGTGGCCGTTCTCCTTGGCGCCGCGCTCGATCCGCAGGCGGCCGTCGTGGAGCAGCAGGTGGCGGTCGGGGGGGGCGACGTAGATCCGCCCCCGCCGCAGCGGCTCGCCGTGCACCGGGTGGCCCGCCGGCAGACGGCCCGCGCGGGTCAGGATCTCGGGCAGGGCGCTCGGCCCGGCGCCCAGGTGGAGCGCGGTGAGGACGACCGCCGGCAGGTCGGCCGGCAGCGCCGAGACGATCTGCAAAAGGGCCTCGACGCCCCCCGCTGACGCTCCGATGACGATGATGTCGTGACCCGGCATGGCTCCTCACCTCTGCCGGAAAGCAGGATTCGTGCCCGTCAGGCGCCCGTCAGGTGCGATGGGCGGGGCTCTCCAGCACCTCGCGGATGGTGCGCAGGAAGAGGCTGGGGGGGAACGGCTTCTGGAGGAAGAACTCCCCGGGTTCGAGGACGCCGTGGCGGGCGATGGCGTCCTCCGGGTAGCCGGAGATGTAGAGCACCTTCATCTCCGGCCGGCTCAAGAGCAGCCGCTCGGCGAGCTGGCTGCCGCTCATGCTCGGCATGATGACGTCGGTGACCAGCAGCTGGATTCTCCCGCGGTGCCGGCGGGCGAGCTCCAGGGCCTCGCCCCCGCTGCCGGCGGCGAGCACCCGGTAGCCCTGCGCTTCCAGCACCTCCAGGGCGGGGGCGCGGATGTTCTCCTCGTCCTCGACGAAGAGGATGACCTCCGAGCCGCCGCGCCGGGCCGGCGGCGCCGGCCGGAGCGGCAGCGGCGCCGCCTCCGCCGCCACCCGCGGCAGGTAGACCGCGAAGCGGGAGCCCGCTCCGGGAGCGCTCTCGACCCGCACCTGGCCGCCGCTCTGCCGCACGATGCCGTAGACCGTGGCAAGCCCCAGGCCGGTCCCCTTCTCCCGGTCCTTGGTGGTGAAGAAGGGCTCGAAGAGGTGAGAGAGGACCTCCGCCTCCATGCCGATGCCGGTATCGGCGACGGCGAGGAGGACGTACGAGCCGACCGGCAGGTCCCGGTCGACTTCAGCCTCGGCCGCGGGATCGACCTTGGCTTCGATCTCGACCGGGGCGGTCTCGATCGTACAGCGGCCGCCGTCGGGCATGGCGTCGCGGGCGTTGACCAGGAGGTTCAAGAGGACCTGCTCGAGCTGCGCCAGGTCGACGTTGATCGCCCCCGCCTGCGGGTCGAGCCGGGTCGAAAGCTCGATGTGCTCGCCGATCAGCTGCCGGAGCATGGGCTCCAGGCTCGCGATGACGTCGTTCACCGCCAGCACCCGCGGCTGGAGCACCTGCTTGCGGCTGAAGGCGAGGAGCTGCCGGGCGAGCGCCGCCGCCCGCTCCCCGGCGGTACGGATCTCCTCGACGTGGGCGAGGGGCCCGGCGCTTCTGGGCTCGCCGAGATCCGCGGCCAGGAGGTCGACGTGGAAGGCGATCGCCGCGAGGAGGTTGTTGAACGAGTGGGCGATCCCCCCGGCGAGCCGCCCCACCGCCTCCAGGCGCTGGGCGTGGCGCAGCCGCTCCTCGCTCTCGCGCAGGGCCTCCTCGGTGGCCTTCATCTGCGAGACGTCGCGCAGGATCCACAGCAGGCTCGGGGGCTGGCCGGCGAACCCTTCCTCGCGCGACACCGTCACCCGCGCCGGAACCGACCCGTTGCCCCGCGTCTGGAGCGTCAGCTCCCAGTCGGCGAGCCGCTCGCCGGCGGCCAGGCGCGGCAGGAGCTGGCGGAAGCGGAGGCGCTCGGGCGGGTCGACGTAGACCGCCAGGGGCTTTCTGCGGATGGCCTTGGGGGTGACTTGGAGCAGGCCCACGGCGGCGCGGTTGGCCTCCTGGATCGCGCCGTTGAGATCGGTGACCAGGTAGCCGTCCGGCGCCAGCTCGAAGAGGTCGCGATAGCGCTGGCGCTCCGCCGCGAGCGCCTCGTGGACGGTGAGCAGCTCCTCGTTCTGGAGCGCCATCTCCTCTTCGGCGACCTCGACCTCCTCGAGCGCGATCTGGAGGTCGTGGAAGGTCTGGGCCACCCCGTCCGGGAGCGGGGCGCCGGCGGCGAGGTCGTGCTCGAACGCCTCCAGGCGGGCGCGGAAGGCCGCCAATCGCCGGTGGGAGTTGGGTCGAGCGCCGGTCATGGTCTCTACACCCGCCCTACCAAGGGGCGCCCTAGCTGGGCTCCGTGGGGACCGGGCGAGGTTGGGGTGCTTCCTCCATGACCAGGAGGAGCTGCCCGCTGCCGTTGTCTCCGTCCAGGACCCTGCAGGTGATCCGGCAGCGGATCGTCTTGCCCCGCCGGTTGACCCCGTCGAGCGTCACGATCTCCCCGTCCCGGGTACCGGCCAGACACTCGCGGATCGGCTGCCGCAGCTGGCCGACGGGGAGCCCGATGTCCAGCTTGAGGAACGGCTTGCCGACCGCCTCTTCACGGCGCAGTCCCCACAGGTCCTCGGCCCGCGTGCTCCAGGCGGTGACCACGAGGTCGCGGTCGAGCACCACGACACCGGCGCTCAGGCTGCCGAGGATCGATTCGAGGAGGCCGTTGAGGCGGTTCAGGTCGCTGGTGCTCAGGTGGAGCTGGTCGTTGACCGTCCGCAGCTCCTCGTTGGTCGACTGCAGCTCCTCGTTCATGGTCTCCAGCTCTTCGTTGGCCGACTGCAGCTCCTCGTTGGTGGTCTCCAGCTCCTCGACCGTCGACTGCAGCTCCTCGTTGGTGGTCTCCAGCTCCTCGTTGGCCGACTGTAGCTCCTCGTAGGCGGTCTCCAGTTCCTGGGAGGCGCGTTCGAGCTCCTTCCGGAGCGCCTTGGCCTGGGTGTGGTCGGGAAAGGAGACGCTCGCTCCCAGGAGGCCGCCGGTCTCGTCGGTCACCGGCAGGACGAGGAGCTCGAGCTGGAGGGTCTGGCCGTCCTCCTCCCGCCAGACGACGTCGTTCGCCTGGAACGGGGCGCGCTTCTCGTAGACCTCGTCCAGAGCCGAGCGCAGGTCGGCCGGCCGGTAGGAGACGTCCAGGTCCTGGAGCTGGCGGCCGAGGTCGGAGACGGCGATGCCGAACAGCCGCCGCGCCCGCAGGTTGGCCTGGAGCAACAGCCCCTTGCGGTCGACGACCAGCTGGGCGACGGGACCATGGTCGAAGGCGGCATCCCGCAGCCTTCCGTGGCGCTGGCCGTTCGCGGTCTCGCCATGGGCGGCAGGCGCGATGGCGAGCAGCCGGTCACGCAGGTTGGTGCTGGGGACGCGTTGGAAGACCCGGCGTTTGAGGTCGACCGGCCGGAAGCTGCCGCCGTGGGCGAGGAGGGTCTCGGCCTTGCCGAGAAAGAGATAGCCGTTCTGGGCCAGGGCGAAGTGGAAGCGGGCCAGGATCTTGCTCTGGGTCTCGACGTTGAAGTACATCAGCGTATTCCGGCAGATCAGCAGGTCGACCCGCGAGATGGCGGCGTCCTGGACCAGGTCGTGGCGCCCGAAGATCAGACACCGCCGCAAGTCGGTGCGAAAGACGTGCCGCCCGTTGACGGTCTCGAAGTAGCGGGCGCGCAGCTCCGGCGGGACCTCCTCGATCTGGCGATCGTCGTAGCTCGCCTGGCGGGCCTGGGTCAGGGCGTCCTCGTCGGCATCGGTGGCGTAGATCTTGATTCGCGCCTTGAACTCCTCCTCCCCCAGCGCCTCGGCGAGCAGTATGGCCACGGAGTAGGCCTCCTGCCCCGCGGCGCAGCCGGCGCTCCAGACGCGGATCGTGTCCTTCCTGCCCTTCTCTTCGAGGATGCGCGAGATCACCTGCTCGGCCAGGTACTGCCAGGCCTCCGGATCGCGGAAGAAGCTCGTGACGTTGATGAGGACGGTGTTGAACAGCCGGCTGAACTCCTCCGGGTGCACCTCCAGGAAGTCGATGTACTCGGCGTCGCCGGCGACCTCGACCTCGCTCATGCGCTTCCGGATCCGCCGCATCAGGCTGGAGATCTTGTAGCCGGTGAAGTCGAAGCCGCGCGCGCTCCGCAGGTATTCGAGGAGGCGGGTGAACTCGGCGCTCGTCTCGGAGCTCTTTTCGCTGCTCATCGTTCCTCTCCGTCCGCGGCAAGCTCAGTGATCTCGGTGATCTCGCGCAGGGCCGCCGCGATCTCCACCAGCGGCAGCACCCGATCCACGGCGCCGGTCCCGATCGCCGCGCCGGGCATGCCGAAGAACTCGGAGCTCGCCTCGTCCTGGGCGATCACGGTGCCTCCCTGCGTCTTGACGTCGACGACGCCGTCGGCGCCGTCTCTGCCGCTGCCCGAGAGCACGACGGCGATCACCTGCGGGCCGAAGCTCGCCGCGAGCGAGGAGAAGAGGAGGTCGGCCGACGGCCGGACATAGCGCACCAGGGCGGCGTCGGAGAGCGAGAGCACCCCCTGGGGGTTGACCAGCAGGTGACGGTCCGGCGGAGCGATGTACACCATCCCCGGCCGCATCACCTCTCCCCCCTGGGCCTGCCGGACTTCGAGTTGCACCCGCCGGGAGAGGATCTCGGCCATCCAGCTGCGGTGATGGCGATCGAGGTGCTGGACGACGAGGACGGGGGCGGGGAACTCGGCGGGCAGCTCCGAGAGGACGCGGGAGAGAGCGGCCAGACCTCCGGCGGAGGCGGCGAGCGCCACGACCCGGGAGGCCGGGACCACTGGTGGACGGCTCTGCTCAGTGCCCAGGTGGAAAACCCCTCCGGCAAAACAAGTTGCGATTCTTCAGAGCGTCCGGATGCCACCCCGCGGGCTAGAGTACCCGAGTTCCGAAGCCGAGCACAAGCTGCGGGCGATCATGAGGGAAGTGAGCCGGGGCCTGTGGGATAATCCCCCCATGACGACCCCCACCCCACCCCCGCAGCAACGCCTGGAGACCGATGTCAAGGCGGCCATGAAGGCGGGCGACAAGGAGCGCCTGTCGACCCTGCGCATGCTCCTCTCGGCGGTCAAGAACGAGCGCATCGCCCGCGGCTCCGAGGTCGACGAGGCGGGCTTCGCCGCGCTGACCCGCAAGGCCATCAAGCAGCGCGAGGAGGCGGCCGAGCAGTACCGCAAGGGCGGCCGGCCCGAGCTGGCGGAAAAAGAGGAGCGAGAGGGCAAGCTCCTCGCCGCCTACCTCCCCGCCCAGGTCGACGAGGCGCAGCTCCGCACCGCCATCCAGGCCCTGGTCGCCGAGCGCGGTGTTGCCGGCAATGCCGGCAACGCCGCCATGGGGCCGATCATGAAAGAGATGATGGCCCGCTTCGGCGCCACCGCCGACGGCGCCACGATCAGCCGGCTGGCGCGCGAGATCCTCGCCGGAAAATGACCGGGAACGTGACCAGGAACGTGACGAGGAAGTAGAAGGCCACGGATGTCCGCTCGCGTCATCGTCGGCACCGCCGGCCACATCGACCACGGCAAGACCAGCCTCGTCCTCGCCCTGACCGGCATCGACTGCGACCGCTGGGCCGAGGAGAAGGCGCGCGGCATCACGATCGACATCGGCTTCGCCCACCTGACCGAGGGCGACCTCCAGATCGGCTTCGTCGACGTCCCCGGGCACGAGCGCTTCCTCCACAACGCGCTCGCCGGCCTGGGGGGCATCCGCATCCTGCTCCTCGTGGTGGCGGCGGACGAGGGGGTCAAGCCGCAGACCCGGGAGCACCTGGCGGTCTGCTCGCTCCTGGGCATCCCGGCCGGGATCGTCGTCCTCACCAAGGCCGACCTGGTGGCCCCCGACCTCCTGGAGCTCGCCCAGCTGGAGGTCGAGGACCTCCTCGCCGGCACCCCCTTCGCCGGCTCGGTGATCCTGCCCGTCTCGTCGACCACCGGGGAGGGGCTGCCGCGGTTGAAGGAGGCCCTCTTCGGCCTCGCGCAACAGTTTGGCCAGGAGCCGAAGGGCGCGGCGGGGCGGCCGGCCCGCCTGCCGCTCGACCGCGCCTTCCATCTCAAGGGGCTGGGGGCGGTGGTGACCGGCACCCTGGTCTCCGGGGTGGTCCGCACCGGCGACACCCTGGAGGCCCTGCCGCGCGGCGGCACGGTGCGGGTGCGGAGCGTCCAGGTCCACGGCGAGGCGCGGGAGGAGGCGCGCTCCGGCGAGCGCACCTCGCTCCAGGTGACCGGCCTCCCCTTAGAGGAGCTGCACCGCGGCCTGGAGCTCGTCACGCCGGGCACCTTCACCGCCACCACCCGGCTCGCCGCCCGCTTCACCCTCCTCGCCGGAGCGCCGGCCCCCCTCCGCGGCTACGTGCCGGTCCGCCTCCACCTCTACGCCAGCGAAGCGGTGGGGCGGATGCGGCCCTTGGGACCGCCGGAGACGTCGACCATCGAGCCCGGGGAGAGCGGCCTGGTCGAGATCCGGCTCGCCGCCCCGGTGGTCGCGGTGCGCGGCGACCGTTTCGTCCTCCGCCGGCCCTCGCCGGCCACCACCCTGGGCGGCGGCGAGATCCTCGATCCGCTCTGGCGCCGGCCGCGGGGCACCGCCCTGGAGCCGGCCCTGACCGCTCTTCAGGGCGACCGCCGCGCCACGCTGGCGCTCTGGGTGGCGGGAGCGGGGGAGCGCGGCGCCGAGGCCACCGACCTCGCCCGCCGGCTGGGGGCGACGCCGGCCGGGGTGGCGGCGGATCTCGCCACCCTCGCCCAGGAGGGCCGCCTGCTGGCGGTGCCGGAGGGGACCGGCCACGGCCGCCGCTACGTCACCCCCGCCGCCTACCAGCGCCTGGTCGAGCGCGCCCGCCGGGTGTTGAAGGAGTACTTCCAGAAGGACCGCATGGCGGTGGGGATGCCCAAGGCCGAGGCGGTGCGGCGCATCCTGCGCGGCCGGGCGGCCGACCTCGCCGACGTCTATCTCAGCTGGCTGGAAGCCCAGAAGGTGCTCGCCGTGCGTGGCGACCAGGTGGTCCTCCCCGGCCGCTCCTCGGAGCTGACCGCCGAGGAGTCGAGCCTGGCGACCGCGGTCCTGGCGCGCTTCGAAGCGGCCGGCCTCACCCCGCCCGGCCCCAGCGATCTCCAGGAGGAGCAGAAGACCAAGCCGCAGATCCTGGACGGCGTGGTGCGCCACCTGGTGGCGCGCGGCCAGCTGATCCGCCTGCCGAGCGGCCTGGTCCTCGCCGCCAAGGCCTTGACCGACCTGCGCCAACAGCTCCTCTCGACCGCCTGGGAGCGCTTCTCGGTCGCCGACTTCAAGGACCGCTTCGGCCTCTCCCGCAAGTGGGCGATCCCGCTCCTCGAGCACCTCGACTCGACCGGCGCCACCAAGCGGGTGGGGGACGACCGGCTGGTGGTACGGTAGAGCGGCCCGGAGCGGGCAGGGATCGGGAAGGAGAGAGGACTGAAGATGAAGACCATCGCCGTCGTCGGAGCCTCGAACGACCGCCGGAAATTCGGCAACAAGTGCGTGCGCGCCTACCTGCGGGCCGGCTGGCAGGTCTTTCCCATCAACATCAACCCGGCGGAAAAAGAGGTGGAGGGCCTGCCGACCCGGACCAGCGTCCGCGACATTCCGGAAGAGCTGGAGCGGATCAGCGTCTACCTGCCACCGCCGGTGACCCTGGAGCTCCTCCCCGACTTCGCCGCCAAGGGAGCGCGCGAGGTCTGGATGAACCCCGGCGCCGCCGACCGCGCGGTGATCGAGGCGGCGAAACGGCAGGGCATCCCGGTCGTCGAAGGCTGCAGCATCGTGGACGTGGGTTTCAGCCCCTCGCAGTTCCCCTAGGAGTTTTGGGCCAGCGTAAGCAGATACGGCTCAGCTCCCGAGACTTTGGGCCAGCGTAAGCAGATACGGCCCAGCTCCCGAGACTTTGGGCCAGCGTAAGCAGATACGGCCCAGCTCCCGGGACTTTGAGCCAGCGTAAGCAGATACGGCCCAGCTCCCGGGACTTTGGGCCAGCATAAGCAGATATGGCTCAGCTCCCGGGACTTTGGGCCAGCGTAAGCAGATACGGCTCAGCTCCCGAGACTTTGGGCCAGCGTAAGCGGATATGGCCCAGCTCCCGAGACTTTGGGCCAGCGTAAGCGGATACGGCTCAGCTCCCGAGACTTTGGGCCAGCGTAAGCAGATACAGCTCAGCTCCCGTCGTATCTTATTAGCCCAGAGGCGTCGGCCGGAAGAAGCTCCTCACCTTCTGGGAGGCCAGGAACCAGAGGATGGCGGCGACGATCGGCACGCCGACCGCGCGCGAGGCTCCGTCCCGAGGATCACGTTCGTGACATCGCCGAGGAGGTTAACGACGAGAATCCCGACGGCCAGCCGGTATCCCCATGGCCGGCCACGCCAGAGTCCCCGGGAAGCGAGCGCGCAGGCCACGCTCACGGTGAGCATCAGGACCACCACCCAGGTACCTATGCCGCCGAAGGCGTCGCGCGCCCGCGGGTTGAGCCGCCACATGGGTTCGAGGAAGCTGCCCGGGAAGAGCAGCGCCACCGCGCATGTGAGGCTGATGACCGTGCCGGCGGCGAAGAAGATACTGAGGGCGGTGATGCCGCTCGGTCGGATCTTCGATGGCATGGAAGTCGGCCTCCACAAATCAACAACTCACACTCTCCCATGTTAGCGCAGATTCTGGAACTAGCTTAGCTAGATCAGTCAATCTCAGCCTCCGCCCAAGTCCGACCAACCTAGTGTGAGCGACAGCGCCCATGGTTCGGCTGTCTGCCGTCTGAGTGTCACCTACTGGCGGCAGGAGATGGCTACCCGCTACGGCTTGCATAGAGCTATCTTCCTGTGTGTGTTTGACTTGCAGGCACTCTACCGTAGCTCAGGATCAGCGTCAACATTGCCTAGACGGGATCATCCATTCTCTTTAGCGGACCTGGGCTCCCAGCACGTCGGCGACCTTCCAGCCCGCTCCCTGACGCACCACCCGGTAGCGCAGGCGGGAAGAGGAGAACCGCCCCGCCCGGCTACCCCCTTCGACCTCGACCTCGCCCGTGGGGAGGGGATGAATGTCGGCGATGAAGAAGGTGAGAGCGGTCTTGCCGCTCCGCCGCTCGACGATCCGCCCCTCTTCGACATCGCAGGCGGAGCAGGCGACGACCGGTCGCGGCTCGCCGGCGAAGCGCTCGAGGAGGGTGGAAGAAGGGTCGCCGCCGTCGCGGCCGGCCGGAACGCAGAGGCAGAAGACCCCGGTTTCGGGCCGGGCGTCGTGCGCCAACTGGTAGCGGTAGACGGCTTCGAGCACCTGGTCGGTCTCGCTCGCCGAGAGCTCGGGCGACCGCCCCAGCCCGCCGCCGGCACAGCCGGCGACGCAAAGGAGGATCAGGAGGAGAGAAAGAGAGGATAGGGGGCCACGCATGGGGACAGTCTACCCCGGCGCGGGCCCTGGCCCCCTCCCGGTGGAAAGGGGGGGCGGGCCAGATTGGCGGCGTTCTCCTCGGCCGGACCTCCGCCCGGAGATAAATCTCCGCGCTATGAGTTGCGCTGGATAAATCCAGCTTCGCCAAGCAGCAAGGTTGCAGCCGGATTCATCCGGCGTAACTCCATAGCCCGGAGATTTATCTCCGGCGGAGCCAGGCCCTCCTCGACAGCCTCCTATCCCCGCCTTCCCCGCACCTTGGCGGCTAAGTTAGCGCCTATGGGTAGGGGGGGAGGGGCGCGGGCGCGGCCCCGCTCCTTCTGGGGTAGCATGCGCGCTCAGCCCTGAGGGTGGAGGACGTATGGAGAAGGTCGAACTTTCCGCCGCCGAGCTCGACGAAGCCTGGCGACTGCTGTCGCGCGCCGATCGGGTCGAGGGTTTCACCCTCCTGCCGCGCACCGAGGCCGAGGAGTTCCTGCTCGGGCTGTCACCCAAGGACCAGGCCGAGCTGATCCTCGATCTCCCCCCGGCCGAGCGCCGGCTCTGGGTCCGCCTCCTGGAGCCGGACGACGCCGCCGACCTCCTCCAGGCGGTGCCGCTGGCCGAGCGCGAGTCTCTCCTCGGGCTCCTCGACGCGCCGACCCGCAAGGAGGTCAAGGCGCTCGCCGCCTACGCCGAGGACGAGGCGGGCGGCCTGATGAATCCGCGTTTCGCCCGGGTGCGGCCGGACATGACCGTCGACGAGGCGATCGGCTACCTGCGCCGGCAGGGGCAGCGGGTGGAGACCATCTACTACACCTACGTCCTCGACTCCGGGCAGCACCTCTTGGGAGTGGCGTCGCTCCGCGACCTGTTCACCTCCCGCGGGGACCTGCCGGTCCGCGAGCTCATGGAGACCGACCTGGTGACGACGACCGAGGAGACCGACCAGGAGGCGGTCTCCCAACTCTTCGCCAAGCACGACCTCCTGGCCCTGCCGGTGGTCGACGTCGAGGGCCGGATGAAGGGCATCGTCACCTTCGACGACGTGGCCGACGTCCTCGAAGAGGAGGCGACCGAAGACATCCAGAAGCTGGGCGGCTCGGAGGCCCTGGACGAGCCCTACCTCCAGATCGGGTTCCTGGCGATGCTCAAGAAGCGGGCGGGCTGGCTCTCCGCCCTCTTCCTGGGCGAGATGCTGACCGCGACCGCCATGGGCTTCTACGAAAAGGAGATCGCCCGCGCCGTCCTGCTCTCAGTCTTCGTGCCGCTCATCATCAGCAGCGGCGGCAACTCGGGCTCCCAGGCCTCGACCCTGGTGGTCCGCGCCCTCGCCCTGGGCGAGGTCCGCCTGCGCGACTGGTGGCGGGTCATCCGCCGCGAGCTCGCCGCCGGCCTCGCCTTAGGCGCCCTCCTGGGGACGATCGGCGTCACCCGCATCCTCACCTGGCACGCCCTCTTCCGGATGTACAACCCTCACTACGTCCTGATCGCGCTCACCGTCGGCCTGGCGCTGGTCGGGGTGGTCCTCTGGGGGACCTTGGCCGGCTCGATGCTGCCCTTTATCTTGAGACGCTTGGGCTTCGACCCGGCGAGCGCCTCGGCGCCCTTCGTGGCGACGGTGGTGGACGTCACGGGGTTGATCATCTACTTCACGGTGGCGAGCATGGTGCTCAAGGGGACGTTGCTGTAGGGGCCATGAGACCGGCCTGGCACCAGCGGCTCTTGTACGGCGGGGTCGGCGCCGTCTATCTGGCTCTTGGGCTCGGGTTCGTCGGGGTCGTGCCGATCGGGGAGGCGCCGGACGAGCCGGCGCACCTCGCCTATGTCGACACCCTGGTCCGGACGGGCCATCTGCCGCTCGTCGACCGGGTCGGCCGCCGGGTGAGCTATGAGTCGTACCAGCCGCCGCTCGACTACGGGATCCTGGCGGCTTGGGTGTCCATGACGACCGGCCGGCCGATCGACTATCCCTTCCAGCCGACCGGCACGCTGGATTTCAACCGGCAGGGCAGCCGGGCCGTCGTGCCGAGATCGGACCCGATCGCCCGCCAAGCCGCCGCCTCGGTGCGCAAGCTCCGCGCGGTGCGCCTCGGCTGGGGGCTGCTCACCGTCCTCCTGACCCTGCGGCTGGCGCTCCTCGTCTCCGCCGGCGACGTTTCTGTGGCGCTCGTCAGCGCGGTGCCCTTCGTGCTCGCACCGCAGTTCCTTTTCGTCTCGGCCACGATCAACAACGACGGCGCGGTGACGGCGCTCGCGACGGCGGGCCTCTATTATCTGGCGCGGCTTCTGGAAGGCGAGGGCGGCGCGGTCGACGCGGTGGCGGCCGGGGCGCTTGCCGGCGCGGCGCTCTGGGGGAAGGAGTCGGCGTTCTTCCTCGCCGCGCCTCTCCTCTATGCGACGCTGCAGCTGGTGCGCCGGGGAAAATCGCGCTGGGCGGCCGGCATCTGGGGAGGCTATCTCCTCCCTGTCCTCCTCTGGTTCGCCCTTTCCGAGATGCGCTTTCAGGCCCTGCTGCCGCCGCCCCCCACCGGCTTCGGCAGTCCCACCGGGAGCCGGATCGGGCAGCTCCTCCATCCGCATTGGCTGGTTTCCCTGGGGGGGAGCTTCTGGGCGAAGCTCGGCTGGCTGGACGTCCGTCTGCCCGCGCCCCTCTATGCCGCCTTCCTTCTGCCGACCGGGCTCGTCGCCGCCGGGGTGTGGAGAGCCCTCCGTCCGCTCCGCCGCGAGCCGGGGAGAGAGGGGGCTCGGCTCCTGGTTCTGGCCGCGCTCGCCAACCTGGGCCTGGTCGTCCTCTACATGATGACCATCGACTGGCAGCCGCAGGGGCGCTATCTCTTCCCGACGCTCGCCGCCTTCGCCGCCCTCGCCACCTTTGCGCTGCGGGGGCGGCGACCGCCGCGCTGGTTGACCGTTGCGGTTCCCGCCGTTGCGATCGCGGTGGCGGTGGTATCGATCACGACGATCGCGGCGGCGTATGCGGTGAGCCCGCGGTAAACGACGGACCCTGGCGCCTCCGACAGAGGCGTATACTCTCTCGCATGGCTCTCGACGTCCTCCCGATCGCAGCGCTCGTGGAGAGCCCCGTCTCCCCGGCCTCGACGCTCGGCCCCTTCCGCAGCGTGGACTATGCTCGCGTGCCGGACGAGCCGCGTTGCGAGCTGCTCTATGGAAGGTTCTACTTGAGCCCAAGCCCGCCCCCCCTGCACCAGCTTGTCGTTCGTATCCTCTGTCGGCGGTTGGAGGATGCCGCCGGCCCGGGTGGCGGCATCGTTCTCCCCGCTCCTCTGGACACCGCCCTCTCCGACCATACCGTCGTCCAGCCGGACATCCTCTACATCACGGCGGAGCGGAGCTCGATCGTGCGTGAGCAGCGGATCGAGGGGGCCCCGGACCTCGTCATCGAGGTGCTCTCCCCCTCCACCGCGCGGCGCGACCGTGGCGAGAAGCTCCGGGCCTACGCCGAGTCCGGAGTGCGCGAATACTGGCTCGCCGATGTGGCGGCGCGCCACATCGAGTTCCTGGTCAACCAGGATGCACAGTTCCGGGTCGTCCTGCCGCTCGACGGGGTCTACCGCTCCGAGGTGTTCCCCGAGATCGTGCTCGACCTCGTCAACCTCTGGAACGAGGTCGAGAGGCGGACGCCGAGATCTTCCTAGCGTAGCGAGCCTCTTCGCAGTCCATCTCGTCACGGCGACCCTGCAGGCGACGTGAGGTCGATCGGGGCATAGTATGAGCCCCGGCCATGGACCACCTCCTCCTCACCTTCCTCATCCTCGGCGCTGCCATCGGACTCTTCCTCTCCGAGCGGCTGCGGCCGGACCTCGTGGCGCTGCTGGTGGTCGTGGCCCTGGGGGCCACGGGGGTCCTCACCTCGCAGGAGACCTTCTCGGGGTTCAGCCGCTCGGCGGTCATCACCATTCTCGCCATCTTCATCCTGGCCACTGGGCTCGAACGGACCGGGGTCACCCGACAGGTGGGCAACCTCTTGGTCCGCGTGGCCGGGGAGAGCGAGAGGCGGCTGGTGGTGGCGGTCATGCTGGCGGGAGCGTTTCTTTCGCTGTTCATGAACAACATCGCTGCCGCCTCGGTGCTGCTGCCGGCGGTCTCGGGGGCGGCCCGGCGGGGGAGGGTCAACCCGGCGCGCCTCCTCATGCCGCTCGCTTTCGGCACCATCCTGGGCGGCATGGCGACCCTCTTCACCACCACCAACATCGTGGTCAGCAGCCTCTTGCGCGACCGCGACATCCGCGGCTACGGGGTGTTCGACTTCGCGCCGGTCGGCCTCCCCCTGGTGGCCGCGGGCGTCCTTTACATGGCGCTCTGGGGGCGGCAGAAGCTCCCGGCCCGGTCGCCGGCCGAGAAGCTCGCCGAGCTCGAACGGCAGGAGGAGGACCTCGCCGCGGTCTATCACCTGGGGGAGCGGATCCGCCGGGCGGGCCTGCCGGCGCGCTCGCCGCTGATCGGCAAGACGCTCCAAGGGAGCGGCCTGCGCGAACGCTACGGCATCTCCGTCCTCGCCATCGAGCGCGACGGCCGCCTGCTGCCGGCGCCGCCGCCGAACAGCCGGTTCGAGGCGGAGGACGTGCTGTTCCTGAGCGGCGAGCCGCGCGAGCCAGGGCACGAGGAGGAGCTCGAGATCCTGCCCGCCCGCGACGATCGCGAGAGCGAGATCGAATCGGCCGCGGTCGGCATCTTCGAGGCGGTGCTCGCCCCGCGCTCCAGCCTGATCGGACAGACTCTCCGCGACAGCCACTTCCGCGACCGCTATGGCATGACCGTGATCGCCATCTGGCGCGCCGGCCGGCCGTTGCGCCGGGGGCTCTCGGACCTGCCGCTGGAGCTCGGCGACGGCCTCCTCCTCCAGGGCGACCGCGCCCAGCTGCCGCGCCTGCGCACCGATCCGGACTTGATCCTCCTCATCTCCGCGGAGCGGGAGGAGGAGGTGCCGCTCGTCCCCGGCAAGAGCCGGCTGGCCCTGGGGATCATGTTCGTCACCCTGGCCCTCGCCGCCTGGGGCCGGCTGGGGGTCGGCGAGGTGATGCTCGGCGGAGCGATCGCCATGGTCCTCTCCGGCGTCCTCAACATGGACCAGGCCTACCAGGCGATCGAGTGGAAGAGCGTCTTCCTGGTCGCCGGCATGCTGCCCATGGGCATCGCCATGACCAAGACCGGCGCCGCGGCTCTCCTCACCCGCTGGCTCCTCGCCACCCTGGGCGGGGCCGGTCCGGTGGCCCTCTTAGCCGGGCTGGTCCTCCTGGCCGCCCTCCTCACCCAGGCGATGAACGGCGCCGCGGTGGCTGCGGTGGTGGCCCCGGTCGCCATCCAGACCGCCCAGCAGATCGGCGCCAACCCGCGCGCCATGGCCATGGGGGTGGCCCTCGCGACCTCGCTCGCCTTCTTAACCCCCCTGGGCCACGCGGTCAACATCCTGGTGATGGGCCCGGGCGGCTACACCTTCCGCGACTACCTGAAAGTGGGCCTGCCGCTCTTCGTCTTGGCCTATTTCCTGATCGTGGCACTGGTGCCGGCGCTCTGGGGGCTCTAAGTGCGCCTCAGAATCGGCTGGCACACCTATATGGGACTTCTTGAACGAGCGCAGACCGGCATCGCGGAGGTCCTGTAGTACACTCTCTTCTTGAGGGATCCGGCGGTTAAGGGGGAACAGGATGAATCGGGTGATGTGGTGCCGCCAAAGATAAGGAACCTCGTGCACGAGCTTGAACAGGCCGGCTTCGTAAACCGAGGGGGCAAGGGAAGTCATCGGAACTACGCTCACCCCAAGGTGAAGAAACCGATCACGATCTCAGGCGCCCTCGGCGCCGATGCGAAGCGCTATCAGGTTCGTGCCGTGGGGCTGGCAATCAAGGAGTCGAAGTCATGAGAGATAGCGCCAGATACGCAAAGATCGTCGAGTGGTCGGAGGAAGATCAGTGCTTCGTCGGCAGTTCTCCTGGGTTGCTCTATGGCGGTTGCCACGGCGAGGACGAAGAAGAAGTTTTCCATCAGTTGTGCCAAATCGTGGAAGAGGCGATCGAGATCTACAAAGCGGACGGGCGACCGTTGCCTCCGCCCACCGCCGGGCGAGACTTCGCCAATGTGATGCAGAATGTCGCATAGGTGAGGGGTCTAGGAGGCTCGTTGCGGCAGCAGCAAAAGTCTCAGCTGGTGAGGAGAGCGGCGGCTAATACTCTAGTTTCCAGCCTTCTGGCTTCCGACCACTCCTGCAATCACTCACTCCCGAAGAAACAACCACTCCTCTTCGCGAGGCACCTCCAACCATCGCGCCTGCGCACCGATCCGGACCTGATCCTCCTCATCTCCGCGGAGCGAGAGGAGGAAGTGCCGCTCGTCCCCGGCAAGAGCCGGCTGGCCCTGGGGATCATGTTCGTCACCCTGGCCCTCGCCGCCTGGGGCCGGCTGGGGGTCGGCGAGGTGATGCTCGGCGGAGCGATCGCCATGGTCCTCTCCGGCGTCCTCAACATGGACCAGGCCTACCAGGCGATCGAGTGGAAGAGCGTCTTCCTGGTCGCCGGCATGCTGCCCATGGGCATCGCCATGACCAAGACCGGCGCCGCGGCTCTCCTCACCCGCTGGCTCCTCGCCACCCTGGGCGGGGCCGGTCCGGTGGCCCTCTTAGCCGGGCTGGTCCTCCTGGCCGCCCTCCTCACCCAGGCGATGAACGGCGCCGCGGTGGCTGCGGTGGTGGCCCCGGTCGCCATCCAGACCGCCCAGCAGATCGGCGCCAACCCGCGCGCCATGGCCATGGGGGTGGCCCTCGCGACCTCGCTCGCCTTCTTAACCCCCCTGGGCCACGCGGTCAACATCCTGGTGATGGGCCCGGGCGGCTACACCTTCCGCGACTA
>Ga0137403_10002368_pt1 | contig 23119 bp, 19 predicted proteins | sample CZOMad2_1_16fung_FD_122057 | JGI IMG/M metagenome (GOLD analysis project Ga0137403, IMG submission 122057) | Vadose zone soil fungal communities from Angelo Coast Range Reserve, California, USA - CZOMad2_1_16fungal (Hybrid Assembly) | ecosystem: Environmental > Terrestrial > Soil > Vadose zone...
CGGAAGTGCAGGGCAAGTACAAGAAACAGACCGGCGGGCGCGGCCAGTACGGCGACACCTGGCTCAAGATCGAGCCGCTCGCCCGCGGCGGCGGGTTCGAGTTCGTGGACGACATCTTCGGCGGCGCCATTCCGCGCAACTTCATCCCCTCCTGCGAGAAGGGCGTGCGCGACTGCATGAAGCGGGGGATCTTCGCCGGCTACCCGGTGGTGGACCTCAAGGTCACGCTCTACGACGGCTCTTATCACGACGTCGACTCCTCCGACATGGCGTTCCAGATCGCCGCGTCCATGGGATTGCAGAAGGGCTTCATGGAGGCGCACCCGATCCTGCTGGAGCCGGTGATGAACGTGGAGGTGACCGCGCCCTCCGACCACGCCGGCGACGTGATCGGCGACATCAACGGCCGCCGCGGCCGGGTGGTGGGCATGGAGCCCGACGGGGAGACGGTGTCGGTGCGCGCCCAGGTGCCGATGGCGGAGATGCTCACCTACGAGTCCAGCCTGCGCTCCATGACGGGGGGCCGCGGCGCCTACTCCATGGAGTTCTCGCACTACGAGGAAGTGCCCGCTCACCTCGCCGAGAAGGTGGTCAAGGAAGCCAAGGCGGAGAAGGAGAAGGCGCACTAGCTTTCCCGCGCGGATGCCGCCCCAGACTTCCGGAGAATGGCAGCCCTTCGCCGTCGAGCGCCGGATGATCACCGCGTGACCTTCGTCAGCCACATCGAGTGCACCGTCTGCGGCAAGCGCCACGAGGCGGGCCGCCTGCTCACCGTCTGCGAGGCCTGCGGCCAGATGCTCGCGGTGCGCTACGACCTCGACAAGGTGGCGGCCGCCGTCACCAAGGACGCGCTCCGGGTGCGTCCGCCCGGCATGTACCGCTTCCGCGAGCTGGTGCCCCTGGCCGACGGAGAGGAGCCGGTCACCCTCGGGGAAGGCGGCACGCCGCTGCTCGAGCTGCCGCGGCTGGCCGCCCATGTCGGGGTGGGGCGGATCTGGGGTAAGGACGAGGGACAGAATCCCACCGGCTCCTTCAAGGCGCGCGGGCTCGGCATGGCGGTCACCAAGGCGCGCACCTTCGGCGTGAAGGGCCTGATGATTCCCTCCGCCGGCAATGCCGGCGGCGCGGCGGCGGTGTACGGCGCGCGCGCGGGCGTGCCGGTGGCGGTGGTGGTCCCGCGCGGAACGCCCGAGGCCGCGGTGGCGGAGGCCGTCATCGCCGGCGCTTTCGTCTTCACGGTGGACGGCTCCATCGCGACGGCGGGGCGGCTCATCGCCCGCGTGGCGCCGGCGCTGGGCTGGTTCGACCTGGCCACGCTCAAGGAGCCGTACCGGCTCGAGGGCAAGAAGACCATGGGGCTCGAGCTGGCCGAGCAGCTCGACTGGGACACGCCCGACGTACTGATGTACCCGACGGGCGGCGGCACCGGGCTGGTCGGCATCTGGAAGGCCTACGAGGAGCTCGCCGCGATGGGCTGGGTGAAGTCCCCGCCGCCGCGCTTCGTGGCCGTCCAAGCCGAGGGTTGCGCGCCGGTGGTGAAGGCGTGGGAGGACAAGGCCGAGACCACCGCGATGTGGGAGGACCCGGTGACGCATGCCGCCGGGCTGCGCGTGCCTGGACCATTTGCCGGTCGCCAGATGCTCCAGATTCTGCGGCAGTCCGGCGGCACCGCGCAGGCGGTGAGCGAGGACGAGATCGTCGCCGCCCAGCATCGGCTGGCCCGGATCGAGGGCATCTGGACCGCGCCGGAGTCCGCGGCGGCGCTGGCCGCGCTCATTCGGCTGCGCGCGAGCGGCGAGGTGGGCTCGCGCGAGCGCGTGGTGATCATGCTCACCGGCTGCGGCTTCAAGTATCCGGCGCCCCCATTGCCCGCACCCGTCCATCTCGAGGGCTCCGACGCGGCCATTATCGAGTCCGTCCGCCGGGCCATCGGCGCCTGAGCGGGCGCCGTCACACCTCTTCGCGGGCGGCCGTTTTTCACTGGCATCCGTCTCGGGGTGTGGTCTAGTATCCGAGGCGCGCTTTCCCCCTCGGGAAGCGAGAGGATGACAGCCAAACCAAGGAGCGGGGCATGAGCAAGCTCACGCGCAGGGGGTTTCTCGAGGCCGGCAGTGCCGTGCTCGCGGGGGCGGTGGCCGCGACCGGAGTCGGTGGATGCGCCTCCATGATGGGAGAGACGCAGCCGACGGGACGGCGCCGCGTGGTGGTGATCGGCGGCGGCTGGGGCGGCGCCACCGCGGCGAAGTACGTGCGGATGGGCGATCCGAGCATCGAGGTCGTGCTGCTCGAGCCCAATCGCCAGTTCATCTCCTGCCCGTTCAGCAACCTGGTGCTGGCGGGGCTGCGGAACATCGAGAGCCTGAGCTTCAACTATGAGGGGCTGAGCCGGCGCGGCGTGCAGGTGCGCCACGAGATGGCGCTGGCGGTGGAGCCGGACACCAAGCGCGTCCGCCTGGCCGGGGGATACCTCTCCTATGACCGGCTCATCGTCTCGCCGGGGGTGGACTTCCAGTGGGAGCAGGTCGAGGGACTGCCCGCGGCAAAGGAGACGGTGCTCCACGCGTGGAAGGCGGGACCGCAGACGGTGCAGCTGGCGCGGCAGATCCAGGCCATGCCGGACGGAGGCGTGTTCGTGATCAGCGTGCCCCCGGTGGCGTACCGCTGCCCGCCGGGCCCCTACGAGCGGATCTCCATGGTGGCCTGGTATCTCAAGGCCAACAAGCCGAAGTCGAAGGTCATCGTGCTGGACGCGAACCAGAACATCGTGTCGAAGACGGCGCTGTTCCGCGAGGCATGGAAGGCGTACCCGAACATCGACTACCGGGCCACCAACAAGGTGGTCGGGGTGGATCCGGGCGCGCGCGAAGTCCGCACCGAGTTCGACCGCGTGAAGTACGACGTCCTCAACCTGATCCCGCCCCAGCGGGCGGGGCAGATCGCGGTGGATGCCGGCCTCACCGGTGCCGATAATCGCTGGTGCGAGGTGAATCACGTCACCTACGAATCCGTGAAGCAGCCGAACGTCCACGTGATCGGCGACGCCACCACCGGCCTGCCGGTGCCGAAGTCGGGGAACGTCGCCAACAACATGGGCAAGATCTCCGCCATCGCGGTGGTGGCCCTCCTGGGCGACAAGCCGGTGCCGCTCCTCGCCCCCGGCAACACCTGCTACAGCTGGGTCAGTAATACCGAGGCGATCGCGGTGGTCAACGCCTACAAGATCGAGGGTGGCAAGGTGGTCCAGATCGAGCAGCGGCTGACGCCCGCCCAGCACGCGTCGGTGGCGGCGCGGGCCGAGGGCTGGACGCAGAGCATCTGGCACGACGTGATCGGATAGGCAAGGAGACTGCCATGTCGACCATCTGTCGCCTCGCCGTCGTCGCCCTCGCCGGATTCGCTCCCGCGCTACTCGCCGGATCCGCGTGGGCGCAGGGTCCGGCCTCGAGGATGGGGCCATTCGATACGCCGCTGGCCAAGGTGATCACCTGCGCCGCCTGTCATGGGATGAACGGCAATAGCCGCTCGGACGCGATGCCCATCATCGCGGGCATGGACGCGGCCTATATCAAGAAGCAGGTCGAGACCTATGCCGCCGGCGGGCGCCCCTCGCCCGAGATGGGCCCGTACTCCAAGCAGGTCCTCGACATCGGCGTCGATCCGGTGGCGGCCTTCTTCGCTAGCCAGAGGATGGAGCCCACGCCGGTCAAGGTGGACGCGGCGGCGGTGGAGCGCGGGCGCGCCGCCGCCGCCGTCTGCGTGGCCTGCCATGGGCCGGCGGGCAAGGGCGATCCGGGGCGCGGCATTCCCAGCCTGGCCGGTCAGGCCCCGGGCTTCCTGCGCGACCAGATCCGGCTCTTCAAGCAGGACGCGCGCAATCCGGGTGATGCCGCGCTCGTCGCGCTCAAGGCCATCATGAAGACGGTCCCCGACGAGCGGATACCCGACCTCGCCGCCTACTATTCGAGCCTGCGGTAGAGATCGATCGCCCCTGGGCGATCCGTGGCAGAATCGCCCGGGGGATCCCTGGACTCTTGCCCGAATGGTTCTGGCTTTTTCCCACCGGGCTGGCGGTGGGCGCCTATGGCACGGTCATCGGCGCCGGCGGCGGCTTCATCCTCCTGCCCCTGCTCCTGCTCTTCTATCCGCGCGAGAGCCCCGAGTCGATCGCGAGCGTTTCGCTCGCGGTGGTCTTCTTCAATGCGCTGTCCGGCACCATCGCCTACGCGCGGCTCAAGCGGGTGGACTACGGCTCCGGCATGCTGCTCGCGGCGGCGACCATTCCCGGCGCGATCCTGGGAGCGCTGACCACCTCCCTCATCCCGCGGCGCCCCTTCGACCTCACGGTGGGCGTGCTCCTCATCGGGATCTCGGCCTTCCTGATGGTGCGACCCGTCGGGGGGACCCGGGAGGGCGAGGGTCGTTACCGCATGACACGCCGCATGGTCGATTCCGACGGCACGGTTTCGGTGTGGAGCTACAATGCTCTCCTCGGCGTGGGGCTGAGCGTCGTCATCGGCTTCCTCTCGAGTCTCCTCGGCATCGGAGGTGGCTTCATCCACGTGCCGGTCATGGTGAACCTGCTGAACTTCCCCGTCCACGTTGCCGCCGCCACGTCGCACTTCACCTTGACCGTCATGTCCTTGGTGGGCTCGATGGTGCACCTGCTCACGGGCACGCTCGTGGGCGCGATGGCGCGGGTGGTGCCGCTCGCGCTGGGCGTCACGATCGGCGCGCAGGTGGGAGCCCGGCTCGCCCAGCGCATGCACGGAGCCTGGATCATCCGCGCCCTCGTGCTTGCCCTCGTGTTCGTGGGGGCTCGGCTCGTCATCAAGGCCCTGTAGCCGGACACTGAACCGGGCTATCATCGAGACCCGCATGCGCTACGGCTTCGTGATCGACCAGCGGAAGTGTATCGGCTGTCACGCCTGCACGGTGGCCTGCAAGGAAGAGAACCAGGTTCCCCTCGGCGTCAACCGCACGTGGGTGAAGTACATCGAGAAGGGGACCTTCCCCGACACGCGGCGCTACTTCGCGGTGCTGCGCTGCAACCACTGCGACAACGCCCCCTGCGTGACCATCTGCCCCACGGTGGCCTTGTACCGGCGGCCGGACGGCATCGTGGACTTCGACGGCGACCGGTGCATCGGCTGCAAGTCGTGCCTGCAGGCCTGTCCCTACGACGCGCTCTACATCGACCCCGTCACCCAGACCGCGGCGAAGTGCCACTACTGCGCGCATCGCGTGGAGGTGGGCCTCCAGCCCGCCTGCGTGATCGTCTGCCCCGTGCAGGCCATCGTCGCCGGCGACCTCGACGACGCCAACACGCCCATCGCGCGGCTGGTGGCCGGCGAGCAGGTCCAGGTGCGAAAGCCGGAGCAGGGGACTCAGCCCAAGCTCTTCTACCTCGGGGCCGAGCTCTCCGCGCTGGCGCCGGAGCTGCAGCGGCGCGACGGGCAGTACATGTTCGCGCAGGCGAGCACCATTCCGGTGCCGGGCCGACCCAACCGGCCGGCGTCACCCGCGGCCCCACCATTGGACGGTGAGCCGGTGGATCTGCTCCGCATGGCGCGCACCGTCTACGACGTCGCGCACCCCGAACGGCCCTGGGGGTGGAAGGTCTCGACCTATCTCTGGACCAAGTCGGTGGCGGCGGGAGCGTTGCTGGTGGCGGGCCTCGGCATGCTGGGCGGGCTCGCGTCCGGCAACCTGCTCGCGGCCCGCGCCGCGCCTCTCATCGCCCTCGTCTTCCTTGCCTTGACCACGGCGCTGCTCGTCTCGGACCTCAAGCGGCCGGAGCGATTTCTCTTCATCCTCGTGAAGCCCAACTGGCGCTCGTGGCTGGTGTGGGGCGGCTGGATCCTGATGGCCTATGGCGGGGCCGCCACCCTCTGGCTCCTCGCGGGGCTGGCCGGCCGTCCGGGCGCGCTCATCTGGCTCGCGGTGCCGGTCATCGTCCTCGCCGCCGCCGCGGCGGGGTACAGCGCCTTTCTCTTCGGGCAGGCGGAGGGGCGCGACTTCTGGCAGAGCCCGCTCCTCCTCCCGCATCTCCTCGTCGCGTCGCTGGCCGCCGGCAGCGCGGCGCTGCTCCTCGTCGCGCGCGCCATGGGGGGCGGGCTCGGCGCGCCCTGGGGGCTCCGCCTAGTGCTGCTCGGCGCGCTGCTCGCCACCGCGGTGATCCTCGTGGCCGAGCTGTTCGGCTCGCATCCCACGCGCGATGCCAGCCGCGCCGCCCGGCATCTCGCCCGCGGCCCGCTCGCCCCCATGCTGTGGGTGGGGGTGGTGGGGGCGGGGGTGGCGCTGCCCGCCGCGCTGCTTGCCACCTCCTCGCCGGTGGCATGGACGGCGGGCGCCGTCCTGGCGCTGCTCGGCCTGTGGATCTACGAGGACCTCTGGGTCCGTGCGGGCCAGTCGATCCCGCTGAGCTGAGGGAACCATGACCGATCGCGTATCCGAACCGCTGCACCCGGTGGCGCGGGATCTGCAGGCGCCGGCGGAGGGCCTGCACCGCTTCCCGCCCGCCGCGCTCTGGGACAACTGGGAGGAGTTCGACTCCCGGGCGTGGCCCCGCAAGGTGAAGCGTCGGTACTCGCTCATCCCCACCATCTGCTTCAACTGCGAGGCGGCCTGCGGGCTCCTCGCCTACGTGGACAAGCAGACGCTCCAGATCCAGAAGTTCGAGGGCAATCCCGCGCATCCGGGCAGCCGGGGCCGCAACTGCGCCAAGGGCCCCGCCACCCTCAACCAGATCACCGACCCCGAGCGCATCCTCTACCCGCTCCGGCGCGTGGGCCCGCGCGGCTCGGGGCAGTGGGAGCGCGTGACCTGGGATCAGGCACTCGACGACACCGCGGGACGCATCCGCCGCGCCCTGGTGGAGAAGCGACCCAACGAGGTGATGTATCACCTGGGGCGGCCGGGCCACGAGCTGATCTATCTCCAGCGCGTCTTCCACGCGTGGGGCATCGACGGCCATAACAGCCACACCAACGTCTGCTCGGCGTCGGCGCGGGCGGGCTACGCCTTCTGGCACGGGCTCGACCGGCCCTCGCCCGATCACGCCAAGGCGCGCGTGATCCTGCTCCTGTCCTCCCACCTCGAGGCCGGCCACTACTTCAACCCGCACGCGCAGCGCATCGTGGAGGGGAAGATGGCGGGGGCCAAGGTCTGTGTCATCGACACGCGGCTCTCCAACACCGCCTCGATGTCGGACTGGTGGCTGTCGCCCTGGCCGGGCACGGAGGCCGCGCTGCTCCTGGCCATGTGCCACGTGCTCCTGCGCGAGGGGACGTGGGACCGCGACTTCGTCCGGCGCTGGGTGAACTGGGAGGAGTATCTCCGCGAGGAGCGCCCGGAGTCGCCCGTCACCTTCGAGGCATTCGAGACCGCGCTCAAGATGCTCTACGCCCCCTACACCCCGGAGTTCGCCGAGCGGGAGTCGGGCGTGCCCGCCGCCCGCATCGAGGAGATCGCCCGCGAGGTCGGTCGCGCGGGGGGGGCGGTGTCCACCCACGTCTGGCGTAACGCCGCCGCCGGCAATCTGTGGGGCTGGGAGGTCGCGCGCGCGCTCGAGCTCCTCGTCGTCCTCGCCGGCGCGGTGGCCACCCCGGGCGGCACCGCGCCCGCGGGCTTCCACAAGGCGGTGCCGGCGCCGCCGATGATGCCGCCGCCCGGGAAAGTGTGGAGCGAGCTCCTCATGCCGCGCGAGTACCCGCTCGCCTTCTTCGAGATGAGCTTCCTGCTCCCGCACTTCCTCCGCGAGAAGCGGGGCAAGCTGGCGATGTACTTCACGCGGGTCTACAACCCGGTGTGGACGAATCCGGACGGGATGTCCTGGGTGGAGATGCTCTCGAACGAGGCCACCGTGGAGCGCCACGCCTGCCTCACGCCCATCTGGAGCGAGACCGCGCACTTCGCCGACTACGTGCTGCCGATGGGGCATGCGTCCGAGCGCCACGACCTCATGAGCCAGGAGACGCACGCCGCGCGCTGGATCGGATTCCGCCAGCCCGTGCTGCGGGTGGCGCTCGAGAAGCAGGGGAAGCGCTTCGACTGGACGTGGCAGGCGCACGAGGCGGCGGGGCTCGGCCAGGTGTGGGAGGAGGACGAGTTCTGGATCGAGCTGTCCTGGCGCATCGATCCCGATGGGTCGCTGGGCATCCGCAAGTACTTCGAGTCGCCCTACCGGCCGGGCGAGAAGCTGCGCATCGAGGAGTTCTACCGCTGGATCTTCGAGTCCAGCGTGCCGGGGCTGCCGGCGGCGGCGCGGAAGGAGGGGCTGACGCCGCTCGAGTACATGCGCAAGTACGGCGCCTTCCTGGTGGAGTCGGGCGTCTACGCCAGCCATGAGAAGGCGCCGTCCGCCGCGGAGCGCGAGGGCGCCCAGGTCGATCCCGTCACCGGAGTGGTCACCAAGGCCGGCGCCGCGGTGGGGGTGGAGATCGACGGCCGCGCCGCCGTCGGTTTTCCGACGCCGTCGCGCAAGCTCGAGTTCTACTCCCGGACCCTCAAGGACTGGAAGTGGCCGGAGCACGCGGTGCCGACCTATGCGCGGAGCCACGTCCACTGGTCCGAGATCGACCGCGCGCGGGGCGAGATGCTGCTGCTGCCGACGTTTCGCCTACCGAACCTGATCCACTCGCGCTCCGGCAACTCGAAGTGGCTGTACGAGATCTCGCACACGAACCCGCTGTGGCTGCATCCCGAGGACGCCGGCCGGCTCGGCGTTACGACCGGTGACCTGCTCAAGATCGAGACCGAGATCGGGCACTTCGTGGATCGCGTGTGGATGACGGAGGCGATCCGCCCCGGCGTCATCGCCTGCTCCCACCACCTCGGGCGCTGGCGCCTCCAGGAGTCGACGGGCGGCGAGCGCTGGTCGACCGCGTTGGTGGATCTCCGTGCGGACTCCCCGGGGAAATGGCGGATGCGGCATCTCCACGGGGTGCGGCCGTTCGAGAGCGCGGATCCGGACTCTCAGCGCGTGTGGTGGGAGGAGGCGGGCGTGCACCAGAACCTGACGTTCCCCGTGCATCCGGACCCGGTGAGCGGCCAGCACTGCTGGCACCAGAAGGTCCGCGCCGTCCGGCCCGCCGCCGACGAGCGCTACGGGGACGTGTTCGTCGACACCGACCGCGCCCACGAGGTGTACCGACGCTGGCTGGCGATGACGCGGCCGGCCCCCGGCCCGGGAGGGCTGCGGCGTCCGCTCTGGCTGCCGCGCGCCTTCAAGCCCGACCCCTCCGCGTACCGGCTCCCCGAGCCGTGAGGCGAGTGGCCCCACTCGCCGTGGCGGCGCTGGTGATGCTGAGCGTGGCGCTGACCGCCGCCGCGCCGACCCTCGCCGCCGCGCCGTCCGAGGCGCTCCTCGCGGAGCTACAGCTCGTGCCCGGCGGGGGCGCGACGCCGCCCGCGCTCTCCTTGCCCGATCTCGACGGGCGCATGGTGTCGCTGGCGGGGCTCCGCGGCCAGGTGGTGCTCGTCTACTTCTGGGCCACGTGGTGCCCGTACTGCGTCCGCGAGCTGCCCTCCACGATCGAGTCGCTGCAGCGGCGCTACCGCGACCAGGGCCTCACCGTGCTCGCGGTGAACTTCGAGGAGCGCCGCGAGAAGGTGTCGGCGTGGGTACGGGCGCGCGGGCTGAGCATGCCGGTGCTGCTCGACGCGGACGGCGACGTGTCGGGGGACTACCGCGTGACCGCCACTCCCACCGCGGTGCTCCTCGACCGAGAGGGCCGCGTGGTCGGGCGCGCGGTGGGGACGCGGCCGTGGACCGGGGCCCGGGCGCGGCCGCTGTGGGACGCCCTGCTCATGTCCCCGGCCGGCCTGCCCGCGCCCCGCTGAATGGTGTGCCGCGCGTCGCGGCGGGCCTAGTCGACGCCGAAGTCGAACATGCGGCCGCCGGCGGTGGTGCCGCTGAGCACGATGAACCCGTACTCTCCCGACGGGAGTGGGCTGACGGGCGTGATCCGGTAGAAGCCATTCGCCTCGCGCTCGCTCTTCACCGCGATGCGGTCCTCGCTCCGGACGCCCTGGCGTGAGGTCCCCCCGAACGGGTGATAGCCCCCGCTGCCCATCTTGAGGTTGCGGTCGTTCTTCTTGTCGCCGGGCTTGAGCTTCACCAGGAGTGCCTCGGTGGGCGCGTAGTAGCTGTAGAACTGGGGCTGCTTGTCGGTGATGCGGTACTCCGCCTTCCCTCCGCCGAGCACGACCTCGCTCTTCTGCGAGAAGAAGGCCATGTTCATCTCGATCTCGATGACCTGGGGCTGGAGCTCGGTGTACTTCGCGCCGTTCAGGTGATAGATCGAGTCGCGGGGCAGGGTCGCCGCCGCGCCGCCGGCGCTGGTCCTCGCCCCCGCGGACACGGACGGCGCCGGCGCGGACCCGGTGGACGGAGCCGGCGCGGGGGCGGGAGCGGGGGCGGCCGCCGCGGCGGCGCCGCTCCGCGGCGCGCTCACCATGGCCTCGATGACCTTGTCGGAGACGCCCGCCTTCTTGAGCGCGAGCAGCGAGTTGGTGCTGGTGTCGAAGCTGGCGGGGCTGGAGCGGATGCGCGCGAGGACCACCGCCTCGCTGAGCCCGCCCTTGACCATGGAGAGGATCGACTCGTTGTTGAGGACTTCCTGTGCCATCGCGGTGGGCGCCGGACCTCCCGCCAAGAGCCCCGCCAGCACGAGCACGGCGCCGAGCGTCCGCCAGACGTAGATCGAAGTGCGCATCGTGTTCCTCCTGCGCCAGAGAATACCGGGGGGTGAGAGGAAGTCAAGACCGCCGGCTTCCAGGCGGGCGTTGCCTTGACCTCATCCCGGACGCCATGTTAGCGTAACGCCTGGATTTCGACCCGTCGCCTCCCCTCCGAACGGGCGGGAGGCGATACGTCTGTGTAGGCCAGGAAGCGCAGGTGTTCCGCGGGGTTCGCGGCAGCGGCGGCGGCGAGGAGGCCCACCATGGCGGCAGAACAGATCAAGCGGCTCTACGAATCCATGCCCGCCCGTCTCGAGCGGGCGCGCCGGCGCTTCGGCCGGGCGCTCACGCTGGCCGAGAAGATCCTGGTTTCCCACGCCGACGACTTCGACAAGCAGGAGTGGAGCCGCGGCAAGGCCCAGCTCCGGCTGCGGGTGGACCGCGTGGCGCTGCAGGACGCCACCGGACAGATGGCGCTGCTCCAGTTCATGCAGGCGGGGAAGAAGCAGGTGTCGGTGCCGAGCACGGTGCACTGCGACCACCTCATCCGCGCGCAGAGCGGGGCTCGCGAGGACATGGAGCGCGCCATCTCCGAGAACCGCGAGGTCTACGACTTCCTCCACTCCGCCTCGAAGAAGTACGGTATCGGCTTCTGGAAACCGGGGGCCGGCATCATCCACCAGGTGGTGCTGGAGAACTACGCGTTCCCGGGCGGCCTCATGATCGGCGCCGACTCCCACACGCCGAACGCGGGCGGGCTGGGCATGGCGGCCATCGGGGTGGGCGGCGCGGATTGCGGGGAGGCGATGGCGGGGCTGGCATGGGAGGTGCTCGATCCCAAGCTGATCGGCATCCGCCTCACCGGCAAGCTGTCGGGCTGGAGCTCGGCCAAGGACATCATCACCTACCTCTGCGGCCTTCTCACCGTCAAGGGCGGCACCAACAAGATCATCGAGTATTTCGGCCCCGGCGCGGAGTCCATCAGCGCCACCGGCAAGGGCACCATCTGCAATATGGGAGCGGAGCTGGGAGCCACCACCTCCCTGTTCCACTTCGACGACCGCATGGCCGCCTATCTCCGCGCGACTGATCGCGCGGACCAGGCCGCGCTCGCGGAGCGGAACCGCGAGCATCTGGTGGGGGACCCGGAAGTTCTTGCCGACCCGAAGAAGTACTTCGACGAGGTGGTGGAGATCAATCTGTCCGAGCTGGAGCCGCACATCGTGGGCCCACACTCGCCCGACCGCGCGCGGCCGGTGAGCCGCCTCGCCGCCGAGGTGAAGAAGGAAGGCTGGCCCACCGCGATCAAGGCCTCCCTCATCGGCTCCTGCACCAACTCCTCCTACGAGGACATGCGGCGCGCCGCCCACATCGCCACCCAAGCGCTCAAGGCGGGGCTCAAGGCCAAGACCCCCTTCCTGGTCACCCCCGGCTCCGAGCGCATCTACCAGACCATCAAGCGCGACGGCATCATGAGCATCTTCGAGCAGATCGGCGGCACCGTGCTCGCCAACGCGTGCGGGCCCTGCATCGGCCAGTGGAAGCGCTCCGACGTGGCCACGAACGAGGTGAACACCATCGTGTCCTCGTTCAACCGCAACTTCCCCGGACGCAACGACGGCAGCGCGGCGACCATGTCCTTCCTCACCAGCCCCGAGATCGTGACCGCCATGGCCTTCGCCGGCTCGCTAGAGTTCGATCCCGTCAACGGGACCATCCCGGGGCCGGACGGCCGTGCCTTCCGCTTCACCGCGCCGGAGGGCGAGGAGCTGCCCGCGCGGGGATTCGCCCAGGGCGAGGAGGGCTTCGAGGCCCCCGCCGCCGACGGCGACCGCGTCGAGGTCAAGATCTCGCCCCACAGCGAGCGGCTCCAGCTCCTCGAGCCCTTCCCGCGGTGGGACGGCCGGGACTTCACCGAGCTGCCCATCCTGGTCAAGACCAAGGGCAAGACCACCACCGACCACATCTCGCCCGCGGGGAGCTGGCTCCGGTACCGAGGCCATCTCGACAAGATCAGCGACAACATGTTCCTGGGCGCGGTGAACGCGTTCACCGGCGAGGCGGGCAAGGGGGTCAACCCCATCACCGGCGAGACGGGCAAGACCTTTACCCAGATCGCGCGCGACCTCAAGGCGCGGGGGATCTCCTGGATCGTCATCGGCGACGAGAACTACGGCGAGGGCTCGAGCCGCGAGCACGCCGCCATGTCCCCGCGCTATCTGGGGGCCAAGGTCGTCATCGTCAAGAGCTTCGCGCGCATCCACGAGACCAACCTCAAGAAGCAGGGCATCCTGCCCCTGACCTTCGCCGACCCCAAGGACTACGACCGCTTCGAGCAGTCGGACCGCGTGAGCGTCACCGGGCTCGCCCTCCTGGCTCCCGGCAAGCCGGTCGAGGTGACGATCCACAAGGCGGACGGCAAGACCGTCACCATCAAGTGCCTCCATACCCTGACCGAGGAGCAGATCGGCTGGTTCAAGGCAGGCTCCGCGCTTAATGCCCTCAAATAATTGTCAGGAGGCCTCATGGCCGGCAAGGTGAAGGTTCCCGCGGGCGAGAAGGTCACGGTCAGCCACGGCAAGCTGCAGGTGCCGGACCACCCGATCATCGCCTTCATCGAGGGCGACGGCACCGGGCCCGACATCTGGGCCGCCTCCGTGCGCGTCCTCGACGCCGCGGTGGCGCAGGCCTATCAGGGGCGGCGCAAGATCGCCTGGGCCGAGGTGTACGCGGGGGAGAAGGCGCAGGTCGTGTACGGGAAGGACTGCCCGCCGAATCTCTTGCCCGGAGAGACCCTCGACGTCATCCGCGAGTACCTGGTGGCGATCAAGGGGCCGCTCACCACCCCCGTCGGCGAGGGGTTCCGCTCGCTCAACGTGACGCTTCGTCAAGAGCTCGATCTCTACGTCTGCCTCCGTCCCGTCCGCTGGTTCAAGGGCGTGCCCTCGCCGGTCAAGCATCCCGAGAAGATCGACATGGTGATCTTCCGCGAGAACACCGAGGACATCTACGCGGGCATCGAATGGGTGCAGGGGAGCCCGGAGGCGAAAAAGGTCATCGCCTTCCTCCAGAACGAGATGGGGGTCACCAAGATCCGCTTCCCCAACTCGTCCTCCATCGGCATCAAGCCGGTGTCCAAAGAGGGCTCGGAGCGGCTCATCCGGGCCAGCATGCGCTACGCCATCGAGAACAACCGCAAGAACGTGACCCTCGTGCACAAGGGCAATATCCAGAAATACACCGAGGGCATGTTCATGAAGTGGGGCTATGCCCTGGCCAAGGCGGAGTTCTCGGACAAGCTGGTGGGCTGGGACGATTGCGGCGGCAAGCCGCCGGCGGGGAAGCTCCTGGTCAAGGACGTCATCACCGATGCCTTCCTCCAGCAGATCCTCACGCGTCCGGACGAGTTCGACGTGATCCCGTGCTGCAACCTCACCGGCGACCTCATCTCCGACGCGCTGGCGGCGCAGGTGGGGGGCATCGGGATCGCGCCCGGCGCCAACATCAACTACGACACCGGGCATGCGCTGTTCGAGGCCACCCACGGCACCGCGCCCAAGTACGCGGGCCAGGACAAGGTCAACCCCGGCTCGGTCATCCTGTCCGGCGAGATGATGTTCCGCTACATGGGCTGGAACGAGGCGGCCGACCGCATCATCGCCGGGCTGGAGAAGACGCTGGAGCAGAAGGTGGTCACCTACGATTTCGCCCGCTTGATGGACGGGGCGAAAGAAGTGAAGTGCTCCGAGTTCGGCACCGCCCTCATCAAGAGCATGGAAAAGCTGTGATGGCGGCGCGTCCCAAGATCACGGTGGTCGGCGCCGGCAACGTCGGCGCCACCGTCGCCCAGTACACGGTGGAGAAGGAGCTGGGCGACGTCGTCCTCGTCGACGTGGTGGAGGGCATTCCCCAGGGCAAGGCGCTCGACCTCGCCCAGGCCGCCCCCGTGCACGGCTACGACAGCCGGCTCGTCGGCAGCAACGGTTACGACGAGACGGCGGGCTCGGACATCGTGGTGATCACCGCGGGGCTCGCGCGCAAGCCGGGCATGACCCGCGACGACCTCCTCTTCAAGAACGCGGAAATCGTGGGCAGCGTGGTGGAGCAGGTGGTCTCGCGCTCGCCCCAGTCCATCCTCATCCTCGTGACCAATCCGCTGGACGCCATGGTGCAGCTCGCGTGGAAGAAGTCCAAGTTCCCGCACCCGCGCGTGATCGGGATGGCGGGGGTGCTGGACTCCGCCCGCTTCCGCACCTTCATCGCCCAGGAGCTGCAGGTCTCGGTGGAGAACGTCACCGCCTTCGTGCTGGGCGGCCACGGGGACACCATGGTGCCGCTGCCTCGCTACTCGACGGTGGCGGGGATCCCCATCACCGACCTCCTCCCCTCCGACCGTATCCAGGCGCTGGTGACGCGCACCGCGAACGGGGGGGCCGAGATCGTGGCCTACCTCAAGTCGGGCAGCGCCTATTACGCGCCCGCCGCCGCCGCGGTGGAGATGGTGGAGGCCATCCTCAAGGACAAGAAGAAGATCCTCCCCTGCGCCGCCTACCTCGACGGCCAGTACGGGACCAAGGGGCTCTACGTGGGCGTGCCGGTCAAGCTCGGGCGCGCCGGCGTCGAGCAGATCATCGAGATCAAGCTCACCGTCCCGGAGCAGGCCGCCTTCGACAAGTCGGCGGCGGCGGTGCGCGAGCTCGTCGACAAGCTGAAGCTCTAGGAGCCCGCCGCCGCCTCATGCGTACCATCCACGTCTCGGCGATCACCGACGCGGTGAAGAAGCTCTGCATGGACGCCAACTACGAGCTCGAGCCCGACGTCCTGCGTGCGTTCGACCGCGCCCTCGCCACCGAGCGCTCGCCCGCCGGGAAGCAGGTGCTGGAGATCCTCAAGGCGAACGCCGAGCTGGCCAAGACGAAGAAGATCCCCTACTGCCAGGACACGGGCTTCGTGGTCTGCTTCGTCGAGCTGGGCCAGGACGTCCACGTCGAGGGCGGCCTCCTCATCGACGCCATCAACGAGGGCATTCGCGCCGGCTACACCGAAGGCTACCTGCGCGCGTCCATCGTCCGCTCCCCCTTCGACCGCGTGAACACCGGCGACAACACCCCCGGCGTGATCCACGCCGAGCTGATCCCCGGCGGCACGCTTCGCATTCAAATCATGGCCAAGGGGGGCGGCTGCGAGAACCGCTCGAAGTTCAAGATGCTCACCCCCGCGGAAGGGGTCGAGGGCGTGAAGGCCTGGGTGCTCGAGTGCATCAGGACGGCGGGGCCCGACGCCTGCCCGCCGCTCATCGCCGGGGTGGGCGTGGGCGGCACCTTCGAGAAGGCCGCGCTGCTCTCGAAGAAGGCGCTCTTCCGCGAGCTGGGCTCGCCCAACCCGGATCCCGCCGCGGACGCCCTCGAGAAGGAGCTGCTCGAGCGCGCCAACCGGCTCGGTATCGGCCCCCAGGGCTATGGCGGCGACACCACCGCGCTCGGCATCCACGTGTTGACCTATCCCTGCCACATCACCAGCCTGCCCGTCGCGGTGACGATCGAGTGCCACGCGCACCGGCACAAGGAAGCGGTGCTGTGATCCAGACGGCGGCGGACGGGATCAAGGAGGTATCGCCGCCGCTCAGCGACGCCGACGTGGAGGCGCTCGCCGCCGGCGACCGCGTCCGCATCACCGGCACGCTTTACACCGCGCGCGACGCCGCCCACGCCCGCCTCCAGCCGCTGGTGGACGCGGGCCGGCCGCTGCCCATCGACGTGCGTGGCCAGATCATCTACTACACCGGGCCCTCGCCCGCGCGGCCGGGCCACGTGGTCGGCTCGGTCGGCCCCACCACCGGCGGCCGCATGGACAAGTTCACGCCGAGCCTGCTCGCGCTGGGCCTCAAGGGCACCATCGGCAAGGGCGCGCGGTCGCCGCTGGTGAAGGACGCTCTCGCCCGGCACAAGGCCGTGTACTTCGGCGCCATCGGCGGCGCCGGCGCGGTCCTCTCGGGCTTCGTGAAGAAGCTCGAGGTGGTGGCCTACGAGGACCTCGGCACCGAGGCCATCCGGCGCCTCGAGGTGGCGGGCTTCCCCGTCATCGTGATCAACGACTGCCGCGGCGGGGACCTGTATCAGGACGGCATGAAGCAGTATTCCCGGGAGCAATCATGAGCCAGTCGATTCTCGGCAACCAGCGCGGGGAGGTCATTCCCGGCGCCGCCCTGCGCACCGAGACCTGGTGGCTCCTGCCCGCCACCGTGGTCCTCGTGCTGGGGGCCTTCATCGTCTACTCGACGTGGGCCGCCTTCCAGAACGCGCACTACTTCGTGGCCCCGTATCTCTCGCCGTTCTATTCGCCGTGCCTCTCGAAGTCGTGCCTGCACCCGAGCTTTGGCGTGGGCCTGCCCGACATCCGGATGCCCATCATCGGCCTGGTGTCGCCCGCCTTCCTCATCCTGTGGGGACCGGGCCTCTTCAGATTGACCTGCTACTACTATCGGAAAGCTTACTACCGCTCGTTCTGGCTGTCCCCGCCGTCCTGCGCGGTGCGGGACGCCCATGAGAGCTATACCGGCGAGACGCGCTTCCCCCTCGTGTTCCAGAACCTCCACCGGTACGCGTGGTACGTGGCGGTGGTCTTCATCTGCCTGCTCACCTGGGACGCCATCCTCGCCTTCCGCTTCTCCAACGGTTTCGGCATCGGCGTGGGCACGCTCGTGATGTCGCTGAACGTGTTCTTCCTCGCCGGTTACACCTTCTCCTGCCACTCCTGCCGGCACCTCTGCGGCGGCAACGTGAACCGGTTCCACCAGGCGCCCCTGCGCTACCGCGTCTGGCGCTTCGTCTCGCGCCTCAACGAGCGGCATCCCCTCTTCGCGTGGCTCTCGCTCTTCAGCGTGGGCCTCACCGACCTCTACATCCGCCTCCTCTCCATGGGCGTCATCCGCGACCTGAGGCTCTTCTAATGGATGCCTACCAGACCTACGAGTACGACGTGATCGTGATCGGGGCGGGCGGGGCGGGACTGCGCGCCGCCATCGAGGCAAACCGCCAGGGGGTGCGGGTGGCCCTCGTCTGCAAGTCACTCCTGGGCAAGGCCCACACCGTCATGGCGGAGGGTGGCATGGCGGCGGCGATGGGGAATGTCTGGAAGGAGGACAACTGGCAGGTCCACTTCCGGGACACCATGCGGGGCGGCAAGCTCCTCAACAACTGGCGGATGGCGGAGCTGCACGCCAAGGAGTCGCCCGCCCGAGTGCTCGAGCTGGAGGAGTGGGGGGCTCTCTTCGACCGCACCAAGGACGGCCTCATCTCCCAGCGGGACTTCGGCGGCCACCGCTACGCGCGCCTCGCCCATGTGGGCGACCGCACCGGGCTGGAGCTGATCCGCACCCTGCAGCAGCGGGCGGTCGCGCTCGGCATCGACGTCTACATGGAGTGCAACCTCCAGCGCCTGATCAAGGACGGCGACCGCGTCTGCGGCGCGGTCGGCTACTGGCGCGCCACCGGCGAGCTGGTCGCCTTCAAGTGCAAGGCGGTCATTCTCTCCACCGGCGGGGTGGGCAAGGCGTGGAAGTTCACCTCGAACTCCTGGGAGTGCACCGGCGACGGCATCGCGCTCGCCCTCGACGCGGGGGCCGAAGCCATCGACATGGAGTGCATCCAGTTCCATCCCACCGGGATGGTGTCGCCGCCCAGCGTGCGCGGCATCCTCGTGACCGAGGGCGTGCGGGGCGACGGCGGCACGCTGAAGAACTCCGAGGGGGCGCGCTTCATGTTCAACTACATCCCGGAGTTCTTCAAGGGCGAGACCGCCGACAACGAGCAGGAGGCGGACGCCTGGTACGCGGACAAGAAGAACCGGCGGACCCCGGATCTCCTGCCCCGCGACGAGGTCGCGCGGGCCATCAACTCCGAGGTGAAGGCGGGGCGGGGCAGCCCGCACGGCGGCGTCTTCCTCGATATCGCCTCGCGGCGGCCGGCGGACTACATCAGGAAGCGCCTGCCCTCCATGTACCACCAGTTCAAGGAGCTGGCGGGGGTGGACATCACCAAGGAGGCGATGGAGGTGGGGCCGACCTGCCACTACCTCAACGGGGGGATCCGGGTGGAGGCCGACAGCACCGCGACCCGGGTGGCCGGGCTCTTCGCCGCCGGCGAGGTCGCGGGCGGGCTGCACGGCGCCAACCGGCTCGGGGGCAACTCGCTGTCCGACCTCGTGGTCTTCGGCCGTCGGGCCGGGCTCTATGCCGCGGAGTACGTCAAGGGGCTCAAGGGCCCCGGCCCGCTGGACGGAGGTCAGGTCGAGACGGCCGTCCGCACGCTCCTCTCCCCCTTCGCCAGCAAGGGCACCGAGAACCCGTACGCGATCCACGCCGACCTGCAGGAGTGCATGCAGTCGCTCGTCGGCATCATCCGGACGGAGGGCGAGCTCCGCAAGGCCCTCGAGGAGATCGCGGTCCTCCGGCAGCGCCTCGCGCGGGTGAAGGTGGAGGGGGGGCGCGCGTTCAACCCCGCCTGGCACCTCGCGCTGGACCTCCACTCCATGCTCACGGTGTCCGAGGCGGTGACGCTGGGGGCGCTCGAGCGCAAGGAGAGCCGGGGCGGGCACACCCGGGACGACTATCCCTTCGCCGACGACCGTTACGGAACGGTCAACATGGTGATCAGGCGGAAAGGCGAGGCCCTCGCGGTGGCGCAGGAGCCGATCCCGCCCCGGCGCGACGACCTCAAGACGCTGCTCCAGGAGAAGAAGTGATGGCTCCGGCCAACGTGACGATGCGGGTGTGGCGCGGCGACGCCAAGGGGGGCGCCTTCAAGGACTTCCAGGTGCCGGCGGCGGAAGGCATGGTGGTGCTGGACGTGATCCATACGCTCCAGGCCACCCAGGCGCCCGACCTGGCCTGTCGCTGGAACTGCAAGGCGGGGAAGTGCGGCTCGTGCAGCGCCGAGATCAACGGCAAGCCGCGGCTCATGTGCATGACGCGGATGGATATCTTCCAGCGCGGCGAGACCGTCACCGTCTCGCCGATCAAGACCTTCCCGCTCGTCCGCGACCTCGTCACCGACGTGTCCTACAACTACGAGAAGGCCAAGGAGATCCCCGCCTTCACCCCGGGGCCCAAGGAGCCGGACGGCACGCGGCGCATGTGGCAGGAGGACGTGGAGCGGAGCCAGGAGTTCCGAAAGTGCATCGAGTGCTTCCTCTGCCAGGACGTCTGCCACGTGATCCGCGACCACCCCGAGAACAAGACGCAGTTCGCCGGTCCCCGCTTCCTCATGCGCATCGCCGAGCTGGAGATGCACCCGCTCGACGTCAACGACCGGCTGGAGCTGGCGCGGGCCAGGGCGGGGCTGGGCTTCTGCAATATCACCAAGTGCTGCACCGAGGTCTGCCCCGAGCACATCCACATCACCGACAACGCGCTCATCCCCCTCAAGGAGCGCGTGGTCACCGAGGACTACGACCCCCTCGTCTGGCTCGCCCGCAAGCTGAGCCGAAGCAAGTGATGCGTATGTCCGCGGATTGGCGGAGAGCGGGGGCGATTTCGAAGCCAATGTCCGCGGCCGGGGGGAGAGCGGGGGCCATTTCGAGGCCCCCGCTGATGGCGAAGGTTGCCGAGCGGAGCGAGGCCCCGTGAAAATTCACGAGTACCAGGGCAAGGCCATCCTGAAGGAATTCGGCGTGCCGGTGCCGAACGGGGAGGTGGCGGACACCCCCGCCCAGGCGCGCGCCATCGCCGAGCGCCTCGGGGGCCAGGTGGTGGTCAAGGCCCAGGTGCACGCGGGCGGCCGCGGCAAGGGCGGCGGCGTCAAGCTGGCCGACGATCCCGCCGGCGCGGAGACGGCGGCGAAGCAGATTCTCGGCATGATGCTCAAGACGCCGCAGACCCCGCCCGAGGGTATCCGGGTTCTCAAGGTGCTGGTGGAGGAGGCCTCGCCCATCGCCCGGGAGCTCTACCTCTCCATCACCCTGGACCGCGCGCGGGGCGCGCATGCGGTGATGGCGTCGCCGTCCGGCGGCATGGACATCGAGGAGGTGGCGGCCACCCATCCGGAGAAGATCATCCGCGAGTGGGCCGACCCCGCGCTCGGGCTCCAGGCCTTCCAGGCGCGCAACCTCGCCTACGGTCTCGGTCTCGCCGGCGACGAGTTCAAGGCGGGGGTGAGCCTCATCCTGGCCCTCTTCCGCGCGTACCTCGCCAAAGATTGCTCGCTCGCGGAAATAAACCCGTTGGTGGTCACGCGCGACGGCCGCGTGCTCGCCCTGGACGCCAAGCTCAATTTCGACGACAACGCGCTGTTCCGCCGTCCCGAGATCGTGGCCCTCCGCGACCTCAACGAGGAGGACCCGCTGGACGTGGAGGCCTCCAAGTTCGGCCTCAACTACATCAAGCTGGACGGCGAGGTGGGCTGCATGGTCAACGGCGCCGGGCTGGCCATGGCCACCATGGACATCGTCAAGCTCGCGGGCGGCGCCCCCGCCAACTTCCTCGACGTGGGCGGCGGGGCCTCGCCGCAGCAGATCGAGGCCGCCTTCAAGATCCTGTCCTCCGACCCCTCGGTGAAGTCGGTGTTCATCAACGTCTTCGGGGGCATCCTCCGCTGCGACCGGCTGGCCGAGGGCCTCATCAATGCGGTGAAGAAGCTCGGGCTCAAGATCCCGGTGGTGGTCCGGATGGAAGGTACCAACGTGGAGATCGCCAAGACGATGCTCGCGGAGTCGGGGCTCAACTTCACCAGCGCCGACGACATGGGGTCGGGGGCGGAGAAGGCGGTGGCGCTGGCCCGGACGGGCCGGCAGCCATGAGCATCCTCGTCGACAAGAGCACGCGCGTCTTCGTGCAGGGCATCACCGGCAAGGAAGGCTCCTTCCACGCGGCGCGCTGCAAGGAATACGGCACCCAGGTCGTGGGCGGGGTGACGCCGGGCAAGGGGGGCACCACTCACGAGGGCTTCCCGGTGTGGAATACCGTCGCGGACTGCGTGAAGGCCACCGGCGCCGACTGCGCGCTCATCTTCGTGCCGCCGCCGGCGGCCGCGGACGCCATCATGGAGTCAGCCGCCGCCGGGGTGCCGCTGGTGGTGTGCATCACCGAGGGCGTGCCCGTCGCCGACATGGTGCGGACGCGCGCCTTCCTCGCGCGCACGGGGAGCCGCCTCATCGGGCCGAACTGCCCCGGTCTCATCACGCCGGGTCAGGCCAAGATCGGCATCATGCCCGGGCATATCCACAAGGTGGGCGCAGCAGGGGTGGTGTCGCGCAGCGGCACCCTGACCTACGAGGTGGTGCACCAGCTCAGCCAGCGGGGCATCGGCCAGTCCTCTTGCGTGGGCATCGGCGGCGACCCCGTGAACGGCACGAGCTTCATCGACGTCCTCCGCCTCTTCCAGGCCGACCCCCAGACCCAGGTCATCATGATGATCGGTGAGATCGGGGGCACCGCCGAGGAGGAGGCCGCCGCGTTCGTGAAGGAGCACGTGACGAAACCCGTCGTCGGCTTCATCTGCGGCCAGACCGCGCCGCCCGGCCGCCGCATGGGCCACGCCGGCGCCATCATCGCGGGCGGCAAGGGCACCGCCGCCGAAAAGATGAAGGCGATGGAAGCCGCCGGTATCACCACCGTCAAGAGTCCCGCGGACATGGGCGCCACCGTCGCCCGCGTCCTCGGCAAGTCATAGGGGATCCATGGCCATCGAGCGAACCCTCACCATCATCAAGCCGGACGCCGTCGCCAAAGGCGCGACGGGACCGATCATCAGCCGATTCGAGAAGGCGGGGCTCAAGATCCTCGCCGCCAAGTTCGTCCACCTGAGCGCCGAACAGGCGGGTGGGTTCTACGCCGTCCACAAAGCGAGACCTTTCTTCGGGAGTCTCTGCGCCTTCATGACCCAGGGGCCGTGCCTGCCCATCGTGCTGGAGGGCGAGGGCGCCATCCGGCTTCTCCGCGATCTCATGGGCGCCACCGACCCCGCCAAGGCGGCGGCGGGGACGATTCGAAAGGATTTCGCGTCCTCGATCGAGGCCAACGCCGTGCACGGGTCGGACTCGCCGGAGTCAGCCGCCTTCGAGATCCCATACTTCTTCAGCGCCCTGGAGATCCACGCGAGATAGCTACGCGCGCGGGACGGGACGAGGACCTCTTCTTCCCCGCCACCCTGGGGACCCGCCAGCGCATCCTGGCGGGGATCTTCGGCCTGGGTCTCGGAGTGGCCCTGCCGTTCGCGCTGTCGGTGCTGCTCGTCGCCACCAGCGGCGATCCCCTCTTCGTGATCTTCCCGCTGCCGTTCCTGGGCGCGGTGTGGGCGCTGCAGGGCCTGGCCCCCGCCGGCTACACCCTCGAGGCGCGCGGCCTCCGTCTCGAACGGCGCTGGCTGTCGCGGCGGGTGCCGTACTCCGCGATCCGCTCGGTGGACCGGACGCCGCGTCCCATCGGGGGTCTCCTGGCGCTCGG
>Ga0137403_10002369_pt1 | contig 23116 bp, 18 predicted proteins | sample CZOMad2_1_16fung_FD_122057 | JGI IMG/M metagenome (GOLD analysis project Ga0137403, IMG submission 122057) | Vadose zone soil fungal communities from Angelo Coast Range Reserve, California, USA - CZOMad2_1_16fungal (Hybrid Assembly) | ecosystem: Environmental > Terrestrial > Soil > Vadose zone...
TCCATGCCCCCAGAAATCCGCGAACGCGTCGGCATCACCGAAGGCCTCGTCCGTCTCTCCATCGGCATCGAGGACGTAGAAGACATCATCGCCGACCTCGATCAAGCCCTGCTCCACATCTAGCATTTTGGGCGACCTGTTACACGGATAGCGCCGTTCGCAGTCCGCGGAGCCTGTTTACCCTGAGCTTTGAAGGGAGGCTTTTCGCTTCCCCCCCAACTCCTCTTTATACTCTCCCAATTCTCTGTGCCCTCTGCGTTACGCTTTTTCTTCCTGTTCTATTTCAACTCTCAACTGTCGACTCTCAACTCCACTCATTGACTCACCCCGCCACTCCACCTAAAATCCCCCGCACATGCCCGATCCATCCTCCCTCATCGGTCAAACCGTCTCGCACTACCGCATTGTCGAAAAACTGGGCGGCGGCGGAATGGGCGTAGTCTACAAAGCCGAAGACACCCGCCTGGGCCGCTTCGTCGCCCTGAAATTTCTCCCCGAAGTTCTAGCCCACGATCCGCTGTCTCTCGAGCGTTTCAAGCGCGAAGCCCGCGCCGCCTCCGCCCTCAACCATCCCAACATCTGCACCATCCACGACATCGGCGAAGAATCCGGCAAAGCCTTCATCGCGATGGAATTTCTCGACGGCTCGACGCTCAAACACCTCATCACCGGCCGCCCCCTCGAACTCGAACAACTCCTCAATCTCTCGATCGAAATTTCCGACGCTCTCGACGCTGCCCACACCGCCGGCGTCGTCCACCGCGACATCAAGCCTGCCAACATCTTCGTCACCAAACGCGGCACCGCCAAAATTCTCGACTTCGGCCTCGCAAAACTTTCCGATATCGCAGCCAGCGGTGAAACCCTGGCTGATCCGACCGCCACGCAAGGCCCGCGCGACGAGCATCTCACCAGCCCGGGCACCACCCTCGGCACCGTCGCCTACATGTCTCCCGAACAGGTCCGCGGCAAAGACGTAGACGCTCGCAGCGATCTTTTCTCTTTCGGCGTCGTCCTCTACGAAATGGCTACCGGCACGCTTCCCTTTCGCGGCGACACCAGCGGCCTCATCTTCGAGTCCATCCTCAATCGTCCGCCGGTCTCTCCGGTCCGCCTCAATCCCGATCTTCCCTCCAAGCTCGAAGACATCATCAATCGCGCCCTCGAAAAAGATCGCGATCTCCGCTACCAGCACGCTTCCGAAATGCGCGCCGAACTAAAACGTCTCAAGCGCGACACCGACTCCGGCCGCTCCAGCGCCTATCCAGCCGTAACTGCCGCAGAAGAAACGCCATCCGCGCAATCGAAATCGCCAAGCGGCACGCACCCCTCGACGCCGCAATCTCCATCTGCGACGACCACCGCCGCCGTCGTAGAGGCTCAGCATGTTCACCCTGAGCCCCGAAAGGCTGCTCCTCAAACGCCCAGCCGTTCCCGCACCATCGCGATCCTCTCCGCGGCCATCCTCCTCGTGATCGCAGGCGCAACCTACTTTTATCTCCGCACCACCCACGCCGCCAGGCTCTCCGAAAAAGACACCATCGTCCTCGCCGACTTCACCAACACCACCGGCGACCAAGTCTTTGACGGAGCCCTGCGCCAAGGCCTCGCCTCGCAGCTCGAACAATCTCCCTTCCTCAATCTCCTCTCCGACGAAAAAATCGCACAAACTCTCGCGCTCATGGCGCAATCCAGAGACACGCGCCTCACCACCGACCTTGCCCGTCAGGTCTGCCAGCGCACCGCCAGCGCCGCCACCATCGAAGGCTCCGTCTCCAGCCTCGGCTCCCAATACGTCCTCGGCCTCAAGGCCATCAACTGTCACAACGGCGACCAACTCGCCGCCGAACAAGTCACCGCCGCCGGAAAAGAACAAGTCCTCAAAGCTCTTGGCGACGCCTCTACCAAAATTCGCGAAAAGCTCGGCGAGTCTCTGGCCACCTTGCAAAAATTCGACGCGCCTCCCGAGAGCGTCACCACCGCCTCTCTTGACGCTCTTCAGGCCTACAGCATCGGCCTGCAAGACATGATCGTGAAGGGCGACTACATCGCGGCCATCCCTTTCTTTCAACGCGCCGCTCAAATCGACCCCAATTTCGCCATGGCCTACGCGCGCATTGGCACCTGTTATTTCAATGTGGGCGACCCAACGCGTGCCTCCGAAAACATCCGTAAATCCTATGACCTTCGCGAGCGCGGCAGCGACCGCGAACGCTTTTATGTCACCTCCCACTACCAGGACTTCGTCACTGGAAACCTCGATGCCGCTCGCACCTCCTACGAATTGTGGGCTCACACCTACCCCCGCGACGATGTGCCCCCGGCCAATCTCAGTGTCCTCTACCAGAATTTAGGAAATCTCGAAAAAGGGCTCCAGTGGGCTCGCGAATCCGCCAAGATCAGTCCCGACGCCGTCGCCTATTCCAACTTGATGTTTTCGTATCTCGTCCTGAATCGAATCGACGAAGCCAAATCCACCGCCCAGGAAGCTGCCGCCCGCAATGCCATCGGACCCTACTACTATGTGGCGCAATACGGCATTGCGTTTTATCAACAAGACTTCGCCGGGATGAAAAGCGCCGTCGAGCGTATCGCTGGCTTTTCGGGCTATGAGGATCAAGCTCTTTCCTTCCAGGCCAACTCTGCTGCGTATTTCGGAAAACTCGCCGACTCGCGTTTGCTCTCGCAGCGCTCCATCGAAACCGCTCTCCGGGCCAGTTCCAAGGACAGTGCCGCTCACCGTCATGCCATTTCGGCGTTGCTCGAGCAATCCGTCGGAAACCCTTCGCCCGCGGTCCGCCAGGCTCGCTCCGCGGTGGACACCTCTCGCGACCGCGACTCCTTGGCCATCTCGGCTATTGCTCTCGCCCTCGCGGGCGAATCCGCAGAGGCCACTCGCCTGCGCGACGACCTTTCCAAACGTTTGCCGGAGGACACTTACTTTCAGGCGACGCTCCTGCCCTTGATTCAGGCTGCTCTCCTTGTCCACGGTAACAAAGCGGCACAGGCGATCGATGTTTTGGCGCCAGCCGTGCCCTTCGAACTGGGCGCCAGCATACCGGGCTTTCGCGCCTTCGCGCCTTACCTCCGTGGAATTGCATATCTACAGACGAAACAAGCTGCCGCCGCGACCACCGAGTTTCAAAAAATCCTCGACCATCGGGGAAATGTTGGCGATTGCTTCGTCGGCGCCTTGGCTCATCTTGGACTCGCCCGCGCCTACGCCCTCGCCGGCGACTCCGCAAAGGCCCGCGCCGCCTACCAAGACTTTTTCGCCCTCTGGAAAGACGCCGACCCCGACGTCCCCATCCTCCAACAAGCCAAATCCGAATACGCCAACCTCCCCAAGTAGCACAGCCACTCCTGGCTGTGCCTGCGCAATCCGCTCGCTATGTATCCGCGCGTCTCCCGTTTCCCGCCCAGCCCTCGCTCACTTCTTCACCGCCCGCACGCTCTCTTCCAACCACCCCAAATACTCCCGCGAACCCGCCGCCACTGGTATCACCACAAACTCCGGCACATCGTAGCTGTGCCAATGCACCACTTCCTTCTCCAACTCCGCCAAACGCTTCTCGGTCGTCTTGATCACGATCAAGACCTCCCGCGCGCTTTGCACCTTCCCCTTCCACCGGTAAATGGATTGCACCGGCCCCAACACGATGTTCACACACGCCGCTAGCCTCTTCCGCACCACGCGGCTGGCAATTCTCCGCGCCTCCACGATGGATCCACACGTCACCAGCGCGATTCGGCTGCCTTTTCCCTTGACCATCGCCGCTCTCCTCGGTACGGTTGCGCTCCTCTAAAAATCCGTCGCCCTCCCAATCTCTGCGTCACGCGCTTCTTTTTTCTTACACCACTCCAAGCTAGAATAGCGTCGCCATGACTTCCTCTCCCATCAAGTTCGGCACTTCCGGCTGGCGCGGCCTGATCGCCGATGATTTCACCTTCGCCAACGTGCGCCTCGCGGTCACCGCTATCGCCGGCCACGTCAACGATCACAAGAAGAATTCCACGATCCTGGTTGGCTACGATCCCCGTTTCTATTCCGAAGAGTTCTCGCAGCTAGCCGTCGACATCCTCCAGCAAAATCGCATCCGCACGCTCCTGTGCGAAACCTTCACGCCGACGCCCGCGATCGCTTACGAAATCACTCGCCGCAAACTCGACGGCGCAATCAATTTCACCGCCAGCCACAATCCCGCTCAATATCACGGACTAAAGTTTTCCTCCGCAGACGCTGGACCCGCCCTTCCCGAAGTCACCAAAGACATCGAAGCCCGCGCCGCAAAGCTAGCCGAGAAAGACGGCGCCATAACAAAAGCCCCGCGTCACCAGAGCTCCAAAAACGAACTCGTGAACCTTCGCGACACCTATCTGAAACGTCTCGCGGAACTAGTTCGCTTCGACGTCCTCGCCAAAGGCAAAGCCAAATTCGTCATCGACGCGCTCCACGGCTGCGGCGCCGGTTACCTCGATCGCGTCCTCGCCGATCACGGCGTTTCGATCCAAGCGATGCGCACTAACCGCGATTGCCTCTTCGACGGCACCGGCCCGGACGTCTCCGAAGAAAATCTAGCGCCGCTGCGCAAAGCCGTCACGGACTCCGGCTCTACTGCGGGACTCGCCACCGACGGTGACGCCGATCGCTTCGGCGTCATCGATCGCGATGGCACCTGGGTCTCGCCCAACCACATCCTCGCACTCGTCTACGACTACCTCGTCGAGTCGCGCGGCTGGAAGATGCCCGCTGCTCGCAGCGTCGCCACGTCACAAATGATAGATGCGGCAGCCAAGGCAAATGGACAGACCACGTACCAGACGCCGGTTGGCTTCAAGTACATCGGTCAACTGATTCGCGAAGACAAGATCGCGCTCGGCGGCGAAGAAAGTGCGGGTCTCACGATTCGCGGTCACGTTCCGGAAAAGGACGGAATCCTTGCGTGTTTGCTCGTCGCGGAGATGCTCGCCGCGCGTGGCGGTTCGATTGCCAACCAGGTCAAGGCGCTATTCAAAAAGATCGGCCGCGAATTCTGGCCGGTGCGTGAAAATCTGCACCTAAGCGACGAACAAAAGGCAAACGCCATCAAGAAAGTCGCGGTGGACGCTTCGACACTGGTCGGACGAAAAGTTGTTTCCGTGGATCGCACCGACGGCGCAAAATTCGTTTTCGACGATGGCAGCTGGATGCTGCTGCGGCTGTCGGGCACCGAGCCGCTGCTCCGCCTATACGTCGAGGCGGACAGCCCGAAGGCATCCGCACGTTTGACCGAAGAGGCCACCAAGTGGGTACTCGCATAACGCACGAAGCGCCGGAGAGCGGATTCAATGGATTTCTGAAGCTGCATGGACGGACCATTCTCGGGCTGTTCGTGCTGGCACTGGTCGTTCACGATGTGTTCGGCGCGCACGGTTTTATCGCTATGCGACGGACGCAGAACGAGATCGAACGAGTGCGCAAAGATATCGACCGGCTCAATTCTGAAAACATTCAGCTCGGACAAAAGGTCCGCGCGCTGAAGACCGATCCACACGCGATCGAGCAGATAGCGCGCGAGGAGCTGCAGCGCGCGAAGCCGGGCGAAGTGATCATCCGAATTCCGCAGTTGCCGCCACCGCAGGACCCGTCTGCGAAGCCTTAACCGCCCGTTTCTTCCGACGCGTCCGCCAGATGGATAGCGCCAGCATCGCCACAAAAATAATTACCAGCCCCACCGTGGCCGTGGCGATGCTGCATCGTCCTTTCGGCAGGATCGAAAGCCGGCCATACACGAATTCGATGTGCACCCAATAGATCAAAAGAGACGTTTGGCCGAGCTGGATGATGGGACTGAAACCCTTCTGTGCGTATCCCCAGCGACACCATCCGTAAGTCAGGAACAAAATCATCAGGAGTATGCCGCAGCGCATCAGGAAAAAACTTGGACTGGTGTGCCAGTAGTCGTAGATGGCCGGATCGTAGAGGCGGATTGGGCCGGCGTCGAAGAGAACGGCAAGAGCACAGGCAAGAGTGCCGATGCTGCCTAAAACGACAAACGCGGAGACTTCCTTTCCCCTTGCGAAATCCGTCAGCAGAAAAAAACCTGCAGCCAATCCGGCAAACGCGAAGGCCACCCACGGAAATATTGGGAAGAGCCAAGCTTGCGGGCGCCCGAATGCATGAACGCCGTTGAGATAGGACTCGAGCGGCCACGGGATGAAGCTCAGTCGGCTGGTCGTCCACACCAGCGGCGTAGCCACAACGACGGACACCGCAACGACGAGCGAGCCGACGATCGCTCGATTGCGCCAAGTCGCGAGAGTTTTCGTTGGAACGGCGATTACTGCTGAGGAAGCTACGGAATCCGCTGCCAATTGTGTATACGCTCCGGACGCCGTGAGCCAGCAAATAACACCCATGAACATCATGGAGACGCCGAGAATATTCAGAACATCGACGCGGAACAGATCGGTCCACGGAGAGATCGGATAGCCTAGACCGAATTCCTGGATGCGGAACAAAATGCCCAGCGCGAAGATTTCAGCGCCGCGAAGAATTGTTTTCTTTGCGACGGCGCCGCGTGCTGCGCCGTTTTCACGCAGTTTCTCGGTGACCAACGCAAAAGAAATGCCAGACAGAAAAATGAATAGCGGCGCGGGCAGCGTCCCGCCTAGTTGCGACCACGCATACAGCGCGCCCTTCCGCGCGCCAGGATTGAGCCAGGAGCTGTAGCAATGTGTCTGGAACATCAGGACGCAAGCAAATCCGCGCATCCAATCGATGTAGGCGAGCCGGCGTTCGGGTTGGATTGACGGTGGCACCGGATTGATCTTGGCTGGGTGATCGGCGATTCGCCTAATCGAAATTGATTCCTCAGTCGAGCTGAGCTCATGTGTCATCTAAAACCCCGCCCTCCCAGAGAAGGCGGCACAGTTCCTCGTCGGCGCTTTTTTGCGGTGCGTTACAATTCCTGCTTGGGTGCTGCGCGACAGGTCGGGCCGCTGGCCATGCTCGGAATATGGGCGGCGATGTGTTTTGGCGGCGCATTGTATGCGTCCTGGCTTGGGTATGGCGGCCGGGAATTCGCGGCTGCAGTCACCGCCTTTGCGTTTTACTTCGGCGTCTTGCTCCTGTTTGCCGCGCGCGGCGTGCCGGAATTTCTTTCGGCGCGTTTCGGCACCAGCAGTGGCTACCTGCTGGGTGTTGCGGTCTTTCTTGGATACCTGATTTACGCCTTCGGAACAAATACTTTTGGGTTCTCGCGTGTTGCCGACATCACCGCCCTGGTTTTCATTCCATTGGTATTGGCGGCGTCGGCGCAAGGCCGGCCTCCCGGTGCGTGGCAGGATTACGTCACGATTGCGGGCGTGTGGGTGGCGGTGAAGTTTTCGCCATCGCACTGGTTGTGGCCTTGGCCCGGTGGACGCTTGGCGTATGTGTTCACCGTGCTGCTGTGTGTCAGCGTGGCGCTTGGTACTTTCTTGCTGGTGCGGCGTTTGCCGGGAGTTGGCTACAGCATTGGCGGGGGCCGACGCTGGAGCTTGTATATCGCCGGCAGCTTTCTGCTGTTCAGCGCGATCGCCATCCCGCTGGGCAGGGCGATGCATTTCATCCAGTTTGCGCCGCACTGGTGGGCCTGGAAGTGGCTTCCTTTTCTCCTGCTCGAAATCCTGTTGTTCACCGCTTGGCCGGAAGAGTTGTTGTTCCGCGGGTTGCTGCAGAACATGCTGGCGCGAACGACCAAGAGCGATTTGGCAGGTTGGTGGACGGCGGCGGTGCTGTTTGGATTCTCGCATATCACCAACATGGGATTCCCGAATTGGCGCTACGTGGTTCTGGCGTCGATCGCGGGTCTGTTCTACGGCTGGACGTGGCGCAAGACCGGGTCGATTTTCGCTTCGGCGATGGTGCACGCGCTGGTCGATGGGCTGTGGCATTTCCTTTTTCGGACACTCTAATGTGAGGGGATGGCTGGTTAACAATTTGCACCCTCCCCCCACCATTTTCTGTAAGTGCGGATTCTAAAGGACTTTAAGTCTAATATTTTTGGATCTGCGGATTCTAAACGAGTTACGGGTCGATTTTTCGGAAGTGCGGATTCTGCAGGACTTACGTCAATATGGGCGTTGGCGGAGACCGTGAGGCGGCTGGGCGGAAGAGTTCGAACGATGACTTGAGCTAACACGGGAGAGAGTATCATAGTAGTTAGCAGGAGTCAAGGACTATTTACTGGATCGGCATTCGAACGGTTGAGGCGAGGGTCGGCGGTGAAACCGAAAACTGAGGTCATGATCAGCCCGAGGCTCGCCGGGGGTGAGACCGCACGGAGCCCCGCACTGGAAGGGATCCACGGGTGATGTCTACCGCAGGCATTGCCGCTATTCAACGGCGAGTGTAGCTTACTTCGGCGTCCTTATTCTGATACGCGTGGGTGGTTTGGGCGCAGCACTGCTGCGCCCGTACAAGTAGCCTGGCCTTGTTGCAACCAGGGAACTTAATGGAGTGAGGCGGCGTACTTAGACTGTGGGGGGACTATGGGAACGTTTGGGCAGGATTTGCAGTTTGCGCTGCGGATGATGCGGAAGAATTTGGGGTTTACGGCGGCGGCGGTCCTTTGCCTGATGCTGGGGATCGGGGCTACTACCGGAATTTTTACGGTGGTGAATGCGGTTTTGCTGCGGCCCCTTCCCTACTCGCATCCGGAGCAGTTGGTGCGGGTGTATACGGAATTTCCTACGTTTCCTAATGGCGGGTTGCCGAGGTTTTGGACTTCGGCGCCGGAGTTTTTCGAATTGCGGCGGGACACGCATTCCTGGGCTTCGCTGGATGCCTGGCAAGTTGGGGGCACGAACTTGGGCGGTAAGACACAGCCGGTGCGGGTTACCGCGGCTGATGTCAGCGGCGGGATGCTGGAAACATTGGGCGTCGCGCCCATCGCGGGGCGGTTAATTTCGGCATCCGACGATGTGCCTGGGGCGCCGGTAGTTGCGGACATTTCTTACGGGACTTGGCGCAGCGTGTTTGGCGGAGATCCCGACATTGTGGGTCGAGAGACGCGGCTGGATGGAAAGAAGTGTACGATCATTGGCGTGATGCCGAGGAGTTTTCAGTTTCCTCCAGGTGAGAATGATCCAGCGCAGGTGTGGACTCCGCTGCAACTTGATCCCGTGAATCCAGGCGGCCGGGGGTCGCACAATTATTATTTGCTGGGACGATTGAAGCCGGGGGTGTCTGCGGCGGCGGCGCAGGGGGAGTTGGCGGCGCTGGTGCAGTCATATGGGGAGCATCGGTCGCCAAAGACGCACAGTTTCAGTCCGAAGGATCACACGATCGTAAGTTATCCATTGCGGGCGGAGGTGGTTTCGAGCGTGCGGCCTGCGTTGTTGGTGCTACTCGGGGCGGTGGCATTTGTTTTGTTGATTGCGAGCGTCAACGTGGCGAACTTGCTGCTAGCTCGTGCGGAGGCGCGGCGTAGGGAGATTGCGATTCGCGGGGCGATGGGAGCGGGGTTGGGGCGGTTGGCGCGGCAGTTTGTGACGGAAGGAATTTTGCTGGCGCTATTGGGCGCGATTCTGGGTCTGGCACTTGCCTATGGTGGAGTGCGATTGGTGCAGTTGACGAACGCGGGAGGGATACCGCGCGCTGACGAGATTGTGATGGATTGGCGGGTGTTGGTGTTCACGCTCGGAACGAGTCTGGTTACCGGAGGGGTATTTGGGTTGGCGCCGCTGATGCCGTTGCTGGTGAGTGGTATTTCGGGTTCGTTGAAGGACGCGGCGGGCAGCACAACGGCAGCGGGCGGGGCGCAATTGTTTCGACGGGCCCTGGTGGCGGGTGAATTGGCAATGGCGCTGGTTTTGCTGATTGGCTGCGGGTTGATGCTGCGGGCGTTCTGGAAATTGCAGGACGTGCATACCGGACTGGCGGCGGACAACGTGATCACGATGCGAGTGTCTCTGCCGAGTGGAACGTACGCGGACAACGGAAAGATTGCAAATTTCTGGACGCGGCTGGAGGAACGCATCACGCATATTCCCGGCGTGCAATCGGCGGCTATTGCGTATGGATTGCCGCCGCTACGTTCGCCGAACATGAATGACACCAGCATCGAGGGATTCGTGAAACGCGAGGGCGGGCCGATCGAGAACGTGGATTTCTACCAGCTGGTGAGCAAGGATTATTTCGCGACGATGGGAATTCGGTTGATGGATGGACGATTGTTCGATGATCGCGACGTGGCGGAAGCTCCGGGTGTGGTGATCGTGAATCGGACGATGGCAATGACGTTCTGGCCGGGACAGAGTGCCATCGGGCGGCACGTGCGGACGAGCAGCCCTAACGTGCCGTGGAGCACGGTCGTGGGCGTAGTGGATGATGTGAAGAATGGAGGGCTGGATCGTCCGGCGGGAACGGAATTGTACTTTCCGAACCGGCAGGCGGAGAAGGCTGGCGTCGGCGATATGTATGTGGTGATGCGGGCGCAGTCCGGGAATTCCGGAGGGCTGGCTGGGGCGGTGCGCGGGCAATTGAACGAGATGGACTCGTCGTTGCCGTTGGCGGATGTGAGGACCATGGATGAGGTGTTGGAGCGGGCGCAGGCTCGGCCGCGATTTTTGACGCTGCTGCTGACGTTGTTTTCGGTGACGGCGCTGGCGATTGCTACCGTGGGAATTTATGGCGTGGTGTCGTACTCGGTGGCGCGACGGACGAAGGAGTTTGGTTTGCGGATGGTGTTGGGTGCGCAGGGTGGGGATGTGCTGGGATTGGTGATGAGGCAGGGGGCGGGGATGGTGGTGATTGGGTTGGCTGCGGGATTGGTTACGGCGTTTGCGTTGACGCGACTGATGGCTAGCTTATTGTTTGGAGTGGCACCAACGGATGCGGCGACGTTTGCCAGCGTTACGGCGGTGCTGGCTGCGGTAGCGCTGGCAGCTTGCTATGTGCCGGCGCGACGGGCCACGCGGGTGGATCCGATGCAGACGTTGCGATATGAGTGATTGCGTTAAGCTAACTTATGCGTGCTCTCTGGGCATCGTCAGGATGACGGAGGCAATACTTTTCCGCGAAGTCCCCACAGGACGAGCACGGCGCAGCAAACGATTGCGAGACCAACGCTGATGAAGCCGATTGTGACGATTTGTTCTTGCCACGGGAGTGCCGTACGGCCTGGTGCCGTGATTGGCGACAGAGCGCCGGTTCCGAAAACGGCGGCGAGGGTGGTCACGAACCAGTTCACGTAGGTGCCGTAGAGCGCCGTCCAGAAGGCGGCGACCTTGGCTGCGGGGGAAAGGCGAACCTCAGCCCAAGCGGCTCCCAAGGCAACGAGAAAAATACCGTTCATCACACCTTCAAGATGTGCCGCGAGACCCATGCGCACGTTTGCGAAGTGCTGCTCGGCAAACCCGGTCAGGAGACCGAGCAGAAACAGGAACATGCCGTGCCACATTAAGCGACGGTGGGCGCTTTGCATTTGCATGGCGCACATGCTCTCACCGGCCGAACGACGGAGTCAACGGCAGCCGACGTGTCGACAGGAGTGCGAGTGCTGGACGGCGCAGTTGTGGTTTGGGTAGAGTGTGCGGCATGGATTCTTTCGAGACGATGCCCTCCACTACCAACGAGCGGATTGAATTTGCTTGGCACAACTTTGAGGATCAGCAGGCGATTATTCGGGCTGCGGATCTGAAGGCCGGGTATCTGGTACCGTTTTTGTTGTTTTTCGGGGCGAGCACGATTCCGTTGGGAACCGAAGTGATCCCGAAACTGCGATTCGGGAGCGCAGGAGCGGCCATTGCTGCGGGACTGTATCTGTTAACGAGCGTGGCGCTGACAGCGGGCTTTGTGTGGTCGTTGGTGTTGATTTCGCGGGCAATGACGCCGCGCATCGCGCGGCATCATCAATCGCCGCGAGAAGGCGCTTCCCTGCTGTACTACGAGCACGTATTGCGGCACAAGGACAACGCTGCGTATTACGAGGCGGTGTCGAAAGCCGGGCCGGAACAGTTGCTGAGAAACATTACGGATCAGGTGTTCGAGCTTTCGTTGATCTGCAAATTGAAACTCGAGAACTTGCGGGGGTTTGCGGTTTCGTTCAAGTGGACTGTAGTGGCCTGGTGCGTAAGCACGGCGATTGGGTTTTGGATTATTGGAAGGAAGTAGCGAAGGCCCAGGTGCCTTTCCGTGCGACGGCGGCGGCGCGTTTCATTTGTTGGCGATCTAGGTGCAGAAGGTACCTGCCTGAAGGGGCGAAGTACCCGCGGCGGTGTGTGCAGATACCCCAAGATCCGACCGACAAGAAGGCGCGACCAAGCGTTGGATCCGCGGTCCCGGTTACTTCGCGGGTTTCTTGGGCTTGGTCGCGCGGTCTTCGATCTGCTCTTTCAGCGATTCCGGCTTTACTGGATCGTCTGCCGGAAGGCCTTGCTTCATGCGGTCGATTTTTGCGCGCAGCCGCTGGGCGCGTTCGATCTGGCCCTGTTCAGCGTGCGTTGGTTGGTTTGCCATGTTGCGCTCCTGCGGGGAGCCCATTTACCGCGATCTGGAGTACAGCTCCATCCAGGTCTATTTTAGCTTTTTGGCATACTCTCGCAAGGCCTTAGCGCGGGCGGCGCTGGACGCGGCGAAAGGTGAGGAACCAGCAGAGGCGCCGGCGGCCATGGTGGCGGGCTTCAGGCGGTAGCGGTCCTGCCTGCGAGTCACGCGAACCTGATGATCGACCATTTCGCGCAGGCTCTTGCCAGCGGTCATCTTGAGGATTCCCAAATCCTTGAGCTGGACCTGGCCATTCTGAACGATGATCTGGTACCAGTTATTGTCGACTGGGTTCCCGAAGCTGACGTAGCCACCTTCCAGAACCTGGTGAGGTTCCTTGACGTGGCCGCGGAAACTGTAGCGAACGCCGGTGGCGCCGTCGGGGTCGTAGTAGTGGGGCGTGATGAAGTCGGAAACGAGCACGCCGTTAACGCGGTAGCCGAACCTGGCAATTTCACAGGGATCGCCGACTTCCACGAGATAGACGACGCGATCGAAGCCCGAGACAGGCGTGGGCGCCTGGGACGGCGGAGAGCCTGCGATGGTCCTACTGCCGAAGGGATCTGCCAGCATTTCGAGGGTTTCATGGCTGGCGGTAAGTGGCCAGCTGGCGTCGATTTGAACCAAAGAGAAAGGCTGACCCTGATCGTCGGTATGAAAGCCGGCGGCGCCGGGCTCGTTGATATCGTCGCGAAGAATGACGGGCCAGTAGTCGACGGGGACTGACTCCAAGGAGTCGAAGGCGTCGACGGTGGCTTGCGTGTCCCAGAGGGGTCCGAAGTCACGAGTGACTTGCTTCTGCAATGCGGCTGAGACGGTGGAGACTTGGGCGAAAGACACCGAAGGAGAGTCGGAAACCAATGCAACATGGCGAATCAATGCGGACATTTTTATCCTCCATTTGAACGATTGGCGCCAAACAGGAAGCCCGACCCATCAAGGGGCGCGCTGAATCGTTAGAGTACGCGCACGCTGAGGCGCTTCGTGTTTGACGCGTCACGAAGTGGAACTTGGGCCGTTTACTGTGAAGTTCAGGAAAACCACTGGGTCAGATACGGAGTGCTTATAACGTGTTCGCTGCCGGAAGGCGATATCGCGTACGGCCTTCGTTAGGTGGCCTGGTGGTAATGGTGCTTGTACATTATGGTTTAGGTTGATGTCAAGTACTGATTGTGTCCATACCCCGCTCCGGCGTCAAAGGCAGGAGTGTGTTGATGCGCGAATCGGGTGCTTGCTAGCACTTGATCCCGGAGGCATGCTAACGCACGACTCCGGAAAGCGGAGACGAAGCGGCGGCATAGAGGCGTTTGGGCATGCGGCCTGCGAGGTAGGCTTTGCGGCCGGCGGCAGTGGCTTCGCGCATGGCTTCGGCCATTAGGGTGGCGTCCTCGGCTTCGGCTATGGCGGTATTCATTAGGAGGCCGTCAGCGCCTAGCTCCATGGCTTGGGCGGCGTCGCTTGCGGTGCCTACGCCGGCGTCTACGATCATGGGGACCTCCGTGATGCGTTCGCGGAGGATGCGGAGGTTGGCGGGATTCTGGATGCCTAGGCCGGAGCCTATAGGGGCAGCTAGCGGCATTACCGCGGAGGCGCCCGCGTCTATTAATTTGCGGGCGGCGATCAGGTCGTCGTTGGTATAGGGGAGGACTACGAAGCCCTCCTTTACCAGTATACGGGTGGCTTCGATGAGTTGGGCGGTGTCAGGGAAGAGAGTCTGCTGATCGCCGATCACTTCCAGTTTTACCCAGTGGGAGAGGCCCACTTCGCGGCCGAGGCGGGCGGTGCGGATGGCCTCGTCAGCGGTGTAGCAGCCTGCGGTGTTGGGGAGGATGAAGATTTTTTCACGGTCGATGTAATCGAGCAGGGATTCTTTGGATTTGTCGGTGAGATTGACGCGGCGGACGGCTACGGTGACCATGTCGGCGCCGGAGGCGACGTGGGCGCGGGCCATTTCCTGGAAGCTGCGATATTTGCCGGTGCCCACGATCAGGCGGGAGCGGAAGGCGCGGCCTGCGATTACGAGTTCGTCTGCCATGGAGTCCTCGATTGAATTCTAAACCTCCTGTGGTCTGGCTACAAATTGGGATGCGTGCTCAAGCGAGCGCGTTTCGAATTTCTTGACAACCCATTGAAACGCTGAGACTTGGCGACAGGGCTGTATGCTCGGGAGCGCATTAGTTAATAAGAAGTAAGCGTAACGAGACTGGGGCGATTGGACGCAAGCGGCAATTTGCTGTAGTTCTATAGAGTGCCGCGCAGACGCGCGCCTTGGCGACGCTGGCGCTGCTGCATCGCTATGTTTGCTGAACGTACAAATTGGAACCTTGCGCCGAACCGCTTGAGCGAAGCTCTGGCACAGCATCTTGCTGCCGGGAAGCGGCTGTACGACTTAAGCGCTTCAAATCCCACAGAGGTGGGATTTTCGTACGACCGCGAGACGATTTTGCACGCGATGTGCAACCCGGCGGCCATGACGTACGTGCCCGATCCGAAGGGATTGTTGCGGGCGAGGCAGGCAGTTGCCGAATATTATGAGGAACGCGGGGATCAAGTCGCGGTGGAAGATATTATCCTCACCGCCAGCACCAGTGAGGCGTACTCGTTTGTGTTTCGCGCGCTTTGCAGTCCCGGCGATGAGTTACTGGTGCCCGCGCCCAGCTATCCGCTGTTTGGCTTTCTAGCCGATGTGCACGATGTCCGACTTGCGCACTATCCCCTGGTATACGATCACGGCTGGCAGATCGATTTTCCTACTCTGGAAAAAGCAATCACTCCGCGAACGCGCGGGATTATCGTGGTGAACCCGAACAATCCCACCGGGCACTTCGTCAAACCGGAAGAACTGGCCACGCTTAATCAGATTTGCTCGACCCGCAACATGGCGCTGATCGCGGATGAAGTGTTTCTGGATTTTGCCCATGTCGATTTCAACGGACGCCGCGAACTGAGCAAGCTCGCACGTCCTCGCGCGGCGAACGGCGGACGGCCTCCATCGCTCGCCGTGAACAGCGGCGCGCTCACGTTTACGATGAGCGGACTGTCAAAGATTTCGGGCTTGCCACAAATGAAGGCGGCGTGGCTGGTGGCGAGCGGCCCTGACCCGCTCAAGAAGCAGGCTTTGGATCGAATCGAGATTATTGCCGACACGTATCTGTCGATGAATGCGCCGATACAGCTGGCGATGCCCATATTTTTGCAGCAGCGGCATGGATTTCAGAAACAGGTGTTGACGCGGGTGCGCCGGAACGTGGGCGAGCTGGATCGGCAGCTGATGATTCGCAAGGCGTGCAGCCGGCTCGAAATCGAGGGCGGTTGGTATGCGATCGTACGGGTGCCCGCGACACGTTCGGACGATGACCTGGCCGTAGACTTGCTGACGAAAAAAGGCATTTACGTGCACCCTGGGCACTTTTACGATTTCGCGACCGATGGATATTTGATCGTCAGCTTGATTATGCCGGAGCGGGATTTTGCGGAGGGTTGCCGGCAGATGTTGTCGATGTTTTGATGAAGTGCTCGGGCGCGTCGACTTAGAGAAAGAAATTCCAACTCCATAGCTCGCAACAACTTCAGTGACCGGCTCGCGGGTTCGCGCTAAAAGCGCGCCACCTACATTTACGCTTCGTTTAATTTTGCAGGATGGGGCGGGGTTCGGTGGTGTCCGCGTAGAGTTGCGCGATCACGTCGCGGTATTTTTGTTCGACTACGCGGCGCTTGAGTTTCATGGTGAAGGTGAGGCCGCCGTTATCGAAGGTGAAGTCTTCGGGGAGCAGGGCGAAGCGTTTTATGGTTTCCCACTGGGCGAGATGCGTGGTCAGGCGGGCGACTTCCTCTTCGATAAGCTTGTGAACCCACGGGTGGGCTACCATTTCCCGGGTGGATGGGAAGCTGATGCCGTGCTCTGCGGCCTTCGACTCCACGGTGATTGGATTTGGAACCAGGAGAGCCACCACAAATTTGCGCTGATCGCCGACGACCATGGCGTTCAGGATATAGGGGCTGGTTTTCAGGGCGTTCTCGATGGGTTGCGGGGCAACAAATTTTCCGGCTGCGGTCTTCAGCAAGTCTTTTTTGCGGTCGGTGATAAAAAGATAGTTGTCCGAATCGAGATATCCGATGTCACCGGTGTGGAACCAGCCGTCCTCGCTTATGACTTCCCGAGTAGCGTCCGGACTCTTGTAGTAACCCTGCATGACGCAAGGTCCTTTGGCGAGGATCTCGCCATCGGGAGCGATGGTGATCAGGACGTTAGGAATGGGTTTGCCCGAACTGCCTACGCGATTTTTTGGATAGTTCGAAGTCAGGACTGGGGAGGTTTCCGTCAAACCATAGCCCTGATAGATCAGAACGCCGACGGACCAGAAGAATTCGGCGAGGTTTTTCGACAGCGGAGCGCCCCCCGAAAATACGATGCGTAACTGGCCGCCGGTGCCGGCGCGTATTTTAGAAAAGACGAGTTTGTCAGCGAGAGCCCATTGTAGTTTGAGGACGGGGCTTACGGGTTGGTCTCCGCACCGCCATGGCGCCGCGCGTCTCGCCACGTCCATGGCCCAGTCGAACAGCTTTCGTTTCAGGCCGGTATTCTTAGTGCCCTTCTCGAGGATGCGGGCGTAGATTTTTTCGAAGACGCGCGGGACAGCGGCGAGGACTGTTGGCTTGAGCTCCAGGAGCACTTCGGAAAGTAGATTTACGTCCTCTACGTAGGCGATCGAGATGCCGTTGAAGAGGAGAACGTAGTCCATGGTGCGGCCGTAGATATGGGCCAGAGGAAGGAAGGACAAGGCTTGGTCTACGCCAGGCTTCAACTCGTGCGTTGACCAGGAGTCGGTGGCGTTCGAGCAGATATTGGTGTGCGTGAGCATGACGCCCTTGGGCTCGCCGGTGGTGCCGGAGGTGTAAATGATGGAGGCGAGTTGGCCGGGGAGGACTTGCGAGGCGCGCATGCGGTAGGCGGCGATTTCTACGCCACTCGCGGAAGCGATCAGCGTTTCGTAGCGCAGGCACTCGGTGGGTACGTCGGGTCCGGCGTCGGCCACGATGATGTGTTCGAGATCCGGCAGGCGCGGTCGACAGGCCAGGAGCTTTTCCAATTGCGGGGCGCCGCAGACAACGACCACCTTCGCGCCGGCGTGCGCGAGAATGTAGGTCATGCGGTCAGGCGACTCGTTGAAATAAACGGGAACGGTGATGCCGCCGGCTCCGGTGATCGCAAAGTCCGCGGTGTGCCACTCGGGCCGGTTGGTAGCGAACAGGCCGACGCGGTCGCCGGGTTTCACACCAAGTTCAACGAATGCCATGGAAAGGCCGGCGACGCGGCGCAGGAGTTCGGCGGACGAAATCGGGTGCCAAACATGATCGCGGCGAAACATTTGGGCGCGAGGATTAGGAAGCGAGTCGATGGCGTTGAGGAATCGCGACGTAAGAGTGCCGTAGGTCATCGAAGTTTCGCTCACTGTACTCTAACCGTTTTGCCGAGGCAATTCCTAGAAAACCTGAGGGCTAGGACTTTGGTTCGGCAATGGCACTTGTGCCTCGAGCCGATTTCGTGTGCTTGCGCACGCTCAGATTCTTCGCGTATTGCTGTCAGATATCCTCAGGTTGACAGAGCTTAATTTTCAGCGAGCGCCAACGCTGACAACCAGAAGAGCGAACGCCACGATCAATCCCGTCGTTCTAAACCAGTGATACAAGTCCCAACGGTGTTCCTGCTCGCGCCAATCGCCAGGAATGGATTCCGGCGTCCATTTCGTAATTCGGTTGTTGATGGGAACCGGTGCGACGAGTGAAAAGAGCACTGCGAAAATCTGGATAGCTAAAGCCACGGCGGCGAAGCGCCACGACGGCCTGCTCAGATGCTCGAACGGCAAGACTAAAACGAGGTTCAGCAGCGTGGAGCCTACCATCCAAAACGGCATCACGCGGCCAAACAGTGCGGCTAGAGCGGAGCGCAAGCGAATGTGTGCTTCGCGAGGCTGCCGGTTCAGCGTAGGATGGGCGAACGCAGCGACGTTTAACTCACTACCACACATCAAACCGAGGGCGAGCACGGCAAAGACTTGAAGCAGCATGACGACATAGCCTCCTGAGATTTTGATGTTGCGGCGAGTTTTTCGGGCATCTCGGAGCGAGCCGTTGAGACACTGGCACGCCAGCGGCGGACTCAATTTCAAGCCACCATGCAAAACCTCAAGCCCCTGCGCTAAGATGAGCGACGGAGCCAACTTCATGAGCGTAACACTTCCAGGAACACGTCCGGGAACGCTGGGCGATAGTGCGCTATCGAAAGGGCCGTTTCGCGCGGCGCGAGGTACGCAAATTTCCTGCAAGGGCTGGCAGCAGGAAGCGGCGTTGCGCATGTTGATGAACAATCTCGACCCTGAGGTGGCGGAAAAACCACAGGATCTCGTCGTGTATGGCGGAACCGGGCGTGCGGCGCGAAATTGGGAAAGCTTTCACGCGATTGTACGGTCCTTGCGCGAGTTAGCAAACGACGAGACCTTGCTGGTGCAATCGGGAAAACCGGTGGCGGTATTTCGAACTCACGAATATGCGCCACGCGTGCTGCTATGCAATTCCAACCTGGTAGGTCACTGGAACAATTGGGATCGTTTTCATGAACTCGACCGGGCTGGTCTGCTGATGTATGGGCAGATGACCGCAGGCAGCTGGATTTACATTGGAACTCAGGGGATTTTGCAGGGAACCTACGAGACGTTTGCGGCCGCGGCGGTGAAGCATTTTGGCGGCAGTCTGGCCGGAAAACTCGTGGTAACCGGAGGGATGGGTGGCATGGGCGGGGCGCAGCCGCTGGCTGCGACTATGAATGGCGCTGCGTTCCTGGGGATCGATGTCGACCCGGAGCGGATCAAGCGGCGTGTGAAGACCGGGTACTGCGACGTGATGGTGACCAATCTGGATGAAGCGCTGCGCATTTTGAAGAACGCGGTGCGCCAGGGCGAAGCTACTTCGGTCGGGCTGGTGGGCAATTGCGCCGATTTAATCCCAGAGATGGCGAAGCGTGGTGTCGTGCCGGATTTGCTTACCGATCAAACCAGCGCGCACGATCCGATCGGCGGGTACGTGCCGAATGGCATGACGCTGGGTGCAGCACTGGAGCTGCGCAAGAGCAATACCGAGGAGTACAAGAAGCGGTCGATGGCGGCCATGGCCGCGCACGTCCAAGGCATGCTGGATCTGCAGAAGCTTGGGGCGGTGACGTTCGACTACGGAAACAATATTCGAACCTTCGCGTTCGAACAGGGCGTGAAGAACGCGTACGACTTCCCAGGCTTCGTGCCCGCGTACATCCGGCCGCTTTTTTGCGAGGGCAAGGGACCGTTCCGTTGGGCCGCGCTTTCCGGCGAGGCTTCTGATATTGCGAGGACGGACCAGTTGGTGCTGGAGCTGTTTCCGCAGAATGAGCATTTGGCTCGATGGATCAAGCTGGCGCGGAAGCGCGTGAAATTTCAGGGATTGCCGTCGCGGATTTGCTGGCTTGGATATGGCGAGCGGGACAAATTTGGTTTGGCGCTGAACGACTTGGTGGCGCGCGGCGAGTTGAAGGCGCCGATCGTGATTGGGCGCGATCACTTGGATTGCGGATCGGTAGCTTCGCCTTACCGTGAGACGGAATCGATGCTGGATGGATCGGATGCAATTGCCGATTGGCCCTTGTTGAATGCGCTGGTGAATACGGCTAGCGGAGCGTCGTGGGTGTCAATCCACAACGGGGGCGGCGTGGGCATCGGTTATTCGCAACACGCCGGGCAGGTGACCGTGGCGGACGGAACAAAAGAAATGGCGGCACGGATCGAGCGCGTACTGACCAATGATCCGGGGATGGGCGTGGCCCGGCATGTGGACGCGGGCTATCCGGAGGCCACGGAATTCGCGCGGAAGTCCGGTGTGAAAATCCCCATGATGTAGTGGCGTTGTGGGAATGCCCCATACGGTCCAGTATTTTCTTTCGGGCGCGTGCCAACTGAGGTCCACTGGGCATCGTATGAGTGAACGTTGGATTGAAGAGGCAAGGAGGTATGTATGTACGTCATTCTTGGAGCAACCGGGCACACGGGCTCAGCAATTGCGGAAATACTGTTGGCAAAGGCCGAGAAAGTACGCGCGCTAGGACGAAGCAAGGAACGCCTGGCAAAAGTCGCCGGACTGGGCGCGGAACCCTTCGTCGGAGACATCGCGGATCCCGCATTTTTGACGCGGGCGTTCGATGGCGCGCGGGCGATTTATTTTATGGTGCCGCCCAATCCCAGCAGTAACGACTATCGTGGGCATCAGCGGCAAATTATCGAGGCGGGTGCGACGGCGCTGGAAGCAACTCGCGTGCGCTACGTCGTGGCGTTGAGCAGCTTTGGCGCGGACAAAGAGTCGGGCACGGGTCCGGTAGCCGGTCTGCACGAGATGGAGTCCCGGTTTCAACAAATTTCAGGACTGAACGCGCTGTACCTCCGTGCGGGGTACTTTATGGAGAATGTGCTAGCGCAGGTTGGCGTGATTGAGAAATTTGGCATGATCGCTGCGCCGCTGCAGAACGACCTGTTGCTGCCCCTGATTGCGACCGCGGATATTGCCGGCGCGGCCGCCGAGCACCTGCTGAGGCTTGATTTCTCTGGGCATCAGACGAAGGAGTTACTGGGGGAGCGGGACATCAGCTATGCCGAGGTGGCTCGGATTGTGGGCGTGGCGATTGGCAAACCGACTCTGAGCTATATGCAACTTCCCAACGAGCAGTTCGTTGAAGCGCTGACGCAGATGGGCTTCTCCCGGAGTTTCGCTGGATTGATGGTGGAAATGACGGACGCGTTGAATGACGGACGGATGAAGGCGCTCGAGCCGCGGTCTGCAGTGAATACGACTCCGACATCGTTTGAGACGTTTGTGAAGAATGTGTTCGCGCCAGCGTTTCGAGGCAAGGCTGCGACCGCATAAGCGTGAGCTGATAGGGGCGGCTCGCAACAGCTGATGACTGGCCGGTAGAGAGAAACCCATAGGCGTTTTGGACAGATGCGCTCTTCTGCTGCCACACAAATAGTGAAAGCTTGAGTCGGGGTGCCGGGTTTTGGGCATAATACGGGGACCTTGTCGACTTCCCTTCTTATCACTGGAGCTTCTCAAATATTGACGTTGCGGGGGCGTGGCCCGCGGCGTGGCGCAGCGATGTCGAATCTCGGGATCGTTAAAGATGGGGCGCTGCTGATCCGAGATGGGTGCATTGCTGGCGTCGGGACACGAGCGAAAATCGAGGCGCTACCCGAGGCGCGTTCGGCAGAAAAGCTAGACGTCGGCGGCCGCGTGATTTTGCCGGGATTCGTTGATTCCCACACGCACTTGGTCCACGCCGCGAGTCGGGCCGAGGAATATGAGTTGAAGATTGCCGGCGCGAGCTATGAAGAGATGGCGCGCAAAGGTGGCGGGATTCTCAATTCAGTGAAGAAGTTGCGGGCATCGACCTCCGAGACCCTGAAGCGAAGAGCACTGGCGGCACTGCGGGAGTTTGCGGCGCATGGAACGACTACGATTGAAGCGAAGAGTGGTTATGGACTGGACGTCAGAAGCGAACTAAAGATTCTCGGTTTGCATCAGGAATTAAAACGGGAACAGCCGCTGGAAATCGCTTCGACGTTTTTGGGAGCCCATGTAGTACCGGCGGAATACCGAGGCACGCCGGATGGGCCGCAGCGCTACGTTGGACTGCTGATTAACCGGTTGATACCGGAAGTGGCAGAACGCAAGTTGGCGGAATTTTGCGATGTGTTTTGTGATCGCGGGGCGTTCACGAGAGCACAGTCGGAACAAATTCTGGAAGCGGGAACCCGGCACGGCTTGACACCGCGGATTCACGCGGAACAGTTAACGCGGACGGGGGCAACGCAACTTGCGGTGCAACTCGGAGCCGCGAGTTGCGATCACTTGGAGCAAGTGAATCAGGCTGACATACGGGATTTGGCAAAGTCGAGAACGGTGGGAACACTATTGCCTGGTTGTGATTTCCATTTGGGGTTGAAGCAATATGCCCCGGCGCGAGGATTGATTGAAGCGGGGGCGATCGTGGCGCTGGCGACCGACTACAATCCCGGCACCAGCCCAACTTTGAGCATGCCCATGATCCTGTCATTGGCTTGCACCCAGCTGCGAATGACGCCTGCTGAGAGCATCGCGGCGGCGACGATCAATGCGGCGTATGCCTTGCGTCGAGAGAAGACAATTGGCTCGCTGGAAGTGGGCAAGCTCGCGGACATCAGCGTGTTCGAGGTCGAGGACTATCGGGAGATTCCTTACTACTTTGGCGTGAACAAATGTTGGATGACGATCAAGCGAGGCGAGATTGTCTTTCGTGCGGCCGAAGCCGGCGCTTCCAGCTAGTGTCCGCGCGGGTGGCTGGTCAGGCAAAAATCCCCTATGATAAAGAGTGACGACGTATCTTGAGGAATCCTTTGCGATGAAGCGACTGATCGAGTGCGTGCCGAATTTTTCCGAGGGGCGGGACCCCTCGAAGGTGGACGCGCTTGTGGCGTCGATGAGCGCGGTGGCTGGCGTGTATGTGCTGGATCGCGAGATGGACGCGGACCATCACCGGTGCGTAGTGACGCT
>Ga0137403_10002370_pt1 | contig 23115 bp, 19 predicted proteins | sample CZOMad2_1_16fung_FD_122057 | JGI IMG/M metagenome (GOLD analysis project Ga0137403, IMG submission 122057) | Vadose zone soil fungal communities from Angelo Coast Range Reserve, California, USA - CZOMad2_1_16fungal (Hybrid Assembly) | ecosystem: Environmental > Terrestrial > Soil > Vadose zone...
CTTCGGCACCTGCTCTTTCCAGTTCTCAATCATGCTGGGTTGCGGCAGGCGATAGAAGGTGTTGTTGATTTCCACGGCCGGCAGCCGCTGCGAGTAATACGCCAGCATCTCTTTCGCGGGCAAATCTTCGGGGTAGAAGTTACCCTTCCATTCTTTATAGCTGTAGCCGCTGGTGCCGACGTGAAGTTTCATTGGTACACCCGGCGGAGTTAGGGGGTTTCAATAGAAGGGATTACAACATCAAGCTTCGGAAGAAGGTCTGGCAGGTCCCTCTGCACTGCCTGCCAAAGTTCATGAAGATTAACGTCGCCATAACGGTGCGCTAAGATAACTCGGATGGCTTTGATTTCTTTCCAGGGAATCTGTGGATGAGACAATTGAAACCCTTCCGAGACTCGACCTGCGGCTTCGCCGAGAATCTCCAACCGGCGCTCAACGGCTGAATGCATCATCCGATCAGCGCAGAATTCCTCAAACGTTGCGTCTGTAACGAACTCAATACAGTCATGCGCTGCTTCACGCATGTCCCAAAGAAAAGCAGCATCGCGCTTGTCAGGCAGCATAAATAACTCGGCGGGTCGCCAGAATCTCGTGACGGCGAAAGGGATTGCGAAGGCCGGTCGTTTCGACAACGTCAGCCTCACGTCCGAGCACGGTCGATAGTTCTTCACTCATCCGCGCATGGTCAAAAACACTCCACTTGGCGTCTGGGGCAAAGGTGGCCAGCACATCTATGTCACTGTCAGGCCTGAAATCCCCGCGCAAGACTGAGCCGAAAAGCGCGAGTTCTTCTATCTTCCATTTCCGGCAGAAGCTTTCGATTACTTCGTTCGGAATCTCAAGAGGCAGTTTGGGAATCATCAAAAGTATTCTCTACTCGGTGTTCACTGAGCGCAAGGCCTTCTGTGTTAGTTTCAGGAAATCGCGCGCGCGATCAGAAACGCCGCACCCGCGGCCAAGCTGCCAATCAAAGCAGTCTGCAAAGCACTGCGCAGCGGACGCGTGCCGGTGTAGCGTCCTTTGATAAAGCCAAATACCAAAAGAGCCAGAAGGGTCGACGCGACCGAGAATAGCAACGCCGTTCCGACTGCCATCGGTTTGAGGTAAACGGCGGCGATGTATGGCGCCAGCGGGATCAAGCCGCCGGCAATATACGCAAACGCGATGGTGAAAGCGCTGATGAAGGCGCGCTTTGGATCCGGCTTTTCCAGGCCCAGCTCAAAACGCATCATGAAGTCGACCCACTTCTGCGGATGATTGGCCAGGGCCTCGACGATCGGGGTGCTCTCTTTGACGGTCAGGCCATACGAATGAAAGACCTCGGCGACTTCGCGCATTTCCTCTTCGGGAATCTCTTTCACTTCGCGTTTCTCGCGTTCGCGTTCTTTGGCGTAGTGCTCGGCGTCGCTCCTGGCAGCGAGGTATCCGCCCAGGCCCATCGCGATTGAGCCAGCCGCGATCTCAGCCAGGCCGGCAGTCACAATGATTCCGGGGCTGGCGCTGGCAATGCCCGTCAAACCTGCGGCGAGCGCGAACGGCACGGTTAGACCATCCGACATACCTATGACGATGTCGCGGACCGTCTCACCGGCGGTGAAGTGTCGTTCGGCGTGAGGCGTTTGCGGCATTACGTGTCTCTCCTTCCTGGTCTAGCGCATCTGCCAGGGCTATCGGGCAAGCCAAGGCGTTGAACTTTGCGTCCCTTTGCGAAATCCTCTGCGTCCTTTGCGTTTAGGCATATCCTACATCAAGAGTCACGATTCGAGTTGAACGAGGTTCGCATTATTCTAGAATTTGCCAATCAGGATCAGCACTCCGATCACCACGAAGGCGGCGCCGGCAGCGCGCTTGATCCAATCAAGTGGTAAGTACTGACTAAGGAAACTTCCGACCAGAACCCCAATCGCCGAAACTGCAACGAGGGCCAGCGACGCGCCGATGAAGACTGCCCAGGGCCGTCTCTTTTCAGCCGCCATAGTCATGGCAGCAATCTGGGTCTTGTCACCAATCTCGGCCAGGAAAATCACCCCGAAAGTTGTCAGCATTACACGCCAGTCCATTTGCACTCCTCGCTTCCGCTTAATTGAGAGACCCGGTGTCAGAAGCCCGACCGTGAGGGAGGGCCTTCAACGAAAGAGGCCCTCCCTCACGGTCGGGCTTCTGACAAGTATTGATTGCTCAATTCATGTAAGGCACAATTGCACATCTGTCAACGTGTTCGTGTTGGCGGTTAGCCGTTAATCGAGTGTCCCACATGGCTGAACCCACCAAAGAATTTGTCGGCACCGAGCGCTTCACCCTGCGCCGGCGTTTGGGTGCGGGCGGCATGGGCGTCGTCTACGAAGCGCACGACCGCGAGATGGATAAGGTTGTCGCCCTCAAAACTCTGACCCGCGCCGAGGCCGCCCATATCTATCGTTTCAAACGCGAGTTTCGCACGCTCGCCGATGTTTCGCATTCCAACCTGGTCGCCTTGTACGAGCTAATGTCCGACGGCTCGCACTGGTTCTTTACCATGGAACTGGTTAAGGGCGTGACCTTCATTCAATACGTGCGGCCGGAAACCGCCGGCGCGCTCGCCAGCGCGGCAGAGAACACTCTACTGGGTCCACGCGCGCGCGCGAAAAAAGACAGCAGCCTGGAAGCCGACACCGAAATCTTCGACAGCTCGCACATCTCACTTGAGTCACGAGAAATGGCGCCGCTGGATGAATCGCCGCCACCCGTATTGGCAAACTACAAACTGGATCAAGCGCGATTGCGTTCGGCGCTACGACAGCTCGCTGAAGGCGTCAACCGGCTGCACGAGCTGGGCAAACTGCATCGCGATATCAAACCTTCGAATGTGCTGGTCACGGAAGAGGGCCGCGTGGTCCTGCTCGACTTTGGCCTGGTCGAGGACATTGAGCCTGAGCTTCACGAGACATTGTTGGCCGGCACGCCCGACTACATGTCGCCTGAGCAGGGCGCGCAGATGGCGATCTCGAAGGCCAGCGACTGGTACAGCGTGGGCGTGATTCTTTACCAGGCATTGACCGGCCGACTGCCGTTCCGCGGACGCTTCTTTGAAGTCATGATGCGCAAACAGACGCGCGATCCGATTCAACCCCGCGAAATCAATCGCGAGGTCCCGCGCGACCTAAACGAGCTGTGCATCAGGCTGCTGCGGCGCGACGCTGAGGGGCGGCCTACCGGTCGCGAGGTGCTGCGAGCACTCGGTGCGCGTACGACGGGGCCTGTGCCGGCATCGTTTGTCAGCGTCACGGCCGAGAGTTCTTTCATTGGCCGCGAGCGACTGCTCGCCGAATTGCACGACGCTTTTTCGGCAACCCGCGAAGGCGAAACTGTCTCGGTATATGTTCACGGCAACTCGGGCATGGGCAAGTCGACTCTGGTGCGGACCTTTCTTGATCAGATCAAGGAACAAAAGCGCAAACCGATCATTTTGCAGGGACGCTGTTACGAGCGCGAGTCAGTTCCCTACAAAGCCCTCGACGGTGTGGTGGACAGTTTGAGCAAGCAACTCGCTTCGCTGCGTCATGGACGGGCTGAGAAACTACTGCCAAAGAATTCGCTGGCGCTCGCCAGAGTATTTCCGGTCATGCTGCAAGTCGACGCGATCTTTAATGCGCGTTCCGGGCGGCCGGAGACGGTCGACTTGTTCACCTTGCGACGACAGGCCTTCGGCGCACTGCGTGAGTTGCTCGGCCGGATCGCCGATCGCCAACCGCTGGTGATTTACATCGACGACCTGCAATGGGCCGATGCCGACAGCACTTTCCTGCTGGAAGATTTATTGCGGCAGCCGAATGCTCCGAAGCTGCTGCTGGTGGGAAGTTTTCGTACTGAGGACATCGAAGCAAAGCCATTCCTCAAGCAACTCCTGCAGGGAACCGGCACTGACACCTGCCGCGAACTCTTCGTGGGTCCGCTGCCCGGCGGCGAGGCGCGTGAGCTGACGCGTTCGCTGTTCGCTTCGGTCGGAATCTCCAGCGAGCCCTTCATTGATTCGATCGTGCAGGAAGCCGCGGGCAGTCCTTTCCTGCTGGAACAACTGACGCATTACGGAATGATGAACGAGCGGGCCGCAACGGCGGGCATCACTCTGGCCACGATGTTGAATGAGCGCATCAGGCAACTGCCGGTAGGCTCGCGGCAATTTCTCGACACGCTGGCGGTGGCCCGGCGGCCAGTCAATCAGGACGTGGCGACGAGCGCGGCCGGATTGAATGACGAGGCTGAGCCGGTCTTGAGTGCTTTGCGGAGCGCGCAATTTGTGCGCAGCGGGGGCACCAGCTATGGCGTTGAAATCTATCACGATCGCATTGCGGAAACTTTGGCGGCGTTACTCGATGACGAAGATCGGCGTCAGATTCATCGTCGTCTGGCGCAGGCCCTCGAAGCGCGGGGCTTGGACGATCCGGAAGCTCTTTACGAAGACTATCTCGGCGCCGGCGAAAAAGATCGCGCTGCCGGGCATGCCGAGGCGGCAGCCGCGAAAGCGGCGAGCGCGCTGGCCTTTGACCGGGCCGCCCTGTTTTACCGCCGCGCTATTGAATTGAAACCAGTGGCCGCCAATCTGGTTGATTTGAAGATTAGCCTCGGTGACGCGTTGGCCAATGCCGGCCGTCCGGCCGAAGCGGCCAAAGAATTTCTCGATGCAGCCAGGGCCAGCGGCACGCACCGGTCCCTCGCTCTGCAACAACGCGCCGGCGCGCAGTTACTGACGGGTGGTCATATCGACGAAGGCCTGGAGGTCTTTCGCGTCGTTTTGGAAACTGCCGGATTCAAGTTGGCGAACGGACCCAAACGGGCGTTACTCTCGTTAATCCTGCGCCGCTTGTGGATTCGGCTGCGCGGACTTGAATTCACCGAACGCAACGCGAGCGATATTCCCGAAGCCGATCTGGTCCGCATCGACATCTGCTGGACAGTCGCCGCCGGCCTGGGAATGGTTGATCTAATTCGCGGCGCTGACTTTCAAAGCCGGCACCTGCTGCTGGCGTTGCGCGCCGGTGAAGTCTATCGCGTTGCGCGGGCCATGGCTTTCGAAGTAGGACAAACTGCGTCGCGCGGCGGAGCCAAACGGGAACAGGCGCTGGCACTCGCCGAGCGCACCGAGCGCCTGGCGCAATGCTCCGGAAATCCGCACGCGATCGGCCTGGCGATCTGGGCCCGCGGATTGAGCTCTTATTTGGTTGGCGACTGGAAGAAAGCTGCTGAACTCTGCGAGCGCGCGGCCGAAGTTTTGCGCGACGAGTGTACGGGCGTGACCTGGGAACTGACGATCGCGCACCGCTTCATGCTCAGCTCACTGATGTTTCTGGGCGAGATGGTTGAGGTTTCGCGACGCGTGCCGCAACTGCTGGCGGCGGCCCTGGAACAGGGAAACCTTTTCGCCGCCACCGACCTGCGCACGCGCATGAACCCGATCTGGCTGGCGGCCGACGATCCCGATCGCGCGCGCGACGAAGTGATCTCGGCGCTGACTGCGTGGCCGCGCAAGGGTTTTCATTTGCAGCATTACAGTTCGCTGGTGGCCCTGGCGCAGATTGAGCTTTACACCGGCGATTACGAAGTGGCCTGGCGGCACCTCGAAGCGCAAATCAAGCCTCTGGAAAAATCCATGCTGCTGCGCATTCAGGGACTGCGCATTGAAGCCATGTACTTGCGCGCGCGGCTGGCACTGGCCAGCGCTGCCGGTCCGAACCGAGAGCGGCGGCTGCGCCTTGCCGAAGAACTGGCGAAAAGCATCGCCAATGAACAAATGATCTGGTCTAATCCACTGGCGATGCTGATTCATTCCGGACTGGCCCGCCGGCGCGGAGACGATGCCCGCGCGGTGGCCCTGGTATCTCAGGCTATTGACGGTTTTGAAGCGGCGGACATGGCGCTATATGCCGCGACTGCTCGCCGCCGGCTGGGTGAGATCGTGGGCGGAGATCGCGGCGCCGAACTCATCAGCCACGCCGACGACTGGATGAGCAAACAGCAGATCAAGAATCCCGCGGCTGTGGCAAACCTAATGGCGCCGGGTTTTAATGAGCCGGCGCAAACGTGAGCCGGTGCGATGAGGTCAGTACCACCTGCGTAAGCGGGTGGGTCAGAGACTCAAGCAAAAGAATGGAGTCCTTATTTCAAACGTTGAGTGATGGATCCACCCGCTCACGCAGGTGGTCCTGACCTCACCTTAGACAAACCTTACACCGATTATGATCTTCAAAAGCCCTTACCCAAACATTGAGATCCCGGACGTTCCGGTCACCTCTTTCATTCTCGAACACGCGGCGCGCTTTGGCGCCCGGCCGGCTTTGATTAACGGCCGGACCGGGTGGACGCTGACTTACGATCAACTGGCGGCGGCTATAGATCGGACCGCCGCAGGCCTCTTCGCGCACGGCTTTCGCAAAGGAGACGTCTTTGCTATTCGGTGTGCGAACGCTCCCGAGTACGCGATCGCTTTTCTTGCCGTGGCCAACCTCGGCGGGATCGCGACGATGGTTTCACCGTTATTCAACGAGGCCGAACTCTCCGTCCAACTGAAAGACAGCGGAGCCGGCTATTTATTGACGGATTCCGAGTTGGTGGAAACCGCTTTGGCGGCCGCGCGCGCCGTCAATCTGCGCGAAGTCTTTGTGCTCGGCGAAGCAGACATAGCCGATGACGCCACTTTGTTCTCGACGCTCCAGCACCACGAAGGCCGCGCGCCGTCAGTGGAGATAGATCCCCGGGAAGACGTCGTGGCTTTGCCGTACTCGAGTGGCACGACCGGTTTGCCCAAGGGCGTGATGCTGACGCACTACAACCTGGTAGCGATGCTCCGGCAGTTGGAAACCGCCGCGGTCGTGCACAGCGGCGACAGACTTCTTTGTGTCGTGCCGTGTTATCACGTCTATGGGTTTCATGCCGTAGTCAATCTCGGGTTGCGAACCGGCGCGACCATCGTGACTTTGCCGCGATTCGATCTGGAAGAGTTCCTCGGCGTGCTGCAGAACTATGAAATCAACATCGTGCCGGTGGTGCCGCCCATCGTCCTGGCGCTGGCGCAAACACCGCTCCTCGATCGTTTTGATCTTTCGAAACTCGAGACGCTGCACTGCGGCGCGGCGCCGCTCTCTGTTGAAGTAGCCAGAGCTGCCTGTGAGCGACTGGGCGCGCGCATCAGTTACGGTTACGGGATGACTGAGCTTAGTCCGCTTTCGCATCTGACTTACGACGCGGGCAACGAAGACAAGCCGGCCTCAGCGGGTTATTGCCTGCCGAATACAACTTGTAAGATCGTCGGCGTGGAAACCAGGATCGAGTTGGGGCCGGGCGAGGAAGGCGAAGTCTGCGTCCGCGGCCCACAGGTTATGAAAGGTTACCTGGGCCAGCCAGAGGCCACCGCCGAACTGATCGACGACGAAGGCTGGCTGCGCACCGGCGACATCGGTTATGCGGATGAAGACGGCGCGCTGTTCATCGTTGATCGCCTGAAAGAGCTGATCAAATATAAGGGCCGGCAGGTCGCGCCGGCAGAGTTGGAGGCCGTGCTGCTTTCACACCCGGCGATTGCCGACGCTGCAGTCTTGCCAAGTCCTGATGAAAAAGCGGGCGAAGTTCCGATCGCCTTTGTCGTGATGAAGGAAGCCGTCTCAGCCGCCGAGATCATCGACTACGTGGCCGAACGGGTCGCACCTTACAAAAAGATCCGCCGCGTGGAGTTCGTCGATCAGATTCCGAAGAGTCCGGCCGGCAAGATTCTCCGCCGTGTGCTGGCGCTCAAGGTGCGGCAGGAGATTAGGGGTTCGGAGGAAGACACGAAGAGCTGAGGTCAGCCTAATGATCGCAACGCGTCGGTTCCGCACTCAATGCGCGATATGGAGTCAGTACCACCTGCGTGAGCGGTCATCCGAGACTCAAACTCAATGGCGGCTCTGCCGCAGCACATAGCGGAAAGCCTCCGGCTTTCCGGCATGCAAAATATTTTACATGGAGGCTTCGCCTCCGCTTCTGTATTATGCCGCCATCATGCACGTCGTCTCCCGCGATTCGCCCTGTTATTACTTAACTTCAGTTACCAAAGATCGGCTGCCGGTTTTTCGCATGGATGAGATCAAGCTCCTTATTTGTGCTGCCTTGCATGAAGCACGCAACTCTGGGAAGTTTGCTTTGTATGCCTACGTAATCATGCCGGATCATCTTCACGTCGTCACAGATTCCTCTCTCTCGCCCGCGCGAACACTTCAATTCATCAACGGGATTACCGGTCGCCGTTTGATCGATCACTTGAAGGTGCACAACTATGAAGGCTCACTGAATAAACTGCGGCATGAGATCAGACCGCGACACTATGGGTATTCGCTGTGGGATCACCATCCCGACGCCCGTTTGTTGCTTACCGAGCATATGTTAATGCAGCGAGTTCATTATTCTCATCAGAATCCGATGCGTGCTGGCTTTGTGAAGCATCCTGAAGAGTATCGTTGGTCAAGTATCCGGTGCTGGCGCGGAACGACTCTGGATGATGAGCCGCTACTAATGGATATTGATCGGATACGATGGAGAAGGAGCGGAGGCATAGCCTCCTAAATATTCTTAAAGCTTGTCCGCCGGTAAGCCGCAGGCTTACCGCTATGTGCTGCGGCAAAGCCGCAATCCTGATCCGTGACGGCGTCCCGCTCAGCTACCAAACACATTACTCCGTTCTCCACTCGTTTACACAAACGCTTCCGCGCATTGATTCACTCTCGCCGGCGCATTCTTAATTAACCCCGATTCGATCAACCCTTCCGCCAGGCTACCCGTCTTATCAGTCACCATCGTCGGTTGAAAATAATTCCGAAACCGCCAATCGACGCGGAATGCCGGCGTATACGCATCGTCGAGCGGCTCAGTTGTGCTCACGTAAGTCCGCGCGCGGCCTTTCTTCATCCAACCAAGTGCCGTCGTCGAAGTCATCAAGGTATGCGCCGAAAGCAGCAAGCCCTGTTCAAAACCAATCGACAATTGCAGCGGGTTTAATTTCTTTCGATAGAGATTGAAAAAGCGCAGCGAGTGCTGGATCACGCGGCCGCGCAACCCACGGAACTGTTCCGCGCCCCGCACGAATTCGACCGCCTGGGCAAGCGGATCGACTGTCTTCTGCACGATCGTAATCCCATCCATGTCGCGCAGTTTCGTCTCCGGCAAAATCGTCCGATTGTTCAGGCATTCGTAAAAGTAAGGCGTGCCGAGAATCGGGATCGAGAGCGTGATAAATGCGGGCAAAGTAATTTCCGGCGTGCCGGTAATGAACCTTAGTTCACGTTGAATATCCGCGATGCTGCGCGTGCTGATGTCCAGCATCAACCCGTAACAAAAGATGATGCCGGCGTTCAGGCAGCGGCTAATCATCTCGACCTGAGGCGTCGAAGTATTCTGCAGCTTATTGAAAGTCCGCAGCCAGTTGGAATCGAAAGACTCGACGCCGCTGAAAAGCAGCTCGCAGCCGGATTCTTTGGCGAGGGTCAAATTTTCCTGCTTATTAAAAAAGTCGTTGGTCACCAGCGCGGCCCAGTTGTGGAACTGTCCCGTGGCCCGCAGCTCGTTTATGAGATCGATGCGTCGTTGAAAGTGTTCGCGATCGTTGCCGTAGAAGTTGTTGTCGACAAACAGCAGCTTTCGCCGCTTGCCCGCAGTCATGATCTGTTGGCGGATTTTTTCGAGATCGTAAGTTTGATAACTGCGGCCCTCGCCCGTCAGCGAACAAAACGAACAGTGAAAGTTGCAGTACCGCGTGCTTTCGACATGGGTGACGTACTTGATCCAGTAAGCCAGATCAAAGCGCGGGTGCATTTGCTCGGCCGCATAGGGCTCGCCCCAGGCACTGGCTATGACTGCGCGCAACTCTTCAATGTCTCCCGAACAACTATAGTCAAAGAACTTTTCGGACAGCAGCGGCAGCGCGCGCACGGCCGGCCCGCCGGCCACTACGATCACCCTGGGATTTTTGGTGCGCGCATAGGCGGTCAGGTGCAGCATGCGGTCGAAGCAGTGCGTTAGCCCCGTCAGAACCAGCATGTCTGGCCAGCCGAGCAGGGCCGGGTCAGTAAGCGGGCCGCTCGACAGTTCGTCATAACAGCGCACGTCACAGAGTTCACGCGAGCAAGCCCCCGCCAGATAGATTGGGGCGACGGCGTGCGGAAATTTGTTCGGACGACGGATCGGCTCGCGGGAATAGTCGAGATAGCAGTTCACGACGAGGACGCGCCGGCGCGGGAAAGAAGATCGAGACATCGGTTCGGGGGCCGAGTCAGACATGGGAGTAAGAGCGCCTTTTAGGTTATCGCAAACACCGGTTCGCGTGTGAGTTGTATTGGTGGCATCAAAGAATCCTCGCCTTTGATGCGAACGTTGGAAGTGAAATCGTTCTCGAGCAAACCTTCGCGCCGCAACTGGCGAATTTTGTCCGGCGGCAGCGACGGCAAAGCGCGCAATTCAGCAAACGGCGGCGGCATTGCGGGTACCGGCGCGCGTTCGGGACGATAGAGCTCAATTCGTTTTCTGAAGCGTGGAGCCAGGTGACGAATGCCTTCAGCAAAACCGTTCGACGGATGCGTGATCGCGGTTGAACCCTCAGTATAGCAACCGATATGACAACGCGAATCGCAGTAAGGGATGGCGCCGTACTTGCGCTCGCCAATTTCCATGGCTTTGTAATAGTCGCCGATCTCCAGGAGGTTTCCGGCCACCATATTCAAAGGCGCGCAGGGATAAAAAATGTCGCCGTGAGGATAAACGATCGGCCGCGTGGTTGGATAACATTCGAAGCGCTTGAAATCCCGGATGGTACGCAGGACTTCCATATTGCCATAGACGCGCGCGCCTTTGCGCTTGGCCCGCGCTACTTCGTCGATCAATGCTTGCCAGCGCGGATTATCAACCAGCCCCGGACATGGGTACTTGCCCACGATGTAGGGCATTGGCGTCCAGTAGAAATCATTTTCGACGCAGTATTCAAAAACGTCCCACGCGTCATCGATCGTCTCTGGGAAAATCACTGAGTTGATGATGAAGTCAAACTTCAGTTTGTGTTCGCGGCGATACTCTTTCGCTAGTTCTATGTTCTGCTTGACCCGAGAGGTTTGCCCGTCCTTGCTGAGATTGATCAGGTCATCGCTGCGGGCGTCGTCCGGCGAATCCAGACTAATAACCAGATAATCAATGTGCGGCAGCGTTCCCAGATGCCGGTCGAGCAGGTAGGCGTTGGTGTTGAAAGTGACCGGGCAGAAATTCAGGCGGCCGATGTTCTCAAAAATTTCGTCGATGTCGCCGCGAACTGTCGGCTCGCCGCCGGTGATGTTTATCCCGGGCGAAGCGCGACGCAAAATCTCGAGCACTTCAATGGTCCTGGCCGTGTTCAAGCGCTGCTCAGCGATGTCCGGATACATGTTGCCCGATCCGTCATCGCAGTAGGTGCAGCGAAAGTTGCACTTCATCGTGACGTAAAACCCGGCGACCATGGGCTTGACCAGTTTTTTGTTGAGGCCGCGGCCGTAGCGCGCCTGGAGGACGTTGGTGACGAATCTGAAAATGAATTGATAGGGAATTCGGCGCATTCGGATTCTTAGGTCAACCTTCCCGGTAGTCCAGCGTGAACAGCAAGAGAGCCTGAATTGTGGACTTGGACCGGATTCTAGTCAACTCGTTCGCTTACGTCTGGCCGCGAAATACCGAGTCGATCATCCCATCTGTGGCTTTTAGACTGGCGGCGATGCTAGCATGGCGCCGGATCTCCGACCTGCTAACGATGACCTCGATACCCAAGATTCTTGATCGGTCTTTCGTAGTCCTGCTGGCTTCTGTACTGCTTACGACAAGCGTTAACCAGACCACGAGTCAGGCTCAAAACGCGCCGGATCAGCGAACCAGCGAAGTCAAGATTCTGCTTACAACAGTTGACAGGGACGGTCATTTCGTGAAGACGCTGCGAGCCGATGACCTGCGTATTCTGCATAACGGAGTGACGCCAACATTGACTGGTTTTCAACTGATCTCTGACCGGACTCTTTCACTCGCGATCCTAATCGACACCAGCGCTTCGCAAGAGCGCACTCTGACCGGGCAAAAACTTGCCGCCAACTCGTTTCTGGATTCAATCGTGCGGCCCGATCGCGATCAAGTGGCCATTGCGACGTTCACCAGCATGCTGACCGTCGAGCAAAGACTAACCAACAATGTGCCGGAGTTGCGTCAGGCAATCGCGCGCGCGGTGTTTGTTCCGCCGCCCGGATACGTTCGCGGCGGCGTGGTGGTGGGTCCGCCTACGCGGGCCGCACGGTCTGCGATGGCAGCCGCTTCTACTGCTCTCTGGGACGCCGTCATTGCCACGTGTGATGAATTGCTTTCACCATCGGGAAGAGAAAATCGGCGCGCGATTATTTTGTTAACCGATGGTGAGGACACGATCAGTAAGAACAAAATAGCCGCTGCCGTTGCCCGTGCGGTCCAGGAAGACGTGGCCATTTATGCAATTGGCATCGGCGACGATAAATTGTATGGGATCAATAAAGATGGACTGCGTAAGCTGACGGAACGAACGGGTGGCCGAGCGTTTTTCCCTAAGAAGGTGTCGGAGCTGGCGGACATCTTCGCCGAGATCGGTCAGGAACTCAGGACGCAGTATCTAATTACCTTTAGCCCGGCAATTAGTGCGAATGGCCCCGGAAAAATAAAAATTGAAATCGTAAACCCTGACCTGCGCAAATCGGACGTGCAGCTTTTTTACCAGCAGATCGTCCCACCCAAATAAATCGTGTCTCAGCCTTTTCTCTCATCACTATTTGACACCACCGAACGCCAGCCGCTGAGCGTGTCTGAGTTGACCGCCATGATCCGCGGCGAGTTGGAACGACGGTTCGCGTCCGTCTGGGTCGAAGGCGAGATCTCCAATTTTCGCGCGCATGGCTCGGGACACTGGTACTTCACTCTGAAGGACGAGTTCGCGCAAATGCGCTGTGCCTGCTATCGCAGCAGCAATCAGCGGATTCGTTTTCGTCCCGAAGATGGCCTGCAAATGCGCGCGCGCGGCCGCGTGAGCGTGTACGAGCAAAAGGGCGAATATCAAATGATCGTGGAAGCGCTGGAGCCGGTGGGCGCGGGCGCTTTGCAGTTGGCCTTCGAACAAACGAAAGCGCGCCTGCAAAAGGAGGGTTTGTTCGCTGCTGAATTAAAGCGCGCTATCCCGCTGCTGCCGCGCCGGGTCGGAGTTATCACTTCGCCAAGCGGCGCCGCGATTCGCGACATCCTGCACGTGATTTCGCGACGCACACGCACCGTGCATGTCTTGTTCGCAGCGTCGCGGGTGCAGGGTGATGGTGCGGCCCAGGAGATCGCGCGAGCGATCAAGTTTCTCAACGACTTTCATGCGCGCGCCAGTTTGGACGGCGGGATCGACGTCATCATCGTCGGTCGCGGCGGCGGATCCATAGAAGACCTTTGGGCTTTTAACGAAGAGGTGGTCGCGCGCGCGATTCGAGCTTCGGCAATTCCCGTGATCTCGGCCGTGGGTCACGAAACTGATTTCACCATCGCTGACTTTGTTGCCGACATGCGCGCGCCGACGCCTTCGGCCGCCGCTGAGATTGTGGCCGCGCATGAGGCTCAGCTATGCTCTCTGCTGGCCACTTTGACAGCCAACCTGGCGCGCTCGATGCAATTCAAAATCGCCGGCTCGCGTTCGCAGGTGCAAGAGCTCGCCCTGTCGCCGGCCTTCGATGCGGTGACCGCGCGTTTGCATGAAGCCATGGCGGCGACTGGCGACGCCGAACATCGTTTGCAAACGGCAATTACCAGCCTGATGCAGCGCGCCCAACGCCGCGTGGGGGCGGCAACGCACAGCCTTTCGCCGGCGCAACTTCGATCCGCGGTGCTGACCGCGCGAACGCGGCTTGAGTCGCTTAATAAAGCACGCGACACCGGCGTGGCGACTCGGCTTGAGACCGCGAAGCAACAACTCGCCATGGCCGCCGCCGCGCTGGACGCGATGTCGCCGTTAAGAGTTCTCGAGCGCGGCTACGCGATTGCGCATGATGCGCATGGCCAGGTCATTCGCGAAGCCAAAGCAGTTTCGATCGACGATGCCTTGCGCTTGCGTCTGTGGAAAGGCGTCGTGAATTGCCGCGTTGAAGGAGTCGAAGAACAGTAGCCCGCAGTGCGACATAAGATATGTTCACCGTGGGTTGAGTGGCAAGAATAGACTAAGAGCCGCTATAGTTCCTCCATGCGCTTTGCATGGGACGAGAAGAAAGCAGCGAGTAATTTTGTTAAGCACGGCATCTCGTTCGAGGAAGCTGAGTCGGTTTTTGGCGATCCACTTTCGGATACTTTTCCTGACCCTGATCATTCCCTCGAAGAACATCGTTTCATCATCACAGGCTCCGCCGAGTCGAGTAAGATTCTCGTGGTGGCGCATACGGATGATGGAGAGTTAGTGCGTATCATCAGCGCCCGCGAAGCAACACATGGAGAAAGAAAGTCTTATGAAGAGAATTGAATCAGAGGAAGAGGACGATCTGCGGCCCGAATATGATTTTTCTCAAATGAAGGGTGGCGTGCGCGGCAAATACGTCGAGCGCTACCGCGAGGGAACAAACCTGGTGCTGCTTGATCCGGACGTTGCGGCTGCATTTCCAGATGCGAAGGCTGTGAATGACGCGCTGCGTTTATTGCTCCGCGAAAAGCACAGTCCGCAGCCGCGTTGAATCTGATCGCAGACGCCCAACGTCTCCCTCCGCGCGGCGTCGTACGCGAAGCCAAATCGGTTTCGATCGACGATGCTTTGCGCTTGCGTCTGTGGAAAGGCGTCGTGAATTGCCGCGTTGAAGGAGCCGAAGGAGACAGTTCATAAAGGAGAATCCACAGATTACGCAGATCACACGAATTAGCGGACAAACAGCAGTTATGTTGTGTGATCTCTTACGCGCCTGAATTTTCCGTTCATGATTTCCAGTCTGCGCGATCTGTGTAATCTGCGGATTAAAACTGAGAACGAATAGATGAAACGCAATCGCATTGTTATTAATCTTGACCAGGCGTCGCCTGGGGCGACCGGAAAGAGAAGCCGGCGCGGCGGCGTGGGACGGGTCTTGCTAATCATCGCCGTAGTTCTGCTCGTGCTCCTGGGTGGCATTGTCGGCGGCGGTTATTTTTGGTGGCGTCATTATCAGAACAGTCCGGCATATACTCTGGCGCTGCTCGCCGACGCATCACAACGAAACGACACGACGGCCGTCGACAAGATTCTCGATACCGACAGAGTCTCTGACGATTTTGTTTCGCAGGTGCGCCAGCACGGGATCGGCTCAGTTACTTCCGCGATCGGTTCGGTTTTCCCAACTCAAACTGACTCTGCCTTGCAAACTTTGTCGCCGAAACTCAAGCAGACTGTGCATGATGAGATGGTGAAGGAAGTGCAACGGCTGACTGAGGCCGCAAAGGACAAGCCTTTCATTTTGGTAGCGCTGGCAATAACTGGCTTTGTCGACATTAAGGAAGAAAACAACGTCGCCCAGGTAAAGGTAAACGTGAAAGATGAGCATCTTCAGCTTACAATGCAGCCGTCAAATTCCACGCCGCAGGCGGGCAGCGCGCGCTGGCGGATTACGGCCGTGCAGGATGATAAGCTGGCGAAGATGATCGCGGACGGCATGACGCGCAACCTGCCATCGTCCGGCACGCAGGTCCAGGATGAGATTCGCAAGCAGTGGGACAAGCTAAAGAACTAGGAGAGGTAACCGCGACGGATTAAGTGGGGCAGTAGCCCGACCGTGAGGGAGGGCTCGTTTTTTGAAAGGCCCAATGCCGAACACCAAACCAAAAAATTTCGAAACGTCGCTGGAAGAGCTCGAGCGGATCGTGCGCGAGCTGGAGCAAGGCGAACTGACGCTCGAAAAGAGTCTCGAATTGTTTGAGCAGGGCGTAAAGCTTTCGCGCGAATGCCAGGAGCGCCTGACCCAAGCTGAACGCCGGATCGAGATCTTAATGCGCGATAACCAGGGCCGCGCCACGGTGCGCCCATTCGATCGTGAAGGTGAGTTGAGCGACGACGACGAAGCAGACTCTCAATGAGCCCGATGGTGCAATGAATACTGTCCCTCTGGAAGCGTAATTCCTAACGTGTCCGCAAGCAACGCAATCAACCGGTCCGCCCCAACTAACGCGCGTGAATTCTTTGCCTCGTGTCGCACACTGATCGATTCCCAACTCGATCTACTGATTCCAAAAGAATCTGAGCCGCCGGAGCGCGTCCACTCAGCGATTCGCTGGAGCCTGTTTGCCGGCGGCAAAAGATTTCGTCCCGCGCTCCTGTTAGCCACGGGCCAAACGTTTGGCGCGCGCACCGATGATCTTCTGCGGACCGCTTGCGCGCTTGAGATGATTCACACCTATTCGCTGATTCACGACGATTTGCCTTCGATGGACAACGACGAACTGCGGCGTGGCCGGCCCACGTGTCATGTGAAGTTCGACGAAGCCACCGCAATCCTGACGGGCGACGCGCTCCAGACGCTCGCGTTCCAAACGATTGCCGAAGATGAAACGTTATCGCCGCAACTGCGAGTGCGATTGATTGCTGAAATTGCGCGGGCTGCGGGAACACCCGCAGGCATGGTCGCCGGACAAGCGCTGGATCTTGCCGCGGAATCGCGCGACGTCACCAGTGATGAACTGGAACGCATTCATCTTCGAAAGACCGGGGCTCTGATTCGCGCCGCCGCGTGTTGCGGCGCAATCATTGCCGGAGTAAACGAAGCCGAGTTGGAAGCCGTCACCGAATACGCGACGAATCTGGGCCTCATGTTTCAGATCACGGATGATCTCCTGGACGTCACGGCTACAGCTGCGGACCTGGGCAAGACTCCGGGTAAGGATGCGCGTTCGCGCAAAGCGACTTATCCATCGTTTTATGGGATTGCAGCGACGCGCGCGCAACTGGAAACCGTCCATCGTGCTGTGTGCAGTGCATTGGAACAATTCGCTCATCCCACACGGCTCTTGCGATTGATTGCCGATTTCATCTTAGAGCGACAAGCATAAGCCCTAGTGCGATGCTGTTGTCCTAACCAATCTCTCTCGCAGCTCACTATTAATCCTTGATCCGCTGTGAGCCAATCACTTCTTCGTTTGTCGCAGCGTACCAGAAGGTCAATCCCGCTCTGCTACCGGCGACCAGCATCTTGCCATCGAAGGAAAAAGCCAGAGAACCGATCCCATAGTTGTGCCAGTCGCCGGGAACATTAAGGGACGCCAGTACCTGCCCGGTACTGATATCTCTCAAGGTCACCGTATCGCCGCCCGACGTCGCCAGGACCTTGCCGTCGTTGGACAATGCCACAGTTCCAATATCAGGTGAATTCAAATCAATTGTTTGTTGTTCCGCCAGCCTTGTTGTATCCCATAGTTTCACTTCCCCAGTTGCGCTCACCGTTACTAGCGTCTTGCCGTCGGGAGTCAGGGAAAGTGCCCGAATGTTCTTTGCCAGCGTCCTGGGCTTTTTCAATCCTTCGATATCCCATAATCTCAACTCATCGTCAGGGCCCCAGGTGATCAACGTCTTGTGGTCGTTGGAAAAAGCAGCCTTGGAAGTATTTGAAGGCACCTTAATGATCTTTGAAGTTTCCAGATGGTTTCTATCCCATAACTCGACCTCGCCGTTCGTATAGACGGCCGCCAGCATCACTCCGTCTGAGGAGAATGTAACAGCCATCACAATTTCTTTCTTGTCGTTTAGCGACTTCGGGTCTGCGGCCGGCTTACTCGCATGCCACAACTTCACACCGCTACCGCCCCCAATCGCGAGCGTCTCGCCGTCAGGAGAGAACGCGACGGCATGTACATGGTCCCCTCCGATCCGTTTTAGCAACATCGAGTCCTTCACTCCAATGGTCTCCAATATCCGCGTACCGTCGCTGCCGCCCACAGCCAGACTTTTGCCGTTCGGTGAAAACGCGTCGCACAGCAAGTAAAAATCGGCCAAATAACTCACCGGGCTCAGCAAGTTCGCGGTCATGTCCCACAGCTTCAGGGTCTTGTCATTGCTCACAGCCAGCATGGTCTTGCCGTCCGGCGAGAACTCCAAATTACTGATTGAAGCAGCGTGGCCCTTGAGGAGTCCCACCTCGGGTCCCCGGCCCAGGTCCCACACTTTCATTGTTCCATCCTGATGATTTAGGGCCGCCAATGAATTGTTGTCAGGCGAAAATTCGACATCGGCACTACCCGGTATCCTCAAGGTGGCGAGTTCCCCCGTCAGTTGAGCGGCGTCGTTTACTTTTAGGCTCAACACTTTGATGTTTCCGTTTCCCTTCGAAATCGCCATCGTGTTTCCATCAGGTGAAAGCGTCACGGATGGATAAAGGTTCGCATTTCTTCCCAAATCCACCGAAAGAGTTTTTGCTTGTCCCGGCGTGTCAGTGGTTGTATCCCAAACCTCCGCGGTACCATCGTAGTCAACCAGAATCAGACGCTTGCCATCGGGCGAAAAAGCTCCGAATAAATGCCAGCGTGCCTTTTCCAATAAAGCGCGTTCTCTGGGTGTGCTGGTGCTCAAATCCCACAATCTCACTTCGTGGTCCTGGTTCTCAGTGACCAGCGCTTTGCTATCCGGAGAGAACGCTACGATGGCCGCTACGTTGGGACCTTGCTTCTTCAATACCTCGATTTCCTTCGGCACACCTCCCCTGAGATCCCAAAACTCAACCCGATCACCGTGGCCAATGACCATTATGTTTGCATCAGGCGAGAGGCGTACTGCGTTAATGGCGGCAGTCAAATTCAACTTCGGCGGTGTCTGTTCCCTCCACACTGCTGTATCCCATAATCTGACGGTATCCTCACTCCATACCGCCAGAGTCTTGCCATCGCCGGAGAACACTGCGGGAATGTCTTTGACGCCGGGCGCTTTGGTCATCGCTGCCCTTCGCGAACGGCGACTGGCAGGCCCAGGCTCAGGTTCTCTGAGCGTCGCGATACTCTTTGGAGGGCTCGTGCTCAAGTCCCATATCTTGACGATCTGATTTTGTTCGTCTGTGATCAGGAACCTGGCATCCGGGGAAAACAACACTGCATGAAGAGGCCCGGTCAATCCCGGCACAACCTTATCCTCATGGGTTATCGTATCCCGCAGTTTCAGCGTATGGTCACTACCCTCAAACGCCAGTGTCCGCCCATTCGGGGAAAATGCCATCGGCCCCGCGTAACCTTCCTGACGCTTTTGCTCGTTGTTGCTGAGTCGCCAGAGATAGAACCAATCAAAGCCGCGCAGGTCGGCTTGATTAGCAGGGACACGGAAGTGCGCATCGAGTAATTGAGCGACCCGGCCCATGTCCCCCGTCTCATAGGCGCTTTGAGCGAGGTTCATGTCTGAGTCGTACAGCAAATGCCGGCTGCGCTCCATTTGCGCGTTAGCGATTGCCTGTTGTCGCTCGGCTTCCGCCTTGGCAGCATTCGCTATCGCCAGTTGCTTGTCCGCCTCGGCGGTAGCCGTGCGGGCAATCTCCTGCTGATGCTCAGCCTCCTTTTTTGCGGTCGCCGCGATCTGCCCTTGATGCTCAGCCTCGCTCTTCGCCTGTTCTGCCAGACCCAGTTGCCTTTGAGCTTCCTTGCCGGCCGCGGTTGCAATCCCCAGTTGCTTCTCGGTCTCTTTCTTCGCGACGTCCGCGAGTTGCGCTTGTTTTGAAACCTCTTTAGCCTGGCCTTTGATTACGAATCCCGCGCCCACCGCAGCCAGCAACACCAGCGCCGCGGTCGCGATGATTTCGGTGCGCACTCGAGAATTTCTGCGGGTGTACTTGAAGAGTTTGTCTATGCCGTCGGCGATTGGCGGCGAAGGAATCTCTTTGGCAAACGCCTCGTCCGCTTCATCGATCCAAATCAGCTTGCGCGACTTGATGATGTCCCAGGGCGTTCTGGCCAACGCCTCTTCATCATTTTCGGTTAAGGCGCCGGAAACATTGATCGGAATAATTCTTCGTCCTGTCGAAACGAATTTTTGAAACTCCAAAGCGATGTAGGGACGCGTCAGGGCCCGCTCAGTCGCCAGCAGCACCAGGACCGCGCTCTTGCTGAGGGCTTTCTCGAGCGTCGGATCCAGCGAGGATCCCGGAGGCGCTTCTTCCTGATCAATGAAGCAGGCAAAATCAAGATCGGCGAGTTGTCTCTTCAGGTTCACCGCATAGCCTTTGGCGCGGTGATTGTAAGAGATGAAAACGTCGTAGCGGAATCTGGCTCTGAACACGCCCTTGAACAGAGTGTCCCGCAACCGATTTAGCATCGAGCGAAGTTTTTGGACTGGCTTAGGCATCGCGTCTCACCCCTTTTGCGGAAGTTTTGCAACGACTGGAACTGGGAGTTTCCGGCTGACGGGGCTCTGAGGACCAGCCCTGGCTCTCCATGGTCCGGCGATGACACCAGAGGTCTCGCTAAAGCAGATGAATTATTCGAGTTCTATCGGTAACTCAAAATTTTTTCCGCGAGCTAGCGAAGCTCGGAAGCATTACAACGGTGCTTTGGTTAGTAGCTGCTCCAGCTTGCCGAGCTGTTCTTCCAGCGATCCGGCCATCCAACTCTCGGGGGCCTCGGCAATGGCTTTGTCCTTCTCCGACACGGCCCGGGCGGATTGGCCGGTGCCGACAAGCGCTTCGATCAATGTGGCTCGCAGCCAGAAAAGTTGCTCCAGATCGTCGTTGCCGTGATCGTCCTTGACCCCGGCGGCGAGCCGCTGTTCGTACAATTCAATGACACGTTGTCGCACGCGACGCGCCCACACAAAGTCAGCAATAGCATCCGCGCGCTCAGTCGATACGCTCGCGCGAGCGTTGAGCATGAACGCGTAGTTGATCCCGTTGTAGTAGTCATCTTTCAGATTGAAGCCCTTGCCGTATGAGCGGATTGCTTCATCGAGATCTTCAGGCTTACTGTCGAGTTCCCACATTCGCTTATGGATCGCGCCCCAGATACCCAGGGTTTCAGGATCGTTCGTCGTCTGTGGCTGCAACTCGAATAAGATTTTGCGGGCTTCTGCGAGCGCAGTCTTAGCATCCGGCTGTTTGCCTTTGTAAGTGGTAAGCGCAAGTTGCTGCACGATGAATGGATCGCCCGGCAGTTTCAGTTTTAGTTGATCGAGAGCCATCCTGGCCCCCGCCCAGTTGGATGCTGCGCGCGCGTCGCGAAACATTTTCATGGGCAGGGTGACTGTCTGATCTTCGGCTATCACGGTTTGAACTACCGCCGCCGCTTGCGCTTCTTCACGCAATGTCGGCTTGCAAAGCGTTGGCAGAAAAGTGTAGACGGGACTATCGGAGTCATCCTTTTCGGTGAGTTCACGAATTGCCGTCTTCAGTGACTCACGCGCAGCCTCAGCATCTTCAGCATCGATTCCCGGGCCAAGATGGGTGTAAGGCCTGATCACTAGATGAGTGATATCGAATGGAAATTTGAAATTCTTTTCGGCGATTACAATCGTGGTGTTCGGTCGCAGTGCGTGGCGCACGCCAAGTTCATAGATCGCGTTGGCATTCGAGGTTGAAAGATCGGCGACGACGACATCCGCACCCAACAGCAACTCGTACATCGGCTTGTCGATAATTCCGGCATGGATGATATCGTCCGCGCGGATACATTCGAGCCCAGCGTCCTCTACGGCCTTCTTGATGATAATGCGATACGTTTTGTCCAGGTCGTATGTCTTCTGTTGCTGGAAGTCGGTCTTGGTACCGAAGCCCATCACAACAAAACATTTCTTTTTGGGGGTTCCTTCGGGCATGGTGTTTCCTCTCGGTTACGGATCACGTGCGATGAAAACCTTTTCTGAAATTGTTGAAGCGCGATCTTTCCCTGTGAGAGAAAAGAGGACGCTTGCAGAGATTTCTCTACGCCAGGGTTCAATTCCGAAACGGCCCGGAGATCACGTGCGAGCTCACGAGTGCGCGGAGTATAACAGTACCCTCTCAAAGAGAACCAGCAAAATGAAGCATGTAATCTTCTGTCAGCAGTTTGCAAACAGTGGGGCCGTTGAGATTGGTCAACTGGCATAGCTCGCGTACACGCTCTTTACTTTTTCCAGAAAGTCCCGCCGGTCGACGAGGTAATGAAGTTTGACGGGTTCGGTGATGGTCACATCGGGTTCGGGTGGTGTGCCTTTGCTTTTGCGGGACTTCGATGATCTCTTTGCGCTCGTCTTCGCGGGTTTCTTCTTAGTTGCTTTCTTCTTAGCGGCGACCCGGCTATCGCTCGCGGCACTGACATTCGACCATTCGTGGGTTGAAGCGAGATGGTCGATCAGCTTCTCGAACACTTCGCCGGGTTCGCGCTCGGTGATTCCGGACTGATCGAGATAGCCGCTATAGCGCAGGCGGCGGATCAATTCCATCAGCGTCAAACGGCCTTCGAGGGTCACGCCGCCATGCGCGTGTGAACGGCTGACGAGATATTGGATTAGCAGCGCTTCGCTGTAGAGAATGGGCGCGAGAAACAAGCGCGCGCCGTCGCGTTCCCAACCTTCGGTCAGCCGGCTGGAACGGCGCACGGCCCGCAATTCATCAAATGCTTCGTCCCAGTTTGTTTTAGGCTCGCGGCGTTCCAGGTACATGCGCGTCGCATCAATCAGCCAGCCCTCATCCTCGAGATCGAGATTCCCACGCAGGGTGTCCAGCCATTCAAAAAAAACAGCGCGCGAATCGGATTTCTTTTCCATGACCAGAAACTGTTCGTCGGCCTTAGGCAGTTTTTTGAGGAGCGCCCGGCGCGCCGCATGGGTGGTCTTGCTGCCTTCAATGCAGACGGTATCGAAGCGCGCCAGCCAACGCTTCGCCGAGCCACAGTAAGGACAGTGCGGATTCTTTTCTTCGCTGTCGAAGTAAGGGCGAGTCGCGGAACGGCTGGTCAGTTCTTCAATCGTCGGCGTGTGACGTTTGACTTCGGAAAAGGCCGTGCGCGGGGCCAGGCCCAGTTGCCTGGTGAAGATATCAAAGATGCAGGCGAGACAAACCAGCGTCGTGTATTCGGTGATCGTTCCCCGAGGGAACTCGCTGAGATCGAGTTGGCGCTTTTTTGTCGGTGCGGGCACCGCGCAAATTTAACCACAAACGGACGCGC
>Ga0137403_10002373_pt1 | contig 23098 bp, 18 predicted proteins | sample CZOMad2_1_16fung_FD_122057 | JGI IMG/M metagenome (GOLD analysis project Ga0137403, IMG submission 122057) | Vadose zone soil fungal communities from Angelo Coast Range Reserve, California, USA - CZOMad2_1_16fungal (Hybrid Assembly) | ecosystem: Environmental > Terrestrial > Soil > Vadose zone...
CCAGGAGGAATTAAGCGCCACGACAAAAACCACGGTCAGGCCGAGCCGGCCGGACATCGCCATATCCTTGGCGTCCTTTACAGTGGCGAGCACCGCGTATTTGCCCGGCTTATCGAAATTGACCGGAAGCGTGATGACTCCCCGCGGATAGGTCTTCGGCGGCAGATAGGCCAGCGTGACCGGATCGAGATGCGTCACTCCCGGCGGCAGACCAGTCGGGGAAAACGTGGCGATCAGATTCGCCTCCGAACGGTTGACTGGGATCACACGCATCGTCGTGGAAAAGTTTGTGAAAGCAGCGGCACCCGACGCAGCGTTCGTGCCTTGATAGTTAAAGAAGAAGAAGTGCCGGTTCTTGGTGTTGGAAATTGAGCGACCACCTTCGCCGAAGCGCGGGAGATAAATCGGGCCGCCGATGGAGAAGCCATATTGTGCCTGCCGGTTGACCGGGCGTTCTACTCGATTCGCGTTCTGAAACCAGTCATTGGCATTGAGCACGTTATTGCGCAGGAAGAAGTATCCGTCGCCGTGAAATGCGGTTCCGCCAGACTTCAAGGCAACCTGGATATTGCCTCCTCCGTTGCGTCCCTGTGAAGCGTCATAGAGCGATGTCTGAGTCTTGAACTCTTGCACAGTCGAGGGATTCGGAAGCGGAACGTTATCAAGCGTGGGAAGATTGATGTCGTTGGCATTTATGCCTTCGAGCTGATAATTGTTGTTCACCGGCCGCTGTCCATTGACGTTGATTGTGACCGCGCCACGACCCAGAGCATCGGATTGAAACAGCTCGGTGTTCGCGCCCGTTGAAAGCGTTAGCAGAGTCAGAAAGTTGCCCGTAGAGAGAGGCAAATGACTGATGGTATCCGAAGTAAGCGTTTGCCCAGTGGCCGCCGAAGTCAATTGGACCTCCGTAGCTGCCCCGGTTATCGTCACCGATTCGCTGATTTGCCCAACCTTTAAGGGGACGTTCACCGTAGTAGTTTCGGTGACATTAACTTTAACATCCGGCACGTCAGCTTTGGAGAATCCCGCCTGACTGACAACCAGCCGATAGTCTCCCGCGGGTAACTGCGTCACAGTGAAGTTGCCACTGCTATCGCTGGTCGTCGTGCTCTGTTACACCAGTGACGGCATTAATGACTTCTACCTGGGCACCGGCGAGCGCCGCGCCTTTTTCGTCCCTAACAGTTCCCGAAATAGCACCTCTGGTTCCACCCTGAGCGAGCGCGTTAGCAACCAAAGATAGAACCAACATTGCTCCGAGGAGTAGTCTTGGAAGAGCACTCAGGACAGATCTGGTCGACCTATCTGAATTTGATTCAGTGGATTTCATGCTTGCTAATTCCTTTCTGAGTTGAAGGACATTGGAGGCTCGTCCTATTCTATTGTCGGGGAGACAATTTCTGGCGATGGGGATTGATCGTGTCCTCGCAACTCGGATGCCGTCGCAGCCTGAAATTGCAGATCCCCGTGTTTGCTGCTGATTAGAGTTCGCAGCGGTTGGGAAGAGTCGCCGTGACAATCCAAAAAATTGGGAACGTCCAGACATCACAAGCTCAGATTTTTGGATTTGCTTCGAAATTTTGTAACGTCGTCCAGCGTTGGCCCATGTCTTCCTGGGATTGCCTTTCGCTGCTTTAGCAGGTATTAAATTCCCGATGTCCGAACGTATCTATCGCGATCCGGTCCATAACATCATTCGCCTTCGCACCGACAGCAACGAAGGCGAGTTGATGATGCGGTTAATCGACACGCCGGAATTTCAAAGACTGCGGCGCATCAAGCAGCTCGGACTCGGTCTCTACACCTACCAGGGTGCGGAGCATTCTCGTTTTACCCATTCGCTCGGCGCGTTTCACTTGATGAGTCGCGTGCTCGACCGCCTCGGCGAAAAATATCTAATCAACGAGCAGGACCACGCAGCCGCCCGCGCAGCCGCATTACTTCACGACGTAGGCCACGGGTCGTTTTCGCACGTAATGGAAAAAGTCCTTGGGTTCCATCACGAGAAGTGGACCGTCGAGGTCGTGTTAAGTGAAGTTACAGAGATCGGCCAACTCTTGCGCTCATATTCAGCGACGTTGCCCGCAAAGGTGGCGGCGATCATTGGGGGCAAGTTTCAGCCGGCCGCTTTGGCCCAGTTGGTTTCCTCCCAGCTTGACGTTGATAGGATGGACTACCTGCTGCGCGATTCATTGATGACGGGCGCCAAGTATGGAATCTATGATCTCGAATGGATTATCAATGCGCTGGCAATTGATGAAGAACACGATCGGATTTATGTAGCGGCGCGGGGATTATACGCAGTGGAGGAATATCTCCAGGCGCGCTACTACATGTTTCGGCAGGTCTATTTTCATCGCACGCTGCGTTCGGCAGAAGCAGTATTGCGAGCGATCCTGCGGCGCGCCTTGAAACTACTGGAAACCGGCGAGCCGGTTTGGTGCGCGCCAAACACAGCGTTTGAGAAAGTGCTGTGGCGAAGCTCTTTAACAATAACCGAGTATCTCGAAGTGGACGACTCTGATGTTTTGTTTCACGTTAAGCAGTGGCAGCGTTCAACGGACACAATTCTCGCCGACTTGAGCAAGCGCTTCACCGGTCGCCGGCTCTTTAAGGCGCTCGATCTGGACATGCCGGTTGCGGAGCGGCCTGAATTTCTATCGGCGGCGCGAGCGTGTGTGATGCAGGCGGGTTACGATCCGGATTATTACTTCATCGAAGATCGCGCGAGCGATGTGCCTTATTACAACTACTACACCGCGGAGGGCGCGGAGCCGAAGAGTCGAATTTACGTTGAAGACGGCTATGCGCGTCCCTGCATCCGCGAGATCACCGAGGTGAGCGACGTCGTCCGCGGACTGCAACGCGGTTACGAGTTGCACCGGGTTTGCTTCCCCGCTGAAATCAAGACGGACGTCTACAACCTCTATCACAGTCTGACGCCCAAAGATCGCTCGGCGGTGGGAAGTCAGTAACGTTAGATTGGAAACGCTGAATTCCGGGGAGACCAACGCGCGATGGCAAGAATAGCTGATGTCAATGTCGAAGAGGTGGACAAGTACATTGCACAAGTACTGGAGTCGCAAAGGAAAACATGGGGCGCTCCGTTATTTAATCATCTTCTTTACGCACGCCGACCGTCGATTTTTCGAGGCGCACGATCAATGTGGGGCGGTGTCGAAGCGTCCGGGCTGATCGATCCGAGTCTGCGAGCGCTGATTAACCGACGCGTAGCTTCCCTCAACGGCTGTGAGTTTTGACAGGACCTCAACGCTGCCGTGGGCAGCCAACTCGGAGTTTCAGAAGAGAAAATTGATGCATTGGCTGACTACGCAAACAATGACCTATATTGTGAGGCTGAACGCCTCGCGCTCGAGTTTGCCGATGCCATGACAATAACGGGTCGAGATGTAAGCGACGAACTTTTCGCGCGGTTGCGCGCGTTTTACGATGACGACGCTCTAACGGAGTTGACAGCAACCATCGCCTGGGAAAACGCTTCCAGTAAATTCAATCGCGCCCTGCGCGTGCCATCCCAGCAGTTGTGGAAGAGAGGTTGATGAAGCTTACCGACGCTGAATCGGAACGCGGAGGTTTTTGCCTACAATTTTGCCTACAATAAGGTCTCCGGTTTTTCCCAGAATGCCGTTTGTTCAACCACGAGAAAGTTTCCGATTGTCGATTAGAGCCTCGACCTTTGGTTGTGTTTACCTCTGCTTCATAGGCCGCGCCTTGGTGTTGCTCAGTTTTTCAGTCAGCGCGCCAGCGCAGCAGGAGCGCGTTCGCGAGGGATGGCTCCAGACAGAGGTTGAGCAGACAGTAGAGCGGCCCCTAACCCTGGCAATCCTGGATTTTGGCGACTCTAGTATTGGACGGCAAGCCTCTGAGAAACTAGCTTCAAGTCTCAGGCGCGAAACCGGCCTGATTGTTTCGGATCGCGACCAGGTTCGCGCCGCAGCGCGCGGCGCCGGATATGCGGGTTCAATAAATCTTTCGCTCAACGAAGCACGCGATCTTGGCGCCGCACTCGGGTGCGACTTTTTTATCGTCGGAGATGCTCAAACTCTTCGCCGCTCGCCTTCGACAGGCCCGATTTATTTCGAATCTTATGCCTCGATCTTTGCAGTTAGCGCGCGCACGGGTAGGCTTATCAACTGGGAACGTCCAAACTTTCCCGGCGCAACTGCGGCCTTTGCGGAGCAAGCATTGCTTTCCGAACTATCCAGGTTGGAACTGCGGCGTCGGTTTGAGCTGTCAGTCCGACGGGCCCAGCACGATGAACGTGGTGAGCGCGAACTAACAACTGATCAGCAAATCCCAGTCATCGAAGAGGCGCCGGATGACGACAAAAGCGCTGCGGCGGAAGGGCTTCGCTTGCCGCGTCCCTATCGACGTTTAATACCTGCCTATCCGGAGAGTGCTGGGCAGGCCGAGGCTGAAGCGACGGTCGACGTGCTCGTTGACCTTGACGCGAGTGGCGAAGTAGTGCGAGTTGAGGTTGCCCGTTGGGCGGGATTCGGCTTGGATCAGGCGACGGTCGACACGGTTCGCCAATTACACTTCTTTCCCGCAATGCGGCATGGAGTTGCTATTCCGATTCGCGTCTTGCTGCGTTACAACTTCCGCAAGCCACCGAAATAGGAAATAGGTAAAAGGTAATGGGATAGAGCAATAGAGGAAAGGGGCAAAGGGGAATGGGTAAAGGGGAAAAAAGAATAACCATGCTGCGAATGCTCGCTCTGCTAACCGCGCTTTCGTTTTATCCTTTGCCCTTTACGCCTGCCCCGTTTCCTTCGACTCGCGCTGCGCGAAATGACGCAGCCGCCATTTCCACTGCCACTCGCGAAGGCCGCCTGGCGGTCTTCGATGATGCCTGGTCCAGGATAAACGAACGATACTACGATCACAGCTTTCACGGTCTGGATTGGGACGCCCAAAGAGCGAACTTTCGCTCGCTCGCGGCGGAGGCCGGCTCAAGCGAGGAATTGTATGCGGTATTGCGCCGCATGATTGCTGCCTTGAACGATCCCCACACGCGTGTCTTTGCGCCTGAGGAGAAGTTTGATTGGTGGCGACCGCGTTTTGTGAGCACTGGCCTCGGAATAGCAGAGGTTGATGGACAGCCAACGGTGGTTGAGGTGGAACGCGATTCAGCGCCGCAACGGGCCGGCGTTCGCGTCGGTGACGTGATTGTAAGCGTGAATGGGGAAGACGCATTGTCGTTGGTTAAGAAACGGTTGGCCGGCTTATCCGCGCCCGCGAGCGCCTGGTCACGGTTTCGCGCTTTCGCGAAGTTGTTGGACGGACCGGCAGAAACCTGGGTGGAAGTTGGTTGGAAGTCGAAGGAGGGCAAACAAAAGTCGGCTCGCCTTCAACACCACTGGGAGCAGCGCGAGTTTGGTGTGCGAGCACGTCGCGAACAGGGAGAGTATGCGGTTATTGAAATTGACGCGTTCACAAAGCCCATCGCTGCTGCCTTTGCGCGCGGCTTGAAGGAGAAACTAAACGGCGCGCGCGGTGTAATTCTTGACCTGCGAGGCAACGGCGGTGGCGACGCGGAAGCAATGACTGATATTGCCTCTAGTTTTCTGGAGCCGGACCTTGACCTGGGCCAGTTCACAGATCGCTTTGGAATCAGCTTCACAATCGCCACGCATTCCCGCTCTTTGTTTTCACCCGAGCTGATCGCGCAAACCAAACTTCCTCTGGTCGTGTTAACGAGTGAACGCACCTCGAGCGCGGCCGAGATTTTCGTCGAGGCCCTCAAGGTCTCCAGGCGCGCGACAATCCTTGGCACCGAGACCTGCGGTTGCGTTCTCGCGGTTCGCGCACGGCATCTGTTACCTGATGGGGGCTTACTCGATGTCAGCGAGCTTGATTATGAAACGGCGGCAGGCCATCGTCTCGAAGGACATGGGATCATGCCGGATGAGATAGTCACAGTCGAGCGAAGCGATCTCTATTCCGGACGAGACGGCGCGCTGGAACGGGCAGCTGGTAAACTGGCGCAGCTTCGGATGGCGCATCACTAACGATGCCAGTTCGGTAAGATTCTCGCTACTCATTCTGCTGTTGTCCGCAATACCTCATGCTATCATTCGCGCGAAGTTAGTACCGCCAGGTTGAATCAATAATGCTTTATTTGTCGCAAGTGTTGGGTCGCCCCATCCGCGATCTTGAAGGCGAGCGTGTGGCGACCGTCAAGGACGTTATCGTGCGCCTCGGTGAGGAGGATCACCCCCCTGTCACCGGCCTGGTGGCCCGCTTTGGCCGCCGCGATTTCTTTCTTTCGCGCTGGCGCATCACCGAACTAAATGAGCAAGGCGTCAGACTTAATTCAGACAAACTAAATCTCCGCCCGTTTGTGCGGCGCGATGGCGAGGTCTTGCTTGCTCGTGACGTCCTCGATAAGCAGTTGATTGATGTGGATGGCAAACGCGTGGTTCGCGTTAATGACGTGCAGTTGATCGAAGCGGCCGAAGACTGGCGAGTGACCGGAGCGGACGTTAGTTTGCAGGGTCTTTGGAGACGGCTGGCGCCCGCCGGCTTCATGGGCACGCGTAATCCTGTCGAAGTGCTCGACTGGGCCGACGTTGGTTATCTGGCAACAGACGCAGCCACGGTGCAGCTCAAGTCTTCGAGCGGCAAGCTTGCCCGGCTTCACCCGGTTGAGATTGCGCGACTCGCTGAAGCTCTTTCCTACCATCACGGCTCCGAAGTGGTCGAGTCGCTTGATGACGAAACGGCGGCTGAGACTCTGGAGGAAATGCCCTCGGAACGACAAGTGCAGATTCTCGGCGACATGGACGAGGAACGCGCGGCCGACATTCTCGAATGGATGTCGCCCGATGAAGCGGCCGATGTGCTGGGCGATTTGCCAGAGGAAAAAGCGGAAGAATTGCTGGGCCTGATGGAGGACGAAGAACAGGCTGACGTTGCCGAACTGCTGCCTTATGAAGACGACACGGCCGGCGGTCTGATGACAACGGAGTTTGTCACGCTCCCGCGCGAGTTGACAGTTGGTGAAGCTCTGGCGCGTTTGCGCGAGATGGCAGAAACGCCAAACATGATCTATTACCTCTATGTCGTTGAAGGTGAAGGTTCATGGAAACTCGTCGGCGTGATCGCTTTGCGCAGTTTGATCCTGGCCGACCCCTCAGTCCCCTTGGCTGAAGTCATGCGCACCGAGTTTCAAACAGCGCATCCAGATGAAGCGGCAAACGAAGTGGCCCAGAGGATCGCCGAATATAATCTTCTGGCCTTGCCGGTAATGGATGAAACGGGAGATATTCTGGGAATCATTACCGTAGACGACGCAATGGAAATCCTGTTGCCGAAGGATTGGCGGCAACGTTTGCCAAGACTGTTTGGATGAATTTTAGACAGCCGCGAATTTACGCGGATAGGCGCGGGTTTGGGACCCAGGAATAAGAAGAACAGGCTCAGGAGAGGTTTTTCAGATTTGCGCAATCCGCGTTCATCCGCGCTCGCTACTTCAGATTTTGGTGCCCAAAAGAAAGATTCTTATGACTGACGGAGAACCCCCAAGTGGCAGAATCACGAGCAGCGGTATTAGCCACTGGACGACGCCTGTTGCGCCGCCGCGGTCGAGGTATGAAGCCGTCGGCAGGTCGGCGGCGCAAGTACCTTGGATACCTCGCCATCCTTGGGCCCGGAATGATCGCCGCCAACGCCGGTAACGATGCTGGTGGAATAGCGACGTTTGCCGCGGTCGGCGCCGAGCATGGTTACCGCCTACTCTGGATCCTTATCCCCATCACAATTAGCCTTGGCCTGGTCCAGGAAATGTGCGCTCGCATGGGCGCGGTTACCGGCAAAGGGCTTGCCGATCTTATTCGCGAGCGTTTCGGCGTGCGCTGGACTGCGATCGTAATGCTCGCGCTGCTGATCGCAAACGGTGGCGTCACAGTTTCTGAATTTGTCGGTATCGCCGCGGCTACGGAACTCTTCGGCGTGCCACGATTCATCTCAGTTCCCTTGTCGGCGATTTGCATCTGGTGGCTTGTCGTTAAGAGTTCATATCAGCGAGTTGAGCGTGCGTTCCTGCTGATGTCGCTGGTTTTTCTTGGCTACATCGTCTCTGCGTTTCTCGCCAGGCCCGAGTGGAGCGCCGTTGCGATCGGATTGGTGAAGCCGAGCTTCAGCCTTGACTATGCTTACCTGTTTACCCTGGTGGCGGTTGTCGGCACCACCATCTCCCCATACATGCAGGTCTATGTTCAGTCGTCAGTGGTCGAGAAAGGTGTGACTCCTGAAGACTACGGCAGGACAAAAATGGACGTGTGGGTGGGCACGATCCTCGCGATCCTTGTGGTGTTCTTTATTGTCGTGTCCACGGCGGCAACTTTGCACAAACAGGGTCTGCACATCGATAGCGCGGCCGACGCCGCACGCGCATTGAAACCGCTTGCAGGACCCTACGCCGAGAAGTTGTTTGCCATAGGTTTGTTTGGCGCTTCAATGTTGGCCGCCGGCGTATTGCCACTGGCCACCGCCTATTCGATCAGCGAAGCGCTTGGTTTTGAGAAAGGCGTGTCACGCAGCTTTCGTGAAGCTCCTATCTTCCTGGGGATTTTCACATTTCTCGTCGCCGTAGGAGCAGCAATTGCCGTGATTCCCGGGCTGCCTTTGATTCGCGTGTTGCTCGTGACGCAGGTAATCAATGGCATACTTTTGCCCATCATTCTTTTTGCGATACTAAAGCTGGTAAACGATCGCGAGTTGATGGGTGCCCATGTCAACGGCGCCCTCTATAACATCGGCGCGTGGCTCACAGCGGTCGTCGTGACGTCACTTTCGCTCCTGTTGATTCTAGCAACCCTGTTCCCCAATCTTATGCGCTTTTGAGCGCAGGCAACCGGCTCCGGTCGAGCACGATTCTTTTCTCGCCAAGCCCGGTACATCGGTGATAAAAGGATAGGGCAATCAGGCTGTCTAATGACTTTTAAGTTTTCGCTAGCAGCATCAACAGCAACGTGAAGCGATCCCGCAACAAAAACAAATTCGCACTTTTCTTCATAGCTACCGCATTAGTAGCGCTGGGAATCTATCTGATCTTTGCATTTGAGCGTCCTCTTAGAGAACTACTGAAGGCTCAAATGGGCGGCCTGGGATCAAAAGCAAACACTATCGTCAATGTGTTGCAGCTGGTCTTTCTCGGCGTCCTTGCCTATCTCATCGTACGCGCGCTCAACACGATGGTGTTTGGTCTGGTCCGGTTTCGTCGTGGGTTTGAAGCGCCAACGTTAGTGCGAAATATTTTTTCCATAATCGCATTCACCGTCCTATTCTTCCTGATCTTCACCTCCATATTCCCTGACGCCAACCTCGGTGCCCTTTTCACAACTTCCGCTATCTTCGGCGTGATCCTCGGTCTGGCACTGCAGGACACGCTGGGGAATTTCTTTGCCGGAATCTCGCTGCAAGCGGACCGACCTTTTCAGGTTGGGGACGTGATTACGGTGGGCGTGCAGCGACATAGCGGTGTGGTTGAAGAGATCACCTGGCGTGCCGTCAAAATCCGCACCTTCCAGAATCACGTAGTGCTGATCAGCAACAGCACCGCAGCAAAGGAACCGATTGAGGTTTGCCCGCGCGACAATTTGAATGCGCGCCTGGTTTTTTTTAACACCCTGTTTACTGATTCACCCGCTAAGACCATTCACGTAGTAAGGGAAGCAGTTCGCGAAGCTGACAACGTCACGCAGAAAATTGCTCCCATTGTTCGCATCCGAAACCTTGGTGACAGCGGGGTGGAGTATGAAGTCAAGTATTGGCTCGACGACTATGCGAAATATAACGACACGGATGCATTAGTGCGCCAGCGAATCTGGTATGCATTCCGCCGTGCCAACCTCAATTTCGCGTATCCCACTCGCAGTCTGCTCGTGGAGCGAAAGCCGAAGCCAGGCAGGGATGGGGATGGGGGAGCAATAGTCGAACGACTGGGCGCTGTCGATATTTTTGCACCACTCTCGTCAGAAGAGACCGAGATGCTTGCCCAGGCTGCGACCAGTCACGTCTTTGCCCCTGGTGAAACGGTAATCCGGGCGGGCGACCCGGGCTCTTCAATGTTTGTGGTGCACAAGGGCCGCGTAACCGTGCAAGTCAGCGAAAATGGTCGGCCTCGCACAGTTGCCACCCTTAGCGATGGGGCTTTCTTCGGTGAGATGGCCTTATTTACTGGCGAACCCAGAACTGCGAATGTCGTCGCCCTGGAGGAGACGGAAGTTCTGGAGATTGGACACGCTGCGATGAAGCGAGTCTTCGACACTAATCCCGACCTGGTCGAATCATTGAGTCACATTATCGCTGAGCGCCGCCAAGGGCTGGTCGCAAGCGAAGATCCTTCGACGCGGAGCGAGGACTCATCGGCCGGCATCCTTTCCTCCATAAGGCGCTTTTTCGGCTTGAGCTAGCCTCGCAAAACCAGCCAATTCCGATCTAGGCTCCCTCAAGAGTGGGCTCAATCGACCGGATTCATTAGGGTTTTGCGCCAGCACGCAGAACTTGACAGAGTCAGACTCAAATATTATTATTGCGCTACGCTCACAAGGCAGATCAGATTATTTAGACCCGCCGCCTTGGTAGCGCGAAATGAAATAAGGAGGAAATCAAGATGACTATAGTTCGCTATGATCCCTTTCGGGACCTGCGCACACTACAGGAGGAAGTGAACCGGTTGTTTTCTACCAATCTGACCCGAGGGTTTGGCGAGGAAGGTATTGGCCGCGGTGCCTGGAACCCCAGCGTCGATATCTATGAGAACAAGGATCACATCGTACTCGAAGCCGAGCTCCCGGGAATGAATCGGGAGGATTTCGAGCTTTCAGTAGAGAACAACGTAATTACCTTGCGCGGCGAGCGTCAATTCGAAAAGAAGGACGACTCAGATAATTACCATCGGGTGGAACGCTCGTATGGATCTTTTACGCGCTCTTTTACGTTGCCGCAGACCGTCACGGCAGACGGAGCAACCGCCGAATATCGCAATGGCGTGTTGCGCGTGACTCTGCCGAAGCGTGAAGAGACGAAGGCGCGCCGTATCGAGATTAGCGGCGAAGGGGCTGCAACCTCAGCTAAGACCATCGAAACGAAAGCAAAGAACGTCAGCAATGAAAAGTCTGACCAGGCCGCCGGCGGCCGCTAAATCTTTTTGATTTGACAGAAATAGGCGGGGCTTTCAGTTAAACAGCTGAAGCCCCGCTAAAAATAATACGAAACAGCAGATGAGAAAACAGTTACATGCGTTTAGATAAATTCACTCTTCGAGCTCAGGAAGCCATACAGGCGGCCATCGAACTGGCTGAGCGCAATCAGAATCAGCAAGTGGAACCGGAACATCTGCTCGCCGCAATGCTGGAGCAGGCGGAAGGCATCGTGCGTCCAATACTGGGTAAGCTGGCCGTTAATGTTGCGGTCGTGCTCAATGATGTGCAAGCCGCGATAGCTCGCTTTCCTAGAGTCGAGGGCGGACAGCAGTATTTCAGTCCGCGACTAAGTCAGGTCTTTAACACAACTCAAAAGCAAGCAGACAAGATGCAGGACGAGTTTAACTCGACCGAACATCTGCTATTGGCGATCGTTGAGGAAAAGGACGGCGAAGCAGGTAAGATTCTTCGGCAGCACGGCGTCAAGCGTGATGATCTGCTTAAGGTAATCGAGCAGATGCGTGGCGGTTCGCGCATCACTGATCAGAATGCAGAACAGAACTATCAGGCACTTTCAAAATATGCTCGCGACCTGACGGAACTCGCCCGCAAGGGCAAGCTGGACCCGGTAATCGGCCGTGATGATGAGATACGCCGAACCATCCAGGTTCTCTCGCGGCGTACCAAAAATAATCCGGTATTGATTGGTGAACCAGGCGTCGGCAAAACCGCGATTGTCGAAGGGCTGGCGCAAAGGATCGTTTCTGGCGACGTTCCCGAGACGCTCCGGAATAAGCGGCTGGTTGGTCTCGATCTCGGATCGATGCTGGCCGGCGCGAAATATCGCGGTGAGTTTGAAGATAGACTCAAGGCAGTTTTGAAAGAGATCGAGAACGCGCAGGGCCAGATCATACTTTTTATCGACGAGCTGCATACGCTGGTTGGCGCCGGGGCGGCGGAAGGCGCGATCGATGCCTCAAACATGTTGAAGCCGGCGCTCGCGCGTGGAGAACTTCGCTGCGTGGGTGCGACCACGCTCAACGAATATAAGAAGTACATTGAAAAGGACGCCGCGCTCGAACGTCGTTTTCAGCAGATCTATGTTGGCGAGCCTTCTGTCGAAGACACGATCGCAATTCTGCGTGGCCTGAAAGAAAAATATGAAGTTCACCACGGCGTTCGCATTAAGGATTCCGCTATCGTCGCGGCTGCCACTCTTTCCCACCGCTACATCACCGACAGATTTCTCCCGGACAAGGCAATCGACTTGATTGATGAAGCGGCGTCGCGACTCAGAATCGAGATCGATTCGTTGCCGCAGGAGATCGATCAGCTTGAGCGCGAGATTCTGCAGTTGGAGATTGAACGACAGGCGTTGCAGCGCGAAGAAGACGAAAGATCGAAGGCGCGTTTGCAGGAAATTGAACAACGCATCGCTAATCTCCGGGAAAAGTCTTCGGGCATGAAGGCCAAGTGGCAATCGGAGAAAGAAGCCATTGAGCGCATGCGCACTGCCAAGGCCGAGCTCGAACAACTCAAGCTGCAACTCGATCAGGTGCGAAACGCCGGCGACCTGGCACGCGCTTCTGAAATTCAGTATGGCCAGATTCCGGAACTGGAACGTCGCTTCGCGGCCGAGCAACAGAAGCTGGCGGAGTTTCAAAAAGACGGTGTGATGCTCAAGGAGGAAGTTGACGAAGAAGATGTTGCCGAGGTGGTCGCAAAATGGACCGGCATTCCGGTTTCCAAAATGCTGGAAGGCGAGCTGCAGAAACTGGTGACGATGGAGGAGCGTCTCGGCAAACGCGTCATTGGTCAGGAGGAAGCGCTTAAGGCAGTAGCTGACGCAGTGCGGCGCGCGCGGGCAGGGCTTCAGGACCCCAATCGCCCGATAGGTTCTTTCATTTTTCTGGGCCCAACCGGTGTAGGCAAAACCGAGACGGCGCGGGCACTGGCGGAATTCCTTTTTGACGATGAGCACGCAATGATCCGACTAGACATGTCTGAGTACATGGAGAAGCATGCGGTGGCGCGCATGATCGGTGCCCCTCCGGGTTATGTGGGTTACGAAGAGGGCGGGCAACTAACAGAAGCGATTCGGCGTCGGCCGTATGCGGTTGTGCTTTTCGATGAGATCGAGAAGGCACACCCGGACGTTTTCAATGTCTTACTTCAAATCCTCGACGACGGGCGGCTGACCGACGCCAAGGGCCGCACGGTTGACTTTAAGAACACCGTTTTGATCATGACGTCAAATCTCGGTTCGCGCGAGATTCAGGAGGCCGAGGGCGACGAGAAGCAAGTGCGCGAGGCGGTGCTGCAAGAGCTGCGGGCAAACTTCAAACCGGAGTTTCTCAATCGCATTGACGATATCGTGATCTTCCATCAGCTTTCACGCGAGCAGATAGGACAGATTATAGAGGTACAACTGGAGCGTCTCTGGGCCATGCTCGCTGAAAGAAACATTGAGTTGGTACTCGACGATTCTGCCCGGCAACTGCTGGCCCGCGAAGGTTATGATCCAAATTATGGCGCCCGACCGCTCAAGCGCGCGATCCAGACGCTGCTACAGAATCCGCTGGCGTTAAAGCTGTTGAGCGGAGAGATTCTGCCGGGCCAGGTCGTAAGGGCAGCGGCGAGTGGCGACACCATGGAACTCAAAGTAGAGGCCGCGGCGGTCGCGGCGTAAACGCCTGGTCAGTACCACCTGCGGTAGCGGGCGGGTAGCAAGTCGCTCGTGGATTGAGCCGAACGCGCCGCCTACCGCAGGTGGCGACCGACAAAATACGAGGGAGCAACGATGGCACAATGGAATCCCTTGCATGACTTAGTGTCTTTGCAAGATCGAATGAACCGTCTATTTGAAGACGCTTCAAAACGACGAGCGAGTGAAGCCGACCAGAGCGACGAAGTTGAAGGCGCGGATTGGTATCCGGCGGCCGACGTTTACGAAAACGAGGTGGAGTACACGGTGACAGTCGACCTTCCCGGCATAGATCGTGCAACACTCGATATCAGTGTGGATGACAACCGTCTTTCCATAAGAGGGCTGCGAGCAGGGCGGGATGCGACACAACATCGGGGGGAATGCCCCAGGGGCAATTTCCTCAGGACCTTTAGTGTGCCTGCCTCAGTCGATCAAAAAGACATCAAGGCTGATTACCGGGACGGTGTTCTTCAGGTCCATCTTCCCAAGCGCCCGGAACGAAAGGCTCAGCGAGTGGAGATAAAAGTTTCATAATGACAATAGGGGCGGACCTGGCAGTCCGCCTGGGCGCACGCTTAGGTTCGCCCTTAGGAAATTAAAGGGTTTTCGAAAGCAGGGAGAGCATGGCCAGAGACTTCTTCGGCAGAGATCAAAAGGGCAGACAGGATGACGACCCTGAAATCCGCGTAACCGATCGGCGTCGCATTCAATTGGATGACGATGAGAATGCTGATCGCAATGCGGTCGTTGAGACTCCGAACCTCAAGCCCAGTTACGTGGAGGAGCTTGAGATGCGCACGAGGGCTGCGGAGCAGAAGACTCGGGAAGTGCAGTCGCGTTTTGAGCAATTGCGAAAGCAACTTCAAGGCGAGACTAACGAAACCCGTCAGCGTTTGAACCGGGCAGCCGACGAGCGAGCGCAACGAGAGAAGGCTGATTTCATTGCCGGTTTGCTGCCAGTGCTGGACAATCTCCAACGCGCAACCGAAGCCGCCGAGACCAGCGACTCCACGGAGGTTATTGCCGAGGGCATACGTAGAACCGCTTCGAGTTTTGAGAACGCACTTGCCGCCGCGGGTGTTGAGCCAATCGATGCCGTTGGCGAAACGTTTGATCCGGAATTGCACGAAGCGGTTGAAACCGTTGAAGTGGCTCCGGAAGACGAAGGCAAGGTTATTGCTCAGCATACCCGGGGATACAGAATCGGAGACCGGCTATTGCGCCCGGCCCGCGTTAAGGTTGGCCGTTATTCAGAAAAGGCAAACAAGGCTGGGGACTAAGTAAGCGGCGAAGTTTAATGTGAAGCAAGCTGTTAGTTTGCCGATGGTCGAGTGATAACAACTGACACCACAAACTATCAAGCACCCAAGCCGGGCTGCCCGTTTGCCACCCCAGCGGCGCTGCGCCGCCGGGGACCCCGGGGCCGGGGAACCCGCACAGTACGCGTTACAAGCAACTAAAGGAGAACGAGAGTGGCTGCAAAAGAGATGAAGTTTCGCGAAGAAGCGCGGAACGCAATGCTGCAAGGTGTGAACACACTTGCGAATGCTGTGCGGGTAACCCTCGGTCCGAAGGGTCGCAATGTCGTCATCGGTAAAAAATATGGCTCGCCGGTCATCACGAAAGACGGCGTGACGGTTGCTAAAGAAATCGAGCTGCCGGATAAGTACGAGAATATGGGCGCGCAGATGGTGCGCGAAGTCGCGGTCAAGACTAACGACACCGCAGGCGACGGCACGACCACCGCAACAGTGCTGGCCCAGGCAATCTTTCGCCAGGGCGTGAAGAACGTCACTGCGGGGGCTAATCCGATGTCGTTGCAGCGAGGGATTCAAATCGCCACGGAGGCCGTAGTGGCGGAGTTGCAGCGCGTCTCCAGGAAAGTAAAAAGCAAGGAAGACTTGATGAATGTTGCCAGTGTGTCGGCAAACAACGATCGCGAAATTGGCAAGCTCATTTCCGAAGCCATGGAGCAGGTTGGAAAAGACGGTGTGGTCACAGTTGAAGAGGCAAAGGGACTGCAGACCGAACTGGAAATCGTGGAAGGGATGCAGTTTGACCGCGGATACTTGTCACCTTACTTCGTGACCAATTCCGACCGGATGGAATGCGTGCTCGAGGAGCCGTTAATCCTGTTGCATGAGAAAAAAATTGCAGCGATGCGTGATTTGCTTCCCATTCTGGAACAGGCCGCCGGAAATGGTCGCCCACTGTTGATCGTCGCTGAAGACATCGAAGGCGACGCGCTGGCGACACTGGTAGTAAACAAGCTGCGCGGCACGATAAAGGTCTGCGCTGTTAAGGCCCCGGCTTTCGGAGATCGTCGCAAGTCTATTCTCGAGGACCTGGCGATTCTCACCGGCGCTCGTGTGATAACCGAGGATTTGGGAGTCAAACTCGAAAATGTTCAGCTATCGGATCTGGGGAAGGCGAAGCGCGTGATTGTCGACAAAGACACCGCAACTATTGTTGAGGGCGGAGGAGACCCGAGAGCCATTCAGGGACGAGTAGCCACCATCCGAAGACAGTTCGAAGAGACTACTTCGGACTACGATCGCGAGAAGTTGCAAGAGCGGCTGGCTAAACTTGCCGGCGGTGTAGCGATCGTGAAAGTTGGCGCGGCAACGGAAACGGCGATGAAGGAGATCAAGACGCGCGTCGAAGATGCACTGAACGCCACCAAAGCGGCGGCTCAGGAAGGCACGGTCGTAGGCGGCGGCGTAGCGCTGCTGCGCGCCGGGCAAGTACTTGACAAACTTTCCGACGACGACGCGGACGTTTTAACCGGGATAAGAATCGTGCGACGTGCGCTCGAGGAGCCGTTGCGTCGGATAGCTGAGAATGCCGGACTCGATGGCGCCGTAATCGTGGGCAAAGTTGAGGAGTTGAAGGGTACGAAAGGATTCAATGCGGCGACCGGCGAATATGAAGACCTGGCAGCCGCCGGCATACTCGATCCTACGAAGGTCGTGCGTACAGCCCTGCAAAATGCGGCGTCCATTGCCGGCTTGTTGCTGACAACCGACGCGGCAGTCACCGATGCTCCCGAACCAAAGAAAGGGGCCCCTTCAATGCCTGGCGGCGGTGAGGATTACGACTATTAATTGGCGTTTTTTACAAGAGAGATGACGGCTGTGGCTTTTCGCCCGGGTCGCGAGCACCTGAGTTGGCCGAAAATTTGCAGGCGTAAAAATCGGGCGAATTCTATTGCATCGAAACGCAACGGCGCATATGCTCATTACATCTAACCTGCGGGTTAGTTAGATTTTTGAAACGGGCACAACTAAGAAGACAGCGGATTCGCTGTCATGAAATCGTGCACGGTGGTTAGCAGGGTTTTGTTAAAGGAATTAACAGGTTGAAGACAATGGTTGATCTAGGATCGTATAAAGACAAATTTGGAGAGAGCGGGCAACGCATACTCGAGCACGCGCTAAGCGAGTCGCGCCAGCGTGATCAGAACTTCGTGTCGGTTGAACATATTCTGCAGGCCCTGATGCATGAAGAGCCGGACATGTTCAACTCGACCATGCGCGAGCTTTTACTCGATCCGATCGTTGTCAAAATCGCCATTGATAAGCGGCTCGACTCCAGCCGCCAGCAGCATGTCGGCAAGGGTTTTCGTATTTCTCCGGACACTACGGATCTTTTCAAGCGGGCGATGGAACGCGCGCGCGCGCAGGGTCGAAAGACAATCGAAGCGACCGATATCTTTTCGGCGCTTACAAACTACGACAGTCTCTTCGTTGAGGTCTTAAAAAACATGGGAGCCAATCCCGACGCTGTCGCTGAGAACGTTCAGACGCAGGTGCAAAAACGCGAGCGCGAAGAGGAGCAGTATCGAAAGAAGTTTGAGCTGCCGCCTTATCTCAAGCACTTCGGTGTTTCTCTGAATCGCCTGGCGCGAGCTGACAAGATCGCGCCGACGATTGGCCGCGAGAAAGAGATTCAGCAGATGGTGGAGATTCTTTGCCACCGGGAGCGTGCAAACTCGCCAATGCTGGTTGGTGAACCTGGCGTTGGCAAGACAGCCGTCGTCGAGGGTCTGGCGCGTTTGATTGAAATGGAACCCGAAAAAGTTCCGGCGCGTTTGCGGGGCGCACATGTGGTGCAACTGCAAATGGGTGGCATTGTGGCGGGCACGATGTTGCGCGGAATGTTTGAAGAAAGAATCAAAGGCATCATCGACGAAGTCAAAGAACGCGACAACCTGATTCTATTCATCGACGAGGCCCACACGATCATGGGCGCCGGCGCAGCGCTGGGCACGTCTTCGGACGCCGCGAATATGTTCAAGTCAGCCCTGGCGCGTGGCGATATGCGCATCATCGGCGCGACCACGCTCTCGGAATACAAGGAGTACATCAGCGAAGATGAGGCGCTGGCGCGGAGATTTCGCCTGGTGAAAGTAGTGGAGCCTTCAATTAGCGAAACGCGGGAGATTCTTCTCGGTCTGCGTCCGCGGCTGGAGCGAAACTATTCGGTGAAGATCTCCGATGAGGCCATCAATATCGCGCTGGAAATGGCGCCGAAGTACATTCGCAATCTTCATCTGCCGGACAAAGCAATCGGCTGGCTCGATACGGCCGCGGTTAAAGTGGAAATCAATGAACCGCAAACTATGGTCGTCAAGCCGGAACACGTCATAGATGTGATCTCGCAGGAGTCTCGGATTCCGCGCGACATGATATTTCGCGACACGAGCGAGCGTTTCTCAATGACGGAAGTGATGCTCTCGCAGCGTGTGATTGGCCAAAAGGCCGCCATCAAATCGGTTGCGCAACGTCTGCGGCTGAACAAGGGTCCTCTCAAAGAGTCGCATTACAAACCTGACGGCGTGTTGCTGTTCCTCGGTCCCACTGGAGTTGGTAAGACTGAGCTGGCGAAAGCTGTGGCCGAATTCATGTTTGGCGACGAAGAGAAAATGGTGCGCATCGACATGTCGGAGTATAGCGATGGCACGGTCAGCATCGAGAAGCTGATTGGCATGCCGCGCGGCATTGTCGGCTCAGAGCGCGGCGGAATTTTGACTGAACAACTGCGTGAAAATCCTTATACGGTCCTTTTGCTCGACGAGGTTGAGAAGGCGTCGCCCTATCTGATGAACCTCTTCCTGCAGGCGTTCGACGAAGGCTGGTTGACAGACGGTCGGGGCAAGAAGGTTTATTTGTCCGACGCGATTGTGATCATGACCTCAAACCTCGGGTCAGACAGCTTCAAGAAGTTTGAGAAGCCGCTCGGCTTTGGCACCAAGACCGCGCAGGACTTTCGTGTGGTTAAGAATGAAGTGATGAAGGCGGCGGAGCAGCGCTTCTCGCCGGAGTTTCGCAATCGCATTGACGAGATCATTGTCTTCGCGCCGCTGACGATGGATGAGGTGCGCCAGATCGCCGAGCTTTACCTGAAGAAACTGCAACGCCAGATGCAGCGCCAGGGCAAAGAGATCAGCGTCACGGATGAAGCGCTCAATTTCTTGACCGAGAAGGGGTTCAACACGAAGTATGGCGCGCGCTTTCTCAAGCGTCACATCGACGAGAAAGTGAAGCTTCCGATAACGGCGTTGTGGAAGACGACAACAAATTTCGTGGTTGACGTGGAAGACGGCGACACGGTGGTAAAGCCGGTCGCGGGCACCAACGCAAGTTTGAACTGATCCGGTCAATTGGTTTGATCGTTTATAGGCGGAACCTGAGTTCCGCACAAACCCAAAAGGGCTTCAACGCTAGTCATTGAAGCCCTTTTCCTCTCCAGTCAGACTAGGTGTCCTCAGTCGGCTCTATGGTAAATTTTCCGATGATGATTTCGAGACGACTTTCCCTGGTTCTATTCTTAATACTTATCGGTTCTCTCTTGCCGGTTCAGCTTAGGGCGCAAACAACTACAGCGGCGCCGCTCCCGACGGCGCCTGATCCCAAAGCAGAGGCAATAGTAAACCGCGCTATCGAAGTACTGGGCGGCAATTCATACTTGAACGTCAAAACGGTTGTCGGTCGCGGCTTCTTCACATCCTTCAAGGACGGCATGTCGCAAATCCCCGCAAGATTTCTTGATTACATCGCTTATCCCGACAAAGAGCGCACCGAATTCACAGGCGACGGAATTCGCGTAATTCAGACAAACACAGGCGAGACTGGCTGGCTCTTCGATGGCGCGACGAAAACGCTGAGTGACATGAAGGGCGCACAGATCGAAGACTTCAAAAGGAGCATGCGCACCAGCGTCGAAAACCTCCTGCACGGTTGGTGGAAAAAAGAGAACGCAACCCTCAGCTATGTTGGCCGGCGCGAGGCCGGACTCGCCAGACGCAACGAAACGGTGCGGCTGACTTATCCCGACGGCTTCTGGATCGAATATGAATTTGCGGCCAAGGAGGGTCTGCCCGCGAAGGTGATCTACAAGACCACCAAAAAGAAGCCAGAATCGGATGAGACTGAAGAAAATACCGAAGAGGATCGTCTGGCGAAGCCGATTACGATCACCGGCATCACGGCGCCCTGGGTTGTCGACCACTTCGTCAACGGCACCCAAACCAGCCGCATCAGTTACGAGTCGATCGAATACGATCACCCACTCGCCGACACGCTCTTTGCGAAACCGGCAAACAATAAGAGCCTGAAGTAGTCGGCTGGTTTGGAGGGCGCATACCAAGCCCGCCTTCCCGACTGCGAGTTTGTTGCAGTTGAGTGTTTTGATTTTTGATTGAAAGGCTTTCGAGGCCGGACAATTGAGCTGGTCAGAAAATCTCTCAGGTCGGGAAGGCGGGCTTGCCCCGCAGGTTTGCTAAGTGTGCGGCAGGCGGACATGATTCACTTTTAGCGCGAATGAAATCAACGGGCATATCATTACTTCTACTTTTCTCCTTGCTGGGCGGCGCGCCTTCGGGCAACGTCTCCGCGCAAACCCGTTCTGATCAGGATGACGAAGTCATACGGGTTGAGACTGATCTCACCAACCTGTTTTTCACGGCCACCAACAAACAAAAAGGCTTCGTCACCACGCTCCGTGAAGAAGACGTTCGCCTGATGGAAGATGGGGTGCCGCAAAAGATTCTTACTTTCCAGCGCGAAACAGACCGCCCGCTTTCCATTGCTTTCCTGATTGATGTGAGCGCTTCCGAAGAGCGCACTTTGCCGCAGGAGAAGGCGGCCGCGCGCGCCTTTATCGAAACAATCATTCAGTCGAGCAAGGACCAGGCGGCGATCATTCCTTTCACCGGTTCAGCGTTCCTCGAACAGGGTTTGACGCGTGACGTGTTCAGCATCTATCGCGCTCTTGAGCGCGTTGAGGTTGCGATGCCTGCGTACCTGGGCTCAGGCCGGCCCATTAGCGGCATAGCTTCCGGACCCGGCATGAAAGCCACACCGTCTGAAGGCTCGACGGCAATCTGGGACGCCATCGCACTAACGTCGAGCGAAGTGCTGGCGCGAAACTCTGATCCGAAGATGATTGAAAAGGATCGTCCGGATCGGCGAGGTTCCGGGCCAGGTCAAAGTCGAACCGACCAGATAGGTTTGAGTGCCGGCGCGGCGGGTGTTGCCCAATTTCCAAATCAGAGACGCCGCGCGATTATTCTGTTGACCGACGGGCAGGACACGACCAGCCGCCTGCTGAGAAGCGAAGCGATCAATCGAGCCCTCGAGGCGGAGACGGTCATCTATGCAATTGGCATCGGCGACAGTAAGTATGAAGGAGTCGATCGCGACGCACTCAATGTCGTGGCATCCGGAACTGGTGGCCGCGCATTTTTCCCGAAACGCGAGACTGATTTGCAGAACGCCTTCGCGGAGATCGAGCAGGAGCTTCGTTCACAATATCTGATCGCTTATTCATCCACCAACAAGAACCGCGACGGCTCCTACCGCCAGATGCACATCGACATTACCAATCCCGACCTGCAAAAAGAACAACTCAAACTCCGCCACCGCCCCGGCTACTTCGCAAAGCCTTTACAAAATCGCGAGCGATAGCAACCGGTTACAAACGCGAGGGCGACCGGGATTAGCGTTGACGCGCAAGGCTACCCACGCCTGCCACGAAAACACCACCAGCGAAATTTGGCTCGTAAGCAAAGAAGCTATGAAGCAGGTTCAGCGAATGTGAATCGAAGACCTTTACATGCGGACCGCCTCCGGGGCCGGCGCCGGTGATGATATCGGCAAAACCGTCCCCGTTGACGTCGCCCGCAGCCACTCTCACGCCACCCTGGAAATTTGCGTCGAACGCAAAGAAGCTTTGCAGGAGTTGCAGCGAACCGCCGTCGAAGACTTTTACATGCGGACCGCCTCCGGGGCCGGCGCCGGTGACGATGTCGGCGCTGCCATCACCATTAACGTCGCCGGCTGCTACATACACGCCGCCGCTGAATGCGGGATCATAGGCGAAGAAGCTTTGGAGTAAGTTCAGATTTGTGCCGCTGAAAACCTTCACATGCGGACCACCACCGGGACCAGCGGCCGTAATGATGTCGGCCTTACCATCGCCATTCACATCACCGGCTCCTACGCGCACGCCTCCTGTGAAGAGAGGAGAGTAGGCGAAAAAACTTTGCAACGTCTTGCGGGTCTTGCCATCAAACACGCGCACCAGAGGCGGCGCGCCACTATCCGGACCAACGATGATGTCGGCTATTCCATCGCCATTAACGTCTCCCGCCGCCACAAACACACCGCCGCGGAAAAATCCGGGATAAGCAAGGAAGCTGGCGATGGGCCCGCGAAACCGGTTACCGATGCGTCCATCAAAGACGCGGATGAGTGCCACCATGCCGGGTCCGGGTGCAGTAATAATGTCGGGAACACCATCACCATTCACGTCGCCGACGGCGACGCGCACGCCACCCTGGAAACTGTTCCGGTAGGCCTGAAGGCTGAAGGTTTCGGTTCCTTGCCCGGTGTCTACGGTAAGCTTCACGACAGGCGCATGTCCTGCGCCGGGTCCTGTAACTACCAGCAAGGTGGCGGCAACACCACTCGCCGGAGACAGCGCGAAAACCACTAGTAATGAAAATATCTTGAAAGAGTTGGGAGCGAAAGTCTCCAGGAGTCTGGGTCGGGAGTTCATGATTTATTTTCTCCGCTTGGTCTACCGAAAGAGAAGCTTACCCGCCCTGCTCGCGTCTTCTATTTCCGCGAGAAAGTCCAATCCTGGTACTAAGCGAGGTAGTTCTTTTCAGTTATTAAGAAGGGATCTGCGGCGATTATACGCCCCACTGTGTGTC
>Ga0137403_10000228_pt2 | contig 23092 bp, 22 predicted proteins | sample CZOMad2_1_16fung_FD_122057 | JGI IMG/M metagenome (GOLD analysis project Ga0137403, IMG submission 122057) | Vadose zone soil fungal communities from Angelo Coast Range Reserve, California, USA - CZOMad2_1_16fungal (Hybrid Assembly) | ecosystem: Environmental > Terrestrial > Soil > Vadose zone...
GACGATGGCGAGCCCCAGGCCGGTGCCGCGGCCCTTGGTCGAGAAGTAGGGGAGGAAGAGCTTCTCCTTCGACTCCGGCGGGATGCCCCGGCCGGTGTCCTTGACCTGGATCTCCAGGTGGCCGTCCGTACCGGCGGTACCGGCGGCATGGGCGGCATGGGCGGAGACGGTGATCCGGCCCGGCGCGTCGGTCGCCTCGACCGCGTTGTCGAGCAGGTTGATGAGCACCCGCTTGATCTGCTCGCCGTCCAGCTGGACCTCCGGCAGCGGCCCCTCCACCCCGCCCTCGACCTCCACCCCGGGCTTCAGGTTCCGGTAGAGGTGGAGGGTCTCGTCGAGCAGCCGGCCCAGGTCGACGGCGGCCGGTCGCGGCCGGGGCATGCGGGCGAAGCGCGAGAACTCGTCGACCATCTGCTGGATCGTCCCCACCTCGCGGACGATGATCTCGACCGCGTCGACGATGGCCCGCGGGAGGTCCGGATCGCTCTGCTCCGCCTTGCGCAGCAGCCGCTCGGCCCCCAGGCGGATGGGGGTGAGCGGATTCTTGATCTCGTGCGCGATCCGCCGCGCCGCCTCGTTCCAGGCGGCGAGCTGCTGCGCCTTGATCAGCGCCGTCAGGTCCTCGATGACCAGCACCCGGCCCCCCTCCCGCATGGGGGTGACCTTGGCTTCGAAGGTCTTCCACTCGCCCCCGAGGACGAGGTAGACCTCGCGGCTCCCCGCCGCGTTCGACGCCTCGGCGAGCAGGACCGCGAGCTTGCCCCGCTCGGGGTCCGCCCAGGCCTCCTCGACCCGCCGCCCGATCACCTCCTCCTCGCGCTGGCGCAGGATCTGGAGGGCGGCGGTGTTACAGGTCAGGATCCGCCCGGCGGCGTCGGTCGAGACCACCCCGGCGGCGACGTTTTCGAGCACCGCGGCCAACAGCGCCCGCTCCTCGGCCAGCCGGGCGTTGGTGGCGGTCAACTCGCGGTTGCTGTGCTCCAGGAGCTCCTTGTTGCTCCCCAGCTCCTCGGTCATCTGATTGAACGAGCGGACGAGCACCCCCAGCTCGTCGTCGGCGTCGACGACCACCCGGTGGGCGAGGTCACCGCCGCTGATCCGCCGCGTCCCCTCGGCGAGGGCCTGGATCGGCACCGTCACCCGCCGCGCCAGGTAGAGGCCCACCCAGGAGGAGGCGAGGAGGATGAGCAGGGTGACCATGAGGAAGATGAGGAGGTGGCTCGCCTTGAGGTCGTCCTTCTGTACCTCCAGCTGGCGGAAGCTCTGGAAGCTCTGGATGAGCGCCTCGCTGGCGTCGGCCAGGGCGGGCGGCAGAAGCGACCCGGCGACCACCACCAGCGGCGCGGCCGGGGGATCGGCGGTATTGGCGGCATGGGCGGCATTCGGGGACCGGGATGCGGCGATCCCCGCCATCAGCAGCCGCCCGCGGCCGGTCGGCCGCTCCTCCCGGCGCAGCGCCTGGCCGCGGCGCAGGATCTCCTCCAGGAAATCGTGCCCCGGCTCGGGGAGGCTCTCGATCCCCGCCCGCGGATCGACCACCGCCTGCACGAACTCGGTCCCCTCGTAGACCGCCAGGAAGTCGAGCCCCAGCTCCCCCTGGAGCGCCTGGAGCCGCCGGGTGAGCCGCGCCCGCTCCTCGGCGTCCTTCAAGTCGAAGCGGCGCAGCTCGGCGAGCGCCCGGCCGGCCTCCCGCAGGTCGGTCCCCTCGATCCGGTCGTAGAGCGCCTGCGCCACCGTCGAGCCCTGGAAGAGGACCGGCTTGAGCGGGGTGTTGAACCAGCGTTCGACCGAGCCCTGGAGCAGCTCGGTGGCGATGGCGAAGAGGAGGAGGACGGGGATGAGCGACAGCCCGACGTAGGTCCCCACCAGCTTGAACTTGAAGGTCGAGCCGAGGATCCGGTGGCGCCGTTCGATGAGCAGCTTGAAGAGGTTGCGCAGGAGGACGAAGAGGACGGCGAGGATCAAGACGACGTTGATGTACCAGAGGACGAAGAGGAGCACCCGGTCGGTCACCAGGTAGCTCGGCAGGTCGCGGTTCCTCTGCACCAGGTAGAAGCCGCCGGTGAAGAGGAGGAGGAGGAGGCCGAGGCCGCCGACGATCAGCCGGGGGTCCTTCCGGTGGCGGAGAAGCCGGTCCCGCAGGTCGAGCCGCCCGCCGGGCTTCATGGCTGGCGGTCCGGGACGCGGAACTTGCGCGACTCGACCCATTCGGTGGTGATGAGCACCGGGATCAGGGAGAGCAGGGTCTTCGCCCCCAGCTCGGCCCGCGCCTTGATGAGGAAGCGCCAGGGCTCGGCGGGCCGGTCGAGGGTGAAGACGGGGAGCGACTCGATCCGGGTCATCGCCCCGGCGAGGGCCTTCTGGTCGTGGTCGCGCACCGTGCGGCTCTCGACCAGCTTGCCGTCGAGCTTGCAGTTGACGGTGTACTGGCGCTCGACCGCGTCATAGGTGGCGACGACCTCGTAGGTCGTCTCCTTGAGCACGGTGTCGTACCAGCGCTTGCGGTCCTTCTCCAGCTGGAAGCGGTAGAGGATGCTGGTGGGCAGACCGCTGTCGACCCGCTCCCAGAAGCGCGAGTTGAAGGCGCGCTCGACCTGCAGGCTCACCAGGGCGCGGTCGCCGTCGACCCTCACCCTGAAGTCCGAGATCTCGGCCGCCGCCCAGGCGTCTTCGGCGAGGAGAAAGAGAAAAAAGAGGCAGAGAAGCGGAACTGTCGCTCTCATCGGGTGATTCAGTCTAGCACCATGCGCGCTATGCTCTCGTCATGTCCGGCAAACCCAGCGCCATCCGCCCCCTGGCCACCAACAAGCGGGCGCGTCACGACTACGAGATCCTCGACTCCTTCGAGGCCGGCCTGGAGCTCACCGGCACCGAGGTCAAGGCGGCGCGCAGCGGCAAGATCCAGCTCAAGGACGCCTACGTCGAGTTCCGCGACGGCCAGGCCTTCCTGGTCAACGCCCACATCAGCGGCTACAGCCACGGCAACCGGGAGAACCACGAGCCCGAGCGGCCGCGCCGCCTGCTGCTCAAACGGCGGGAGATCGACAAGCTCTTCGGGCGGACGCTGCTCAAGGGGTTTACGGTCGTCCCCCTCTCTTTGTACCTGAAGGGGAACTGGCTGAAGATCGAGCTCGCGCTCGCCCAGGGCAAGAAGCTCTACGACAAGCGCGCCACCGAGCGCCAGAAGACCCTGGACCGAGAGACCGAGGAGGCGGTAAAGGGGGGGAAGTGGTAGGGCCTCCCCCCGGCGGCCGCTCCTACATCTCCACCTCGCCCACCGCCTTGCGGCGCGGGGTCGGGGTCGGGCCGCCGGTGTCCTGGATGCGCTCCTGGGCGGTCTGGCCGCCGTACTCGGCCACGATGCGGTCGTCGTAGTCGTCGGAGACCGTGGCCACCGAGGTGATGGCGCGCAGGAGGTCGCGCGGCTCCAGGTCGCGGCCGAACAGGGAGTGCGAGAAGAAGATGTCGCTGCCCACCATGGAGAAGGCGCCGATGGCGAGCTGGTTGTTGAGCTCCAGCAGGCGGACCATCAGCTCCTCGTCGGCCTCCACGTCCTGCACACAGTAGGACATGATGGTCACCACCGACTCGTCGGGACCGTAGGCCTCGACCGAGATCTCCAGGACGGTGGTGCCGTAGCGCACGTAGAAGTGCCCCTCGTCCGGCTCGAAGAAGGGCTCCTCGAACAGCTCGCCGAGGTACTCCTCGACCTTGTGAAACGTCTCGGCGTGGATCTCGTGCTCGAAGTGCATCGCAAGCTCCTCCAGGGTGTACTGTAGCAGCTTGGCCCCCTCGCCGTGACGCCGTCATGACAGGGGGCTACCGCTCGGGCACCTCCCCGGCCTACAATCAGCATCTCGAATACGGCCTTACGACGCGACTTCGGGACTTTCAATCCGTGGGCGTATCGAACTTTTTCTATGAGTCGGGACAGGCCGTCAGAACGTCAGTTCTCTAACAGGAGGAGATAGGGATGCGAAGGCGAGGAGATTTCGTGCGCAACGCCCTCGGCGCCTGTGCCATTGCGGCGGTCGTGGTGCTGGCGACGGCCCCGGTGCAGGCGTCGGGGTTCAGCATCTTCGAGCAGGGCGGCAAGGCCTCCGGCCTGGCCGGGGCGTTCACCGCCCAGGCGGACGATCCGTCGGCGCTCTTCTACAACGTCGGCGGCCTGGGGCTCATCACCAAGAGCGACACCTCGATCGGCTTCACCTACGTCCAGGGGTTGAAGGCCGACTTCCATGGGCGTGCCCCTTTCCCCGGCCCGCAGGCGAGCGGCGAGCAGAACCTGCTCCACCAGCCGCTCCCCCAGGCCTACTATGTGGCCCCCATCAACTCGACCTGGAAGTGGGGCATCGGCCTGGAGGCCCCCTTCGGCCTGACCACGGACTGGAAGAACCCCGACCAGTTCGCCGGCCGCTTCATCTCCACCCGGGCCGCCATCCGCGCCGTCGACGTCAACCCCAGCCTCGGCTGGCAGCTCACCCCCGAGATCGGCGTCGGCTTCGGCGCCATCATCCGCGCCTCGGACTTAGACCTCCGGAAGACCATCCCGGCCATCAACCCGTTCACCCAGGGGTTGACCAACATCGCCCACGTCGACTTGAAAGCCGACACCGCGACCGGCTACGGCTGGGACATCGGCATCGTCGATCACTTCAACCCCAGCTTCTCCTGGGGCCTCTCCTACCGGAGCAAGGTCAAGATCGACTACACCGGCCACGCCAAGTTCTTCCAGCTCGCCTCGGGCAATCCGGAATTCGACGCCGCGGTCGCCGCGGAGCTGCCGTTCGGCAACGACCCCAAGGTCAAGACCTCGATCGAGTTCCCCGACACCGCGAGCCTGGGCCTCTCCTTCGGCCTGTCGCCCAACCTCCTGCTCGAGACCGACGTCGACTGGGCGGGCTGGAAGACCTTCGACCAGGTCAACATCGTCTTCCCCAACGGCGAAGTGCCCGACTCGAACGTCCCGGCGCACTGGAAGAACTCCTACAGCTACCGGGCCGGCCTGCGCTGGACGTCGAGCCCCACCTCGCAGTGGCGCTTCGGCTACGTCTACGACCAGAGCCCGCAGCCCCAGCAGGCGGTCAACCCGCTGCTGCCCGACGCCAACCGCAACGGCGTCACCCTGGGCTGGGGCTCGCTCGGCCCCCACAAGCTCGACCTCTGGCTCCTCTACCTCGACTTCGCCAAGCGCACGCGCACCTCGACCTTCGTCGGCGACGCGCCGTTCCTCGGCACCTACAAGACCCGGGCTCTGCTGCTCGGGGCGACCTATACCTGGTAAACCGCCCCGACCAAGGAGAATCACCACATGCTTCGTCGCACCGCCAAGATCCTCATCCTCGCTCTCGCCCTGGCGACCGTGGCCGGCGCCGCGTTCGCCCAGGTGGACTTCAACAACTACGTGGCCCTGGGCGACAGCCTGACCGCCGGCTTCTGGAGCGGCGGCCTGGTGGAGACGGTCCAGGTCAACAGCTACCCGGCCCTCCTCCACCGCCAGGCGACCGGCGGCGACACCGGCTTCGAGCAGCCGCTGGTCGGCCCGCCGGGCATCCCGGCCGCCCTGCACCTCGTGCACCTCGTCCCCTCGCCGGTCATCGCCCCGTCGGCGGGCCAGGGAGTGCCGCATAACCTCAACCTGGGGCGGCCCTACAACAACCTCGGAGTGCCGGGCGCCCGGGTGCACGACACCCTGGCCACCATCAACGGTGGCCTGCACGACCTGATCCTTCGCAACCCGAACTTCCGCAACACCACCGCCCTCCAGCAGGCCCTGGTGCAGCGGCCGGGCTTCGTCACCCTGTGGATCGGCAACAACGACGTCCTGGCGGCCGCCACCAGCGGCATCGTCATCGACGGCGTCACCCTGACCACGGTGGCGAGCTTCGAGAGCGACTTCCGCACCATCATGGCGAACCTGAAGGGCTCTGGAGCGAAGCTCGCGGTGGCCAACATCCCAGACGTCACCAGCATCCCGTTCGTCATCACCATCCCGCCGATCGTGGTCAACCCGGCCACCCGCAAGCCGGTGCTGATCAACGGCGCGCCGGTGCCGCTGATCGGCTCCAAGGGCCTCCTGGGTCCTGGCGACCACGTCCTGCTCACCGCCTCGGCCGACCTCGCCAAAGGTCTCGGCATCCCGGCCGCCCTCGGCGGCTCGGGCCTGCCGCTCCCCGACTCCGACGTCCTGGACGCCGCGGAGACGGCGAAGATCCAGGACCGGATCAATAACTTCAACGCCATCATCGCCCAGGCCACCAACGACGCCAACGGCGCCTTCGTCGACGCCAACGCGCTCTTGAAGCAGCTCGCCTCGACCGGCATCAACCTGGCCGGCGTCGAGTACACCAACGCCTTCCTGACCGGCGGCGTCTTCTCCTACGACGGCGTCCACCCGACCCCGTTCGGCTACGCCTACATCGCCAACGCCTTCATCGACGCGATCAACGCCAAGTACGGCTCGACGATCCCGGAGGTCGACCTCTATCCGTACGTCTTCGGATCGCTGGCGACCGGTGGCACGTCGATCGCCGGCGCCGCCCGGGGCCTGCCCGAGATCTCGGCCGACGGCCTCCGCAACCTGCTCTGGGTGCTCCAGGCGGACGGCAAGTATGATGGTGGGGACGGCGGCGACGGTGGCGGGACCCCTCCACCCCCCCCGCCGCGTCGCCATGGACGGCATTGACGGAGGTTAGCCACGCGAACCGAGTCTGACGCCCGAACCTAAGGAGGTGGGGGAGAGCGGGAGCCAGAGGGGCTCCCGTTCCTCCCCCCTTTTTGCTTATGTGGAACGTCCTGTTGCAGAAGAGAGAGTACCTGGTCCGTACCCCCCTGATCCTCGCCCTCACCGCGACCGCCGCGATCACCGTGCTCGGCCTGGTCGGGCCGCCGCCGGTGCGGGCCGACGTGCCGCAGCCCCAGGAGTACGGGGGGCGCGTCGATCCTGCGACCTTCGACATCCCGGCGGTCCAGAAGGCCTACCGGAAAATCCTCGCGCGCTGGGCCGCCGGCGAGCGCAGCGAGGCGGTCAACGACCTGAAGACCCTGGAGCTGGGGGTCATCGGGGTCGACGGCAAGGGGCGGGAGAAGCTCTGGAAGGCCGAAGTGCAGGCGGTGCGCGAGCTCGAAGAGGCGCAGCACGAGACGCTCCTGCCGGTCATGGTCCTCCACCACGAGAGCTACGCCGCCTACCGCGACCTGCACAACCCCTATCTCTCCCTCCACGCCCGGAACCTGACCCGCAACTTGGCCGAGGTCTACGCCGCGCGCGGCGCCTCCGAGGGGGCGAAGATCTCCGCCGCCCGGGTGCTGACCAGCCTCGGGAGCTACATCCAGGAAGCCTCGCTGACCGAGCTCGCGGCCGAGCTCTACGCCCGCTCGCTGGAGCTCGACTCGGTCAACGAAGTGGCCCTCCTCGGGCTGGGGGCGCTGTTCGAGAAGAGCGGCCGCTACCCGCCGGCCATCAACTACCTCACCCGGCTGCTCAAGGCGCACCCGGGGCAGGCCGAGGGGAAGCTCCGGCTGGCCCTGGCCATCGAGCGCGATGCCGCCGAGGGCGGCAAGAACGGCAAGCCGGCGGAGGTCCAGCCCATGCTCCGCGAGCTGCTCACCGGCGACAGCCCCGGCTGGGTGAGGAACCTCGCCTATGAGGAGCTGGGGGTCCTCTACTCGCACCGCGGGGACTACGCGAAGGCGGAGGAGGTCCTGCGCCAGGGGGTCTCCCGCTTCCCCAACAACCCGCGGCTCTACATCCTGCTCGCCTCGGTCCTCGAACGGCGCGGCCAGCCGGGGGCGGCGGCGCAGACGGCGGAGAAGGTCGCCTCGCTCACCCTCTCGCACGAGGAGTCGCCGCGCTTCCGCTACAGCCGCTGGGCGCCGGAGGCGCTCTTCGCCATGCGCGCCTCGCTGCGCGAGACCTCGGACGCCCGCCTCGCCCTGCTCTCCCAGGCGCTGGGCAAAGGAAAGGAGGGGTAAGCGATGAAAGTGCTTCGGTTCTCCCTGCTCTTTCTGGCGCTCGGCATCCTGGCCCTGGCCATCCCGCCCGACCGCGTCTCCGCTGCCGCGGTCGAGGTCCTCTTCCTTTCGCCCCACTCGGAGACCCCGCTCTTCGGCACCATCGACCTCATGGTCAACGTGCGGAGCGACGAGGCGGTCACCAGGGTCGCCTTCACGGTCGACGGCAAGCCGGTGGGCGAGGTCAAGAAGGCGCCCTACAGGCTGGTCTTCGACGTCGGCCAGGAAAACGTGCCGCACCATGTCCAGGTCGTCGCCACCACCATCTCGGGGGCCACCGCCGCGGCCGAGCTGACCTCCCCGGCGGTGGTGGTCAACGAGGAGATCAACGTCGCCCTGCGCACCCTCTTCGTCACCGTCGTGGGGTCGGACGGCAAGCGGGTCTTAGACCTCGCCAAGGGCGACTTCAGGGTCCTCGACAACAAGGCGGAGCAGAACCTGGTCACCTTCGAACGCGGCGAGATCCCGTTCAACGCCGTCCTCCTCATGGACACCAGCGAGAGCATGCGCGGCGCCCGCCTGGAGGCGTCGCGGGCCGGGGTGCGCACCTTCCTCGCCGGGATGAAGGACGTCGACGAGGCGAGCCTCGTCCTCTTCTCCGACCGCCTGCTCGCGGCGACGCCCTTTAGGAGCAACGCCAAGCCGCTCGAAGCGGTCTACAGCAAGACCAACGCCGAGGGCGGGACTTCGATCAACGACCACCTCTACCTCGCCCTGAAGCTCCTCGACGGGCAGGTGGGACGGGGTGTGGTCGTCCTCTTCTCCGACGGCACCGACATCCAGAGCGCCCTCTCCATGCAGGAGGTGCTGTGGAAGGAGCGGCGCAGCCAGTCGCTCATCTACTGGCTGCAGCTGAACGAAGAGGGGGCGCGGCGGACCTCGATCTCCTCGGCCTGGCGCGACTTCTCGGCCAACGACCGGGAGTTCAGAGACCTCCAGCGGGCGGTCATCGAGAGCGGCGGCCGGATCGAGGGGATCGACGCGATCTCCGGCGTGCAGGGGGCCTTCCAGGAGATCCTGTCCGAGCTCCGCGACCAGTACGTCCTCGGCTTCTACCCCTCGAACGCACGCCACGACGGCAAGTGGCACGAGGTGCAGATCAAGATCCCCACCCGCTCGGGCCTGCACGTGCGCGCCCGCGGCGGCTACGTGGACTACTGATCCGGCGATGTCCCGCCGCAGTCTTCTTCTCCCCCTCCTCCTGGTGGTCGCGGCTTTCTCCGCCGCGGCCACCGGGCAGGAGCCGTCCGCGCCGTCACCGCAGCCGCCATCGCCGATAGTGCCGGCGCCCGTGGCGCCTACCGCTCCCGCTCCCCCGGCGGCGACGCCGGCTCCCGCCGCACCCGAGGCCGTCCCGCCGACCCCGCCGAAAGCCGTCACGGCCGCGCCGCGGCCGGCCAGCTGCCTGTGCGTACAGGACGGCGGCACCCTGGAGCACGGCCTCACGGTGGCCCAGGAGATCTTCGCCGGCGAGGTGGTGGGCGAGCACCTCGTGGGCCTGGAGCTCCGGCGGTACACGATCCTCGTCTCCGCCTCCTGGCGCAGCGATCTCGCGACGGTTTCGGCCGAGACCGCGGCCGGCCCCTGCGGCGCCAAGCTGGAGCTGGGCAAGAGTTATCTCCTCTATGGCACCTGGAAAGCGGACCACTCGGCGATCCTGATCGGCGCCTGCATCCGCACCGTCGCCCTGGAGGACGCGGCTGAGGACCTGGCGCGCCTCGGCAAGGCGCCCCACGAGCGTCCGATCACCCCCGAGCGCCGGCTGGCCGAGGCGGAGGGGGCCGAGCAGGCGAAAAAGGCGCTGGGCTGCGCCGCCCACATCCAGGACACCCCGTCGTACTTCCTCCCCCAGACCCGCACCATCAAGCTCGAGCGCCAGCGCATCGTCGACGAGACCGGAGCGGAGCGCGGCGGCTTCCGCGGCACCTGGACCCCGCGCAAGGGGAGCGAGGGCGCCTTCGTCGAGCTGCTGGTCGACAACCACAGCGCCTGCGCCCTCCACCTCCGGCTGGACGCCCGGGCCGGCGGCCAGCCGGCGCACCTCTCGCGGAGCGAGGAGTTCATCCCCGCCGGCCCCCCCTTCCGGGTCCGCTTCGTGGTGATGCCGCCCGCCGCCTGGAACGGCGACGTCGAGCTCAAGCTCAACTGGGATCTGGTGGCGGGCGGCGGGTAGGCGCCGCTGGAATGCCGGCTCAGGTATGCCGCAAGAGCGCGGGGCACACCGCGTGCTCGGGGTCCCACCAGAGGACCATGAACACGTTGCCGGTACGGATACCCCAGACTCTTTCCGGCCCCGAAAGACGCAAGGAGACCAGTTCCTCGGTGTCGCCCTGCCCGATCTCTTCGAGCCGATCGACCGCCACGTCACAGATCCTGTCGATCGCGACGGCATGATTCCTGTGCCCGGAGCTCACCAGGATCTCCTGCCAAGTCATGGCCTCGAAGTGCGCGAGCTTCTGCCGGACCTCCTCCAGCTTGGCCGCTTCGATCCGGTGCCAGCCGAAGGGGTCGACCATCTCCAGCTTCGAGATGCGCCACGCGGGGGTGAGCCGCATCGGGTCCGCAGGGACCAGCGACTTCGGCTCCTTGGACACGGCTGCCGTCCTGGCAGCAGCGGGTTGTTTGCGATTGGACGGCGCGCCGAGGTGCTTCGGCCTCTTCGGCATTGGCGAGAGGACGGCTAGACGAGACTGCCGTAATACTCCGCCATGGCGGCATGAGAGATCTCTTTCGAGCCGCGGTCCCCCGGCCCCAGTCCCTTGCGGCCGTGCAGCCAGGGCTCCTCCTGGTGGGTGAGATCGCTCAACCACTGGGAGGTTCGATCGCCGTAGTAGCCCAGAACGGCATCGATGGTCTCGCGCTGCTTGTCGTCCAAGGCCGCGGGGCTCCCCTTGGCCCAGGTCCGTACCTTGAACAGCCCCTTGTGTTCCCGGTAGAGGTCCGGCACGACCGGACCGTTGGCCCAAGCCTCGACCCGTTCCGTGAACAGCGGCTCTTCATCCCAGACGAGAGCCCACGCCTGGGAGTAGTAGACCAGCTTCTGCAGCTTCATCGCGGTCATCTCCCCGCGCTTCTGCAGAATATAGGCTGCCACGTCATGTACGGTCGCCATTAGCTCGCCCCCTCCCGGTTGTTTCTATCTTAGCGGCGGAACGATCGCGGGTCAAAGAGACCGGTCGTCGCCTGCCGCTCAACTTACGCTACTATACAACAGTTCAAGCCGGAGGACCCGGATGCTCGTCTACCTCCAGACCGACCTCTTCGCCTCTCCCGCCAGACCCTGGTCAACACGGTCAACACCGTCGGCGTCATGGGGAAGGAGATCGCCAAGAGCTTCAAGGAGAGGTACCCCGAGATGTTCCGGGAGTACAAGCAGCACGCATTGGCGAGGGGTCGGCAAAACAAGACTGGGGCTTTCAACTTGTGCTCTGCTCTAACCAGAATAGGAGGATTTCGACCGATCGTATCCACTCTGCAGCTGTCTGCTTCGAAATAGTGTGAATGCACCCTTTGCTATCTATGTAGTATGGCTTACCCTCGTGAGCCCCCTTATTGCGGGCCCGAAAGAGGAGAGTAATATTGCTGAAAGATTTAGGATCAAAAATGTCGAAGCTGCAGCCAGAGACGGCGCGTGATACCTTACTTAGTAGATATGGAACAGAGGCCGGTTCTCCTTGCTCGTCGAGGTATTCAAACTTAAAAGCTTCTCGCGTCGCCACTTCGGCGCAAACGGCAGCCTCAATGATAGCCTGTCGGAGATTTTTCTCTTCTAGCGCCCCCATTGAGTCAAGTAGGATTTCCTCCACGAGCGAGGGTGTCACCTCGTTTTCCAGGCAGTATTGCAAGTGAGGGTACCTCTCCGGAAGCAAGGTCCTTTCTATGGAAGTAGAACTCCAGGTGGCAGTTAGTGACATTAGGCCGCTTTCGATGACTTCTCCATGCTCGTTTAGCCATTTTGTTGTGCCGAGTAAGTCCATTAAAGTAAACGGCTCAAGTAGTGGGTTGCGGAGTCCGTATTTGAAGAACCCTAGTAGTCGGTTCAGAACGATAAGGGCTGCATTCGCGCACTCTTCTACACGCTCTCTTTGAGCCTTGCTCCATGCCAGCAGCTCGGGTCCCTGGCCCTGCGGAATAGGCACGATGAAAGGCAGGTCGATTGACTCATGGCGAGTCACGCGGATCTCAACCGTGCTCACCTGGCAAATGGCTAGCCCTCTGCTTGGAGACTCCTGCCTTGGTATTTCGTCCAGCAGGAGAAGGACCGCCACCTCTAAGCCATTCTGGACTAAAGCAAAGTGGGGATTGGGGATGTCCTCCTGCAAGGGACTTGTGACAAAGAGCTTCCTCTGGAGCCGCACCTCATAGAGCGCTGTGAGAGTCCTAGTCGCCCCGCTCATCCTGAGTCACTCTTCGTTTTCCGCGATGCTTGATGGCACCCCACCGCCGCATGGTTGCAGGGCATTGCTAGTGCGATATTGCTGCGTGTCTTCGCGAGAGCCTCGTCGCCTCGTCGTGAGGTCATTTCGATTCCGCCCCACTTGTGCTACTCTCCTCGCATTGGGAGGACCGTCCTCCCACCCGTTTAAGCGGGGCCGGCCCGAGTTCCAGCTCGAACCGACCCCTGACCACGCACGAGGAAACGACTCATGCGCAGCTCCCACGATGTTACCAGTGTCCCCGCCTCCCCCCTCGACAACGCCTTCGCCCCCGCCTACCTGGCCCGCCTCCGCGAGCAGGACGACGTCCTGACCGCCGCCGAAGCGGAGCTCGCCGGTCCCTGGAAGATCGAGCCTGTTCCCGGCAAGCCTGGGGCGGTCGCCATCCTTCGGCTTTGGGAGGATCTGGCAATCGGCGATTCTCCCGTCGCTGTCCTCTGGCATCTGGAGACGGCGCGGCTCCTCTCCGTGCTCCTCCCGATGCTCGACCGCGAGCCGCTCTTCCATATAGAGGAAGCGGCGGCTTCGGAAGGCTACCCCCTGGTCGCGGTGTATGGCGAGCAGGGTCCCCAGGTCGCCGGCTGGTTCGACCGCCATGAGCCGCGGTGGGCCGAGGGGCTCCACCTTCTGGAGGCGATCATCCGCTCGCCTCTCGCCCTCGCCACCCTGCTCGAAGCGGCCGGTCCGGGAGCCGAGGAGCAGGTCGGCCGCATCCGCGCTCGGCATCAGCAGCAGACGTAAGGAAGACGCAGCTGGGGAACGGAAGCGGTCGGTCTGTCGCTGCTTCCGTCCCCGACCATCCTCTTGATGGAGTCCGGCGCCAAAGTCCCGGGAGCTGGGCCGTATCCGCTTACGCTGGCCCAAAGTCCCGGGAGCTGGGCCATATCTGCTTACTCTGGCCCAAAGTCCCGGGAGCTGGGCCGTATCTGCTTACTCTGGCCCAAAGTCTCGGGAGCTGGGCCGTATCTGCTTACGCTGGCCCAAAGTCCCGGGAGCTGGGCCGTATCTGCTTACGCTGGCCCATTGTCCGGGGAGATGGGCCGTATCCGCTTACGCTGGCCCATTGTCTCGGGAGCTGGGCCGTATCTGCTTACGCTGGACCATTGTCTCGGGAGCTGGGCCATATCTGCTTACGCTGGACCATTGTCTCGGGAGCTGGGCCGTATCTGCTTACGCTGGCCCATTGTCGCAGGATCTGGCGTGCATCTGCGCCGTAGGTGTCAGCCGCTTCGCACTTCTTCCAGCTGCGCTACAGTACCTTCCACCACGGCACCGCAAGCACGCCATCCGCGATCCAGCCGAGCTCGCTGCCGGCATGGAGGAGGAGGCCGACGCGGGTGCGGTCCCCATACTCTTCTCGAAAGAGCCGCAGCGACCTGGTGTCCGCAAGCTGAGGTCGGGTGGATGCCTTGACCTCAATCGGCAGAAGCTGCCCCTTCCATTCGATCACGAAGTCCACCTCGTCACCCGCGGTGGTCCGCCAATAGAGGAGGTCGGGGGCTTCGACCGTCGAGTCGCGCCAGGCGAGGAGGTCGGTCAGGATCAGGTTCTCCAGGTGCGCTCCGCGCGGCTCGCTCTCGCCGGCCAGGTGCAGGGCGAGGCCGGTGTCGCACCAGTAGAGCTTCGGGGATTTCAGCAACCGCTTGGTGCGATTCACCGCGTAGGCCGGCAGGCGGACGAGCTGGTACGAAGCCTCGAGCAGGTCCAGGTGGCGGTGGACGGTCGGCTGGGCGAGGCCGGCGTCGCGCGCGATCTCGGTCTGGTTGACCATGTTGCCAAGGCGCAGGCAGGCGATCCGCATGAGGCGCCGGAAATCGACCAGCGATCCCACCGTGGAGAGGTCCTGGAGGTCGCGCTCGAGATAGGTACGCGTATAGCCCGCGAACCACAACGCCCGCGTCTCCGGTCCAGCGAGCTCGACGGCCGGGGTGGGATACCCGCCGCGATGGGCGAGGTCCCGCCAGTCCTCCTCGGGGGCGCTCTCGGCGGCGAGCAGGTCGCGCCAGTCGCCGTCCGCGGTGGCGAAGAGCCGGGGCCAGACCCCCGCGCCGCCCAGCCCGAGCTGCTCGCGCCGGGTGAGCGGCCAGAGGGTCAGATGGACCGCCCGGCCGGCCAGACTCTCGGAGACCCGATGCATGAGGAGCAGGTTGGCCGACCCGGTGAGCAGGTAGCGGCCGGCGACCCGTCCCTCGTCGACCGCCTGCTTGACGGCGAGCAACAGGTCTGGCGACCGCTGCACCTCGTCCAGGGTCATCCGATCCGCGCTATGGACCAGGCTCGCAGGCGCGAGGCGCGCCCGCTCCAGGATCTCCAGGTCGTCCAGGGTGAGATAGGGCCGCGCGCCCTCCTCGACCTGCCGGACCAGGGTGCTCTTGCCGGTCTGCCGCGCGCCGGTGATCACCACGATCGGGAAGGCGCCGAGGGCCGCGGACAGCGGTGCTTCGAGAAGCCGGGGGAGGGCCTGCTCTGCCATACCGTGAATGATATTCATTCACGGCGTGAATAGATATCCTGGACCTCTCAGCTGCAGGGTCTCGTCAAGTCGAGTTGCGCGTGCCCCGAAGGGGCACAGGCGTAAAGCCTGGGGCGCAAGCCCCAGGAAGAAGAGATCCCCCAACCCACAGCCCTGAAGGGGCGGCGGTCCTTTCCGACCCGGCCCGTCGCCCCTTCGGGGCTTTTATTTCTTGGGGTTACCCCAACCTGGGGCTTGCGACCCAGGCTTTACGCCTACGCCCCTTCGGGGCTGATCTCGTCGACGTGGATTGCATCTACAGTTGCTGATGACGCGACCTGCAGCGACTTAGACGAGACCCTGCTCTCAGCTGGCGAGAGCCAGCGCCAGGAGCGCCTTCTGCTCCAGAGAGTGCGCCTTGGCGGAACCGGTCGCCGGGCTGCCCGAGGCCGAGCGCTTGATCGTGCGCACGGGACGGCCGGCCAGACGCTGGATGTGGGGGAGGACGAAGAACAGCGCCCCCATGTTGGCCGGCTCCTCCTGCACCCAGAGGACCTGCGCCTCGGGATGGCGCGCCAGCTCCGCTTCCAGCTCCTTCTCCGGGAACGGATAGAGCTGGTCGAGGAAGACGACCGCCGTCGACGCCTGTTGCAGGCGGTCGCGCTCGCGCTTCAGCTCGTGACCGATCTTGCCGCTGCAGAGGAGCAGCCGCCGGGCTCCGCCGGTGCCGAAATCCTGGGCCTCGGCGACCACCGGCAGGAACCGCTCCCGCCCGAGATCGGCCACCGTCGAGGTCGCCTCCTTCTGGCGCAGCATGCTCTTCGGGGTGAGGACGACGAGCGGCTTCCTCCACGGGCGCAGGGCCTGCCGGCGCAGGAGGTGGAAGTACTGGGCGGCGGTCGACGGCTGGCAGACCTGGATGTTGTCCTCGGCGGCGAGCTGGAGGTAGCGCTCCATCCGGGCGGAGGAGTGCTCCGCCCCCTGCCCCTCGTAGCCATGGGGGAGGAGGAGGACGAGGCCGGAGAGGAGCCCCCACTTGTCCTCGCCCGCGGTGATGAACTGGTCGATGATGATCTGGGCGCCGTTGGCGAAGTCGCCGAACTGCGCCTCCCAGAGGACCAGGGTCTCGGGATAGTCGCGGCTGTAGCCGTACTCGAAGCCCAGGACCGCCGCCTCCGAGAGCATCGAGTCGTAGATCTCGCAGCGCGGCTGGACGCCCCCCGCAGATACCAGGTGCTGGAGCGGCATGGTCTCGGCGCCGGTCTCGACGTCGATCAGCACCGAGTGGCGCTGGTTGAAGGTGCCGCGGCGGCTGTCCTGGCCGCTGAAGCGGATCGGCGTCCCCGGCTTCCCCGGCGTCCCGGAATCGAGGAGCGAGGCGAAGGCGAGCGCCTCGGCCATGCCGTAGTCGATCGGCCGCTGCCCCTGCCCCATCTCGCCACGCTCTTTCAAGAGCTTCTTGATCTTCTCGTGGGCGTGGAACCCGGGCGGGATCGCCGTCAGCCGCTCGGTCAGCCGGGCGATCTCCCCGGCCGCCACCCCGGTCGGCACCTCGTACTCCGGCTGGTGGGGACCGCCCACGTAGGCGTCCCAGTAGGAGGGCAGGGTGCGCAGGGTCGGCTTCTTCTCGATCTCCTTGGCCTGCTTCTGGGCGAGGTCGAGCTCGGCGCGGAGCGCCGCGACCCGCGCCTCCCCCGCCGCCTCGTCGAGGCCGGCCTGCCGGGCGTAGAGCCGCCACAGCGCCGGGTGCTTCTCGATCTTCCTGTAGAGGAGCGGCTGGGTGACCGTCGGGTCCTCGACCTCGCTGTGGCCGTGCCGGCGGTAGCCGATCAGGTCGACCACCACGTCCTCGCCCCAGGTGTAGCGGTAGTCGATCGCCAGGGCCGCCGCGGTGAGCACCGCCCGCGCGTCCTCGCCGTTGACGTGGAAGATGGGGATGGGCAGGCGCTTCGCCACGTCGGAGGCGAAACGCGAGGACTGGAGGACCCGCGGCTCGGCGGTGAAGCCGATCAGGTTGTTGACGATGACGTGGACCGTGCCGCCCACCGCGAAGCCCGGGAGCTCCGAGAGGTTGAGCACTTCGGCGAGGACCCCCTGGCCGGCGAAGGCGGCGTCGCCATGGAGGAGGATGGGGACCACCTTCTTCCCGGGCTCGTCGCCCACCCGCACCTGCTTGGCCCGCACCCGCCCCAGGGCGATCGGGTCGACCGCCTCCAGGTGGCTGGGATTCGAGACCAGGTGGATGAAGACCTCGCGGCCGTTGCGCCCGGTGAAGGTGCCGGTCGCCCCCATGTGGTACTTGACGTCGCCGCCACCCAGGATGCTGCGCGGATCGACGTCCTCGAAGCCGGCGAACAGCTCGTAGGCCGGCCGGCCCACGGTGCAGAGCATGACGTTCAGGCGGCCGCGGTGGCTCATGGCGAGCACCACCTGCTCGCCGTCGTGGCGGGCGACCCCCTCCAGGACCTCGGTGAGCAGGGGGATGAGCGCCGCGACCCCCTCGATCGAAAAGCGCTTGGTCCCCAGGTAGCGGGCCTGGAGGACCTGCTCGAAGGTCTCGGCGCGGATCACCTCGTCCAGGGCGCGGCGGAGGCTCTCCGCGGCAATGGCGGTCTCGCCCGTCCCCTCCATCCGTTCCTGCACCCAGCGCCGCCGCGCCGGATCGGGGATGTGCATGAACTCGACCCCGATCGGCCCGCAGTAGATGCGCCGCAGCTCGGAGAGCGCCGGGTCGGTCAGGTCGCCGAGGGCCGGGTGGTGCTCGGGGGTCAACCGCCCCAGCGGATCGAGATCGGCAGCGAGATACCCCCAGCGGCGGAAGGCGTCGACAGTCTCGGCAGTGGGCGCCTGGGTGGCACCGGCCGGCGGGGTGGAAGCGAGGAGGGCGGGGCTTGTATCCATAACCAAGGTAGGATACCGCGTTGTCTCGCTACCGTGTTCTCCTCCTTCCAGGACCCCGACCTCGCCTCCCGCGCCCGCACTCTCGCCGGAGTGCCCGGAGGCGCGTTCCTCGCCTCGCAGATCTACTTCACGCTCTACCCCCTCCTCACCGAGGTGCCGCGCTGGCTCTTCGAGCTGGTCCGGCTGGCTCTCCTGGCGGGCGCCCTGGGCGGCCTGGCGGGGGCGCTCTATTTGAGCGTGCGCTACCGCCAGGAGCTGGGCAGGAACTGGCGAGGCGGCCTCTGGCTGGTCCTCGACCTGGCCGGCGCCCTGGTCTGCGGCTTCCTTCTCTATGGCATGTCGGTGCCCACCCTGTAGTACCGTAGCCCTGCTGCAAGCGACTCAGGGCTGCCGCGCTTTCCAGCTCGCATAGTCCAGCCAGATCTTGATCTCACCCGCCCGGTACACCTTGGCGATGAACGGCCCCGGCTGCTCCGCGAGCAACGCTTCGACCCCAGGGAGCGCCTGGAGCAGGTTGATGGCCAGTTGGGGATGCCCGGCGCCGATCCCGGCGAGCACGAAGCAACGGACGCCAGCGCGCATGAGCGCTTCCGTCTCCAGGCCGCGGTAGCGGATCCGGCCATCCGCGGTGAGGACCACCCAGCCCTTCGTTCCCACGATCGGCAGCCAGTCCCGATCCTGCGCCTCCTGAGGGAAGTGATCGTCGTGCAGCTCAAGCGTCAGCCCGGCTGCCCGCAGGGGGGCCGGAAAGACCTTGCGGCCCAGCCCACGGTCGCAGAAAAAGACGACGTCACGCAGCCCGCTCGTAGGGGAGCTCGTACCGGATGGCCTCTTCGATCAGGGAGGGGGAGAGGCCGTAATCCTCCGCCAGGACCGCGATGGATTCTCCGGCGTCGAAGCGCTGAAAAACCACGGCCGTGGGGACGCCCGTGCCCGTCAGGACCGGCTTGCCGAACGCAACGTGGGGATCGATCACGACGCTGCGCGGCGCCTGGGTGACATCGGCCCTCCGCCGGAGCGGAAACAGGCGGGCCGCGAGGCCGGACTCATCGCGCTCGATGCGGCGCAGATACGGCCGCAGCACAGGCTCCAGGGCCAGTTGGCCAGCCTCGGGCAGGTCGATCAGCTGTCCGAACCGCTGGAGGAAGAGGCTGGTGCCGTCGCTCTCCAGGGCCTCGGTCGCCAGGGGATGCGGCAATCCCAACTCGCGCTGGAGATAGGAGAGGGCATCCCGCACCTTCTTCATCTTGATGCCATGCCGCCGCCGCAAGGCGGCCAGGACATAGGCTTCGACCAGGTTGGTGAACGACAGGAGGGGTACCGCGGTATCCGGCAACCCGATCAGAGGCCCCGAGGACCGTCCGGGCTCCGCCGGGGAGGTGCGGCCCAGGACCCAGGAACGGAGCGTCGACGGCTGCAGGGAGACATAGCGCGCCGCTTCGGCAATGCCATAGGTCCCCACCTCGCGAGGGTCTTGCGCGTAGATCGGCTTCACTCGCCCCTTCCTCTGCGTTAAACGGTGCGTGATCTTCACCTCCGAAAAACTTCAAGCATCACTTGAAGTTTAGCCGAGGGCCGCCTCCCGGGCAAGCCGCGTGCTCCGCCCAGCCCGTGCTCGCGATCCTGTAGTACCGTAGCACCCCAGGAGGTCCCTCCACCATGGAACGAGCCGCGCTCCTCATGCTCCTCGTCGCCGTTCTCGCCTGCAGCAGCAGTGGTAGCCATGGTGGTAGCGGCAAACCCGCCGATCCCGCTCCCGCCGCCCAGGGAGCGACTCCATCAGCGGCTCCGTGTGACTTCAAGGTCAAAGCCATGTCGGACCCGAGCCAGAAGCAGATCCAGTGCAGCAACGGCGAGAGCTTCGTCGTCCGGCTCGGGCCGGACGGCAAGTGGTACGAGGAGATGAAGGTACGGGCCGGTATCCGCCCGGGTTACGCCACTCCGGAGGAGGCCGCTCGCGCCCGCTGCTGCAGCGCCGGCGAGGGCTCTTGAAGCGGGCCTCCCGGCGGTCCGGGACCGCCATGACCCTCCTCCGCTTCGAGCACAAGAGCCAGCCCCTCTTGCCGGTTGGCGCTTTCCTCCAGCGCCTGCTGCGGACCTTCTCCTTCGTCTTCGCCCTCCTCTTGATCTGCCTGGGGCTGGGGGTCTGCGGCTACCACTGGCTCCAGGGCCTCGGCTGGCTCGACTCGCTGCTCAACGCCTCGATGATCCTCTCCGGCATGGGGCCGGTCGACCCGCCGAAGACCGCCGCCGGCAAGTGGTTCGGCTCCTGCTACGCCCTGTTCAGCGGCATCGCCTTCATCACCAGCGCCGGTATCGGTTTCACCCCGATCGCCCACCGCCTCCTCCACTGGTTTCATCGCGAGACCAGGGATCGACAGGAGGAACAGGAGGACGAGACGGAGGATGCCGCCGAGAAGAAGTAGGCCCGCCTTCGACCCTGTTCTCGCCTCCTCCGTATAGAACAGCAGCGGGCAATCGAGGAAGGGGAGTTCCCTCCGCGCGTCGATCTGTGCGATACTTGCCTATATTCTTCCGGAGGTGCACGTTGTACCCTGTACGTTGTTTCTGCCGGCGCTCTCTCGTCCGGACGTCCGCCGCGCCAAGGTTCCCATCATGATGAGCGCCCAGCAATTCTTCGGTGCCCTGTTCCTCGTTGCCGGTTCCTTCGTCGTCCTCTATGGCGTCCGCCTGTTCGTCGAGACCCGCGCCTTCTTCCGGCGCGCCGGGCGGTCGATGGGCACGGTGGTGCGCCGGGTCCTCCGCCGCAAGGAGTCCTGGCAGCCCGCCCTCTATCACCCGGTGGTCCTCTTCCACACCCAGGAGGGCGAGGCGGTCCTCCTCGAGGTGACGGACGCCATGGTCGACACCCGCTGCCGGATCGGCACGACCCTGCCGGTCGCCTACGACGGCACGGACCCCAAGCGGGCCAGGGTCGGCGTCAACCAGTGGTACGACGTTGCCATGGTCTTCTACCTGGGTCTCCTGGTGAGCGCCGCGGGGATCGTCCTTACCTTCCAGCAGCTGCGCTAGTCGCCACCCCCAAACACCGACGGCCGGCGAGAGCGCCGGCCGTCCTGGTCAGCCCCGCACCCCGAAGGGTGCGAGGCCGGGAGAGGATGCCTTCCTACTTCGCCGCCCGCTTGTCCTCTTTCAGCTCCCGCCGCTGGGCCAGCATCTTGGCGGCGCGGTCGAAGAGCGTCATGGCGGACTGGACCTGCTTGTCACCGCCGGTGATCACCCGGCTCCTCGCCTCCTGGCCGTAGGCGGTGTTCAGCGCCTCGGCGCGGACCTCCAGCAGAATGAAGTCCTTGACGTTCTGGTTGGTGTAGGCCTGGTCGACCTCGTCGGCCGTGGCGACCTTCTCCTTGATGAGGAAGGCCCGGAACTCGTCGAGCACCGAGGTGGCCGGCTTCCAGTCGGGCGACGGGATCGGATGGCGCGCCTTGTACTCGACGCCGAAGTTGACGAAGGCGTTGTGCGCCAGGAGGAACTGCGCGAAGGGCGTCAGCTCGTCTTCCTTCACGTCGACGTCCGGGGTGATGCCGCCGCCGCCGAAGACCTTGCGGCCGAGGTCGGTGGCATAGGCCGCGACGTGCGATCCGGGCTTCGGCGGACCGGCGTCGGCGTGGGTGTAGTAGTCGTAGTAGGAGGTGTAGTCGCGCTGGATCAGCCGCCCCGACGGCGTGTAGTACTTGGCCGTGGTCAGCGCCAGGCCGGAGCCGTAGGAGAGGTTGTACACCGTCTGCACCAGCCCCTTGCCCCAGGAGGGCGTCCCCACCAGGAGGCCCATGTCATGGTCCTGGATGGCCCCGGCGAGGATCTCCGCCGCCGAGGCGGTCCCCTCGTTGACCAGCACGATCACCGGGATGTCGAGCGGCGGGTACTTGCCGTCGGCCTTGTAGTCCGCCACCGAGTCGCGGGTCCGCCCCTTGGTCTGCACGATCATGCTGCCGGCGGGGAGGAACTGGTCGGCGGTGTCGATCGCCTGGTCCAGGAGGCCGCCGCCGTTGTTGCGCAGGTCGACGATCAGCCGCTTCATCCCCTGGCCCTTGAGCTTCTCGATCGCCTCCGCCATCTCCCGGCCGGTCGAGCGCGAGAACTCCGAGAGCAGGAGGTAGCCGGTGTCCGGCGCCAGCATGTAGGCGAAGCGCACCGTGGTCTGCGGGATCTCGGCGCGGGTCACCGACATGCTGAGCGGCTTGTCGAGGCCGCGGCGGACGATCGTGACCTTCACCTGCGTGCCCTTGGGCCCCTTGAGCTTCTGCACCGCCTCGTCGAGCGACAGCGACTCGGTCGGCTCGCCCTCAATGGTGCTGATCACGTCTCCGGCCTGGATGCCCAGGCGGGAAGCGGGCGTCCCCTCGAGCGGCGAGACGACGGTCAGCTGCCCGTTGCGCAGGCCGACCAGGATGCCCAGCCCGTAGAAGCTGCTCTGCTGCTTCTCCCGCATGCCGGTGTAGGCCTCGGGAGGCAGGAAGTTGGTGTGGGGGTCGAGCGTGCGCAGCATCCCCTGGATCGACGAGAAGACGAGATCCTTGTAGGAAACCTGGGCGCCATAGCGCTCGTGGGCGACGTTGACCAGCTCGGTGTAGAGCCGCAGATGGTCGCGCGCCTCGTCGGTCAGGGCGAGGACGCGGTCGCCGAGCATGCCGCCCAGGACGAGGGCGAGGGTGAAAAGGACGACGGCGGTGATGCGGAACGATCGCTTCATAATAGAAGGAGTCTACCACCTCCCTCCCGTATAGATTCCACAAAGTTGCTCCCCGGCCGGCGGGGCGAAGCTTGACTTGCGGCGGGCGACGGTCGATCATCGCGCTCTGGAGGCCGTCTATGGGCTCTTTAGGACTACCTGAAATCATCTTCATCCTGCTCCTCGCCCTCCTCATCTTCGGCCCCAAGCGGCTGCCGGAGATCGGCCGGACCCTGGGCAAGGGGATGGCGGAGTTCCGCAAGGCGTCGAACGACCTCAAGCGGACGATCAACACCGAGCTGTCCCTCGAAGAGGACGAACAGACCCGGACCCCGCGCCGCATCGAGCCGCCCGCGAGCCTCGTCCAGGCCATTTCGCCGACCCAGGAGCCGCCGGCGGCCGTACTCACGTTCTCGTCGGGACGGGAAGTGCCGCGGCCATCACGGAATCGATCTCGATGGGTGCGGTAGCGTATACATCTTTTGGTTCGGACCGTGACTTTTATCTCGCGGAGAAGGAGCGCGAGCAGAAAGAGATCTCCACGCGACCTGAAGAGGAACGCGAGGAAATCAGGGAAATCTATGCGGCTAAGGGCTT
>Ga0137403_10002374_pt1 | contig 23091 bp, 20 predicted proteins | sample CZOMad2_1_16fung_FD_122057 | JGI IMG/M metagenome (GOLD analysis project Ga0137403, IMG submission 122057) | Vadose zone soil fungal communities from Angelo Coast Range Reserve, California, USA - CZOMad2_1_16fungal (Hybrid Assembly) | ecosystem: Environmental > Terrestrial > Soil > Vadose zone...
GTCGCGCCGGGGAGGACCGAAGCGCTCGTGGCTCCGCACGTGACAGCCCGCGCACGGCACGCCCTTGCCGGCGAGCGAGGCATCGTAATCCGGGTTGGTCTTGAGCTGGCGCCCCTCGGCGACGAGCGGCGCCTGCTCGGCAAGCGGCGCGTGGCAGACGAGACAGGCGTGGGCCGACGAGGGATCACTCTCACGCATCTCCACGAGCTGGCCGGCGACGCCGGGGCCACTGGCGGCGGCGTGCACGCTCTCGCGCCAGTCGGCGAGCTGAGCGGGATGGCAGGTCCCGCACGACTCGGGCTGGAGCGAGGCCTCCAGCGGCGAGAACCGTGCCGGGGGCGGGCCCTGCGGCGCCAGCGGCGCGCTCCAGTGGCGTCGGATGAACTCCTGGATCGCGTCGGCGCCGGCGGCGGCCGCGGCGGCGAGCAGCACGGTCGCCGTCGCCGCGCACGCGGCACGAAGGCGAAGTCGCATCGACGGGAGCATGATAGCGCGGGCCGACTGCTGTACAGTATGACCCGCAGTCATCCTGATCGCTTCCGGAGAACGCCGTTGGATCCGTACCGCCTGCCTCGACACGTGCGACCAATCCGTTACGATTTGCGCCTCGAGCCCGACCTGACGACCTTGACGTTCACGGGCGACGAGACCGTCACGCTCGAGGTCCAGGAGGCGACCGCGGAGATCGTCCTCAACGCCGTCGACCTCGCGTTCGGCGAGGCGACGCTCTCGAACGCGCGCGGCGAATCCCACCGGGGGACGCCGATCGTCGACGAGGCCGGCGAACGCTGCCGCATCACGTTCGCGTCGCGGATCGCGCCGGGGACCTGGCAGCTCCGGCTGGCCTTCACCGGCACCCTCAACGACAAGCTCCGCGGGTTCTACCGGTCGAGCTACAAGGACCCGACCGGCGAGGCGCGGCTCATGGCCGCCACGCAATTCGAGGCGACCGACGCGCGCCGCGCGTTTCCGTGCTGGGACGAGCCGGCCTTCAAGGCGGTGTTCGCGGTGACGCTCGTGATCGATCCGCAGCTCACCGCGGTATCGAACACGTCGATCGTCAGCGAGCGCGTCGAGCGCGGACGGAAGGTCGTCACCTTCGCCGACACGATGAAGATGTCGACCTATCTCGTGGCGTTCGTCGTCGGCGAGCTCGAGGCGACGGACGCGGTGCTGGTCGGCCGGACGCCGGTTCGCGTCTGGTGCGTGCCGGGCAAGCGGCACCTGGCCGCCTTCGGGCACGAGATCGGCGTCGCCTCGCTCCGCTTCTTCGAGGACTACTACGGCGTGCCGTACCCGAGCGACAAGCTCGACCTTCTGGCGATCCCCGATTTCGCCGCCGGCGCGATGGAGAATCTGGGGGCGATCACCTTCCGCGAGACGGCGCTCCTGGTCGACGCGCGCGCCGCCTCTCACGCCGAGCTCGAGCGAGTGGCCGACGTGGTCGCGCACGAGAACGCGCACATGTGGTTCGGCGATCTCGTCACGATGACCTGGTGGAACGGCATCTGGCTCAACGAGGCGTTCGCCACGTTCATGGAGATCCTCGCGGTCGACGCCTGGAAGCCCGAGTGGCAGCGCTGGACGACCTTCGGCGTCTCGCGCGCCGCGGCGCTCTCGGTCGACGGGCTGCACTCGACGCGGCCGATCGAGTTCCACGTCGAGGCCCCGCGCGACGCCGACGCGATGTTCGACGTGCTCACCTACGAGAAGGGCGCCTCGGTGCTCCGCATGCTCGAGCAATATCTGGGCGCGACGGTGTTCCGGGACGGCGTTCGCGAGTACCTCCGGCGCCACGCCTACGACAACGCCGAGACCGGCGACCTCTGGGCCGCGCTCGGACGCGCCGCGAACCAGCCGATCCCCGAGGTGATGGACGCCTGGATCTTCCAGCCGGGCTATCCGCTCGTGAGCGCGCGGCTCGACGGCAACCAGCTCGTGCTGAGCCAGCAACGGTTCACGTACTTGCCGGAGCCGCTCCCCGGATCGACGCCCACGCCGCGGAATCAGCTCTGGCAGGTGCCGGTCCAGGTCCGGTTCTCCGCCTCGGGTCGCTCGTCGGCCGAGCGACGACTGCTCGTAGGCACCGACATCCGGCTCGCGGTGCCCGAGCGTCTCGACTCGGTCCTCGTCAACGAGGGCGGCCACGGCTTTTATCGTGTTCGCTACAGCGGCGAGCTGCTCGAGCGCCTGCTCGGCGGATCGAGCGGGCTGGCCGCGATCGAGCGGTTCAACCTCGTCAACGACGCGTGGGCCGTGACCGTGGCCGGCCACATGACATTGACCGACTATCTCGAATTGACGGCGCGCTTCCGCGGCGAGCGCGACCGGAACGTGTGGTCGGTCCTGCTCGCCTCGTTCGCCCTGCTGAACCGCATCGTCGAGCCCGAGCACCGGCCGCGGCTCGCCGCGCTCGTCCGCGACCGCGTGGCGCCGGCCTTCGCCGAGCTCGGCTGGACGCCGCGGTCCGGAGAAGACGAGCTGACGCGGCAGCTACGCGGCGATCTCGTGCGCGCGCTCGGCGCGCTCGGCGACGATCGCGCCGTTCAGGCGCGCGCCGCCGCGCTCTACGCCGGGGCGGCGGCCGACCTCGACCCCAACGTGCTCCCCGCCCTCATCGGCGTGCTCGCCTACGCGGGCGACGCCGCGCGCTACGACGAATTTTCGAAGAAGTTCCGGTCCGCCTCGACGCCGCAGGAAGAACAGCGCTATCTCTACGCGCTGGCCGCCTTCCGCCAGCGCGAGCTCCTGGGGCAGACGCTCGAGCGCGCGATCAACGGCGAGTTCAGGACCCAGGACGCGCCGTTCGTCGTGCGATCGCTGCTGACGTCCGTCTACGGGCGAGAGCTCGCCTGGGAGTTCGTGAAGACCCACTGGGACACGATGGAGCGGCAGTACCCGAAGGCCGGTCTCCGCCGCCTGGCCGAAGGCGTCGTCGGGCTCGCCACCCCAGAGCTCGAGCGAGACGTCCACGCCTTCTTCCAGGCGCGCCGGCCCGAGTTTGGCGGCAAGACGCTCGAACAGTACCTGGAGCAGCTGCGGATCGCCGTCCGCCTGCGCGAGCGTGAATCGACGGCGCTCACCAAGTACCTCGCGCGATTCGCCTGAGGCGATCATGCCCAGACGAGATTGGCCGCGGATCTTGATGGTGACGGTGCTGGCCGTTGCCGCGCTGTTCGCGGCCGGTTCGTCGGTCTCGTGGGGCCAGCACGGCCACGGCGCCGGGCACGACGGCGGTCATCAGGCCGCCCAGGCGTGCGCCATCGAGTTCGACAAGGTGATCGGCGAAGGCCGCGGCTTCGGCATGGCGTTCGCCGCCGACCAGAACGGCTATCCCGGCCCGATGCACGTCCTCGAGCTGAAGGACCGGCTCAAGCTCACCCCGGATCAGGAAGCGAAGACGCAGGCGCTCATGCACGCCATGTTCACCGAGTCGAAACCGAAGAGCGCGCGGCTCCTCGAGGCCGAGGCGAAGCTACGGCACCTCTTCGCCGATCGCACGGCCGACGACGCGGCGGTCCGCGCGGCCGTGGCCGAGGTCGAGCGCGCGCGGGGCGAGGTTCGACTGGTCCACCTGCTGACCCACCTCAAGACGCGGGAGCCCCTGACCGAAGACCAGCGGCGGCTCTATCATGAGGCCCGCTGGGGCCGGCGCTAGAACTGCTCGTCGACTACACCCGAGCTCCGACGACCACGCGCCCGGCCGCGATACCGAGGAAGCACACGCCAAGGCAGAGCGCCGTCGTCACCAGGACGTTGCCCCACGCCTGACCCCACGCGCCGATCTGCATCAATCGGATGGTCTCCCAGCTGAAGGACGAATACGTCGTGAGACCGCCCATGATCCCCACCGTCAAGAACAGCCGCGTCGTGTCCGGGATGAGCAACGTCGTCGTGCCGATCTCCTGGATGAGCCCGATGAGGAACGAGCCGACGACGTTGACGATGAGGGTGCCGTACGGAAAATCGGCGCCGAGCCAGCGAGCCGCCAGACCCGAGGTGAGATAGCGTAACCCCGTCCCGAGCGCGCCGCCCAGGCAGATCAAGATGAAGCGCTCCACGGATCGCGCCCTCCGTCGACGACCGGCGCTCGGCCAAGCCCGGTCGTGAGTCCGCGTCAGACGATCTCGATCGGCTCGTCGACGAACACCGTGTAGGTGCGCGGCCGCCCGCGCTCGGCGTCCTTGGGATCGACGTACATGATGGACGTCCGACCGAGGATCTCGCGCGGCAGTATCGCGACCCGGACGAAGCTCGTCGGCTCGTGCTTCGACGCGACCGCCAGCACGGGCTCGCGGCCGCTCTCGAACCAGGCGCCGCCGGGCGTCACGGTCCGCGCCGGCGTCTCGCCCACCGTGACCTCGAGCGCGCCGGCGAGCAGGCAGCGAATGCCGCCGCCGCGGTGACGGTGCGGAAGCGCGACACCGCCGGGCGCGAAATCGACCCGGTCGGCCCGCATCAAGTACTCCGCGCTCGGGTCGAGATCGAGCGCGTGCTCGAGCAGGACCTTCGTCGCCCCGACCGACATGGTGTCGAGCGGTGCCGGGCCGCGGAGCAGCTCGTAGCGCAGCACCGTCGCGCCTGCTTCGCCTCCGTGGACCGCGCACCCGTGAGCACCGTGCCGGGCCTCGCCCTCGGCCAGTCGCGTGTCACGCTCGGCGGCCACGAGCCTCACGGTCCCGCGCCGCGCGTAGAGCACGCGGTTCAGCGCGCCGAGCGCGCCGCGGCCGGCGGTCGGCAGCGTGTCCTCGCACAGGCGTAGTGTGTAGCCGGAATCGCCGGACGCCACGGGCGTCATTGTACGCTCCGACGGCTCCGTGATACGTTGCGGGGACATGAGAGCTTTGATGCTCGGGCTCCTCCTCACGGGTGCCTGGCTCGGCGCTCCCACCAGCACCTCGGCCTACTCCGTTCAGGAAGCAATCCTCCGCGTCAAGCCGGCGGTCGTGTTGATCACCACGACAGTAGGCGGCGACGTGACCTTGAACTGTGGCCGCGGCCCGGTCACCGTCAGCCTGGCCCCGTACATCGAGACGGGCACCGGCTGGTTCGTCGACGGTCGCGGCTACGTCATCACCAACGCGCACGTAGTGGATCCGGCCTATCGCCTGCCGCCCTGGGTGACGCACGAGCTGAAGAAGAAGGCGATCGATCAGGCGTGCGTCGAGCCGCGGCTCAAGGCCAAGGGGCTCATGCACGGGCAGCGGCCGGAGATCGAGGAAGGGCTCCGCCAGGCCGCGGCCGGCGCCCTCGCCAGCGCCAAGCTCGAGGCTGAGCCCCAGATCACCGTGATGCTGTCGAACGGCGTGAAGCTGGAGGCCAAGGTCCAGAAATTCAGTCCGCCGCCGTCGGTCGACAGCACCGGCAAGCCGACGCCCGATTCCGGGCGCGACCTCGCGCTCCTTCGGGTGCAGGACGGCATCTATCCCGCGATCGGCCTCACCACGCGCGAGGTGCAGATCGGCGACCCGGTGCACATCCTGGGCTTTCCCGGGGTCGTCCTCGCCCACGAGCTCCTGAGCCAGAACATGACCCTCGAGGCCTCCGCCACCAATGGCGCGGTCTCCGGATTCAAGGTCGACGTCATCAATCAGGACCTCGTCCAGACGGACGCGCCGGCCGCGCACGGCAACAGCGGCGGCCCGGCGATCACCGACGAAGCGACGGTCGTCGGCGTGATGCAGTTCGTGTCGCTCTCGTCGTCGGGCGCGCTCACGCAGGGATTCAACTTCCTCATCCCCGCCCGGGACGTCGGCAAGTTCCTGCAAGGCACCGGGGTGAAGCCCGGCGACAGCAAATTCAATGCGGTCTGGGCGGCGGGCATCGAGGCCCTTTTGGCCCAGCGCTACAAGGCCGCCGTCGTGAAGCTCACCGAGGCCAACGAGCTGGTGCCGAACCTCACCGACGTGAAGCACTCGCTGAACCTCGCGCAAGAGAAGGTCAAGAACCCGCCGCCCCAGCCGTTCCCCTGGGCGCTGACGACCATCGGCGTGACGCTCGTGAGCGTCGGGGCCTACGGCAGCATGTGGGGCAAGCGGTGGTGGAAGAACCGCTTCCGCGTCACACCCACCCAGGTCATCAGCTTCATCGAGCGCGGGCTCAACCCGGTGCTCCTCGACGTCCGGACCAAGACCGACTTCGAGACGAGCCCGCTGAAGCTTCCCGGCTCGACCCGGCTCGAGCCCGAGGAAGCCGAGCGCGCGCCGCTCAACTTCGAGCCCCAGCAGATGATCGTCACCTACTGCACGAGCCCGGAGGAGCAGCAGAGCGCGCGGGTGGCCCAGATCCTCCGCCAGCGCGGCTTCAAGACCGTGCGCATCCTCAAGGGCGGCCTCGGCGGCTGGACCAACGCGCGCCTGCCGGTCGAGGGGAAGTCGGCGCTGCCCTCGATCGGGCTCGAGCTCTACAAGAACCTGTCGCTCGGCGACATCGAGCGGCGGCAGTTCAAGCAGGGCGACGTCATCTTCAAGGAGGGCGCCGAGGCCCACGACGAGGCCTACGTGATCCACTCCGGCACGGTCGAGATTCGCCGGAGCTTCGACGGCGTCGAGCGCGTGTTGAACCGGATCGGCGAGGGTGAGCCGCTCGGCGAGATGGCGGTCTTCCGCGGACACGCGCGACGTTCGGCGAGCGCCGTCGCGGCGGAAGACGTCGAGCTGCTCGTCATCAAGGAGGAGCGGCTGGAGTGGCTGGTCCGGAACCGTCCGCAGCTGGCGCTCGAGCTCCTCAAGCGACTCTCGAACCTGGTCGTCGCCACCGACCAGGAGCGCGTTCAAGCCAGCAGCGTCAGATGACGCCGCGCTCCTGGAGCCGGGTCAGCTCGGCGCCCGAGAGTCCGAGCCTGCCGCAGTAGATCTCCTCGTTGTGCTCGCCGGGCCTGGACGGCCCGACGCTCTCGATCCGTCCCGGCGTGGCGGTGAGCCGCGGAACGACGCCCGGCATCGAGATCCGACCGAGCAGCGGCAGCACCGCGGAGACGATGTTCCCGCGCGCGCGCACGTGCGCGTCTTCGAAGAGGTCGCGCACGCTCGCGACCAGCGAGGAAGGCACCTCGGCCACTTCGAGCGCCGCGAGCGCCTCCGCCGCCTCGCGCTCGCCGACCCACCCGGCGACGAGCCCGTCGACGAGCGCGCGGTTCTCGAGGCGCGCCGGCGTGGTCGTCATCCGCGGGTCGCCGGCGAGGTCGGGGCGCTGCATCGCCTGGAGCAGCCGCACGAACATCCGATCGTTGGTGCAGGCGATCGCGATCCAGCGCCCGTCGCGGGTCCCATAGTGGTTGTGCGGCACCGCGCTCTCCGTCCCCGAGCCGATCCGCTCGCGCACCTGCCCCGTGCCGCCGTACACGGCGATCGCGTCGTCGAGCACGCGGAGCACCGGCTCGTACAGCGCCAGATCGACGATCTGCCCTTCGCCGGTCTGCTCGGCGTGGCGTAGCGCCACGAGGGCGCCGACGGCGCCGAACACGCCCGCCAGATAGTCCGGCACCGTCGCCGTGCCCGGCGACACCGGCGCGCGGTCGGGATAGCCCGCGAGGTACGCGAGCCCGCCGACCGCCGCGGCGATCCGGCCGAAGCCGGGGCGCTCGCGGTTCGGCCCGGTCTGCCCGAACGCCGAGATGCGCACCATGACGAGCGACGGCCGGAGCCGGGCGAGCTCGTCCCAGCCGAGATTCCATCGCTCGAGCGTGCCGGGACGGAAATTCTCGGTGACCACGTGCGCGGTCGCCACCAGCCGGCGGATCAATGCCTGTCCCTCGGGATCTCGCAGGTTGCACGTGATCGACTTCTTGTTTCGCGACTCGACGAACCACCAGTAGGAGCTCCCGGCGGACGGCGCGACCGGCCGGCCCAGCCGCCGCAGGTCGTCGCCGACCCGCGGCTGCTCCACCTTGATCACATCGGCGCCGAACTCGCCGAGCAAGGTCGCGCAGACCGGCGCGGCCAGATACGTCGCGAGATCGAGGACGGTGACGCCGGCGAGGGCCTGGCGGGGCTCGGACACGGCGGTCATCTTACCGCGCCCGTGCTACGATTCGGCCGGCTCGGGCTCGGATCGCCGCGCCCGCCGACCGCGAGGATGCGATGAAAGTGATGCTGGCGCGCGCGTGGGGCGATCCGTCGACGCTCGAGTACGCGGATGCGCCGACCCCGCGGCCGAACGCGGGCGAGGTCCTCATCGAGGTCCGCGCGATCGGCTGCAACTTCCCCGACATCCTGATCGTCCAGGGAAAGTATCAGTATCGGCCGGAGCTGCCGTTCAGCCCGGGTTGCGAGGTGGCCGGGATCGTGCGCGGCATCGGCGCCGGCGTGACCGAGGTCGGCCTGGGCGAGCGCGTGTTCGCGACGATGGCGTGGGGCGCCTACGCGGAAGTGGTGGCGGTGGATCAGCGTCACGTCTACGCGCTGCCCGACTTCATGACCTTCGAGGAAGGCGCGGTCTTCGGCCTCGCGTACCAGACCGCCTGGTGCGCGCTCGTCCATCGCGCCGGGCTCCGGCGGGGCGAGACCCTGCTGGTCCACGCCGCCGCCGGCGGGACCGGGCTCGCCGCGGTGCAGCTCGGCCGGGCGCTGGGGGCTCGCGTCATCGCGACGGCGGGCTCGGCCGCGAAGCTCGAAGTGGCGCGGGCCAACGGCGCCGACGTCTGCATCGACTATCGGACCGAGGCGTGGGTCGAGCGAGTGAGCCGCGAGACCCACGGCGAAGGCGCCAACGTGATCTTCGATCCGGTCGGTGGCGATGTCTTCGATGGGTCGACTCGCTGCATCGCATTCGAGGGCCGACTGCTCGTGGTGGGATTCTCGGGCGGGCGCATCGCCGAAGTGGCGGGCAATCGCGTGCTCCTGAAGAACGTCAGCGTGGTCGGCGTCCACTGGGGCCTCTATCGGCAGCGGGACGCGACGAGGGTGCGGCGCTGGATGGTCGAGCTGCTCAAGCTCGCCGAGGCGCGCCAGCTGACGCCGGTCATCTGGCGGTCGTTCCCGCTCGAGCGCGCGGAACGGGCCCTCGCCGCTATCGCGGCGCGCGAGAGCTACGGCAAGGTCGTGCTGATCCCGTGATCAAGCTCCCGTTCAAACGCCTGGACCCGTCGATCGAGCTGCCCTCCTACGCGCGCGAGGGCGACGCGGGCCTCGACCTTCGCGCCGCTCACGACGCGACGCTCGAGCCCGGGGCGCGGGAGCTCGTCGGCACCGGCCTGGCGCTCGCGATCCCGGCGGGATTCGCGGGGCTCGTGCTCCCCCGCTCGGGCCTCGCGCTGGGCCAGGGCGTCACGGTGCTGAACGCGCCGGGGTTGGTCGACGCCGGCTATCGGGGCGAGCTGAAGGTGCTGCTCGTCAACCACGGCGACGCGCCCGTGACCGTGCGCCGAGGCGACCGCATCGCCCAGCTCGTCATCCAGCGGGTCGAGCGCGCCGAGCTGATCGAGGTCGGCGAGCTACCGGCGAGCGAGCGCGGCGCCGGCGGCTTCGGCTCGACCGGCGTTTGACGAGCGCCACCCAGCGCTCGAGACGTCGAGCCGTCGCACCGAGCTAGTAGCCACCACCGCCGCTCGCGCGCTCGCACGAGTTGGAGCGCCAGATCCCGCCGGACCTCTCGCACTCCTGTTGCGCCGACACCACGGGGGCGTTCGCCATTTGGCCCGCGCAACCTGCCATGGCACACGCGAGCAGTAAGAGGCCGAACATCGCGGCTGTTGCTTTCCACATAGCCCCCTCCTTAAAGGAGAAACAACCCGGAGGCCGTCAACGGTTCCAGAGACGCGTCCGCCGGCTCAATCGCCGGGCGCCATGAAGGGATACCGAAAGTCGGTCGGCGGCACGAACGTCTCCTTGATCGCGCGCGGGCTCACCCAGCGCAGGAGATTCAGCACGCTCCCCGCCTTGTCGTTCGTGCCCGAGGCGCGCGCGCCGCCGAAGGGCTGCTGGCCCACGACCGCGCCCGTCGGCTTGTCGTTCACGTAGAAGTTGCCCGCGGCGTAGGTCAAGGCCTCCGCGATGCGGACGATCGCGGCCCGGTCGCGCGCGAACACCGCGCCGGTGAGCGCGTAGGGCGAGCCCCTGTCGCAGATCTCGAGGGCGGCGTCGAGATCGCGGTCCTCGTAGACCCACACGGTGAGCACGGGGCCGAAGATCTCCTCGCGCATGAGCTTGAGATCCGGTCGCTTGGCCAGCACGACGGTGGGCTCGACGAAGAAGCCCTTGCCGTCGTCGCACCCGCCGCCGGCGAGGATCTCCGCGTCCTGAGACTGCCGCGCGAAGTCGACGTAGCCCTTGATCGTCGAGAAGGCGTTGGCGTCGATCACCGCGCCCATGAAGTTGGTGAAGTCGGTGGGATCGCCGACACGGATCTCGGCCACCTGCCCGAGCAGGCGCTCACGAACCTCGGGCCAGAGCGAGGCCGGGACGAAGGCCCGCGAGGCCGCCGAGCACTTCTGGCCCTGGTACTCGAACGCGCCGCGCGTCAACGCCGTCGCCAGCGCCGGAACGTCGGCCGACGCGTGGGCGAAGACGAAATCCTTGCCGCCGGTCTCGCCGACGATCCGCGGATAGGAGCGGTAGCGCCGGATGTTCCGTCCGACGGTCTCCCACATCCCCTGGAACGTCCCGGTCGATCCGGTGAAATGGATGCCCGCCAGCGCCGGCGACGCGAGCGCGGGGTCGCCGACCTCGGCGCCCAAACCGGGCACCATGTTGATGACGCCGGGCGGCAGGCCCGCGGCCTCGAGGATCTCCATGATGAAGTGGGCGGAGTAGAGCGCCGACGAAGCCGGCTTCCACACGACCGTGTTGCCCAGGATCGCGGGCGCCGTAGGCAGATTGCCGCCGATCGACGTGAAGTTGAACGGCGTGACAGCGAACACGAACCCCTCGAGGGCGCGGTGCTCGAGCTTGTTCCAGGAGCCGGGCGACGACAGCGGCTGCTGGCGATAGATGTCCTCGGCCCAGGCGACGTTGAACCGCCAGAAGTCGATCAGCTCGCATGCCGCGTCGATCTCCGCCTGGTGCGCTGTCTTGGACTGACCGAGCATCGTCGCGGCGTTCAAGGTCATCCGATACGGTCCGGCCAGGAGATCGGCGGCCCTCAGAAAGATCGCCGCCCGTTCGTACCAGGGCAAACGCGACCACTCGTGGTATGCGGCGCCCGCGGCGTCCACCGCGCGCTGGACCTCGGAGGCGCCGGCCTTGTGCCAGACGGCGAGAACGTGGCGGTGGTCGTGTGGCATGACGACTTCCGCGGTGCGGCCCGTCGTGACCCGGCGCCCGCCGATGCGCGGCGTGATCTCGATGACCTGGCCGGCCATCCGGTCGAGCTCTGCGCGCAGCGCCTTCCGCTCCGGACTCCCGGGGAGGTGTGCGAGAACTGGCTCATTGCGGGGCTCGGGCACGTTGAAGATCCCGTTGCGCATCGCCGACCTCCTTGAGCTGACCTCTCTAAGCTTACCGCCGTCGCGCGCCCGCCTCGGCCTCGTCGATCTCGTCGCGATTGCGGCCGCGCGCCACGTACTCGGCGATGGCGGGCGCCGAGCCCGCGTCCAGCGACGTGAACTGGACGCCGGCCTTCTCGCCGCGGCGCGCGACGATCGTGCCCTCCGCCGCGATGCGCCGCCCGACTTCGCCGCCTTCGAGGCGGACTTCGACTTTGCTGCCGACGGACCACTCGGCGGGAACGTCGACCAGCCCCAGCCCCCCTTCGCTGATGTCGAACGTACGCGCGCGGCAGGTCCGCCCGTCGGCGGCCGAGAGCTGAGCGGCCGCATCCAGCGCGGCGCGCGGATGCTTGCGCATGCTGGCTGGCATGACGCCGTAGATCTTCACGGGCTGGGACTTTCCTTTGACCGTCACCGTGTCGAGCTCGTGGGTCGGGAACCGGCCCTTCACGTACTCGTACGTGTACTCGCTGATGATGATCGGGACGCTGTAGTCCTTGGTGATGGACTCGAGTCGGGCCGCCAGATTGACGGCGTCGCCGATCGCCGTGTACTCGTTCCGCTGCCGAGATCCGAGGCTACCGACAACGGCCTCGCCCGAGTTGATGCCCACGCCGCAGCGAATCGTCACGCCGAGCTTCGCCTGCCAGCGCGCCGAGAACGGGATCGCCCGCTCCTGGAACTCGAGCGCGGTGCGGATCGCGTTCAGCGCGTGATCGGGATCCTCGTACGGCGCGTTGTAGAGGCCCATGATGGCGTCGCCGATGTACTTGTCGACGGTGCCCCCGTGGCGGAAGACGACCTCGGTCATGACGGTGAGATATTCCTGGAGCATCTCGTCGACCTGCTCAGGCTGCAGGCGCTCGGAGATCGAGGTAAAGCCTCGGATGTCGGAGAAGAGCACCGTGATGAGGCGACGGCGAGGACGAAGACTCCGCCCGTCGCGATCGCGGACCACCGCGCGCAGGACGTCAGGCGAGAAGAATCGGGATAGACGCTGTTTCTCGCGCTGCTCGCGCACGAAGTTCTCGACGACGGTCGCGCCGTAGCCGAGCACCAGGCCGAAGGTCGCCGACATCCCGCGCAGCCAGACATCGCCCAGGACGAAGGCGGCATACGCGACGCCGACGCCTATGGCCAGCAGGAGCGCCGTGACGGCGAGCGCTCGAACCGCGCGCAGGCGCACGACGAGCGCCGAGCCGACGAGCGCGGCGACGACCGCAAGGATGGTCGACGCCACCTTCGGCACTTCGCGAATCGGATCGCCGTGGATGAATGTCTCGAGCGCGTTGGCGTGGATCACGACGCCCGGCATGTCCCCGGCGCGGGCGAACGCCGTGGCGAAGACGTCGTGCAGCACCTCGCTCGTGGGCCCGATCAGGACGATCTTGTCGCGGAACAGGTTCTCGGGGATCTCGCCTTCCGCCACGACTCGGTAGTACGGGATTCGGTCGAAGGCCTCGAGCCGGCCCCGGAAGTTGATGAGCGCCTCCGCACCCGCGGGCAATGGGCGCGTCGGAAGCCCCTTCGCGCTCACCTGGTGATGGAGCTGGGCGTCGAACGCCAGCCACCACTCATACCCCTTGATCGGGTCGGGCACGCGCGTCCGGATGGGAACCCGCCGGACGTGACTGTCCGGATCCGGCGCGACGTTGAAGGGCGCGACCGCCGCGGCGCCCTCGCGAATGACCGATAACGGCATGTTGACGACCTCGCGCGCCGCTCCCCGGAGCTTGTCGCCGACCGAGTAGAGCGGCTGTTCGTCCTGGGCGAGGGCCAGACCGAGCACGACGTTTCCCGCGCGCGCGATGGCGGCGCCGAGCGCCGCGTCGTCCTTGGGCCCGAACATCGAATCACTGTCGAAGATGATGTCGAGACCGATGACGAGCGGCCGGTGGGCGCTGATGCGGTCGATCACCTTCCCATGCAGCGCGCGGGGAAACGGCCACTGGAGATTCAGCTCCTGGAAGGACGATTCGTCGATGGTGACGATGACGATCGGCGCGGTCGGCGGGCGCATCCCGCGAAGCTCGAAGAGCTGATCGAACCAGAGGGACTCCCACCTCTCGACCGGGCCGAACAGCACGAGGGCGAGCGTGACAGCGGCGGCCGCGATGCCGACCAGGTATTCCCGGATTTGGCCAGACAGACGAGCTCCGAGGCGACCCATCGTCGCAACTCTAAGCCAGCGTTGGCTTCTGGACCATATACCGTTTCCGGTGCCCGGTGCCCGTCTGATGACCAGTCGTATCACTCCAGAAATATTCCGGAAATCCTTATTTGATCGACACTTGACAAGCTTGGCCGCGTGCGGCGATAGTCGTAGGTCCAAAGCTGGCCATTGGTACCGATCGATGCAGCGGTCTCTGGTCTCGGCAGCCCACCCGGACGTTCTGAGGTGAGGAGGACGCAGCTATGACTGGTCTCGTTCGCATTGCCGTCGCGCTATCGCTGCTCGCCGGGTTGTGGCCGGGCTCTGTCGCCGCCCAGGCTACGAAGGCCGGGGTGGTCACGACCCTGGAAGGCAACGTCACCGCGGCGCGCACGACCGCCGCGCAGCCAGTCGCGCTGCAGTTCAAGGACGACGTCTTCGTCAACGATCGCGTCGTCACCGGCGATCGCTCCCTCGCCCGGCTTCTTCTGGGCGGCAAAGCCGTTGTCACGGTTCGCGAGCGCTCGGCCCTCACGATCAACGAGGTCCCTGGCCGCTCCACGATCGACCTGGACTCCGGCAAGGTCGCCGTCGCGGTTGCCAAGGACAAGATGCGGCCGGGCGAGCAGATCGAGGTCAAAACTCCGAACGCCGTCGCTGCCGTGCGAGGGACGGTCTTCATCGCCGAGGTCATCCGCGCCTCCGCCAGCGCCAGCAACGCCCAGGGCGGGGTTACCGCAAACTACTACGTCTTTACCGGCCAGGTTGCCCTGACCGTCGGCGCCCAGGTCATCAACGTCGGCGCCAACAACTTCGCGAGCGTGACCGGTGGGGTCGTGAACTCCGGCATCATGAGCGCGGTGATGCGGGCCAACGCCACGAGCGGCTTGGCCACGAGCGGCTTGCCGAAGGTCGCCGGCGCCCAAGACGACGCCAAGCAAACCGTGATGAATTCCACGGTGGCGACATTCACGGCCCCCACCCTTCCACTCGTTACGCCGCCGGTCACTCCGCCGCCGCCAACGCTACCGCAGACTACGGCCCAAAGCGTTCAACTGTTTCCCGGAGGCAAAGCGTCCCTTACAGTGTCGCCTTCCTCGACGCTGTCGCCAGCGTCGACGCTACCGTTAACGCCGCCACCGTTAACGCTACCGCCGTCAACGCCGCCGCCGTCGACGCCGCCGCTGCCGCCACCACCGATAACGCTGCCGCCGTCAACGCCGCCGCTGCCGCCGCCATCTACCAAGCCGACCGGGATCCTCATCTTCGGCGACTATCCGTCGAAGAGCTCGCTTCAGGCGACGCTCACGGCCCTAGGAAAGACCGTCGTACTGAACACCACCACGCTGCCGGCCGATCTGCAGTCATTCGGTACGATCTGGCAGGTCGCCGCATTCGTCGGCTTGAGCGCGTCTGACCAGACGAGCCTCGCGAACTTTCTAGCGATGGGTCGGGGCCTGCATCTCACCGGGGAGCGGCTGTGCTGCGACAACCCGCTGAATGATTCGCTCACACGCTTTGTTCGCTCGGTGGTCGTCGGCGGCTCGGACATCACGGTGGGCCGCCAGGGCGACATCGCCGGACCTTATGCGTTCAATCCGACGGCGCGGGGCGGCATCACCACCGTGTCGAACGTGCTCACCAATTGGCTCCCAAGCGCGCCCGGCGGGCTTAGCGGCGTGTCGGGCGCTAATGTCCTGGTCACCGGCGCAGGCGGCGTGCCCGTCGGAGCTGTCTGGGATTCCGCGGATCTCGTCAACGGCGGCCGACTCACCCTGCTCATGGACGTGAACTGGTTCGACATTCAGCAACCCAACATCGTCGCCAACATTCAGAATTTCATCGACGACCAGCCGGCCGTGCTCAGCCTCACCGGCTCGTTCTTCCGCTCGACGTCCGAGCGCCTCGACAGCTCATCCGATTTCCTGATGATCCAGGGCTATAAGGTCACCAGCCCCAGCAGCGACCCGCTGCTCTGGTTCGACCGGAGCACCGTCACTACGCCCCGCCAGTTCGTGCGGATGAGCGACAGCGACGTGAGCACGAACGGCTCATTCGTCCGCCTGGAGAACGGGACCCAGATCATCCAGACGGCCGCGGCCGAGCCGCTCGTTTCGATGCGAGGTGGCTCGCTCGCCGCAGAGACCCTGTTCGACGTCTCGGGCCGGGCGAGCACCACCGCGGTCGACTCCGCGACTGGGCTCACGCTCGGGACCGATCGGCCGCTCCAGCCCGGCACCGAGTCGCCGGTTTTCGAGGCCGATGGCGGCGCCGGCGTGAACGTGCGCGGTAGCGCCTACCGGGTAGACATCGCTCTCCTCGAGGCCACGGCCCCCCTGCTCAACCTAAAAGGTGGCACCACCGTGACCACCGGCGACCACGCCATCGACCTCGTCGGGCGCGCCAAGGTCTCCATCCCGAACGACGCGGTGTCCATGGTCACCCTCAGGGCGAGCACCCTGACCGTCGCCAACGGCCATCTCGTCAACGTGGCCGGCGGCAGCGTGCTCAACATCGCCGGGAACCTCGTGAGCCTCTCGGACGCGAGCACCTTGAGCATCCTCAACGGCCTCTTGCTCAACGTCTCGGGGAACTCCTCCGCCTCGATCGGCCGCTCGCTGGTGAGCTTCTCGGGCTCCGGCAACGTGCTGAACGTCACCAATTCGATCGCGCCGACGGCCCTCGTCAACGGCATCCCCGTCGCCGGCCCGGTCGACAGCTTCCGCATCGGCGCCAACGCCATCGCCGGCGCCGGCTCCGGCACGATCCGCATCAATGGTGTGGCCCTGACCCCCAATACGCCGCTCTCGAGCCTCACGGGCAGCCTGGTCGCCGTGCAGGGCGGTGGCACTGTGAAGGTGGGGCGGTAGATACCGCGGCCGCAGGGGACGTCAGGCGAGGATCAGTACGACCAGACGAGGCTGAGCGACGCGACGTTGCGAATGTAGGCGTAGACCTCGATGTTCGAGAACACGCGCGTCACCTGGTACTCGGCGGCGAGCGTGAAGTTGGCGGGCAGCGGCAGCTCGGCGCGAACGATGTTCGTGAGCTCCTGGTCCCGGCGCCACTTCGAGCCGGGCGCGTAGGACGGCAGGACCGTGTTCTTGTAGGTGTAGTCGCGGAAATGACCATCGAGGTCGTACTTCAGCCGTAGCGCCCACCAGGGCAAGGTGTACTGCGCGCCGAAATTCACCCGGTGACCGTAGTACATCCAGTTTCGTCCGTCGGTCTTGCCGGTGTCGTCCCAGTCGAACTGATAGCCGCCCTTGAGGTAGTGCCGGTCTTCCGCGAAGCGGATGAAGTGCAGGAAGCCCACCATGTAGTTATCGCCAGACCGATTCTCGTTCGCGATTCGCTCCGCCCCACCGATGTTCTCGAAGATCTTCGCCTGGAAGCGGAAGAAGCCTTGGGTGAAGTGCCGGGCGCTCTCGATGACGACGCCGGACAACGACACCGTGTGGCGCTGGAGGAACGGGTCCGTCCCGAGGAGCGTGTAGTCGTACGCGTACTGGAGGCTCACCTGCGTCGGTAGCTGGAAGAGCGCGGTCTTGTACGTCAGCCCCGCGGTGCCGAGATTGCTGATGACGTTGAATGCCGGCAGCGCGTTCTGGTACGTCGTGAAGAACGAATAGCCGATCGACGACTCCCAGTCCACGGTTCGCCACCACACGTAGTTCGCGTTCAGGCCGAAGAGCTCCCCATCCGACTCGTGCTTGTGACGCCGGATCTCGGCCACCAGCGGCTCGATGGGCGCGCTGGTGTCCTCGACGGGGCGCACGATCACGTTGTCGTCGTAGGTGAGCCCGATACGCGCCTCGAACGAGAACCGCCGATCCTTGTCCCGCGAGGCCACGATCGTGTCGCGCAGCCGCTCCGCCGGGCCCGTCAGCTGCGAGCCGGGCGCCAGGCGGATCGCCTGCTCGACCTCGGCGGCGGCTTGCCCCGGCAGACCGAGCACCCCGAGCGCCAGACCGGTGTAGAAGCGCGTGAGCTGCTGGATCTCCGGATCGCTCGAGCGCCCATCGCGGAACGCCGACAGCGCGCCGCGATAGTCCTTCTTGCGGTAGCGGAGGAACCCGACGTAGTACCCGAGACTATCGAGGTCGCGATTCGCTCGGAACGCTTCCTCCAGGAGCGGTTCGGCCTTGTCGTACTGCTGCTGCGCGAAATAGACGAGACCCAGCTGGTAGGCGATCGAGGCGTCCCGGGGCGACTTGGCCCGGGCGCGCTCGAGAAACGGCGCGGCCAGATCCGGCCGCTTCTGCGCCGCGTAGACCGCACCGGTGAAGTACAGGGCCTCCACGTGATCGGGCTCGAGCTCGAGCGCGCGCCGCAGGTTCTCGAGCGCCGCGTCGTAGCGCTTCTCGTCGAAGTCGAGCACCGCCTGCGCCACGTAGACGTCGGCCTCGGTCGTCTGGCCGAAGACTGTCGCCGCATTCAGGATGACCGCAAGGGAGATGACGAGCCAGGCCGCCGGGAGGGCGCGGATCACAGGGGCGTTATATCGAAGGTTCAGCGACAAATCAAATAACATGCGACCCTTGTCTCATTGACCGGTGCGGGGGGCTGACGCTACGCTTTTTTGAGCCATGGGTCAGCTGGTGTTCATCGTGTCGCGCCACCGGCAGAAGCTCCACGAATACCTGCAGCAGGAGTTCGCCGGCAACGACGAGGTCGCCGTCATCGTCGACCGCCGGCTCGGCGAACGGCGCTTGCAAGAGGTCGACCGGAATCCCGATCGCCGCCAGACCGACCGCCGGCAGGCGCTCGTCGACGAGCGCCTGCGGTCCATGGGCTGGGCGATCGTCTGGCGCGACGAGTCGATGACCGTCTGCGTCCCGCGCGAGGACGTCGTACTGTTGCCGCCCGAGGACCGCACGCCCCCCACCCCGGCGCCCTGAATCGTCAGTGCCCCCGGTATCCCACGAGCCCGGCCTCGAGGGAGCGCCGGTCGACTCGCGAGAGATTCCGCATCATCCCGGCCGTGAGCAGGCGTGTATGTGGCACTTGCACGAGATGCTCGGCGATCCACCAGAGGTCGTCCTCGGCCGTCATCCAGCCCCGGTGCCTCCGATCGAAGCGGGCCAGATTGACCGGGCGCGAATAGGCGCGCAGGGTGCGCTCGCCTCGGAGATTGATGTAGCTCTCGAAATAGCTCATCACCAGCTCGCGCACGGTGCGGTAGACCGGCTCGCGGAAGCGTAGACCCGAGAAGTTCGACTTCGCGATGGCGCCCCAGTGGCCGCGGACCCTGTACACGCTGATCACGTGATCGGTGTCTTGAACGGCCTCCAGATCGAGGAGCAGCGGCGCGAAGCCCAGGACCCGCAGCGCCGCCGCCGCGAAGATCGCGCCCTCGAGACAGTGCGCGGCCCCCTCGCGCAGGACCCGCCGTGGCGACCAGGCGCTGCTGGCGACGTGGTAGGGCATCGCCTCGAGGGCCCGCTGGATCCCGACGGGCGTGCGGAGCGCGCGCAGCGCGCGCCACTCGCGGGGCATCAAGCCGAATTCGCGACTCATCGCTTGCCGCCGCGGGCTCGTCCCTCGGGCGGCCGCTCATCCTAGCACCCTGACCGGGGTGTCGGTCGAGCCGGGCGACCCGCTTCACTCGACAATTGACAGGCACCCGGCGGCGCCATACAGTCCCTCGCCAGGAGGGGGACGATGAGCGCACGCGGACACCTATCCAGCTTCGGAACCGGCCGCAGAAACGTTGGGCGACGCACCTTCCTCAAAACGGGGGGACGGGCGCTCGCGGGGATGGCCGGAATTCTCGCGGCCGGACGGGCGCCGGCGAGCTGGGCCGCGCGCGAGCTGAGTCTGCTGACCGCCGTCAACTACGCGCCCGCCTCCGACGTGAAGCTGACCGAGCTCACCAAGCGGTTCACGAAGGCCTCCGGCGTCAACGTGCGCATCGATCACATCCAGAGCGTGCAGATGCCCGCCAAGCTGTCGGCGGAGATCATGAGCAAGTCGGGCCACGACATCATCAGCCTGGAGATGCACTACGCCTGGCTCTTCCAGCCCGGGCTGGCGGACGTCTCCGATATTTGCAACGACCTCGCCAAAAAGCACGGCGACTGGTACCCGTTCCTGAAGGAGCACGCGCTCGTCAAAGGGCAATGGCTCGGCGTTCCGTTCATGTTCACCTCCTTCCCGGGCAGTCACCGGATCGACCTGTTCGAGAAGGTCGGTGAGCGCGAACCCGATACCTGGGACGATCTGCTGCGCGCGGGGCGCAAGCTGAAGAAGCTCGGCAATCCCGTCGGATTCGCCATCAGCCAGACCACCGACTCGGTCTCGACGCTCTACTCGATCCTCTGGTGCTACGGCGCCAAGGACATCGCCGAGGACGGCAAGACGATCGCCATCAACTCCAAAGCGACGGAGATGGCTATCGACTACGTGCAGACCCTCTACAACGACGCGATGGACCCGGCCGTGCTCTCGTGGGACAACGCCGGGAACAACCAGTGGCTGAACTCGGGGAAGGGCTCCTGGATCCACAATCCGATCAGCCATTACGTGGTCGCCAAGCAGGAGAAGCTCCCGGTCGCCGAGCTGACCGGGTTCCACCCGTCGCCGGCGGGACCGAACGGGCGCCACACCGTCGGCGTGCCGCGCAGCCTCGGGATCTGGAAGTTCAGCAAGAACGGGGATGTCGCGCGCGATTTCATGAAGTGGTTCTTCGAGCCCGCGCAGTATCACGAGTGGATCGTGTCGGGCGACAGCTACAATCACCCGACCTGGCGAGACATGGAAAACCATCCGGTCTGGGACGTGGACAAGAAGTACAAGCCGCTCAAGGGCGCCGCGAAGTATTCGCATCTGTACGGCTGGCCCGCGCCGCCTGACGAAAAGATCCAGCTCATCACGAACAGCTACATCATCCCGAACATGTTCGCGCGGGTGGTCACGAACGCGTCGAAGCCCAAGGAAGCGATGCTCTGGGCCGAGACGGAGATCAAGCGGGCGTTCGAGCGCAGCTAGCTTCTACTAGCTGTCCAACCCTCCTCGTCTCGCGCCGGTTCGTTCGCGCTCGTCCGCGCGGCGTCGGACAACCATCACGCGGCGGAGGCGTCGTCAAGCCGCCCGTCACGGCGCCGCCATCGCTTGACGGATCGCAGGGCGGGAGTACGGTTGAATGCGTGATTGCTGGATTGATCACGCTCGCGCTCGTCGGAATGTTGCAGTCGCTCGGCGCGCTCGTCGAGCCGCTGCCGATCGATGCGACGTGGTGCAGCGATGCCACCGGCGAAGACGAGCGCCCCCGCGCCGCGGGACGGGGCCCGTCCTGTCCGGATGCCATCGGCTCGGCCGTACCGAACATTCCGCGGCGAAGCGAGCCGACGCTCGACGTCGTCGCCGACGCACCGGCCGCTCCCGACAACGCGCGACGCCTGTCGAGCGAGTCGCGTGCCCCGCCCGTTCTCCTCGCGCACTCATAGATCCGACTCCCGATCGGCGGCCCGTGATCGGTCACTGGGCCGCGAAGTGGTGCGAGAGAGGAGACTCAACATGCGACGCTTTCAGGTCCTTATGGCTGTCATCTCATTCGCTCTCGTCGTATCCGTGGGCCACGCGCTGGCCGACGGGCCCAGCAACGGCTACGGCGGCGAAAAGGTTGCCAAGATCAGCTTCATCGACCGAGCCCTCAACCTGATCCAGCTCTCGGACGGCATGGAGCTGCGCGCCCCCGACCAGCGGATGCTCACGAATCTCGCGATCGGCGAGTGGGTGAAGGTTGACTTCGTCTCGGATGGCGACCGGACCATGATCAATTTCATCGAGCCGGCTCCGGCCGATGAGGTCCCCGGCCCGGTTCCCACGGCCATCGGCGGCATCTCGAATCACAGCTAGGCCATGGCCGTCCTCTCCGGTAGCGCCGGGCGTCGCCGCCCGGCGCCGCCGGGGTCGATGATCGACGTGATGACGCCGCCCCCGAACGCGCCGGGCCGTATCGTCCGCGTTCTTCTCGTGGACGACGATACCGAGCTCGGTGAGCTCGTCCGCGAGTACCTCGCCCGCGAGGGATGTCTCCTCGAGGTCGAAGCCGATGGCACGCGCGCCGTCGATCGAGCGCTCTCGGGCGACTTTCAGCTGATCGTCCTCGACGTCATGCTCCCGGGAGTGAGCGGATTCGACATCCTCCGCCACCTCCGCGCCTCTCCAAGCCCTTCAACCCGCGTGAGCTGGTGGCGCGTATACGGGCGATCTTGCGCCGCGCGCCCCACGACACCGTCGTCGATCCCCCCGAGCCCGCGGACGAGCGGCTGGGCGTCGACGATGTCGAGGTCGACGTGCGGCGCCACCTCGTGCGGCGAGCGGGCGCCTCGGTGCGCCCTGATGCCGTTCGACCGAAACCTCGACGTGCACGTGAGCAGGCTGCGCAAGAAGCTGATCAAGGCGCTCGGTGGCGGCTGGTCGGCGGACCGGCTACCGACGGATCGCGAGGTCACCCGCCAGTGAGCTGCGCCGGGGCGCGGGACGCGTCACGGCGCTTCGTTCGCGACGGCGTCGAACGAGACGACGGCCACGTCGTAGGCGTCGGCGACCGTCTCGAGCGGGATGACGAAGTAGGCGCTGCCGCCCGCCGGCACGTCACCGAAGACCCACCCCCACGCCTCGCCGACCGGCCGCGCGGCGCTGTCACGCTCCACGACGTGGAGACGGACGTCCGTCACGCGGATCGGCGAGTCGTTGTAGACGTAGCCTTCGAGCTTGACGGGCACCGGCTCGAGGAGCCGGGTCACGTGCCACTGCACCCGCAGAAAGCCGCCGGACCCGGCCGTCTCCTGCGCCGGGCTCGAGGCGGCCAGCAGGACGACGACGACCGCGGCCACCGCTGCCAGAGCCGATCTTCCGGTCATCGGGGGTCGCTCGCGGTCTCGCATCGGCCGAGCCGCTACTCGCGCGTGGCATGGCTGGCCGACTCGACGAGACACATCCGGACTTTGCCCTCTCGGACCAGGATCGCCAGGAGCGAGGCGGCCGACGTTTCGGAGAATCCAAGACGTCGTCCGACCTCGGCGGGTGTGGCAAGCCCGATCTCCTCCACACAGGTCACCAGCTCGTTCTCGAGCTCGGCCCACCAATCTGTCATGCCGCCGCCTCCCTCTCTTGTTCCCGATCAGACGTGATACGGATCGACGCCGACCAGCGACGTGAGCTTCACGGACCACGTCGGAGCCGGACGCTCCCGCGGAATCGGAACGCTGTAGGCGATCAGGAGAAGCCACCGCGCCCACGCCTGGTTCCAGTCGGCGCTCGGGCGGCGCATCGCGCGTTCGAGGTCGCCGACGACGAGGCCAACCCACACGCTCCAGACGGCGCGGTCGTCCGGAGGAATCATCTCGATGAGCGCGAATCCGAGCCGCGTGATGGTCTCGCGGATCTCGAACGGCGCCGTCCGGCCGTCGGCGGCCGGGATCAGGATGTGCTCGGCGATCCATCGGTGCGCTTTCAAGACCAGCGCGCGGCGCAGCAACGGCTCCATGCCGAGCCAGGACGGCGC